>Ga0137308_100354_pt1 | contig 82537 bp, 81 predicted proteins | sample Inofrocosms_June_FD_97181 | JGI IMG/M metagenome (GOLD analysis project Ga0137308, IMG submission 97181) | Mouse cecal microbial communities from Vienna, Austria - N-Acetylneuraminic and N-Acetylglucosamine D2O microcosms_June | ecosystem: Host-associated > Mammals > Digestive system > Large...
CTCGCTTCCCGGCTTGCCTAAGTATTCCTCGTACAGCTTCTTGATAGACGGATTGTCGTGGGACTTCCGAAGGGGCTTCGCCGCATCGTTGTCATACAGCACCTTCGCCCGGATGGCACGTACGTCTTCGAAGTTACGCACGTCCGCATGTACCTGGGGCTGGCCGCCGCCGTTTACACATCCGCCCGGACAACACATGATCTCGATAAAGTGATAATCCGCCTCCCCCGCGCGGACTTTTTCCAAGATCTGCTTTGCGTTGGACAGTCCGGATGCCACCGCCACCTTCACGTCCATGTCCGCCACATGGTAGGTCGCTTCCTTAATCCCGTCCGTTCCGCGAACTTCCTGAAATTCCACGTCTGCCAGTTCTTCCCCGGTCAGCGTCTCCACTGCCGTCCGAAGGGCCGCTTCCATTACGCCGCCGGTGGCGCCGAAGATCACGCCTGCTCCGGTGGACTCACCCAGCGGATCGTCAAAGCCTTCCTCAGGGAGGCTTCTAAAATCAATGCCCACCTTGCGGATCAGCCTTGCCAGCTCCCGGGTGGTGATGGAGATATCCACATCCGGCACGCCTGCCGCGTCCTGGTCGTCTCTGCCTACCTCGAATTTTTTCGCCGTACAGGGCATCACGCTGACGCAGACAATATCCTTCGGGTCAAGCCCCATCTTTTCCGCGTAATAGGTCTTAGTCACCGCTCCGAACATCTGCTGGGGCGACTTACAGCTTGAAAGATGATCCAGAAGATCCGGGAAATAGTGCTCGCAGTACTTCACCCATCCCGGGGAACAGGAGGTCATCATCGGCAGCACGCCGCCATTTTGCACCCGCTCGATAAATTCATGGGCTTCTTCCATGATGGTCAGGTCTGCGCTGTAATCGGTATCGAATACCTTGTCAAATCCGATCCTTCTGAGGGCCGCGGCCATCTTTCCTTCCACGTCCGTTCCCATGGGATAGCCAAATTCCTCGCCCAATGCCGCGCGTACGGAGGGAGCGGGCTGAACCACCACATGCTTTGCGGGGTCTTCAACCGCTGCCAGGACCTCGTCCACGAAGTCCTTCTCATACAGCGCCCCGGTAGGACAGGCCGCAATACACTGACCGCAGGATACACAGCTTGTCTCGCCCAGCCCCATATCGAACGGAGATCCGATAAAGGTGGCGAATCCCCGCTGGTTCGGTCCGATGACACCCACTGCCTGGGATTTTTCACAGACTGCGGAGCATCTCCGGCAGAGGATGCATTTGTTGTTGTCCCGTACCATATGGGCCGCGCTGGTATCCAGCTCATAATGGTTGGCTTCCCCGGCAAAATACTGCTCGTCCGCAACGCCTAACTCCTGGCAGAGCGCCTGCAGCTCACAGTTTCCGCTTCTCACACAGGAGAGGCACTTCTTGTCATGGTCTGACAGGATCAGCTCTAAGGTACGCTTTCTCGCGGCGATCAGCTCCGGAGTATTGGTCCGCACCTCCATACCTTCATTGATCGGATGCACGCAGGCCGCCACTAAGTTTCTTGCGCCCTTTACTTCCACGATACACATACGGCATGCGCCGATCTCATTGATCTCCTTGAGAAAACAAAGGGTAGGAATCTTGATTCCGGCAATATGTGCAGCCTCAAGAATCGTTGAACCTGCCGGTGCGCTTACATCAAGGCCATTGATCTTTAAATTCACATTTTCCATTCTCTCACTCCTCCCTTACTCTTTGTAAATCGCGCCGAAGCGGCATTTTTCGATACAAGCGCCGCACTTCAAGCACTTCTCGGAATTGATCATATGCGGCTCTTTTACGCTGCCCACGATGGCCCCTGCGGGACAGACTCTGGAACAAAGCGTACAGCCTTTACATTTATCTGCGTCAATCTTATACTGCAGCAGGTCTTTGCAGACGCCTGCAGGACATTTTTTATCCACGATATGGGCAATGTATTCATCCCGGAAATACCGCAGCGTAGAGATTACCGGATTGGGCGCGGTCTGCCCCAGCGCGCACAGGGAATTGGACTTTAAGTGGTAGCACAGCTCTTCCAGCTTGTCCAGATCCTCCATGGTAGCCTGTCCCTTGGTGATCTTCTCCAGGATCTCCAGCATCCGCCGCGTCCCGATCCGGCAGGGGGTACATTTTCCACAGGACTCGTCCACCGTAAATTCCAGGAAGAATTTGGCGATGTCCACCATACAGTTGTCCTCATCCATGACGATCAGCCCGCCCGAACCCATCATGGAACCGATGGCCAGCAGATTGTCATAGTCGATGGGTACATCCAGATGCTCGGCAGGGATACATCCGCCGGAAGGTCCTCCGGTCTGCGCCGCCTTAAATTTCTTGCCGCCGGGCACGCCTCCGCCGATCTCTTCCACGATCTCCCGCAGCGTCGTCCCCATGGGGATCTCCACCAGCCCCGTGTTGTGGATCTTGCCGCCCAGGGCAAAGACCTTGGTTCCCTTGGACTTCTCGGTTCCCATGGAAGCGAACCACTCCGGGCCGTTGAGGATGATCTGGGGAATGTTGGCATAGGTCTCCACATTGTTCAGGATGGTAGGCTTCTGGAACAAGCCTTTGAGCGCCGGGAACGGCGGACGCGGACGGGGTTCCCCGCGGTTTCCTTCGATGGACGTCATCAGCGCCGTCTCCTCCCCGCATACAAACGCGCCGGCACCGAGACGGAGCCCGATGTCAAATTTGAAGCCGGTTCCGAAAATGTCATCCCCCAGAAGGCCCAGTTCCCTGGACTGGCTGATGGCAATTTCCAGACGCTGCACCGCAATTGGGTACTCCGCACGTACATAGATGTACCCCTGTGTCGCACCGATGGCGTAGCCGGCAATGGTCATGGCTTCCAGAACCGCATGGGGATCGCCTTCCAAAACGGAACGGTCCATGAACGCACCCGGGTCGCCTTCGTCCGCATTGCAGCAGACATACTTCTGATCCGCCTGGTTGGCAGCCGCGAACTTCCACTTCAGTCCTGTGGGGAATCCGGCGCCGCCGCGTCCCCGCAGGCCGCTGTCCGTGATGAGCTGGATGACCTGCTCCGGGGTCATCTCGGTGAGCACCTTGCCCAGCGCTTCATAGCCGCCCACCCCTATGTATTCTTCGATATGCTCCGGACTGATCTCCCCGCAGTTGCGCAGGGCCACCCTGTGCTGCTTCTTATAGAAATTGGTCTCCTCCAGAGGCAGGATGTGTTCGGTCTTGGTGGTCTCCTCATACAAAAGCCGCTTCACCACATTGCCGTTTTTGAAATGCTCGGAAACGATCTCCGGGATATCCTCTTCCTTTACCATGGAATAAAAAGAGCCTTCCGGATGTACGATCATGATCGGCCCCAGGGCGCACAGGCCGAAGCATCCGGTCTTTACGATCTCTACATCCTCCTCCAGGCCGTTGGCCTTGATTTCCTGTTCCAGCTTTTCAATGATCCTCAGGCTTCCCGAAGAAGTACAGCCTGTACCTCCGCACACATGGACACGGTAACGGCAGGCATGCTTCTTCGCTTTTTCCCTGATCACACGTAATTCTTCAAGAGATTTCATATATGTCCTCCATTTTTCTCAAATTCTGCGGATATTCTGAAACAATGTTTTATTCATATTTTGCCAGGATATCGTCAATATCATCTACCGTAAGACGTCCATAAACCTCGTCGTTCACCATCATAACCGGCGCCAGTCCGCAGGCCCCCACACAGCGGCAGGCATCCAGGGAAAACTTCCCGTCCGGCGTACACTCCCCGCCGACGATGCCCAGCTTTTCCATCAGCGCATTGTAAATGTCCCCGGAACCCTTTACATAGCAGGCTGTCCCGAGACAGACTGAGATCCGGTACTTGCCCTTGGGACTTAAGCTGAACTGCGAATAGAATGTCACCACTCCGTAAATCTTCTCCAGCGGAATCCCGGTCCCGTCGGAGATCATCTTCTGCACTTCCATCGGAAGATAACCATAGATATCCTGCGCCTTCTGCAGGATCGGCATCAATGCCCCCGGTTCGTCTTTCAGCCCGGCGATCACTTCTAACAAAGCTTCTTCCTGTTCCTTTGTTCCTGAGAACGGAACCGTCTGTTTCTTTTCAGGCATTACTTTACCTCCATTTCTTAAATTAAGTCATTCTGTGGTACATTTTATCACAATATGTTATAATTTTCTACAAAATAAATGAAACTTTTGCAAAATGTGACTGCGGCTTGTAAAAATTTCCCATTTTTTTTGAATTTACTGCAACAAAACCGTCGTTTTCGTACTCTGATATAATATGGCGCAATCCATTTGCCGCACAAATTGGTTACAAATATAAAGGAGGAGACACTTATGAAGATTATGAAAAGAAAATCCCACAACCTTCTGATCCTGTTTCTGATCACAGTCCTGATCTTGACCGGCTGCGGCGCAAAGGGCTATGACAGCGCGTCCGGCGGGACCGAGGCTGCCCAGATCGTGGCGGATGCGGACAGCGGTTTTCAGAACAACTATGGGGAAACAAAAGAAATGTCTGCCGTGGACGCGGAAGCGTCAATCCCAGAGGAGGGAGCAGGCGAAGACAATTCCTCTTCCCCGGAGATATCCGGGCAGGATCTGTCTTCCCGGAAACTGATCAAAACCGTATCCCTCACCATGGAAACCAGAACCTTTGATACCCTGAAAAAGCAGCTTGAAGACTCCATCGCTTCCTTCGGAGGCTATGTCGAGCAGTCCAGCTATGACGCCCCGGGCGGCCAGAGCTACCGCTACTACTACCTCTGTGTGCGCATCCCCTCCGAACATCTGGACGATTTTGTAAACAAAGCCGGGAAGCTCGGCACGATTACGAACCAGTCGGAAAGCGTGCAGGATGTGACGCTGGACTATGTGGATAAGACTGCGTACAAAGATTCCCTGCGGACCGAATATGAGCGGGTGATGGAACTGCTGGAGCAGGCAAAAGACCTGGAGCAGATCCTTGCCCTGGAATCCAAGCTCTCGGATCTGCGCTATGAGATCAACAGCTACGAATCCCAGCTTCGGACCTATGACAACCAGATCGACTACAGCACCGTCGATATCAACATCCGGGAAGTGGAATATGAAAAAGAGACCTCCGACACTGTCGGCAGCAGGATCAAAGGCGGCTTCCGAAACAGCTTGTACGGGATCCGGGACTTCTTTGTAAATTCCTTCGTCTTCCTGGTGTCCAACCTGCCTGTACTGGTATTGCTCGCGGCGGTAGCAGCTCTTGCAGTGCTGTTCCTGAAAAAGGGACGGAAATTGTTCCTGAAAAAAGCTCTGAAAGACGAAAATGACAGCCGGGAAGTGCCGGAAAAAAAGGAAACGTCTAAAGAGTAACGATTCTTGTATTACTAATGATTGTTGCTATCACTACAATTTTTGTATTTTAGCACATGACAGAGCTAAAATACAAAAATTGAAAAGAGAGACAGCATTATAGCAAGACCTAATCCATAGACAGCCTTGGAAATATGGCCGACCTTTACGGGGGCAGCGCCGATTTCCTGCTTGGCCGCTGCGAATCCCATATTCGGGATTCCAGTCAGCCCATTTTCCTGCAATCATTGCCAGCGCTTCATGGCTGGCCGTAAGTTCAGCTTGAAATCCTGCTTGTATGCCTGTAAATCAAAGTTTTTTTGAGAGGATCAACCATTTTGTTTAAAAACACTCCGGTTTTTCACTGCCCCAGCTATGGTATATCCCCCTAGCATCAGAAGGTTTGCAATTACCACGCTGGCGCCTGCAGGCGCGGCAAAAAAGTAGGACACGGTGATCCCAATGCAAAAGCAGACCACCGACACAACGGCGGAACTGACCGTCACGGAGCAAAACGTTGTGCATACCCGCATGGAGGTCAGGGCCGGGAAGATGATCAGGCTGGAGATCAGCAAGGTTCCCATCATCCGCATGCCCAGCACGATGGTCACCGCAGTCAGCACCGCGATCAGGGTATTGTACAGCCCCGCCCTGACTCCGGTGGCCTGGGCAAAGGTCTCATCAAAGGTGACGGCAAAGATCTTGTGATAGAAGAATACATACAGGATGAGGACTGCCAGGGAGAGCAGCACGCTCATTTTCACATCCTGGCTGCTCATGGCCAGGATACTTCCAAACATATAGTTATACACGTCCGTATTCATTCCGGTGGTCATGGAGATGACCATGATTCCCACGGCCAGCGCACTGGTGGAAATCAGGGCGATAGCCGCATCCCCTTTGATCTTGCTGTTTGCGCTGACCCGCAGAAGCAATACCGCCGCCGTGACCACCACCGGGATGGCCACCGTCAGCGGCGCGGCATTCAGCGCGGCGGCAACTGCCAGAGCGCCGAACCCCACATGGGAAAGCCCGTCCCCGATCATGGAATACCGTTTGAGCACCAGGCTGACCCCAAGCAGCGCACTGCACAAAGACACCAGGATTCCCACCACAAAGGCCCGTACCATAAATGGATAGGAAAGCATTTCAAACACCGTATCAATCAAAATCTGTACCTCTCTTTTCAGAAGTTTCTGTATACGCAGGCATCCCGCCGCCTGTTATTTCTGCATTTCCCGCAGGCTCCTGACTCCCTCCGGCCATTTCTCCGGGCGCTTTCGTACGCTCCAGAAACATCCGGCCCACCAGGCTTTCCCTGTACTCTTCCGCTTTTCCGTAAAACAGTGCGGTTTCCTGCAGGTGAAGGATGTGGGAGGCGTCCCGCACGGCGCTCTCAATGTCATGGGAAACCATCACCACCGCAATCCCGGACCTTTGGTTTACTTCCTTGATGAGCTGGTAAAACTCTGCTGTCACAAGGGGGTCCAGCCCCGTCACCGGCTCGTCCAGAAGCAGCATCTTTTTCGTCGCGCAAAGCGCCCGGGCTAAGAGAACCCGTTGCTTCTGCCCTCCGGACAGGTCCCTGAAGCAACTCCGATTCAGCCCTTCGATCCCCAGAAGCCCCATCATGGCCTTTGCCTGTTCCCTGTCTCTTGAGGTGTAAAAAGGCTTCATCCCCCGGCTGTTCAGACGGCCCGAGAGGACTACCTCCTGGACGCTGGCCGGAAAATCCTTCTGGACGTCCGTCTGCTGGGGCAGATAACCGATCTCCTTTTGCTTTAACCCGTCCCCCAGCACGATCCGCCCCTTCAAGGGGGCTTTCAGTCCGAGAAGGCTTTTCACCAGGGTACTCTTGCCGGAACCGTTTTCTCCCACAATACAGAGGTAATCTCCGGGATGGATCTGAAACGACAGATCCCGGACCACTACCTGTCCCTCATATGCGATTGTAAGCTCCTCACACTGTACCAGTGCCATAATCCGTCCATCCTCCCTGACCCGATTCTCTCTTTATTTTCCCTCACCGGCGCTTCTCTTGTCAATTTCTCTTGTCATTGTCCCAGCGCCGCCTGCAGGGTTTCCGCATTTTTACGCATCATGGAGAGATAACTCTCCCCGGCTTCAAACTGCTCTGCAGTCAGGTTGTGGCAGCTATAGAGCACCCGGACCTCTGCCCCGGAAGCCTCGGCCACCGCTTGGGCGATCTGGTCAGGGCTCAGCTCCATTTTCAGGATCACGGGGATCTGCTCCTCCCTCGCCTTTCGGATCAGAAACGCCATTATCGCCGCGCTTGGCTCCGTATCCGACGCGCACCCGAGAAATGCCGCGTAATATTGCAGACCGTACTCCTGTGCAAGATAGCGGAAGGGAAACCGGTCTCCGAACAGCAGCAGGTCCTGTCCCCTGGCCGCAGCCTTTTGTGTGATTTCCCGGAACTGACGGTCCAACGCTGTAAGCTCTTCCAGATAGGCGTCCAGATTGGCCTTATATTCTTCCTGGCCATCCGGGTCCAACGCAGAAAGCTCCTCTGTGATCCGCTTCGTGATCTCCATGGCATTTTTCGGGGAGGTCCAGACATGCTCGTCGTTCTCCTCCTCTTCTTCCTCTGTCCCCGGGCATAGCTGCCCCTTATGCCGCATCCCTTCCACATGCTCTTCCTTTAGAAGCGCTGTGCAGTCCACCAGGCGGAGCCTTCGCACCTGCTTCATCTCCGGGGCATCCAGGATGTCTTCCACCCACGCATCGTTTTCCCCGCCCACGTAGATGAACAGATCCGCATTCTGGATGGCAATGATATCCCGGGGCGTGGGCTCGTAGGAATGGGTCTCCTCCCCCGGTTTCAGCAGCATCTGAAGGGAAACCCGTTCCCCGGCGATCTGCCGTACAAAATCATACTGTGGAAAGATGGTCGTGACGATCTTAAGAGCAGAACCATCCCCGCCCTTGGAATCTGTTTCCCGAACAGGCCCGGACAAAACACCGCCTCCGCCCGTACAGCCGGACAGAAGCAGGGCCGCTGCCAGCAACACTGCCATGGAACGTCTATACCAGGTTTTCCGTTTTTTCTCCGCTGCCAGATCATGCATCATACTCACCACTGTTCGTTTTACTCAAAGCTTATTACGCCGCTTTTGCGCTCATATTTTGTAAATACAAATTCCAGGTCAAAGCTTGTCTGCTCCTCGCCGGCCTCTGTCATCTCCCATTCCGGCATCTCATCCAGATTGGGGAAATGGGTGTCCGCATCGTAGGCGTGGTCGATCTTTGTGACATATGCCGTATTACAATAAGGCAAAAACTGCCGGTAAATGCTTTCCCCGCCGATGATGAAGATCTCCTCGGAAGCATAGCCTTTCAGATGCTCCAAAAGCTCCTCTGTGGTATGCATGACCAACGCCCCTTTTACCTGATAATTTTTGTCTCTGCTGAGCACGATATTCGTCCGCTGTTTCAGGGGGAGGCCGTTTGGAAAGCTTTCCAGAGTCTTCCGGCCCATCACCACCACATGTCCGGTTGTTTTTTCCCGAAAAAACCGCATATCCGCCGGAATGCTCCACATCATCTTATTATTCTTCCCAATCGCCCAGTTTTTATCTACCGCAACAATGATATTCATTCTGTGTTTCCTCCTTCAATGCTTCGCATTTGCCTTCCTCCTGTTATAAGGTAGCGCCCCCTCACCCGCGGTTCGAGGGCAAGTCGTCGGAAGGCATGAAAGAAATGCTTCGCATTTGCCTTCCTCCTGTTATAAGGTAGCGCCCCCTCACCTGCGGTTCGAGGGCAAGTCGTCGGAAGGCATGAAAGAAATGCTTCGCATTTGCCTTCCTCCTCTAAACAGCAACCGGTATATTTTTGATTTGGGGGTGGGTTTCGTAGTGATCCAGGCGCACATCCTCCGGGGTGAACCGGTAAAAATCCGTCACCTCCGGATTCAGCCAGAATTTTGGCGCGGGAAGCGGTTCCCGGGAGATCAGCTCCTCCACCAGTGGGATATGGCGGTCGTAAATGTGGGCGTCCGCGATCACATGCACCAGCTCACCAGCCTGCATGCCGCAGACCTGGGCCAGCATGTGCAGCAGTACTGCGTACTGGCATACATTCCAGTTGTTGGCCGTCAGCACATCCTGGGAGCGCTGGTTCAAAATCCCGTTTAAGGTCAGATCCTCACTGTCCCTGTTTTTCGTCACGTTAAACGTCATACTGTAGGCGCAAGGGTACAGGTTCATCTCATGGAGGTCCTGGTGCACATAGATGTTCGTCATGATCCTCCGGCTGTAAGGGTTGTGCTTCAAGTCGTAGATCACCCGGTCCACCTGGTCCATCATGCCCTCTTTGTATTGGTGCTTCACCTGCATCTGGTATCCGTAGGCTTTTCCGATGGAACCGTCTGCATCCGCCCAGCTGTCCCAGATGTGGCTGTTCAGGTCGTGGATATTGCTGGACTTCTTCTGCCAGATCCACAGCATTTCATCGGTACAGCTTTTGATCCCGGTGCGCCGAAGCGTTAATGCCGGAAATTCCCTGGACAGGTCGTACCGGTTCACCACCCCGAACCGCTTCACCGTATAGGCGGAAGTTCCGTCCTCCCACACGGGGCGTACCTTCTCCCCTTCCGTGCTGGTGCCGTTGTCGATGATATCCCTGCACATGTCTATAAATACTTTATCCGCGTAGCTCATTGTGATTTCCTCCTTCACGGGTCTGCAATGTTGTACAGCATTTTCTCAAGCGCCCGGGTCACTGCCGCGACCTCCTTCTTCGTCATCCCCATGGTCAGCCGCTTATCCAGCTTTTTCCGGTCTGTTTCCATCCGTTTCTGGATATCGTACGCTTTTTCCGTCAGATAGATATTTTTCCTCCGCTTATCCTCTTCGTTGGGCACGCAGAGGATGTAGCCCTTTTCGTCCAGACGCTTTAAGATCCCGGTTACCGTCGGATTTTTCAGGTTCAGGTTGCGCTCCACGTCCCGCTGGTTCACCGCTTCTTTATTGGAGTGGAACAGATAATCCAGCACCGCGCACTGGGAGGAAGTGACGCCGATCGTCCGAAGCCTCCCGTTGAGCTCCTTTTCAAATACATTATTGATCTGCTTCACTAGAAATCCTATCGGCTGTTTTCGACTCTCCATATGCCTCCTCCTTTGTACTTCCTAATCCGGCCGGCCCTGCTTTCGTTTCTCCAGGTAGCCAAGAAGAAGCTGATACACCTCTTCCAGATCCCCGTTATCCACTTCCCCGAGAAGGGCATACACCGTCTTGCGGTTGATATAAGGGTTGACATGGATCATGATATGCTTGATCTGCGGAAATGCCTTCTCAATCTCGTCATGGACATCCTCCGCGATCTCATGGGATTCATTCAGCGACAGATGGCCGTCCGCCGCGATCTCCAGATCCACATAGATTTTATTTCCAAATTCCCTTGTCTGCAGGGAATCCACCCGCATCACGCCGCGCTGCCGCTTTGCCAGGGCGCGGATCTTCTCCACGGTCTCCTCGTCGCAGGCTTTATCCACCATCTTATCCACCGCGTCCTTGAAGATCTCATAGGCCGCCTGGAAAATGAACAGGCAGATGATCACGCTTGCCAGAGGATCCATCACCGGAAATCCCAGCCTGGCCCCGATGATGCCCGCCAGGGCGCCGATGGAAGACAGGGAATCCGAACGGTGATGCCAGGCATCCGCCATCAGCGCCCCGGAATTGATTTTTTTCGCATTTGCTCGGGTGTACCAGAACATCCACTCCTTCACCACAATAGACAGGACTGCCGCCCCCATGGCAAGGATTCCCGGGACCGCAAGGTTCTCAAAGGAACCGCCCGCGATCTTGCGCAGGCCGGAAAAGCCGATCCCCGCCCCCGTGAGTGCCAGCACCGCGGACAAAAGGATGGCTGCCACGCACTCCATACGCTCATGCCCGTAGGGATGCTCCTTATCCGCCTTTTTTCCGGCCATCTTGATTCCGATGATGACCACAAAGGTACTGAACACATCGGACGCGGAATGAACCGCGTCCGAGACCATGGCCTCCGATGAAGCCAGGATTCCCGCAGCCAGCTTCGCCAGGGACAGAAGCGTATTCACAAGGATGCTGGTTTTGGACACCCGCATCGCAACCTGTTCCATTGACATCGTTTCATGTTGATTCATATCATGCTCCTTTTTTGATGATAGTAAAGTATATGCCTGAGTATGCCCGAAAATCAGTTCTGCAGCCTGTATTACTGTTCACGGTGCCTTGCACCCTGCTGCAAGGCATCCGGCCAGTAAAATAGCGGTTGCGTGCATCCAGTCCGCTTTTTTCTGACATTCCCTCCGGCCGTTCCCCGGGCAGACACATTCCTGTCATCCGGCAGGCGCTATCCGTTCTTTACCTGCTTCCCACGTTTGATCTGAAGCTGCAGGTTCACGCCGAAGGGATTGACCACCACGCCCGATGTCTCCGGCGCAAGGAGTCCCGGAATCTGATCCGCCGGAAGCACCGCGGACTTGATCTCCTTCTCCTGCTGCATGCTCAAAAACTTTTTATACTCCTGAATATCCGTAAAAACAGGCTGGAAGACCTGTCCGTTTTTTTGTTTCATCACCAGCGTTCCGGCGTTTTCTTTGACCGGGATGATGTATTTCCCGCGCTGATAATGTACCATCATTTCCTCATGGAGCTCTTTTAATTCTTCTGTCAGCTCCACTTTCTGCGCTTTCCGCACCGACTGCATAAAATAAAGGGCCGTCAGATGGAGCTGGGGATTCTCAATCAGGACCTTCCCCTCCTCTTCCGGCTCCTTCCTGCGGATGATCTCATGGAGCTGGATGGAGATCTCCACCGGCGTATCCCGATTCACAAGGATGCAGTTGACCCCCAGAGGCATCAGGCTGACATAGAATGCCAGCAGATCCTTTTTCTCAATCTTCACCGCCTGCACAGGCTCCTTTTTCTCCAGCAGCTTTTTCACCGCCGCCTTTGCCGCTTCTTCCTCAAAATAAAGAAGGATCTCATCATCGTAAGTGGTCTCGTCGCAGACCACATAAGGCATTCTGGTGCAAAGGGACAGGATCATGTAGACCGCCTCTGCCTTCCGGAGCATCTCGGCGGCTGCCCGCTTCACCGCAATATCATTACTATTATTCTCACTGCTCATGGATTTCACCCTCACTCTTTGACTGATTTCGTTTCACAAGGTCCGTTTCCGGTTATATAAAAACATGGCAACGGCCATGGAACAAATGATCCCGTACCCGATCCAGCTCAGCGCGTCCGGTATCTGCCCGAACACGAAAAAACCCAGGACAGCCGAAAAAAGGATCTGGGAATAATCATATACGGATATTTCTTTTGCAGGGGCGTGGAAATACGCCGCGGTAATACTGAACTGCCCGCCCGCCGCCGAAAGCCCCGCCAGCAGAAGACTCAAAAGCTGCCCTCTTGACATAGGCTGAAAATACAGCAGGAGGTAAGGCAGCGTCACCGCGCAGGAAAAAGCGGAAAATACAAATACGACAAAAGGCCCTTTTTCCCCCTTCGTCCCCAGCACCCGGACATAGGTATATGCGATTCCGGCCCCCAGGCCGCCCAGCAGCCCGATCAGGGCCGCAGGGGAATGGAACACAGCTTCCGTCGGTTTGATGATCAGAAGGCTCCCCGCAAAGGCGCATCCCACGATCAGCGCCTGGGGAAGCCGGATCTTCTCTTTCAGGATCAGGTAGCTGAACACGATCGCGAAAAACGGCGACATCTTATTCAGCATGGATGCGTCCGCCAGCACCAGATGGTCCACCGCGTAAAAGTTGCAGAGGATTCCCAATGTTCCCGCCGCAGAGCGCAGAAGCAGATACCGGATATTCTCCCGCTTTCCCGAAAACCATGCGCCCTCCCGTTTTAAGATCGCAGCGGCAAAGGCAAGGGATACCAGGTTGCGGAAAAAGCTTTTCTGCACCGACGGCAGGTCTCCGGACAGTCGCACAAACATATTCATCAGCGAAAAGAACAGTGCGGAAAGCAGGATGTAAATGACTGCAATAGCTTTCTTCTTTTCTTTCACAATTTTGACACTCTCCTCCAAAACAGATCAAAGTCCGCATATTCGGACAGATAGATGTCCGCCGTATTCCAGATCTTGCCAAGTTTCCCGTCGTTGGCCTCGTCGTATACGGCCACCGTCCGGAAGCCGTATTTTTTTGCGGTCAGGACGGCGTGGTAAGCATCCTCAAAGACAAGGGTCTCCCATGGCTCCGTATCCAGCTGCAGGGACGCGGCCAGATAGATGTCCGGCCGGTTCTTGTCGGTTCCCATCTCCGTGCAGGTCAGCATCCCGTCGAAAAAGTTCATCACGCCCAGCCGTTTCAGCGCGGCCTCTACATTTCCCCGGTCACTGGAGGTCACGATGACCATCGGAATCCGATATTCCCTCAGACCCTCCAGAAAATCCCGGACTCCCGGCTTTAAGGGAACCTTCTGGGCATAAAAATCCCGAACCTGCTGGTTGATGCCGTCCAGAACCTTGTTCCGCGTCTTCCCCAGATGATAGTGCTGGATCAGATAATCCGCCCCCTGCGGCAGGCTCATGGCAGACAGTTCCTCGCCCAGCCCCGGCTCCGCCTCGACCCCGACGGATTTCAGGTAAAGCTCGCCTAAATTTTCCCAGACTGGCATGGAATTCAGCAGTGTACCGTCTACGTCAAATATCGCACCTTTAATCATAGCAGCTCCTTTTCCTGTCGCTTTTATCCAAAAAATCAACGGATGGATGACATTGGAAACAAAATCCTTGCTCATCCGCGTATTATGAATGTAATACCGCTTCCAGTTTTTGTCAACTATTTCATTATATCATAAAACTGTCCACAGTGAAACAAAATTATTTTTCAATAAACAGTATAAAACAGTTGACAACAGTTTATCACTGTTATATACTGTTTGTACAGAAGGAGGGATGACAGTGAAATTGATCATCAACAATTCTTCCATGCAGCCCATCTACGAACAGATCGTCTCGCAGATCAAGAAGTTCATCATGAGCGGGGATCTGCAGGAGGGGGCCATGCTCCCATCGGTGCGCACCCTCTCCAAGGAGCTGAAAGTCAGCGCGCTGACCGTAAAGAAAGCCTACGACGCGCTGGACGCGGAGGGCTTTGTCGTCACCGTACACGGGAAAGGCAGCTTTGTCACGCTGGCCAGCCAGGAGCTGATGCTGGAGGAGAAGAAAAAAGAAGTGGAGGCCGACCTGGAGATGGCGATCCGGAAGGGCCGAAGCTGCGGTATGAGCAACCAGGAGATTACAGATTTATTTCAGATTGTATTGGAGGATCAATAAGATGTTAAGACTAGAACACGTAACCAAGCACTATAAAGGATTTGATCTGGAGTGCTCCATGGAGGTCCGCAAGGGCTGCGTCACCGGCCTGGTGGGGAAGAACGGGGCCGGAAAAAGCACCACGTTTAAAGCGATCCTGGGGCTGATCTCCCCGGAGGGCGGCTCCTTACAGATCTTTGGAAAACCGGCCCAAGACCTGGATCTGCAGGATAAGGCCCGGATCGGCGTGGTCCTGTCGGATTCCGGCTTTAGCGGCTCTCTGACGGTTCAGGAGCTGATTCCCATACTCCGCGCCATGTATCCCGATTTTCAAAAGGATAATTTCCTGAAAAAATGTGAAGAGTTTTCCATTCCCACAAAGAAGCTGCAGGAATTTTCCACCGGGATGAAGCAGAAGCTGCAGGTCCTGACAGCCATTTCCCACAATGCCCGGCTGCTCGTTCTGGACGAACCCACCGCCGGACTGGACGTGATCGCAAGAGACCATCTGCTGGATCTGCTGCGGGAATACATGGAGCCGGGAGACCGTTCGATCCTGATCAGCTCCCACATTTCCGCGGATCTGGAAGGCTTCTGCGACGACCTGTATATGATCCATGAGGGAAAGATCATCCTCCACGAGGACACAGATGTGCTGCTGGATAGCTACGCCCTTCTCAAGATGACAGATGAGCAATACGATGCCCTGGACAAATCTTACGTCCTCCGGTATAAAAAGGAAACCTTCGGGTATAGCTGCCTGACGGATCAGAAGCAGTTCTATCTGGAAAACCACCCGGAGATTACGGTGGAAAAAGGCAGCATTGACGAGCTGATCGTAATGATGATCTGCGGGAAAGCCCTCGGATAAAGGAACAAACCAGGAATATGGACTCTGAATCAATCAATAGAAAGAATAGAATGAAAGGATTATAAGCTATGAAAGGATTATTGATTAAAGATTTTCAATTATTAAAGAAGCAAAAGATGCTGGTTGTTTTATCCATGGTGATCTCGTTTGCGTTTTTGTTATTCGGCACCAACGGCATTCCCTTCATCATCGGCTATATCACCATCATGTTTTCTTTGGCATCTACGTCTACGATCTCCTACGACCAGCACTCCAACGGGATGAGCTTTCTTCTGACGCTTCCGGTCAGCCGCAGGGGCTATGCAATGGAAAAATATGTCCTGATGCTCGTTACGATGGCCGGATCACTGGCTGTGTCCTCCGTGCTTCTCCTGGCCGCGGTTTGCACAAACCGTATCCCCTTTGATCCGGGACTTATGCTGCGGGCTCTGCTGTCATGCGCCCTTTGGTCGGCGTTAGTCCATGCGCTGATGATCCCCATCCAGCTAATATTTGAAGCCGAAAAAAGCCGGATTGCATTTGCCGTAATCATCGGAATAGCGTACGCAGTCTTTTTTGGTGGGATTGCGCTGGCAAGGCATTTCCATATTGATGTTCCCGGGTTATTCAGGAGTCTTGTTTCCCGAATGGACACGGCAGTCCTGACACTGCTCCTTTGTCTGACCTCGGCCGGAATACTGGGGATCTCCATTCTGGTCTCCCTGCATGTTATGAAGAAGAAGGAATATTAAAAATACCATAAGAAAACCTGCCGCTGTTCTGTACAGAATCGTATCTGGAACAGCGGCAGGAAGAAAGGTCTTTCTCCCAAAATAAACCTCTAAACTTTTCTAAACCCGCAAATAATCCATAAATAATCCCTATGAAAAAAACAAGTTGAATTATCAAAGGAGTTGTAGTATAATCTTTACAATTTGGGAATGCGGACACCGATAGTTCCCGGATACTGCTGCCCTCTCCCGCCGGGAGCCGCCGGCAGTTGCTTGCTACTACAAGACGAATACACACGAAGGGAAAGGTGAATGGATGAAAGCGTTTCTCATTTTAGAAGACGGAACTGTGTTTACAGGTACAAGCATCGGTTCCACAAGAGACATGATCAGCGAAATCGTATTCAATACGTCTATGACAGGATATTTAGAGGTGCTGACAGACCCTTCTTACGCGGGACAGGCCGTTGTGATGACCTATCCTTTAATCGGCAATTACGGAATCACACCGGATATGGAATCCCGGAAGGCATGGCCGGACGGCTATATTGTGCGGGAGCTGTCCCGCAGGCCCAGCAATTTCCGCTGTGAAGGCACCATTCAGGATTTTCTGGCGCAGCAGGATATCCCGGGGATCGCAGGCATCGACACCCGCGCGCTGACCAGGATTCTGCGGGAAAAGGGAACCATGAACGGTATGATCACCACCAATCTGAATTACAACCGTGAGGAGATTCTTCCTCTGTTAAAGTCATACCATATCGGGGACGTTGTTTCCAGGGCGACCTGCCGCAAAAAACAGGTTCTTCCGGGGGACGGCAAAAAGGTAGCACTTCTTGATCTAGGGGCAAAACAGAACATTGCCAGATCTTTACACGAACGCGGCTGCGAGGTGACCATCTATCCGGCGCACACCGCCGCGGAGGAAATCATTTCCGCTAATCCGGACGGTATCATGCTTTCCAACGGGCCTGGAGACCCGGCGGACTGTGTTTCTATTATCGAAGAAATCAAAAAAATATATCAGTCGAATATTCCTGTATTTGCGATCTGCCTCGGCCACCAGCTCATGGCCCTTGCCGCAGGCGCTAAGACCCACAAGCTCAAATACGGGCACCGGGGCGGAAACCACCCGATCAAGGATCTGAGAACCGGACGGGTCTACATTTCCTCCCAGAACCACGGCTATGTGGTGGATACCGACCAGATGGATTCGTCCGTTGCCGTTCCTGCCTTTGTCAATGTCAACGACGGCACCAATGAAGGGCTGGAATATGTGGGCAAACCGATTTTTACGGTCCAGTTCCATCCGGAGGCGTGTCCGGGGCCCCAGGATTCAGGATACCTGTTTGACAGATTTTTGGAAATGATGGAGGGATCAAACAATGCCTAGAGATATGAGCATCAAAAAAGTACTGGTTATCGGCTCCGGCCCCATCGTCATCGGCCAGGCCGCAGAGTTTGACTATGCAGGAACCCAGGCATGCCGTTCCTTGAAGGAAGAAAACCTGGAGGTGGTACTTTTAAATTCCAACCCGGCCACGATCATGACCGACAAGGACATTGCGGACAAAGTCTATATCGAACCCCTGACGCCGGAAGTGGTGGAGCAGTTGATTTTAAAGGAACAGCCGGACAGCATCCTTCCCACCCTGGGGGGACAGGCGGGCTTAAACCTGGCCATGGAGCTGGAGGAATCCGGTTTTCTGCGTGAGCACCATGTGCGTCTCATCGGAACCACCTCCGAGACCATCAAAAAAGCGGAGGACCGGCTGGAGTTCAAGGCTGCCATGGAGCGCATCAGCGAGCCCGTTGCCGCCTCCCTGGTGGTGGAGTCCGTGGAGGACGGACTGGCCTTTGCACGGGAGATCGGCTATCCGGTGGTCTTACGCCCTGCCTATACCCTGGGCGGAAGCGGCGGAGGGATTGCCCGCAATTCCGGCCAGCTCATGGAGATTTTGGAAAACGGCCTGCGCCTCTCCCGTGTGGGGCAGGTTTTGGTGGAGCGCTGCATTGCCGGCTGGAAAGAGATCGAATACGAGGTGATGCGGGACGGCCGTGGCAACTGCATCACCGTATGTAATATGGAAAATATCGACCCTGTAGGCGTCCATACCGGGGACAGCATCGTTGTTGCGCCCTCCCAGACTTTGGGTGACAAGGAGTACCAGATGCTGCGGACCTCCGCACTCAAAATCATCGACGAGCTGAAGATCACGGGAGGCTGCAACGTGCAGTACGCCCTCCATCCGGAATCCTTTGAGTACTGCGTCATCGAGGTCAATCCCCGGGTGAGCCGCTCTTCTGCCCTGGCTTCCAAGGCCACCGGATACCCCATCGCCAAGGTGGCGGCAAAGATCGCCCTGGGGTATACGCTGGATGAGATCAAAAACGCCATCACCCACAAGACCTATGCCAGCTTCGAGCCCATGCTGGACTACTGCGTGGTGAAAATCCCCAGGCTTCCCTTTGACAAATTCATCAGCGCCAAGCGGACGCTGACCACCCAGATGAAGGCCACCGGGGAGGTGATGAGCATCTGCGACAATTTCGAAGGTGCCCTGATGAAGGCCATCCGTTCCCTGGAGCAGCATGTGGACTGCCTTTTGTCCTATGATTTCACCGGCCTGGAACGGGAAGAACTGACCGAACAGCTTTCCATTGTGGACGACATGCGGATCTGGCGGATTGCGGATGCCCTCCGCAGAGGGTTTGATTATGATACGATCCACGAGCGAACCATGATTGACCCATGGTTCATCGACAAGCTTGCCATCCTGGTGGAAATGGAGCAGTCCCTCCAAAGCCAGCCCCTCACGCCGGAGCTTTTAAAGGAAGCGAAGCGGATGGAATTTCCGGATGCCGTGATCGCCAGGCTCACCGGCAGAACCGAGCGGGAGATCCACGATATGCGCCATGCAAACGGCATTGTGGCCGCCTATAAGATGGTGGACACCTGCGCCGCGGAATTTGCTGCGGAAACGCCCTACTACTACTCTGTTTTCGGCAGTGAAAACGAGGCAGAACAGACAAAGGGCCGAAAAAAGGTTCTGGTTCTCGGCTCCGGCCCCATCCGGATCGGCCAGGGGATTGAGTTTGACTTCTGCTCCGTGCACTGTACCTGGGCATTTTCCCGGGAAGGTTATGAAACCATCATCGTGAACAACAATCCGGAGACCGTCAGCACAGATTTTGATATTGCGGACAAGCTCTATTTTGAACCCCTGACCCCGGAGGATGTGGAGAGCATCGTGGATCTGGAACAGCCCGACGGCGCGGTGGTGCAGTTCGGCGGACAGACCGCCATCAAGCTGACGGAAAGCCTGATGAAGATGGGAGTTCCAATTCTGGGAACCTCCGCGGAAAATGTGGACAAGGCGGAGGACCGGGAACTCTTCGACCAGATCCTGGAGGAATGTGAGATCCCCCGTCCTTCGGGCGGAACCGTATTCACCGCCGAGGAGGCCAAGGAGGTGGCGAACCGTCTGGGTTATCCGGTCCTGGTAAGACCCTCCTACGTGCTGGGTGGCCAGGGCATGCAGATCGCCATCAACGACCACGATATTGATGAGTTCATCGGCATCATCAACCGGATCGCCCAGGACCATCCGATCCTGGTGGACAAGTATCTCAGCGGAAAAGAGATCGAGGTGGACGCGGTCTGCGACGGCGAGGAAATTCTGATCCCGGGAATCATGGAGCATATCGAACGGGCCGGCATCCATTCCGGGGACAGCATCTCCGTGTATCCGGCCCAGAGCCTGACAAAGGCGGCCAAGGAGAAGATTGCGGAATACACCCGGAGGCTGGCAAAATCCCTCCATGTCATCGGACTGATCAACATCCAGTTCATTGTCTGCGGGGAGGCGGATGTGTATGTGATTGAGGTCAACCCCCGTTCCAGCCGGACCGTGCCTTATATCAGCAAGGTCACCGGGATCCCCATCGTGCCTCTGGCCTCCCGTGTGATCACAGGCAGTAAGATCCGGGAGCTGGGATATACGCCGGGCCTGCAGAGGGAAGCCGAATACTTTGCAGTCAAGATGCCGGTATTCTCCTTTGAAAAGATCCGCGGCGCGGATATCAGCCTGGGACCGGAGATGAAATCCACCGGGGAATGCTTAGGCATCGCGTCTACATTCGATGAAGCCCTGTACAAGGCCTTTCTGGGGGCGGGGATCAAGCTGCCCAGATTCAAGAATATGATCCTTACGGTGCGGGATGAGGACAAGGAGGAAGCGGTAGAAATCGGCCGCAGGTTCGCGAAGATCGGCTACCGGATCTTTGCTACCGCAGGCACTGCCGCCGCATTAAAGGCCGGAGGGGTGAAGGCCATCGCGGTGCGTAAGATCGAACAGGAATCCCCCAACCTGCTGGACCTGATCTTAGGCCATGAGATCGACCTGGTCATCGACACCCCGGCCCAGGGGGCGGAGCACGCAAAAGACGGATTCGTGATCCGCAGAAATGCCATAGAGACCGGAGTCAACGTCCTGACCGCAATGGACACGGCCCGGGCACTGATCACCAGCCTGGAGAATACGGATATCAAGAAGCTGACGCTGGTGGATATCGCTGAGATAAAGTAAAGGAGCAAAAAGACAGACCATGCGGGAAAACAATGTTCCCGTCGGTCTGTCTTTTTATACCGTCGTATGCAGAAAAGCTGCCAGTGGCAGGTTTTCTGTATGTTCTGTATGGCGTCACTCTACTTATTATTATTCACAGACACTTCACTGTCCATTCATCTTCGCCAGCTTTGCGCTCTGGTCCGCGGCGATCAGGCTGTCGATGATCTCGTCCAGATCCCCGCCCAGAATGGTATCCAGCTTGTGCAAAGTCAGCTTGATCCGGTGGTCTGTCACCCGGCCCTGGGGGAAATTATAGGTGCGGATCTTCTCGGAACGGTCCCCGGTCCCCACCTGGCTCTTCCTGGCTTCCGCCTCCGCGTCATGCTGCTTCGCCAGCTCCAGCTCGTAGAGTCTGGCCCGAAGCACCTTCAATGCCTTGTCCTTATTCTTAAGCTGGGACTTCTCATCCTGGCAGGAGATCACGATCCCTGTCGGAATATGGGTCAGACGCACCGCGGAATCCGTCGTATTGACACACTGGCCTCCGTTACCGGACGCCCGGAACACGTCGAATTTACAGTCATTCATATCCAGCTCCACATCCACCTCTTCCGCTTCCGGCATGATAGCAACCGTGATCGTGGAGGTGTGGATCCGTCCTCCGCTCTCTGTCTCCGGAACACGCTGTACGCGGTGGACGCCGCTTTCATATTTTAATCGGGAAAATGCCCCCTGTCCGGTCAGCATAAAGACGCATTCCTTAAAGCCGCCGATCCCATTTTCATTCAAAGAGATCATCTCCGGACGCCAGCGCCGGGACTCTGCATAATGTACGTACATGCGGTAGATCTCCGCCGCGAACAAAGCGGCTTCGTCCCCGCCGGCTCCTGCCCGGATCTCCACGATGACGTTTTTATCATCATTGGGATCCTTGGGCAAAAGCAGGATCTTCAATTCCCGTTCCAGCTCTTCGATCCGTGCCTTAGCTTCGTTCAGCTCTTCCTTGGCCAGCTCCCGCATCTCTTCATCCGACTCTTCCTCCAGCATCACCAGGCTGTCCTCCACATTCTGCCGGCACTGCTTATATTCCTTAAATGCTTCTACGATAGGAGCCAGGTCGCTCTGCTCCTTCATCAGCTTTCGGAAACGCTCCGTGTCATTGGCCACGTCCGGCTCCTGCAGCTCTCCCATGACCTCCTCATAGCGAATCAGCAAATCCTCCAATCTGTCAAACATCATCTCATCTATCCTCTCTCTGCCCTGCGGTTACAGGCCGCATTTTGACCAGGCGTGCCCTGTAACTCCAAATCTCCACTATCCATCATACACACCGGATACCACCCGGTCAAGCCCTGCCAGATCTTTTTTTACGGAAATCCTCTGAAATCCGGCCTCCCGCATCCATTCTCCGACCGCCTGTGCCTGGTCATATCCAATCTCCAGCATGAGATACCCCTTCGGCAGCAAATGCTCCGTACTCTCCCGAATGATCCTCCGGTAAAAATCCAGTCCGTCCGCTCCGCCGTCCAAAGCCATGAGCGGATCATGTGCCCTCACCTCTTCCTGGAGCGTCCCAATCTCTCCGGTTCGGATATAAGGCGGGTTGGAGACGATCATAGAAAACCTGCCGTCTATCCTTTCAAACAAATCACTCCGGCAAAATACCGCTTCTGTTCCCAAAATTGCCGCATTTTTTCCGGCAACCTCCAACGCCTGCTCCGACAGATCCGCGCCTGTCCCATATATGAAGTCACACCCGCATTCCCGTTGCGTCAACTTCAGAATACTCAGCAGAATACAGCCCGAACCGGTACACATATCCAGCAGCGTGACCGTTCCCTTTTCCTTCTTCAGAACCGACAGCGCTTCCTCTACGAGAATTTCCGTATCCTGCCGCGGGATCAGCACATGCTCATTGACCAGAAACGGAAATCCCATGAACTCCTGTACCCCTGTCAGATGCTGCAGTGGGATCCGCTGCCCTCTTTTTTCGATCAGTGTGAAATATTTTGTTTCCTGATCCGCATTCAGCTCTCTGCAGCCGTCCGAAAAATAAAGTGCCCGGCTGATACCTGTCACATGCTCCAGCAGATACCAGGCATCCAGCTCCGCTTCGGAAATCCCCTTCTGCCGCAGGATTTCCGTTCCCCTGATACATGCTTCCCGGATGGTCCTCATATTCCCTGCGCCTGCTTTTCTATCATACGGCTGCCGGCGCCAAAGTTTTCCGCCTGATATTCCTTCCAGTCAAATACGGCCTCCACTGCCTGGATCGCCACCTCAATCATGCTGTCGTCGGGCTCCTTGGTAGTCATGTTCTGTACCCACAGACCCGGCTGGCTTAACAGGTTCACCACCGGATTGTCGGTGTTACCCGCCAGACGGATGATCTCGTAAGAGACTCCCGCAATCAAAGGCATCAGCGCGACGCGCAGCACCACGCGCATGATCTGAGATTCCGCCGTGATAAAGAAGCAGAAGATCATGCTGACGATCATGACAAAGAACAAAAAGCTTGTACCGCACCGCTTATGCTGTCTGGAGCTGATTCGGACATTTTCCACATTCAGGTCCAGACCATGCTCGATACAGTTGATGCACTTGTGCTCCGCGCCGTGATACATAAATGTCCTCTGGATGTCCTTCATACGGGATACCAGGGTAATATAGCCCAGAAAGATCATCACCCGGATCAGACCCTCCAGTACGGTCAATACCCCTCTGGACGTGATCACCCGTTTCAGCAGCCCGCTCAGAAAATACGGCAGGACCATAAAGATCCCGATGGCAAGAACGATGGACAGAACCAGGACAAGAGACATGACCAGGGATTCCTTTTTCTCTTCCTTTGCCGCTTCGTCCGCTGTCAGTTCCCGCGCCTCTCCTTCTTCATCCTCGATAAATTCCGCCGAAAACATCAGTGCCTTCATTCCCAGTACCAGAGAATCTATAAAATTAAATATCCCCCGGATAAACGGGATCTTGCGCACTGCCCTGGGCACAAAGCTTTTATGCTCCTGCACGCGGACTTCAATCTCCTGATCCGGCCTGCGGACGCCTACCGCATAACGGTCGCCGTTCTTCATCATAATGCCTTCGAGCACGGCCTGTCCACCTATATTTGAAGATTTCATACTTATCAGCTCCTATATTTCTGAATAAGAAGAGGCTGAGATATATTTACCCCAGCCTTCTGCTTTGTTCCATTTATTTGATACCATATTTCTTATTGAACTTATCAACACGTCCACGAGCCTGTGCCGCCTTCTGCTGGCCTGTATAGAACGGATGGCATTTGGAACAGATTTCCACATGGATGCTCTTGTTGGTGGAGCCTGTTACGAATGTGTTCCCACAGTTACAAGTCACGGTTGCCTGATGGTACTCCGGATGGATTCCTTCTCTCATGTCTTTCACCTCTCTATTTTCAAAATATTCATTATACTCTCCAAAACAACGTTGATATTGTATCATACCGTACAAACTTTTGCAAGAGATTTTCCACGATTCTCACGTGTTTTTCTAAATGTTTTTTAATGTATTTCTAAATTGCGCTCCGATTCAGAGCCGCATCAAAATTCTCAGATAAATTTCTGCCGGATGACCATTCTGGTCAGCTCGTCGTTGCTCTTGGTCCGCGAGAACATGTTCAGAAGGTTGTCCACCGCCTCATCGGACTTCATGCTGTTCAAAGCCTTCCGGATGATGTAGACCGCGTCCTGCTCTTCCTTGTTCAGAAGCAGGTCTTCCCTTCTCGTACCGGATTTTGGAATATCAATAGCCGGGAATACCCGCCGCTCCTGCAGCTTCCGGTCCAGAACCAGCTCCATATTGCCGGTGCCCTTGAATTCCTCATACACCACATCATCCATCTTGCTTCCGGTATCCACAAGGGCTGTCGCGAGAATCGTAAGGCTTCCGCCCTCCCGCATATTTCTGGCTGCGCCGAAGATCCGCTTGGGCATGTGCAGGGCCGTGGGGTCAAGACCTCCGGATAAGGTCCTTCCGGACGGGGGCACGATCACATTGTAGGCGCGGGCCAGACGGGTGATGCTGTCCAGAAGGATCATGACGTCCTTGCCGTGCTCCACCAGACGCTTCGCCCGCTCGATGACCATCTCAGATACCCGCTTATGATGCTCCGGAAGCTCGTCAAATGTGGAATACACCACTTCTACATTGGGACCTGCTATAGCCTCCCGGATATCCGTCACTTCCTCCGGACGTTCATCGATCAGCAGGATCAGAAGATGGATATTGGGATCCGACTTCTTCACAGAAAGCGCGATCTCCTTTAACAGGGTCGTCTTACCTGCTTTCGGCGGGGATACGATCATACCGCGCTGCCCTTTACCGATGGGGGACAGCAGGTCTACGATCCGCATGGCCATGGTACAGCCCGGCGTCTCCATCCGCAGACGCTGGTTCGGAAAGATAGGTGTCAGATCTTCAAAGTTGCGGCGCTTCTGCGCATCGGCCGGACGCATGCCGTTGATCGCTGATACATAGAGCAGGGCGCTGAACTTCTCACTCTGAGTCTTGATCCGGGTATTTCCCATCAGGATATCTCCCGTCTTGAGGCCGAACCGCCTGATCTGGGACGGGGAAACATATACGTCATTTTCACCGGGAAGATAGTTGTCGCTTCGGATAAAGCCGAATCCATCCGGCAGTACTTCCAGGATCCCGCTGGCAGTCTTGCCGCTGTCAAGCTGCTCGATATCCGTAGACTCCTTCTTTTCCTTCATCTCTTCCCTTACTTCTTCTTTTGCTTCCTCCTGGGCCGCTTCCTGATTGTCCTTCTCGTCCTGCGCAAGCATCGCGTCGATCAGGTCGCTCTTCTTCATGGTGGAGACCCCTTTCATACTCCTTGCTTTCGCAAGCTCCTTCAACGTAGCAAGAGGCAGTGATTCATACTTCTCTCTCGTCATAAAATTACCTTTCCTTTCTATATTGCTTCATTATTCGGTTGGTGTCTATGGATTTTTTATGGGTCAGATGGCAGAACTGCTGTTGAATACGGTCATATCTGTTCGGATAAAAATGAAAAAATAAAATGACGGTATGGGCAGTTCCTTCTATCTCCTCAAGAATCTTAGTCTGAATTGACTCAAATGAACTAAAACCTGTTTGTATTATACACGAACTCTCAGAAAAAGCAAACCTTTTTTTCAAAAAACTGGCAAATAAAGTATAAATTGTTTGGTAAGCGTAATTTTTCGTATTTCCGGATTCGTCTTGCGCAGTCACTTTAAGCATGATATGATTAGTTACAGGTCACTGACAAACCAGTGCCCTGCAACATAGGATTACTCCATGTGTAAAACTTCTATCAGGACCGGAAAGGAATGGTTGGATTTATGACAGATTCGCATCAGAAGCAGGTCCGCTGGGGAGAAAAGCGTTACCATTCAATGGATTATGATTTAAAGCAGACCTACGGTGAAAAGGTCTATAAAATCACATTGAACGGAGGTATGACCTGTCCAAACCGGGACGGCACCGTCGGACGCGGCGGCTGCATCTTCTGCAGCGCCTCAGGGTCCGGAGATTTTGCCGGCTCCCGTCTGCTCTCCATTACGGAACAGCTCCGGCAGGGAAAGGCGGACCTTGCACTGAAACGCCCCGTGCATTCCTATATCGCCTATTTTCAGGCGTTCACCAATACCTATGCTCCTGTCAGTCATCTGGAACGGATCTTTACAGAAGCGCTCCGGGATCCTGAGGTCAGGATCCTCTCCATCGCGACCCGCCCGGACTGCCTTGGAGAACCTGTACTGGATCTCTTAGAACGGCTTGCCCGGATTAAGTCCGTTTGGATCGAGCTGGGACTGCAGACTATCCACCCGGGCACTGCCGCTTATATCCGGCGGGGCTATGCGCTGCCTGTCTTTGAGCAGGCCGTCCAAAACCTGCGCCGCCGCCGCATTTCCGTGATCGTCCATACCATCCTCTGCCTTCCGGGAGAGACCCGGCAGCAGATGTTCGAGACGCTGGACTATCTGAACCGGAGAGATATCCAGGGGATCAAGCTTCAGCTTCTTCACATCCTGCGGGATACGGACCTTGCCGCCGAATATGAGAGCCATCCCTTCCCGGTCCCGGATATGGCAGAATATATCACCCTGCTGGGAGAATGCATCTCCCGGCTACGGCCGGATCTCACCATCCACCGCCTGACCGGCGACGGGCCGAAGGAGCTTCTGATCGCGCCGCTCTGGACAGGCAATAAGCGCACTGTACTGAACAGACTGCATCAATATCTGAAAGAACAGGATATCTGGCAGGGAAAGGAATATCATGAATGAAACATTTACCTTATATAAATTGATGATCTTATATCTGCTCAAAAAAGTAAAGTTTCCCCTGGCTACCACGCAGATCTCTGACTTTATGCTGGGAATGGAGTATACCAACTATTTCCGGCTCCAGGAAGCCCTGTCCGAGCTCCGGGAAGCCGGCATGATCGAAGCGGAAAATACATACCGGCGCACGCTCTACCACCTCACCGGCGACGGCGCCAGAACGATCCGTCTTCTCCAGGGAAATATCAACCATGAGATCCGGCGGGATATCGATGCCTTTGTAGAAGAAAATGAATACGACTTACGGGAAGCCATGTCCGTGAAGGCTTCCTATTATCTGAATACCAATCACGAATATGAGGCGCGCTGCCAGATCCTGGAGGGAAAGTACAGCCTCCTGGATCTGAAGCTGACCGTCCCCACCAAGGCCGAGGCGGAATCCATTGTTAAAAACTGGAATCTGTCCAGCCAGGATATCTACGGGGAGCTTCTCACGAAGCTATTATAAGGATCAAAAACAGCGGTCCGCGATCACTTCATTCCCCGCAGACCTGCCAGGTATTCCCTGATCTGTTTCTCATAGCCGGAATCACTGGGCTCATAGAACCTGGCTCCCTGCACTTCATCCGGCAGATACTGCTGCTCCACATAATGTCCGGGGTAATTGTGCGCATACTTGTAGCCGGTCCCCCTTCCCAGGTTCTTTGCCCCTTTATAGTGGGCGTCCTGGAGATGGACGGGAACCGATGTACGGGTTTGGCGCACGCTTTCCCCGGCCGCCGCGATGGCCATGACCGCAGAATTGCTTTTGGGCGCGGACGCCACATACAGGACTGCCTGGGAGAGAATGATCTCCGCCTCGGGCATTCCGATACGCTCCACCGCCTGAGCTGCCGCTACCGCCACCGTCAGCGCCTGGGGATCCGCATTTCCCACATCCTCGGACGCGCAGATCATGATCCGGCGCGCGATGAACTTGATATCCTCCCCTGCGTACAGCATTTTTGCCAGATAATACACCGCCGCATCCGGGTCCGATCCCCGCATGCTCTTGATAAATGCCGAAATCGTGTCATAGTGGTTGTCTCCGGTCTTGTCGTAGTGCACCACACGCTTCTGGATGCATTCCGAAGCCACCTCCAGGGTAATGTGGATCAGGCCGTCCTCGCTGCGGTCCGTGGTCAGAATCCCCAGTTCAATCGCATTGAGCGCGTTTCTGGCATCCCCTCCGGAAATATCCGCCAAGAAATCCAGGGCGTCCTCGTCAATCTCCGCATGGAAGGAGCCCATCCCCTTTTCCTTGTCATACACCGCCCTGCGCAGGATCGTTTTGATATCCTCCTTATCCAGCGCATGAAGCTCAAAGATGCTGGATCTGGACAGCAGCGCCCCATTGACCTCAAAATACGGGTTTTCCGTAGTCGCCCCGATCAGCGTGATGGTGCCGTCCTCCACAAACGGAAGCAGGTAATCCTGCTGTCCCTTGTTGAAACGGTGAATCTCATCGATAAACAGGATGGTCTTTTTCTGATACATCCCCAACACTTCTTTTGCTTCTTGAATGACCTGTTCCATGTCCTTCTTACCTGCGGATGTTGCATTGATCTGCTTGAATTCCGAGCGGGTGGTATTGGCGATCACCTTTGCCAGGGTCGTCTTCCCGGTTCCCGGAGGCCCGTAAAAAATGATGGAGCCCAGCTTGTCCGCCCGGATGGCCCGGTACAAAAGCTTGTCCTTCCCGATGATGTGCCTCTGTCCCGCTACCTCATCCAGGGTTGCGGGCCGCATCCTGGATGCCAGCGGAGACTCCTTTTCCTGCTGTGTTTCTCTCATATAATCAAATAAATCCATGTTCAATCCCTCTTCTTTTGATCACCATTTGGAACCGCCGCAATCTGAAAAACAGACCATATTGATTCCATCACAGTTCCTTATCTGTGACATGTGGCTTTTTCCGATTGCGGTGATTCTTCTTTTTTCAAGTATCAATGCCGGCCAAAGCGCGGATCACTTCCCCCGCGATCAAAAGCCCAGCAGCCGGCGGAACGAAGGAGATGCTTCCCGGTACGGCCCGGCGTCCTTCCTGCGCTTCCTCCGGCATCCGTCCGGAGACATCTACCGGCTGTTCTCTGGAATACAGTACTTTTAAATGTGGAATCCCTCTCGCCTTCATCTCCCTGCGCATCACCTTGCAGAGCGGACAAACACTGGTCTCTGACAAATCCGCAATCTCAAACAGCTCCGGGTGCAGCTTATTTCCCGTTCCCATACAGCTGATCAAAGGAACTCCCTCACGCTGCGCCCATTCCGCAATGGTCAGCTTCGCGGTCACGGTGTCTACCGCGTCCACAATGTAATCCGGCTTCTTTTCAAACAGCCCGGACAGGTCTTCTTTCAGGATAAAGCGTTCGTAAGTCTGAACCCGGATCCCCGGGCAGACGGCCCGGATCTGCTCCTCCATGATCTTGGTCTTATACTGTCCGACCGTATGGTGGTATGCCACACACTGGCGGTTGATGTTGGTCAGAGAAACCTTGTCATTGTCGATCAGGATCAGGCTGCCCACTCCGCCGCGCGCGAGGGCGTCAATGCAGTGAGAGCCTACGCCGCCCACGCCGAATACCGCCACCTCGGCCTTTTTCAAACGCTCCATCGCCTCCGGGCCGATCAGAAGCTCCGTTCTGGAAAATTCATGTATCATCGTTTCTGTTTTCTCCTGTATTTTTTAAGGAGCTGTAGAAAAATAAGTGATACAGACTGCACAGGATATTTCTACAGATCCTGACCGTCACTCTAAGAGCAGTTCGTCAACCGTAACGAATTGATAGCCCTCGGCTTCCAAAAGATCTACGATCCGCAGGGCCGCCCTCACAGAGCTTTTATAACAGTCATGTAACAAGATAATATCATTTTCTTCCACTTCCGTCACTACTTTATTTACAATTTCATCCTCATTTTCCGTAGCCCAGTCCAGTGGATCCACAGTCCACATGACCGGAAGCACATGGATCCTCTGCTCCAGCTTTTTCTGCCACAGGCCGAAGGGTGGCCGCATATATTCCACCGGCGCGCCGGTAATCTCCGAGATCAGGTCGTTGGTGGCCTTGATTTCCTGGTAGGCTACGTTATTGCTCACCCGCGTGATCTCCACATGGTTGTATGTATGGTTGCCCACCAGATGTCCTTCCTCCCACTCTCTCTTCACGATGTCCGCATTATTGCCCGCCTCGATATTTTTCCCGATCAGAAAAAATGTAGCCTTTATGCCGCGTTCCTTCAATCCGTCCAGCAAAAATGGCGTAAACTGCGCGTTCGGACCATCGTCAAAGGTCAGGGCGATCTTCGGCTTTTCCATTTTTTTGTCCGTTTCTTTTTTCGTTCTTTCCGAACGGATCAGATAGAGTGTTTCCCCTGTGTCATTCTGCGCGTTTCCGCCTGCCGCCCCGGGGACGCAGATTCCCAACAGCAGCAGGATATAGATCAATCCGATTCCCTGCATCCATCTTTTCATGATTTGCCTTCCGGTTCCCTTTATTCTTTTCAATATATGCATTGTACTTTTAATTTATTGATGCTATAATGTAATGCGCTGATGCGCAAAATAAAGGAGGTTTATTTCTGAAATGCAGAATACACAGACAAAAGAAAACAAAATGGGGGTCATGCCGGTTCCCAGGCTGTTGATCACCATGTCCCTGCCTATGATGCTGTCCATGCTGGTACAGGCGCTGTACAATATTGTGGACAGTATTTTCGTGGCCCAGATCAATGAAAATGCACTGACAGCCGTGTCGCTCGCGTTTCCGATTCAAAGCCTGATGATTGCCATTTCCGCAGGAACCGGCGTGGGGATCAATGCCCTGCTCTCCCGCAATCTGGGGGAGAAAAAGTTCGAGGACGCGAACCGGGCCGCCAAAAACGGAATCTTTCTCGCCCTTGTCAGCTTCGCGCTCATGGCCCTCATCGGCCTCACCTGCTCCCACAGCTTTTTCCGGCTGCAGACCCGGGATGAACAGATCGTCACCTATGGTACTCAATATCTGACGATCATCTGCATCCTCTCCATCGGAATCTTTATGCAGATGACCCTGGAACGTCTCCTGCAGTCCACCGGAAAGACCGTCTATACCATGATCACGCAGGGGATCGGGGCGATCATCAATATTATCATGGATCCCATCCTGATCTTCGGCCTGTTCGGATTTCCCAGGCTGGAGGTAGCCGGAGCCGCCATCGCCACAGTGACCGGGCAGATCGTTGCCGTTACCCTTTCGGTCTACTTTAACTGTACCAAAAACAAAGAACTGAATCTGAATATGAAAGGATTCCGCCCGGATAAAAAAATCATTGCTACCATCTATCAGGTTGGCGTGCCGTCGATCATCATGCAGTCCATCGGTTCCGTCATGGTATTTGGAATGAACAAGATCCTGCTCATGTTCTCTTCCACCGCCGCCGCGGTGTTCGGCGTTTATTTTAAGCTGCAGAGCTTTATCTTCATGCCGATATTCGGGCTTAACAACGGCATGATCCCGATTATCGCCTACAATTACGGCGCCAGAAATAGAAAACGGATCGAAGCCACCATGAAGCTGAGCATCGGCCTGGCAGTAGGCATCATGTTCGTTGGGCTGGCCGTGTTCCAGATCTTTCCAAAACAGCTTCTGGGCTTTTTCGACGCTTCCGAGCATATGCTGGAGATCGGGGTGCCCGCGCTGCGTATCATCAGCCTGAGCTTTATCTTTGCCGGGTACTGTATCATTGTAGGCTCTGTTTTTCAGGCTTTGGGAAATGGTGTCTACAGCCTGGTCGTATCGGCGGCGAGACAGCTCCTGGTGATCCTTCCGGCGGCATACCTTTTCGCCGTACTGTCCGGTCTGTCCATGGTATGGTGGTCGATTCCCCTTGCAGAGATTGTCTCCGTGGTTCTCTCCACCCTGCTGTTTAAAAGGATCCGGGTTCTGAAAATCGAGCCCCTGGACAATCCTCTTGAATAAAAAGGCTGTATGCTGCATAAGATTGCGTGATCCGTGATACCTCACAGCAATCTCATGCAGCAATACAGTCTTTTTTCTCTGAATCCAATACAGCATTGCGCCATTATTCATCACATAGTGATCCCTGCAAAATAATATAAAAAAAGAAACCTCTCAAGAAAATCAATCTCGAAAGGTCTCCATCTTCATTCCGTATAAAGCTGCCTAGCGGATTTGAACCGCCGACCTCATCCTTACCAAGGATGCGCGCTACCTGCTGCGCCAAGGCAGCCTGCAACATGTCTGAATCTTCCGCTCAAGCCGAAGCATCATGTCACACAACGTTATAAGTATACAATAGAACACTCCGATTTGTCAATATTTTTTTCAGAATTTGTCATATTTTTTCAGAATCGAGCAGAACCGTAAACGGCCCATCATTGACCAGACTGACCTTCATTTCCGCTCCGAAGCTGCCAGTCTCCACAATCGGTACGTTTTCACGGCATTTTGCGATGATATACTCATAAAGCGCATTCGCCTTTTGGGGAGAACCTGCCTCCGTAAAGCTGGGGCGGTTTCCCTTTTTACAATTGGCGTACAGCGTAAACTGGGAGATCAGGAGCAGCTCCCCTTTCACATCCGCCAGGGACAGATTCGTCTTTCCGTTTTCATCCTCAAAGACGCGAAGCCCGGTCAGCTTCCTTACCAGCTTGTCCGCGGTTTCCTCGGTATCCTCCTCGGCAACCCCGATCAATACCAGGAGTCCCTTCCCAATCTTTCCGATTACAGTTCCGTCTACGGATACGCTGGACTGCGTGACCCTCTGTATTACAAATCTCATAATTGTACTCCTGTCCTTTCCAAAAGCTTCCCTGCCTTCGTCTTGATCCGCTGCAGCGCATTGTCGATCGTCTTGGGGCTTTTATTCAGAATTTCCGCAATGGTCCGGTAATCGGTCCCCATCAGATGCAGGTAGAGCACATGGTTTTCCAGCGCGCTCAAAGCCCCTTTCAGATTCTCCACAAAAACTTCCACATACTCTTTTCCGAAATACAGCACCTCCGGATTGTTGTCTACCTCAGACCGGATCTTGTCGATCAGCGGGATCTCCTTGCTCTCGTCATCATCAGCTTCCACCTCATACAGAGACACATAGGAATTCAGCGGCAAATGCTTTTTCCGCCTGGAAGCTTCGATGGCGCTGTACATCTGGCGGGATACGCACAATTCTGCAAAGCTCTGGAAGCTGTTCCCCTGCTCCGGATCAAAATTCTGCACGGCTTTCATCAGTCCGATCATCCCCTCCTGGATCAGATCGTCATTCTCCCCGCCGATCAGGAACATCTCCCTTGCCTTACGGCGCACCATGGATTTATATTTCACCATCAGATAATCCATGATATCCCGCTCCCCTGCTCGAAGCCGGGACAGAAGCTCTTCATCTGTCATCGTATCATATATTCCCAAGTTTTTTCCTCCAGACCCGAAAGCCCTTACTTTTTGACTCATGCGAAGCGTTACAGGCCACACCCTCACCAGGCGCGCGCTGTAACTCAGGCCGTCAGACGCTCTTAAGCATCCGCTGCCGCGCGATCTCATAGGACAGCATCCCGGCTGCCACCGATGCATTGAGGGAATTGATCTCCCCCTTCATCGGGATTCCTGCCAGAAAATCACACCGTTCTCTGACCAGCCGCCCCACGCCTTCCCCTTCATTGCCGATGACCAGGCCGATGGGTCCTGTCAGATTCATCTCACAGGGAACCTTTCCGTCCATGTCCGCGCAGACGAACCAGAGCCCCTTTTCCTTCAGCTCTTCGATGGTCTTTGCCAGATTGGTGACCTTGGCCACCGGGGTATAATTCAGCGCCCCGGCGGATGTCTTGGCCACCGTAGAGGTCAGGCCCGAGGCCCGGCGCTTCGGAATGATCACCCCGTGGGCCCCCATCACATTGGCTGTCCGGATGATTGCCCCAAGGTTATGGGGATCTTCAATATTGTCCAGCAGGATCAAAAAAGGATCCTCCCCCTTTTTCTCTGCCAGCTCCAGCATGTCCTCCACCCGGGCATATTCATAGGCCGCTCCGTAGGCAATGACCCCCTGGTGCTTTCCGGTCGCGGAAATCTGGTTCAGCCGTTCCTTTCCCACAAAATTCAGGATCACATCGTGCTTCTTTGCTTCCCGGACGATGGTACGGATCGGACCGTCCTGGCATCCGTCCAGTACAAACAGCTTGTCCACCGGTTTTCCTGAGCGAAACGCTTCCAGAACGGCATTTCGTCCTTCGATCACCAGAGACTGCTCCTGCTGCTCCTTTTCGTTCCCAAAAGCCCGGCTCCCCGTCCTTTTTTCTGTTTTATCCATATATGATATACTCCTGTTTTCATTCCTTCTCTTTCAGGCTATCCAGCCCGATCTTGACCAGCTCCATCAGACGGGCATACCTTTTTTTCAGAAACAGGTATCCCACCAGCGCCTCAAATCCGGTGGCCCTGCGGTAATCCGTGATGGTCTGGTTTTTTGCCGCGGATACGGACCTGGTATTGCGTCCCCTGCGGTAAATGGCATGCTCCTCCTCCGTCAGATGAGGCTGCATGGCACGCATCATCCGTGACTGGGCGGAAGCCTGCACATAGCTGCTGGTCTCTTCATGCAGCCTGTGAACCTGCTTATTTCCCCTGCTGACCACCATGCTCTTGATGATCAGGTCATAGACGCAGTCCCCCATATAGGCCAGGACAAGGGGCGAATAGCTGTCCACATCCGTCTCCGGAAGCCCCAGCACCTCCCGGATCTGATCATAAAACTCAAATGTTATGCCCTTTTCCATTGCACTCCTTCTCGTGTGTCCTTCAAAATGATCCCTCTCGCAAGCAGCTCATCCCGGATCTCGTCAGCCCTTGCAAAATTCTTTTCCTTCCTTGCCGCCTGCCGTTCCTCGATCAATGCCTCAATATCCGCGTCCAGCAGCTCTTCCTTTTTCTCCACGATGATCCCCAGCACATCCGTCAGCTTCCCGAGCACATCCAGGATTCCCTGCAGGTATTCTTTCGAGCTGTCCCCGTCCGCCGTCGTATTGGCATACTTCACCAGCTCAAATACAGCCGCCACCGCATCCGCCGTATTAAAATCATCGTCCATCGCTTTCTCGAAGCCCTCCACATACTCCCGAGTCTTCGCAAATGCTTCCTTCTCGGATTCGTTCATGGCCTCCGCCTGTGCGTTTTTCATCAAAAATCTTAGGTTCTCCGCCGCCGTCACGATCCGCTCCAGTCCGTTTTTCGCTGACTCCATCAGCTCTGCGCTGAAATTCAGCGGGCTGCGGTAATGAGCGCTGAGCATAAAGAACCGCAGGACCTGGAGGTCATATTTCTCACTGATCTCACGAACCGTAAAGAAATTTCCGAGAGATTTGGACATTTTCCGGTTGTCGATATTCAAAAATCCATTGTGGAGCCAGTATTTTGCAAATTCCTTTCCGTTTGCCGCCTCACTCTGGGCAATCTCGTTCTCATGGTGCGGGAAGATCAGGTCCTCTCCGCCTGCATGGATATCAATCTGCTCTCCCAGATATTTTTTCGACATCTCCGAGCACTCGATATGCCAGCCAGGCCGTCCCTCGCTCCAGGGCGACTCCCATGCGGGCTCCCCTTCCTTTTTCGGCTTCCAGAGCACAAAATCCAGGGGATCCTCTTTTTCATCCTCCCCGGTCACAAGAAGGGAACGGTTTCCGGAACGCAGGTCATCCAGATTCTTATGGGACAGTTTCCCATAATCCGCAAATTTTCTGGTACGGTAATATACGGTACCGTTTTTCTCATAGGCAAAGCCCTTGTCGATCAGCGTCCGGATCAACTCGATCATGCCGCCGATCTCCTCCGTCGCAAGGGGATGCGTGGTGGCCGGCTTTACATTCATACCCTCCATGTCCTTCTTGCATTCCGCAATATAGCGTTTGGAAATCTCATCTGCCGTAACGCCTTCCTCGATCGCCTTTTTGATGATCTTGTCGTCCACATCTGTAAAATTGGACACAAAATTCACCTCATATCCCTTGTATTCAAAATATCTGCGGACCGTATCAAACACGATCATCGGCCTTGCATTTCCGATGTGGATAAAATTGTAGACTGTGGGACCGCAGACATACATCTTGACCTTATCCTGTTCTAAAGGCACGAACTCCTCTTTTTTCTTTGACATCGTATTATATAATTTCATCACGCTCTTCCTCTCTTCCTGATCTGTTTCGTAAGAGAACTGCCGGCCTCATGCTGTTTGCCGCCAGACAGCTCCCGTCTTTTTTTCCAGCCGCGGCTATTCTGCGCCGTTTCTGCGGCATCAATGCTTATGCTGCCAGGAACCCATCCGCTTCTCCATCTCTGACATCTGCTTTTTCAACTGCTGATTCTCCTGCTGCAGCGCCCGGATATCATTCAGCACCGGATCCGGCAGATGCACATGATCCATCTCCGTGCGGGGCACCTTCTGGTTGCCCATCCGGACCACACGCCCCGGAACGCCCACTACGGTACAGTTGGGAGGTACCTCCTCGAGCACCACGGAGCCCGCCCCGATCTTGGAATTTTCCCCGATGGTAAAGGAACCCAGGATCTTGGCTCCGGCGCTGACCATAACATTGTCCTTCAAAGTCGGATGCCGTTTTCCCTTTTCCTTCCCGGTCCCTCCCAGCGTCACACCCTGGTAGAGCGTCACATTGTCGCCGATAATGGTGGTCTCTCCAATGATCACGCCGCTTCCGTGGTCAATGAACAGCCCCTTTCCGATCCGCGCTCCCGGGTGGATCTCAATCCCAGTCTTCCTTGTCGCCCTCTGGGAAATCCACCGGGCCAGGAAATAGTGCTTCCTCCGATACAGCTTATGAGCCACACGGTAGCTTAAGATCACCTTAAAGCTGGGATACAGAAGTACCTCCATATTGGACTTGATCGCCGGATCCCGCTCCCGGATCACCTGGATTTCCTCTTTGATATAAGATATGATTCCCATTTACAACCTCCCTGCGTCCGCGGCCCCTGTCGTCAGGCAAAAGCTCTGATGACAGCGTGCGGCCGCTTGCTTCCTCTATACGATCTCATTCAGCCAGACATTTTTGAGCACCTTCAGCTTTTTCATCTCCGCCTTCAAATGCTCTGTCATGATCACGTCCTCTTCCTGTGCCGCCTCTTCGATCGTCCGGTAACCAAACAACAGGCTCGTCAGAGCGCCGATGGTCAGTACGCCTTCCGAATCCTCTGTCTCCCGCACCCGGACCTTACCGCCGTCGGTCTCTCCGCCCTGAATCCGCCAAACCCGGCTGTTCTGCGGCAGAAAAGGATCCAGCACCGCAAAGGAGCAGTCCATCTCCTGGCCTTCCCGGACTTTCATGCAGGAAAGCATGCTCTCCAGATGAAGGATCCGGGCCATGATCATGGGGATCCTTTTTGTCCCTTTTTCCCATGCATAGAGCTTCACACGGTCTCCTCTGCCCTCCGTCAACGCGAGCACGGCCTGCGCAAACGCCGCCTCATATTCCGGAAGATACAGCGGTTCCCGGATCTCCAGCCCGTCTTCGTCTGCGTAGAGAAAAAAGCCCGCAAGCCTTCCCTCCGCCCGGATCAGCCGGATCCCGCCGTGTTCACTCTGCTGTTCAAAAATCAGTGTATGATAATATTCCTCATTTCGTTCCGCATAGACCTGCCATTTTTCTGTGAAATGCGCTTCCACAAATGCACAGATCTCCCCTGCGTCCCCCATCGACGCATCCTCAAAAGTCACCGTCTTGCAGGAGAGATGTCCGAAACACAGCATATCCTGCTGCTCAAAGCAGCCTGGATCCGCCCCGCCCTCCTCCGTCTGGCTCTGGTCATATACAAACCGGAAATCATAGGGTGTATAGATCCTTTCCGCGGCCGGCATCAGGAACGTAAAGGGCTCCTTCCTGCCGTACATCTCCTCCATGGCACGGCGCAAAAGCGCTCCCATATAGCCCCGCTTCCGGTAGGCGCATTCCGTGGCGACTCCGACAATATAATGACAGGGCCGGGAATCCTCCTCGATCCACAGGGTATAGGGATTGAGCTGAAGCATGGAGCGGATCACGCCGTCCTCCTCAATCACAAAAATCTCATTATCCTTTGTCTTAAAATAATAATAATAATCCAAGAATTCTTTGGAATCCTCTGAAAACACAGTTTCCCACAGCTCTCTTGTGTTCCGGTGTTCACCTGGTTCCAGCTTCCGAAGCTCCATCCTGTTTTTGTTTCCTTTTCTGGCCGACACTCTGTCACTCCCTATCCACAGAAAGCCGCTGACAGCCGGGACAGGATTCACAGGCCCCGCTTCCGGGTGTCACGTCCACACTGCTGTAGTTCATGAACTTCTCCAGAAGGCACACCGCCTGTGCGGAGATTCCCTCTCCCGTACCGGTAAATCCAAGCCCTTCCTCCGTAGTCGCTTTGATATTGACCTGATCAACGGATATCTTCAGCGCTTCCGCAATATTCTTTCTCATCATTTCGATATGGGGCAGCATCTTCGGCTTCTGCGCAATGATCGTCGCATCAATATTTTCTATCAGATACTTCTGCTCGTCCAAAAGCGCTGCCACCTGTTCCAGAAGCCGGATACTGGAGATTCCCTTGTACTTCGGGTCCGTATCCGGAAAATGCATTCCGATGTCTCCCAGGGCCGCAGCCCCAAGAAGCGCATCCATCACCGCATGGGCCAGCACATCCGCATCCGAATGCCCCAAAAGCCCTTTTTCATAGGGAATCTTCACTCCTCCGAGTATCAGATCCCTTCCTTCCGTCAATCGATGGACGTCATAACCCATTCCTACACGCATATTCTGTCTCCTTTTTTGATCCGCCCGCAGAAAGGACGTATTTTATTACTGTTCAGAATGGCAGCTTACATACATATTTATACGCAATTCCAAACAGTTAAATCATTTTTTCCATACCGTCGTGTCCGGTCCGACTGTCTGCAGCTGCACCGTTGCAGAGCTGGCCGCTGTCTGCCCGCGCGGCTTCTGTTCCGGCAGGGAAGATCCCTCTGCCCCTTCTGCCTGGTGTCCTTCATTCAACAGGACCATCGGAGCCGTCCGGAACATGGACTGATCCCGGACAGGCATTGCGGAATAAGGCGGGTCCATCTCCAGCGGATACTCCGCCGCCCGCTCCTCCAGCGCTCTTTTTATGACACCGCCCACAAGGATGATCAGGTACACTGCCCCGACCAGGATAAATACGGCTGCGATCCCGCACATGACTTCCTGATTCCCCGGGCGGATCTCCAGGATGGTGTTCAGCAGCGTCACTCCGACAAATATAAGATAGGCTCCTGCCAGCAGCTTCAAAACAAAACCAATTCTTCGACCCAACAATTTATCCTCCGTACAATGTTTCCACAAATCGCTATACCATTATAACATGAAAAATAGTTCCCGAAAAGGAAAAAGAAGAGTTTCCACGAAACTCTTCTTTTACAGTAGCGGAAACTGGATTTGAACCAGCGACACCACGGGTATGAACCGTGTGCTCTAGCCAACTGAGCTATTCCGCCATATATACTTTTGAGAAAATCCTGGGGCCTATAGGGCTCGAACCTATGACCCTCTGCTTGTAAGGCAGATGCTCTCCCAGCTGAGCTAAGACCCCATAACTCTCTGTGAGTTCCTCTTTCCCGAACCCGCTTTGCTATTATACTATTAAGAGAACCAACTTGTCAACACTTTTTTCGATTTTTTTCGCATCTTTTTTTCAAGGCATAAAAGAGGCCGGATTCCACTCAGATCCGTCTGCCTTTGTGAGCGGAATCCGTCCTCTTTCTACTTTGTCGTGCTTCCAAAGCCTCCGTTACGCACGTCGGTCACATCATCATCGGTTGTGATTCCGTATTCCACAAAGATCCCCTGCATGAATCCTTCCCCCGGGGCAATCTCCACAGTCTTCCCCTCTTTGGAATCATTGGTCAGCTTTGCAAAAATATGCCCTTCATTATCGGAATAAAAATAATCGCTGTCAATGATGCCCACCGTGTTGTTGAGCTGCAGCCGGTACTTGAAGCCCAGTCCGCTCCTGGGGTAGCATTTCAGCACCCAGCCGGCCTCCATCTCCGCCCGGATCCCGGTAGGGATCTTCACGTTCTCTCCGGGCGCCAGGAAAATCTGAACCGGGGCATAAAAATCATACCCCGCAGAGCCTGCCGTCGCCCGTCTCGGAAGCTTCACGGCCTGATAGACCGCAAGAGCGTCCTCACTGCTGTTTTCCGGAAAGGTATCCGCCCAGTCCTTCAAAAACTGTTCCTCACTGACTTTATGAAATTTCGCTATTCTCTGCATATCGTTTCTCCTGCCTTCAGACTCTTTTGTACATCAATCACCTTCTGGTTTCTGCTTCCGCGCCAGGGCAGAAGGGAATCCTTCTGAGCTTCTATATATCTGCCATCCACGACCACATCCAGAAACGGGACTGCCCGTTCCCCTTTGATCTCTTCCCACTGGTACCCGGTATAGAGCCACTGGGTCTTGTCCGGATATTTTGCGCGGATCTCCTTTGCCAGACCTGCGATCGCCCCCCTGTTTCCCGCATACAGCGGATCTCCTCCGCTGTAGGTGATCCCGTTGATATAGCTGTGATCCAACTGAGCAAAAAGCTCCTGCCGGGCAGCATCGTCAAATTCCAGACCTCCCTGTGGATCCCATGTCACCGGGTTATGGCAGCCCGGACAGGCATGGGGACATCCGGCCACCCACAATACGACCCGTAGTCCTTCCCCGTTCAGCATATCATCCTTTGTAATATTATGGTACTGCATGGTTACATACTTTTCCTTTCCGCAATCTCTGCCATCTTCGCCTCATTCAGGCGGGTATCGCCTTTGACCCTGGAATAAGAAAGATAGCCGTTCATCCGGTCGATCTTCGTCAGGTTTTTGCTGCCGCATACCGGACAGACATCCATATCCAGCTCCTCATGGCCGCAGTCATCGCAATAAGCCAGCGACAGGTTCACACCCTCGTAATAGCCCTTCTTCATGGCTCTGCGGACCAGGGCGCGGATGGCCTCTTTATTGTAGCTGACCGGATACTTCACATACTGGATCTTGCCGCCGTTGCTTAAGTTCCAGAAGCGCCCCTCCAGATTCTGCTTCTCGATGGGGGTAAGTTCCTCGCTGACATGGCAGTGGAAGCTGTTGCTCACATACTCCCGGTCCGATACATTTTCAATGATCCCGTATTTCTTTCGGAACTGGTGTACCTGCACGCCGCACAGATTCTCTGCCGGAGTTCCGTAGATGGCATAAAGATGCCCGTCCTCCTTCTTGAACTCCGTCACCCTCTCATTGATATACCGCAGGGTTTCCAGCGCAAAGGCTCCGTCCTCCGCAATAGATTTTTTATTGTAAAGCTGCTGCAGCTCATTCAAGGCCGTGATCCCAAAGGATGCGGTGGCTGATCTCAGCAGCGGCTTGATCTTGTCATACAATCCCAGATGCCCTCCGTAAAAACCGCCTTCGCAGTAAGCCAGCGGATTCGTAGAGGCCTTCATCTCTCCCAGATAATCATAGGTCCTCTGATGGAGCTTGCGGATCAGGTTCAGATAATAGTCCAGCTCCTCAAAGAAGTCCCGGCTCTCCTGTCTGGCCTTTGCCAGGATCATCGGAAGGTGCAGGCTGATGGCGCCGATATTGAACCTTCCCACAAAGATCGGCGTATCCTTTTCATCTGCCGGCTCCATGCCTCCCCGCTCGTACCAGGGGGACAAAAATGCCCGGCAGCCCATGGGGCTGATGATCTTCCCGTACTTTTTGTACATGCTGGGCACATAGCCTTCACCGGTGAGGCTCAGCCAGTCGGGATACATGGTCTTGCTGGAGCATTCGATCCCGGCCTCAAACACGTCCTCCAGTGGACCTCCCGGCCCGTGCAGCTTCTCATCATAGAGGAACACGATCTTCGGGAACAGCACCGGCTTCTTATGACCTGCCTTGCCCTGTCCCTTTTTGCGCACCTCCAGCATGGTCTTAGTCACCAGCTTGCCGTATTCGCTGGTCCGGGTGCCTGCCGTCACGGTGATAAAGGGGTAATCGCCCCGGCTGGAAGAAACCGAATTGAACTTGTACTCCCATCCCTGGAAGCCCTGCTCCATCTCCTTCTCCAGATCCTTCCATGCCACCTCCTGGACCTTCTCCTCTGCCAGTCCCAGATCCCGGTACTTCTGGATCAGCTTCTTGTGAGACTTCTCTGCATAAGGCTCCAGGATCTCGTCCACGCTGGGCACCGTAAAGCCGCCGTACTGCTGGCTCGCCGCGCTCAAGACGATATCTCCGATCACGTCGAAGGCCGTATCCAGTGTCTTAGGCTCGTTGTACCAGAGATTCCCCATCTCAAAGCCCCCGCTCAAGACATTCTGCACATCGAACAGGCAGCAGTTCATGGTATCTCTCCGGGCGGACATGTCATGGATATAGATGTAGCCGTCCCGGATGGCCTGGATCTCCTCCACCGTCAGGAAGAACTTTTTATATAATTCCTTATTCAGTTCGTTAAAAATCAGGCTGCGCTTGGTGGATACAAGCGCGCTGTCCGTATTGCTGTTTTCCTTGTCTCCGATATACATGATAGACTGGCTCTTTTTATAAACCTCATCCAGCATCTGTACGAAATCCTGCTTGTAATTCCGATAATCCTTATAGCTCTTCGCCACTGCCGGATTGACGGCCTCCAGGGCACTCTCCACCACATTGTGCATCTGCGCGATCCGGATCTCCGATACATTCATCTTCTTCACCCGGTCCTCCACAAACCTGCAGATAAAATCCAGTTCCTCGTCCGTAAATGTGACCAAAGCCCTGTAAGCAGATTTATTCACCGCCACAACAACCTTCTGCACATTAAAATCTTCTTTTGTGCCGTCCTTCTTCACTACACTGATCATGCCCCGCGCCTCCTGTCAAATCCTATAAATCCCTATATTTAGTGCTCGTTTCACCAATCTTCCACTAGATAAAGTGGTTAGTATTTAACAGTGTATCACTTATCCGTATTTCCGTCAACCTACAAATTTCACAAAAAATCAGTGAAAATTTTTGAACCTTACTGCTGTTCCGACTTTTTTTGTTCCGGCTCTTTTCTTTTGCCTTCTACTGTCTCAATACAATCCACAATTTTATCATTGTCGAACCCCTGCGCTCTTAACCAGTCAATTAAATTCAGAACCTCTTTTGCTGTCATACACTTTAATACCTCCATTTTTATTCTCCTCCTTTCCTCCGTATCTAAACAATTCAAACGGTGCAAAGTCAGCTGAAATCCGGCGCTCCGTACAGGTCATACGGAGTCACCTGATATACATAATAGTTCAGCCAGTTGGAATACAGGTTATTGGCGTGCGACCGCCAGATCAGGTTCGGCTTGTTGTTCGGGTCATTTCCCGGATAATAATTAACCGGCATCTGAATCTCCAGCCCTTTCCCCAGATCCCGTTTATACTCGCTGTCCAGTGTCATCCGGTCATACTCCGGATGCCCCATAACAAAGATCTGCCGTCCCTCCTTTGCCATGCACAAAAAGACCCCTGCCTCCTCGGAATCCGCCAGGATCATCATGCGCTCATCCTGTTCCAGCAACGCCTGGGGCACCTCCGTATGCCTGGAATGGGGCGCGTAAAACACATCGTCAAAGCCTCTCACCAGAGGGATCTTGCGGTTCCGCACGTGATGCGGGAAGATCCCGAATTTTTTTTCCGCCAGGGGAGCCTTGTCGATCCCATAGTGATAGTAGATCCCCGCCTGAGCTCCCCAGCACAGATGCAGGGTGGAGGTTACATTGGTCACGGTCCAATCCATGATCTCCTTTAACTCCTCCCAGTAATCCACTTCCTCAAAAGGCATCTGCTCCACCGGAGCCCCGGTGATGATGAATCCGTCAAACCTTTGTTTTTTGATTGCCTCAAAGGGCTCATAAAACTTGTAAATATGGCTGGTGGACGTGTTCTTGGACACATGGCTGGACACCCGCACAAATGTCACATCCGTCTGCAGGGGCGTATTGGACAGGGAGCGCAGGATCTGCAGCTCCGTATCTTCTTTTAAAGGCATCAGGTTCAAAAGCCCGATGCTGATGGGACGGATCTCCTGATGGGCCGCCCGGTATTCATCCATGACAAAAATATTTTCCTGTTCCAGGACTTCTTTGATCGGCAGGTCATTTTGCACTCTGATCGGCATTTTTCTTTTCCTCGTCTTTCCTCAGTTCATTTTCATTGGAGTGTACGTAGGTTCCGTCCGAATCCACGTAGCTGTACTCATCATAGCAGTTTGTATCCATGGGGAGAGCCTTCTCCTCCAGTCTGTGGTTGATCAGCATCCGTACAATATAATAGATCACGGCAAAGGTAGGTACTCCCAGGATCATCCCCACAAAACCGAACAGTCCGCCACCCAGCAGGATGGAAAATACCACCCAGAACGCGGATAACCCAGTGGAATTGCCCAGGATCTTGGGTCCAATGATATTCCCGTCCAGCTGCTGCAGGATCAGGATAAATATCGCAAAATAGATACCCATCTTCGGGTCGGACAGCATGATCAGTATGGCGCTCGGTATGGCGCCGATATAAGGCCCGAAAAAGGGGATCACATTGGTCACGCCGACGATCACGCTCACCAAAAGCGTATACGGCATCTTCAGTATGGACAGACTGACAAAGCACAGAACCCCGATAATTGCGGAATCAATGATCTTTCCAATGATAAAGCCGCCGAAGATCTCGTTGCTTTTGATCGTCAGATGCAGGATCATGTTCGCCTGGGACGGACGGAATAATGCATAGATGATCTTTTTTGTCTGCATGGAAAAAGTCTCCTTGCTGAACAATACATAAATCGAAACGATAATTCCGATGATCGCATTGAACAGCTCGCTGACCACATTGATAACGCCCTCTGTCAGATTTGTCATGACCACATTGGCCTGGGTCAGCATGTCCGTCTTCATCCAGTTCTGCAGCAGATCCGTCACCTCCCGCAGCGTCCGGGTAAAGATCTGCTCCAGGGTGGAATCCCCGGCCAGCGTTTTCGTAATGAAGTCCAAGGCATCATTGAGCTGCCCCGGCACCGTCACGGCCATATCCCGGATACTCCGGTACAGCTCCGGAATCATCATGTTGCACAGCGCTACGATCACAGCGATCAGAAACATGACTGCCGCCAGGATCCCCACGCTTCTGCTGACCTGGTGTACCTTTTCAAATTTTGGAAATCTTTTTTTGAGAAACTGACTCAAATGCTGCTCCACAAACTTCATGATGGGATTCAGCAGATAAGCGATGGCTAGTCCGTAGATGATGGGCTTGATCGTACGGACGACCATCCACAAAAGCTTTGAAATATCATCCAGCCGCAGCATTGTAAAATAAAAGATGATCACCAGCACGATCACGATAAACAATGACTTCTCCCGCGTAAGATGCTGCCGCAGCTTGGACTTTTCCTTGCTGCCGAAGCTGGGGCGGTTTATGTAATATCCGCTTTTTTGCTCCGCTGCCTCGCCGTTTTCATTTTTTTGATCCATATCCTGATTCATATTGTAACTTCCTATCCCTTTTATACAGCCGGAAAAAATACGGGAAAATCCGGAGTTTCTCCTGGATTTTCCCGCAGCGCTGTTCTTCACAGCCCAAAAACGCTTCCGGTCACTACGTTCAGCCTTTACAGTCAAAAGTCGCGCATTCCGTGGATTCGCAGCGGCAGGCATTGCTTCCCTCCACGCTGATCTTCCCGGCATGGCATTCGCACTTTTCATTGTACATACAATCCTTCGCCTCGCAGTGGATATTCGTGGAAGCAGAAGCTTCTCCTGTCACATTGGAATACGTATCTCCCGATCTTTCCTGGAAGCTGTCGCAGCAGGTCTCCCTGGCCTGCTTGGCATCGCTCCCGCCGACCTGGATCCGGTCCAGGTCACACAGGAAATTCTTATTGTGCCTGCATGTCTGTACGGTACATTTTAATTCCGGCATCATGATTCCTCCTTTATTATAAAAGTCAGTATCATTATGCCCGTTTTTCTGTGTTATATTCTTTGTATATCATGATCATTCGGCTGTTTTTAAACATTTCTTCCGCAGCACTTTTTGTATTTTTTACCGCTTCCGCAGGGACACGGGTCATTCCGGCCGATCTTCTTTTCCTTGCGGATGGTTCCGGACTTTCTCTGCTCCAGGAACAGACGCTTTCTCGTCTCTTCATCATAGATGTCATTCCACTGGGGCAGCTCATAGAGCCAGTCCGCCCTTGCGTCCACCATATTCTTATACAGCTTCTCCTTGTCGAAGGCCAGGCTGACCTCTGTATCCTCCTCCATGGTCTCGATCGGATTCGCCTCCTTCAGGCTGTCATTGATGCCGTCCAGAAAACCGACCATGGTCATAACATCCATGTTATATTTTTCAGCCAGTTCCCTGACCGTCCCCTTTACTTCCGTGTCCGGATCGGACAAAAGCTTTTCATAAACGCCCTTTTCCACCTGAAAATACGCATCCCACAGGCTTTTTAACTGCTCTCTCGTCTTTTTCTGGTCATAAGCCATCTCCCGCCATTGTTCCAATAAACTCTTATCACTCATCGTACTTAACTCCTTCATCATAAAATAAATCGCTTAATCATTATATACTAATTTTATTCTTACGTAAACTCTTATTTTAATCTATATGCATAATAAATGGCACCGGAAGCTCTTCATGCTGTCCATGCCCTTTTCATTTTCTGATTGAAGTTTCCAGCAAATTCAGATATAATTCAAACTATATCGTCACACGATCACTGTCAGCCTTTTCGCTGCTCGAATACCAGTAAAGGAGAATTCCCCATATGAAACATATCAAACAAGTTCTTGCCCTGCTTGGCGCCGTCCTGTTGGCCGCCTTGTATCTTTGCACTCTGATCTTTGCCCTGTCAGACAGCCCGCTGTCCTACGATCTGCTAAAGATCTCGGTAGCAGCCACGATCTTACTGCCTGTGCTGCTGTATGCCTGTATTCTCGTTGCCCGGCTCAACCACCGGGATGATGATGACTGATCAGATCAGCATCAGTTCTGCCAGCGCCAGCATGGAATACCACTGTCCGTTATTCCCTTTGCCGGCTTCCTCCCCTTTTGGCTCCTTCCTGCCTCTGCTATGTAGATCCTTTCCGCGCTCCTGCTCTTCCGGTTCTCTTCCTTTGATCACATTCCGTTTTCTCAAATACTCTTCCATCGATATCATGGTATCCTCCGATTTTCTATTCATTTTCTGCTGCATAAATTACCTCCTGTGCGCATAAACCCCAGCTTTACTATTATATGCCCTCCCCCCGGAAGTATTCCTCTTTATTCATTTCTGTATCATCTTAGCAGTCAAATGTGACAAGCAAGTGACTCAATTCTTAAATTTTTCTAACAATTCTTAACAAAACATCTGTATTATTTTCAACCGATGCGGAGATTAAAGCTTCCTGTTAAGCAAAAAAGGCCGGACAACATTCCTCTTTACAGGGGAATATCCGTCCAGCCTGAAAGACACCTGCCTCCGTCCGCAGTCTTTTTGACTGCCGAAGCGCAGGAAGCCTCTTTTCGATTCCTTATCTGTATATGATATCCTCTCTTCCCGGACCATTGCTGATCATCCGGATCGGATATCCGATCTGTTCCTCTACAAATTCAATATATTTTCTGCAGTTTTCCGGAAGATCCCCATAGGTTTTGATGCCCCGGATATCGCATTTCCATCCCGGCAGCTTTTTCAGCACCGGCTTTGCCTGATCCAGCAGGTATGTCACCGGGAAGTCCGTCGTCACCTCACCGTTGATCTCATAGCCCACGCAGACCGGGATCTCATCCAGATACCCCAGCACATCCAGCACTGTAAATGCCACGTCTGTCGTGCCCTGCATCCTGCATCCGTATTTGGAGGCCACACAGTCAAACCAGCCCACTCTTCTGGGGCGCCCTGTGGTTGCGCCGTACTCTCCGCCGTCTCCGCCCCGTCTTCTGAGTTCTTCCGCCTCGTCACCGAACAATTCACTGACAAATGCGCCGGCCCCTACCGCGCTGGAGTATGCCTTGCACACCGTGATGACCTGTTTGATCTCATAGGGCGGAATCCCCGCGCCGATGGCGCCGTATGCTGCCAGCGTGGACGAGGATGTGACCATCGGATAGATCCCATGGTCCGGATCCTTTAAAGAACCCAGCTGTCCTTCCAGCAGGATATTCTTCCCCTCCTTTAAGGCATTGTGCAAAAACAGGGATACATCGCCTACATACGGATCAATCATCTCTTTATATTCCATCAATTCCTGATATAACGCGTCCGGATCGATCAGAGGTTTGTGATACAGATGCTCCAGGAACACATTTTTCTGTTCCGCCACACGGACGGACTTTTCCCTGAGCAGCGCTTCGTCATAAAGCTCGCTGACCTGGAAGCCAATCTTCGCAAATTTATCGGAATAGAAGGGTGCGATCCCGGACTTGGTCGAGCCAAATGACTTTCCGCCGAGACGTTCTTCCTCATACGCGTCAAACAGCTTATGATAAGACATCACGATCTGCGCCCGGTCGGACACCAAGATCTTCGGAGACGGCACTCCCCGGTCCACAACAGACTGTATCTCCCCGCACAGCCTGGGAATATCCAGCGCGACCCCGTTTCCGATCACACTCGTTGTATGGCTGTAAAACACACCTGACGGCAGAGTATGCAATGCAAACTTGCCATAATCATTCACGATCGTATGCCCTGCATTGGCACCTCCCTGAAACCGGACAATGATATCCGATTCCTTCCCCAGCATATCGGTAATCTTGCCCTTGCCTTCATCGCCCCAGTTTGCTCCAACTACTGCTTTAACCATTTCAGATCCTCCTTTTAGCGCTCCTTCTCCAAAGCGCCGTAAGCATTATACTATAATTTCCCCGATCTGTAAAATATTTTTTGTAAAAATTCAGGACAGAGCCCTCCCTACATTACTGTTCACACGGCGTCGTGCACCCTGCTGCGCGGCGTCCGGTCAATAAAGTAACATTTGCCATAATATCCAGCCTCTCGCCGAAGGCGACTTAAAATAGGCTGGATACTGTTACTGGAGCACCCAAAGGGTGTGAACAGTAACCTCCCTACATCAGCGGCGCGATCATCCGCAGGCTCCTGCCCATGATGCTCATTCCGAGACTGATCTTTTTTAAATCTGCCACACAGATCCTCCGGCACTGCTTCAATGTATTCTGGAAATCCTGCTCCACATCCCACACCACCGGATTATTGTAGAGAAAGACACCACACTCAAAATGCAGGTACAGGCTCCGGTAATCCAGGTTGATCGTCCCGATGGTGGCCGTATCGTTGTCGGACACAAAAATCTTGGCGTGCACAAATCCGGGTGTAAATTCATAGATTTTTACCCCTGCCTTGATCAGCTCTTTATAGTAGGTCTTTGCCAGAGCAAACGCATACTTCTTATCCGGAATCCCCGGCATGATGATCTTCACATCGATCCCGCTCTTTGCCGCCCGGCAGAGCGCATCCATCATCTTGCTGTCCAGGATCAGATACGGGGTCATGATATGTACATATTTTTTCGCATGGTTCAGAATATGGCAGTACACCTCCTCTCCCACATCCTCGTGGTCAAAGGGACTGTCCCCGTAAGGCATCACAAAGCCCAGCTCCCGGCGAAGCTTCCCCGCTGGCTTCGTGAGATACCGTCCATAATGCTCCGGCTTACGCTCCGTCACGTTCCACATCTGCAGAAACAGCATAGTCAGGCTCTGCACCGCGTCTCCCTCCAGCATAACTGCGGTATCCTTCCAGTAACCGAACCTCTCCTGCCGGTTGATGTACTCGTCCCCCAGGTTGATCCCCCCGGTAAACCCGACTTTTCCGTCTATGACACAGATCTTCCGGTGATCCCGGTTATTCTGCGCAGTAGTAAGCACCGGGCGGATGGGACTGAACATCTTGCAGCGGATTCCGTATTTTTCGATCATTTTCGGATAATTATAGGGAAGGAGCGAGATACTGCACATGCCGTCGTACATAAAACGCACATCCAGTCCCTGTGCCGCCTTCTCCTTGAGAACCTTCAGGATCGAGCCCCACATATATCCCTCGGCTACAATAAAATATTCGAGAAAGATAAATCTCTTCGCCTGCTTCATCTGTTCGATCAGAGCCGGAAATTTTTCCTCCCCGCAGCTGAAATAAGTCGCCTTTGTATTGCGGTATACCGGGAAATGAAGCGACCGGTTCATATAATGGGCCAGATTGGCGTTGGCCGGCTTGCTGGAACGCAGATCCTCCAGGATACTCTTTTTTTGATTGAGATACGGCCACGTCTCCATCTGCCGCTTTTTCAGCTGCTCTCCCACAAAATGGGTGCCCAGCTCCAGCTTCGCGTAGACATAAAAGGCACATCCGAACACTGGAAAGATCAGGATCAGAAGGATCCATGTCCGGGTGAATTCAGGACAGGTCTGCTCATTCATAATGTAGATGATCACACCTGCCTGCACTACCAGAATCACGCCATAAATATAGACCATATAATCCTTCAGGATCGTGAGCAGTCCGGCAAAGGTTGCCAGCTGCAGAAGGATCAGCAGCAGGATCAGCGCGGTCCGGCTGAATATCACGCGCAGCACGCCCTTTTTTGCTTTTTTCCCTGCCTTTACGGCAATATTGTACTCCATAAAACATCCTTTCATTGCGGACCACAAGAAATTCCAACTCTGCGCAAAAACAGATAAAATCCCTTGGAGCAAAGGCTCTCAGGGATCTCATCAATCATGTCAGATCTGTACCTTCTCAGAAGCATCCTCTTCGGCCGCTTCTTCCTGGTCTCTGGACTCTTCTGCCGCAGACGTCTCCTTCTCGCCGGAAGCGTCCCCGCGGGCCTTATCACCGTTCTCTTCTGCTTCGGTCTCCGCTTTACGCGCCGCAATGTCGGCCGCTTTGTTCAGCGGAACATATTCCCTTTCGGAAACAGGCTTTAAGTCTCCGTCCAGGTCAAAATCATCGTCCTCATCAAAATCGTCCTCATCAAAATCAGATATCTCATCGTTTTTCCGCATAAAATAAGCAATTATCAGTCCGATTACGGTACCCGCAACAGCAAGGGCTGTCAGCCATTTAAAATTCTTTTTCAAAACAGAGCTCTCCTTTCTTCCCTACCGTGACTAAATCATTTACTATTCTAATACTTTTTAATCATAATTACAATCTTTTTTCATCACAATCTTTTTTTGAGCCGCATTCCATACCGCGGAAAACAATTCGGCACGCAAGCTGTCATATCCATTCTTCTTCCAGGATCCGCACAGCTTCTACGATCTTTTCCTCGCTCATGTTCGCATAGCCCAGCAGGATCGTTGCAGGCGCGTCCGGCCGCGGCTCGACATCATACTCGGAAAGTCCGTACACCCGTACACCCCTTTTTTCCGCCCGCCCGATCAGTTCCTCCTCCGTCATGCCGTTCAGAACATGGAGCAGAAGATGGACTCCTGCATGCTCCCCAGAAATCCGAAACAACGGGCCTTCGTTTTTGCAGGCATTTCCCGGACGAATCCCCTGCCGCATATCCCCTCCGGTCCGGCAAAGTCTGCTCTTTAGGCAAGAAAGGAGCGTATCATGCCTGCTCTTATACAGTGCCCGGGTCTTATTCAGATGCCGCTCAAAATACCCCTCTTCAATGAATTTTTTCAGGATCAGCTGATCCACCTTGGATACCGTGGAGTTTAAAAATCCGCTTTTCTCCTGATAGCGTTTCAAAAGAGGCCGGGGCAGGACCAGGTAGCTCATACGGATGGCAGGCGCGATGGCCTTGGAAAATGTCCCGATATAGATCACCTTTTCCCGACTGTCATACCCCTGGAGAGCGGGCACCGGCTTTCCCTTATACCGGAACTCGCTGTCGTAGTCATCCTCAATGATGTATCGCCCTTCCTGCTTCCCTGCCCAGCGCAGCAGCTCCATGCGGCGCCGGATCGGCATCACGATCCCCAGAGGATACTGGTGGGAGGGCATCACAAACGCAATATCCGCGCCGGACTCTTCCAGCTTCTGCGCGTTCATCCCTTTTTCATCCATATCCACCGTACAGATCCGGAAGGACAGGTTTTCAAACAATCGGTAAGCCTGCCGGTATGTGGGATTTTCGAAGGCCACCTTATGGTCCTGCCCAATCACTGTCGCAAGCAGCATCAAAAGATAGTCATTGCCGGCCCCGATGATGAGCTGCTCCGGTCCGCAGTTGACTCCTCTGGCCTGATGGAGATAACTGCAGATGGCGCTGCGCAGCCCGTATTCCCCCTGGGGACTTCCCAGACGGAACAGCTCCGCCTGGTCGTCCAGCAGGCTTTCCTTGGAAAGCTTCCTCCAGGCATTGTAGGGAAAGCTGTTCAGATCCACGCCGTTGGGCGTAAAATCATAGGGATAAAAATTCTTTTTTTGTCCGTCAATCTCCGGATGCGCGGGGCTGGGGCGCTCCAGCTGATATAAGCCCTCCACATCCGCGGCAAAGAAGCCCCGGCAGGCTTCCGATTCCAGATAGCCCTCGGATATGAGCTGCTCATAGGCAAGCTCCACCGTACTCCTGCTGACATCCAGATACCGGCACAATGCACGGGTGGAGGGCAGCTTATCCCCGCTTTTGATCCCTCCGGTCTGGATCTCATGCTTGATATAGCGGTAGATCTGCTCATACAGCGGGGTCTTCGACGTTCCGTCCAGACTGATCGCCAGATCATTCATCTTTTTCTACAACTCCTAATCTTACTTCGGCAGCTTAAACGAACTCTTCAGGGATACGATCCGGTTAAATACCAGCGCGTCCGGAGCGGAATCCTTTGCGTCAATGCAGAAATACCCGGTTCTTACAAACTGGAAGCTGTCATAAGCCTTTGCCTCCGAAAATCCCGGTTCTACGAAACAGTCCTTCAAAACCGTGAGGGAATCCGGATTCAGATTCAGAGATCCGTCCTCCTTATTATAAACGCCCTTCTCCTCGTCCACCAGATTCTCATACAGGCGGATCTCCGCTTTCTTTGCGTAAGGAGCCGCCACCCAGTGGATGGTCCCCTTGACCTTTCTCCCGCTAAATCCGCTGCCGCTTTTGGTCTCCGGATCATAGGTACAATGAACCTCGGTCACATTTCCATTTTCATCCTTCACAAAGCTTTCGCATTTTACAAAATACGCGGACATGAGGCGCACTTCATTTCCCGGGAAGAGTCGGAAATACTTCTTCGGAGGCTCCTCCATAAAGTCCTCACGCTCTATATACAACTCCCGGCAGAAGGGGACCTTCCTTGTACCCAGCGCTTCATTCTCCAGGTTGTTGGGAACCTCCAGATATTCCGTCTCGCCCTCCGGATAGTTGTCTATGATCAGTTTGATGGGATCCAGCACCGCCATCATACGGGCCTTCTTCATCTTTAAGTCTTCCCGGATGCAGTATTCCAGCATGGCATAATCCACAGAGCTCTGCGCCTTTGACACTCCGCACATGTCGATGAACATCTTGATGGACTCCGGGGTAAAGCCGCGTCTGCGCAGCGCCGCGATAGACACCAGACGGGGGTCATCCCATCCGTCCACGATGCCGTCCTCCACCAGCTTCTTGATATACCGCTTCCCCGTCACCACATTGGTAAGATAGAGCTTGGCAAACTCAATCTGGCGGGGCGGATTTTTAAATTCACATTCCCTTACCACCCAGTCATACAGCGGGCGGTGATCCTCAAACTCCAGCGTACAGATGGAGTGGGTGATCCCCTCAATGGCGTCCTCGATCGGGTGCGCAAAATCATACATGGGATAGATGCGCCACTTGTCTCCGGTCCTGTGATGGGACATGCGCGCTACACGGTAGATCACAGGGTCGCGCATGTTGATATTAGGAGACGCCATGTCGATCTTCGCCCGGAGCACCTTCTCCCCGTCCTGATAGGCCCCTTTACGCATCTCTTCAAAGAGCCGCAGGTTCTCTTCCACCGTACGGTCCCGGTAAGGACTGTCCTTTCCGGCTTCTGTCAGCGTGCCCCGATATGCACGGATCTCCTCCGCAGACAAGTCGCAGACATAGGCTTTCCCTTTTTCGATCAGCCGGATGGCACAGTCATACATCTGATCAAAATAATCCGACGCAAAGTACAGCCTGTCCTCCCATTCCGCTCCCAGCCAGCGGATATCCTCCATGATCGAATCCACGAACTCCACCTTCTCTTTGGTAGGGTTGGTGTCGTCAAAACGCATATTGAAGGTTCCGTGATACTTCTGCGCCAGCCCATAATTCAACAGTATGGACTTGGCATGTCCGATATGCAGATATCCGTTGGGTTCCGGTGGGAACCGGGTGCACACCTTGTCATACACGCCCTCCGCAAGGTCCCTGTCAATCTCCTGCTCTATAAAATTCTTGGATACAACTTCGTTTTCCATGGTTTCCTCCTCAGTCTTTCTCTATAGATACTCTCAAAATCTCTGCCCACTATCTTACCATAATTTGTATACAACGGCAAGGCTGAAAGCAGGGTTTTCGTTACGATTCACGAAAAGGGTTGTTACAGGTCACACCTTGACCAGGCGTGCCCTGTAACTCAGGCCGTCATTTTAAATTGCCTGCGGCAATGGACGGCCTGAATCCCAGCTTTTATGTGCATCCTCCTGACCAATCAGCGTAGTGATTGGTCAGTGTGTGACATGTAACAAAGGGTTACAGTTCACGGCCTGACCGGCCGCGAACTGTAACGCATCCAGCCATTGAAAAGTCGCCTGACGGCGAGGGCTGGATGCCTGCAGCCGCTATTTTACTGGACGGATGTCTTGTGGCAGAGCGCAAGGCACCGTGAACAGTAACCGAAAAGCAACGCAGAAAAAGACCGACCCTCCGCTGAAAGCAGCTGAAAACGGGCCGGCCCTTTTAGAGTTTTTCTGAACTCCTGGTTTTCACTCATTCTATTTTTTAATCTGTATCCAAAATAAAATAACTTCCCACCTCATCCAACAGACCAAGATACTGCAGAAACAGTTCCCTCTGGCCTTCCTGGAACAACACGCAGGACGGAATTCCCACATATTCATCATTCGCCTTATCCCAGTCCCGCTGCAGGAGCATCCTGAGATAGATCAATCCCTCTCCCTGATCCTCCCGTGTACAGATGCAGGTCTCAATGTTATTCTTCATAAAATCAAGATAGCGGTAAAAGTGCGGAACACCGCAATCCTGCCAATTATACAGGAATAACATCAACTCCTCCAATGCATCTCGCAGCGGAACTAGCTGTTCTGCTTCCAGGTTACGATAACTCATACGAATCCTCTTAGACTTGCCATTCATTCCATATACCATATGAATCAAACCACATTTATATATCGGCATGATTGCAATGATTCCATACGGAGCGAAACGTTTTTTGGCACAAACCGTTCCTGCAAGCATTCTATATCTTTAAAGCGTTCCGATAAATCTGCGGAATGCTTCCAGCCCTTCCGGCGTATATTTGTATACACCGGCATCCTCCAATACCTGGCAGAATACCTTTCCCACCTCTTTCTGAAGTATCTCCTCTATGTTTTCCGCGTTCACGTCCGGATACTGTGGCAAAAATCCCTCCACCCAGTCCGCATGCTTCTCAATGCTTTCCTCCGAGCGGATGTCTTTTCCTTCCAGGATATATTCCTTTAAAAGCTCCAGTTCTCCCTTCAGCCGCGCCGGAAGCACGGCAAGGCCCATGACCTCAATCAGGCCGATATTCTCCTTCTTGATATGATGCAGCTTCCCATGGGGATGATAGACTCCCAGGGGATGCTCCTCCGTAGTGATGTTGTTTCGCAGCGTCAAATCCAATTCATACAGTTCTCCCCGCTTCCGCGCGATCGGCGTAATCGTATTGTGGGGCTGTCCTTCCGTCTCCGCGAAGATAAACGCCGCCTCGTCCGTATAGTCTCTCCATGCCTTCAGGATGTACTCCGCCAGATCAATGATCCGGGTCTCGTCGGCGCACTGCAGACGGATCACGGAAAGGGGCCATTTTACAATGCCTGCCGTCACGTCCTCATATCCCTTTACCGTGAAGCTTTCCACCACAGGCGCCTTTGCCATGGCAAAGGTATAATGCCCGCCCTGGAAATGGTCATGGCTCAGGATGGAGCCTCCCACAATGGGAAGGTCCGCGTTGGATCCCAGGAAATAATGGGGGAACTGCTTTACAAAATCAAATAATTTAATAAACGCGGCACGGTCGATCTTCATGGGAGTATGCTCCCCGTTGAATACGATGCAGTGCTCGTTGTAATATACATAAGGCGAATACTGGAAGCCCCAGGCGGACTCGTTGATGGTGATCGGGATGATCCGGTGATTCTCCCTGGCCGGGTGGTTGGCGCGTCCCGCGTAGCCTTCATTTTCCATACAGAGCTGGCATTTCGGATAGGCGGAATTCTTTGCGTTCCTGGCAGCGGCTATTGCCTTCGGGTCCTTTTCCGGCTTGGACAGATTGATGGTGATGTCCAGTGTGCCGTAGTCCGTATCCACCGTCCACTTCCGGTCCTTTTTGATACGGTAGCGGCGGATATAATCGCTGTCCTGGCTGAACTTGTAATACTTTTCCGTCGCATGCTCCGGGGAAACGGCATAGTCCTCCCAGAAGCTTTTCTGTACCTGAGCCGGGCGGGGCATCAGGCAGTTCATCAGCTTTGTGTCAAAAAGATCCCGGTGTACCACGCTGTCCTCAATGATCCCGCGGCTGCATGCTTCGTCCAGGAGTTCCTTTAAAACATCCTCCAGAACAATCTTGGACAGATCGCAGGTGCTGTCCTCATAATCATTCTCCTGAAAGAGGTCCAGAAGAAGATTCGTTGTATAGATCCGTTCACATTCCGGGGTCAGCCCGGTGTTAATTCCGTATTGAACCAGCTTTTTGATATTTTCATATAATTTCATCATACCGTTCTCCAATCTGTAAGTTATTTCAGTTCGCCTGCGCCTTCCCCGATATCTACGGTATAAAATTCCGCCTCGTGTCCCACCTTTTCCTTGTAGGAAGCTCCGATGGAACGGATGAAATCATCTACCGCGTCATTTTCCACAATGCTCACGGTGCAGCCGCCGAAGCCGCCTCCGGTAATTCTGGATCCGATCACGCCGGGAATCTTCCAGGCCAGATCTACCAGAATATCGATCTCCTCACAGGAAACCTCATAGTCATCCCGCAGGGATACATGAGACTGGTTCATCAGCTCTCCGAACCGCGCGATGTTGTCCGCCTTCAATGCGGCAACCGCCTCAATGGTGCGCTGGTTCTCCGCAACCGCATGCCTTGCCCTCTTTTCCAGGATCGGATCGGTCAGAACATGCTTATATTTCTCAAATTCCTCTACGGTCAGGTCGCCCAGCGTCTTGATGTCCGCAACCGTCTTCAATGCGGCAAGCGCGTCCGTACATTCCTGACGGCGGTCGTTGTACGCAGAATCCACCAGGCTGTGCTTCACCTTGCTGTTCACAATGACGATCCGCGCATCTTTTAGCTTGACAGGCGCATACTCATAATGCAGGGTGCTGGTATCCAGGAAGATAGCATTGTCCTTCTTTCCCATGGCCACCGCAAACTGATCCATGATCCCGCAGTTGCAGCCGTTGAAATGATTTTCCGAATACTGACCGATCAGCGCGATATCTACCATACTCAGATCGGTGATGTGATACAGGCTGCTGAGGATCACGCCGGTCAGCACCTCCAGAGACGCAGAGGACGAAAGTCCGCTTCCGTTGGGAATGTTGCCCCAGATCACCATATCAAAGCCGGTATCCAGCGTATGGCCCTTTTCCTGAAATGCCCACACCACGCCGAGAGGATAATTTGCCCAGCCGTAAGCATCTTTATTGATCAATTCATCCAGAGAAGCTTCTACAACCCCGAAACGATCCAGATTCATCGAGTAAAAATGGATTTTGCGGTCCGTACGCTTCCGCGCAATGCCGTATGTACCAATCGTCAGCGCGCATGGAAATACATGTCCTCCGTTATAATCCGTATGCTCTCCGATCAGATTGACACGCCCCGGAGAAAAATAAAAGCCGACTCCGTCCGCATTTCCAAAGAGTTCCGCAAATTTTTTCAGCAATTTTTCTTTCATGATCATCAAAGTCCTCACTTTCTGGTTTGTTTCCTCAGATTTTATTATAGATGTCCCTACTGTTGAAATCCATATAAAATCCGTGCAAAAATATGCAATTATGTTGCTTTCCGATTGGATGTTTTCTTATGTTCCGTTCTCTTCTTATGCGCTGTCGCTTTTTTCCTTTGGACGGCCCGCTTCTGCTCCGGTGCTTTCTTTTTCACGCTGTAGCCGAAGGTGCCCAGCTTTTTCCCGGCCGCCAGATATTCCCCGTGGGAATACACCAGCAGTCCGGCACGGTTCAGCTCCAGGCGTCCGCTTTTGTCCAGATAAGCTTCGTCTGCATGGACCGCCTTCACTTCCGCCAGAAACATATGGTGGCTGCCCAGCTCCTTCACCTCCGTTACCCGGCATTCCAGATTCACCGGGGATTCCCGGATCAGGGGCGCAAAGTCAAGCGCCTCTGCCTTCCCCCTGTGGAGCCTTGTCTCCTTCCACTTGTCCACGTCCCGGCCCGACCGGACGCCGCAGTAATCCGCGGCCCATGCCAGTTTCTCCGTGGTCAGGTTGATGACAAATTCCCCGGTTTCCCGCAGCATTCCGTAAGAATAGCGCTCCGGACGCACGGAGATATATGCCATGGCAGGATTGGTGCAGACAGTCCCGGTCCAGGCTATGGTCAGTATATTGGTGTTTCCTTTTGTATCCCCTGTGCTCACCATCACAGCCGGAAGAGGATACAGCATATTCCCCGGCTTCCATATTTGCTTGCCCATAAATCCATTCCTTCTATAATATAGAATACACCCCCCTGGCGGATACCCAGGGTACTGTATGAACAGTAACGTTCTGTTTATGTATCACTACTGCTGCAGCGCTTCCACCAGAGCGGGTACCAGCTGCTTTTTCCTGGATACGACTCCCTTTAAATGCAGCTCCTCCATCTCCGCGCGCAGGTCGAAGGCGTTGATCAGCTTCTCTCTGGCTTCCGGCCCGGCGCAGAGTAGCTCGGAGGATTCCGTGATAATGTTGGTCAGCATGAAAAAGATCATATTCAGACTGTGGTTGGTTCTTGCCTTTTCCAGATGCGGCATGACCTTTTCCTTGATCTCCGAGAGCTCCTCTTCGCTCATGGAGTTCACCTGCCCCACACCGAATACCATGTCGTTGACCGTAAACTGCTTGAAATCCAAAAAGCAGATCTCCTCCGCCGTCTTTCCTTTCAGGTTGCTGCCTGCGCGGAACATGGCCTGGGCCAGCATCTCGATATCTACCTCTGCCAGCTCCGCAAGCTGCCTTGCGGACTGCTCATCCAGCGGAGTGCAGGTGGGAGACCGAAACATCAGGGTATCCGAAATAATGGCCGCGCACAGAAGCCCGGCAATGGTAGCGGATACCTTCACGCCATTCTCCTGGTACATCTGGTACACGATGGTTGCCGTACATCCTACCGGCTGGTTACGGAAAAAGACCGGCCCCATGGTCTCAATGCTGCTCAGTCTGTGGTGGTCGATGATCTCCAGCACATCCGCCTGCTCGATCCCGTTGACTGCCTGGCTCTTTTCATTGTGGTCCACCAGGATCACCTGCTTCTTCCGGCAGTTTAAAAGTCTCCGTCTGGAAATGAATCCAAGGAATTTGCCCTTATTGTCCAGCACCGGGAAATCGCGGAAACGGTTCCTCATCATGACTTCCTTGACATCATCCACATAATCCCGCATCTTAAAGGAGACCAGCCCGTCCTTGCCGCTCATAAAATGCCGGATCGGAATGCTCTGGTTGATCAGCCTCGCCACGGTAAATGTGTCCTGTTCCGTGGTGATGATCACGATCTCCTTCTCTTTGGCCTGCTCCAGGATACCTTCGTCCAGCTCCGCTCCGGTGGAAACGATCATACAGCTGACCCCCATGTCAATGGCCATCTGCTGTACCTCCTTCCGGTTGCCCAGGATCACCAGGTCTTCCGGCTCCACAAACTCCGCCATCAGCTTCCGGCTGGAGGCCACGATCCCCACCTTACCGTTGGACATATAGCTGTGCGGATTTCCCGTGACGATCTCCCCCTCAATGCAGGTGGCGATGTTGCGGTACTGGGTCCGGGAGGTTGCAAGGATCGTGCTGTCATACACATCCATGTAGGAGGTTGCGATATCTCCGATGGTGATCAACCCCTCCAGCTTGCCGTCCCTCGTCACCGGAAGGGTTTTCAGATTCTCCTCCTTCATCCTGGCCCATGCGGACTTGATGGAGACCGAACCGCGCATCCCTTCCACCTCGCGCATGGCCACATCCTTCACCTGCACCCGCAGGTCTGTCAGCAGTGCGGGGGCCTTTACGTTGAAATAATCCAGCACATACTGGGTCTCTTCATTCAGCTGCCCTGCCCGCCTCGCGTTATGCCGCTCTCCGGTCAGCTCCGTCCGAAGCTGGGCATAGGCGATGGCAGAACAGACGGAGTCCGTATCCGGGTTCTTGTGCCCTACCACATAGATCTTGTTGTTGATTACACCTTTTTCCATAAATTCTACCAAGCCTTTCTATTACTTTTCACAGCCTTTATCTAACAGTGTAACATTATTTTTGAATTTCGTCACTTGAATTTGCAAGATTAGTTGTTTTTTTAGTCAAACATATGTTATACTTGTGCCATAGATATTACAAATTATAGAAAGATACGTTGAGGTGTAACCATGAATGAAGAATTAAAAACCGAAGAAATGACCCCTGAAAATGTACAGCCCGAGGAAGCCGTGAACGGCGGTGCTGCCGAAGAGGCAGCTCAGGCCGCAGAAGCACCTGCCGAGAGCATGGCAGACTATGAGGAACATCTGGATGATGCCAACCCCTGGAATCTGGTCAAGAAGTATATGGAAGAGAAGACCGTCCTCCCGGTAAAGATAGAAGGTGTTGTGAACGGCGGCGTCATCGCCATGGTGGAAGGCCTGCGCGGATTCGTCCCCGCTTCCAAGCTGTCCCTGTCCTATGTGGAGGATCTGGAAGACTACCTGCTCAAGGAGATCGAGGTCCATGTCATCGACGCGGACCAGGCGAACAACCGCCTTGTACTCTCCGCCCGTGATATTTTAAGGGCAAAAGAAAAGAAAGCGCGCCAGGATCAGATCGCCAGCGTCAAGGTAGGCACGGTCATGGACGGTGTTGTGGAGACGCTGCAGAATTACGGCGCGTTCATCAAGCTGGAGAACAATCTTTCCGGCTTGGTACATGTATCCCAGATTTCCCAAAAGCGGGTAAAGACTCCGTCCGATGTGCTGAAGGTGGGCGACGAGGTCAAGGTCAAGGTCATCGGGATCAAGGAAGGCAAGATCAGCCTGAGCATGAAGGCCCTGGAGACCGCCGCGGAGGATGTTTCGGAAAAGGTCGAGATTCCAAAGTCCGAGAATATCGGAACCAGCCTTGGAGATCTGTTCAAAAACCTGAAGCTGTAATGCAGCGGAGTTCTGTTTGATCCATCAAAGGCAGTATGAAAAAAAGTCCTTATGGAGCATGTTTCTCAGCTCCATAAGGACTTCTTCATATTCTAACGCTCTGTCTCACTGTGCCCGCAATGACCGCCGCAGTATTTGCAATCTCCGCCGCAGTGGATGGATTTCCCATTTTTCTTATCGCGGATCATGCTTCGGATGATCAGTGCCACAATCCCAGCCAGGATCAGACCGACCAAAACAGTTCCCATATGCATCCTCTCCTATGATTTTAATCCAATTTACAATGCAGAAAACCTGTCGCCGACAGATTTTCCGCATACGCTGCTGTCCGAAACAGACAGCAGCCAATCCTGTGCTTCTATCCTTGTACTTCTATCTTGCTCCCGCTGCCTTCCGCAGATTCACATGCAGCGAAACGCTTTCCCGGTACGGTCTAAAAAGCAGATAGACAAAACCTGCCGTCAGGACAAATGCGATGATCGTAAAGATTCCGAAGCCTCCGCCTGTCACGAGCATACCGATCTGGTATACGCAGAGCGCCACAGCATAAGCCAGCAGGCACTGGTAACCGATTGCGAACCAGAACCATTTTGCGTTGTTCATCTCCCGCTTGATGGCTCCCATTGCCGCAAAGCAGGGAGCGCAGAGCAGATTGAACACCAGGAAGGAATATCCTGCAAGGGCGGACATGCTTCCCGCAAGGGTGCTCCAAATCTCCGCGCCGTCTTCCGCCACCTCTTCCAGTCCATAGAGGATCCCGAATGTTCCGACTACATTTTCCTTGGCTACCAGCCCTGTGATGGCTGCCACTGCCGCTCTCCAGTCTCCCCATCCCAGAGGTACGAAGATCCACGCGAACAGGTTTCCGATAGAAGCCAGAATGCTGTGATCCAGTTCCATGCCGTCCAGCATCCTAAACTGCCCGTCTACCCATCCAAAGTATGATGCAAACCATACTGCGATCGCAGAAAGCAGGATGATGGTTCCGGCCTTTTTAATGAAGGACCAGCCACGCTCCCACATGCTCCGCAGCACATTGCCCGGGGTGGGCATATGATAGGCCGGAAGTTCCATCACGAAGGGTGCCGGATCTCCCGCGAACATCCTTGTCTTTTTCAAAATGATCCCGGAGCAGATTACAGCCGCAACCCCGAGAAAGTACGCACTCGGCGCTACCCAGGCTGCCCCGCCGAACAACGCCCCGGCGATCAGGGCAATGATCGGCATCTTTGCCCCGCAGGGAATAAATGTGGTGGTAATGACCGTCATCTTCCGGTCCCGGTCATTTTCAATGGTACGGGAAGCCATGATTCCCGGAACCCCGCAGCCCGATCCGATCAGCATAGGGATGAAGGATTTTCCAGAAAGGCCGAATTTGCGGAAGATCCGGTCCATGATAAAGGCAACCCTTGCCATGTACCCGCAGCTTTCCAGAAATGCCAGAAATAAAAACAATACCAGCATCTGGGGAACGAATCCAAGGACGCCGCCTACACCGGCCACGATCCCGTCCAGGATCAGCCCCTGCAGCCAGTCCGCGCAGTTCAAAGCCGTCAGCACACCTTCGATCGCAGGCGGGATGATCTCACCGAACAGCACATCATTCGTCCAGTCTGTCACAAATGCTCCCACGGTTGTAACCGACACATAGTATACCGCAAACATGATCAGGCCGAAGATCGGAAGCGCCAGAAAACGGTTGGTCACAATACGGTCAATCTTATCGGAAGTCGTCAGCTCGCCGCCCGCCGCATGCTTGGTACAGCATTCCCCGATAATGGAAGAAATATACGTATACCGCTCATTGGTGATAATGCTTTCCGTATCATCATCCATCTCTTCTTCAATCTGCGCGATCTCAGCGGAAATATCCGGTACGCTTTGCATCTGCTCTACTATTTTATCATCTTTTTCCAGTAATTTCACTGCAAAAAATCGTTTTTGCGCATCCGGCACTTCGGCTCCCAGTTTGCTTTCTACCGAAGAAAGCACCGCCTCCACATTTTGCGCAAAGGTATGTACCGGCACAGACGGCTTCTTCGCGGATGCTACGAGGACCGCCCTGTCTGCCGCGGCCTGGATTCCGCTGCCTTTCAGCGCGGAGATTTCCACCACCTCACAGCCCAGTTTCTTTGCCAGCTTTTCCACATGGATCCTGTCGCCGTTCTTCTCCACCAGATCCATCATGTTGACTGCCATAACCACCGGGATCCCCAGCTCCATCAGCTGCGTGCTCAGATACAGGTTCCGTTCGATATTGGTCCCGTCCACGATATTCAGGATCGCATCCGGCTTTTCATTGATCAGATAATTTCTCGCGACCACTTCCTCCAGGGTATAGGGAGATAAAGAGTAGATTCCCGGAAGATCCATGATGATCACATCTTTTTTCCCTTTCAGTTTTCCTTCCTTCTTCTCTACCGTAACCCCAGGCCAGTTTCCGACAAACTGGTTGGATCCGGTCAACGCATTAAATAATGTGGTCTTTCCGCTGTTCGGATTTCCCGCCAAAGCAATTTTAATCGCCATTGTTTCCTTCCTCCTACTGATTCTCTAATAAATGATTTAGCGACAGCTATCTTTGTACAGTTTTATCTATTGAAAATTAGTATTAACTAACCACTGTTCAAAAAATAAGACTACTCCACAACGATCATCTCCGCGTCCGCCTTGCGGACAGATAATTCATATCCCCTTACTGTAATCTCCACCGGATCTCCCAAGGGGGCAACCTTTCTCACAAAAACCTGAACTCCCTTTGTAATCCCCATGTCCATGATCCGTCTCTTGACCGGCCCTTCTCCGGTCAGCTTCGCGACCTTTACAGTCTGGCCGCATGGAACTTCTCTCAATGTCATGACCTCTTCTCCTCCTGATCTCTTTTTTCATACAATCCTTTACACGGCTTTCATACAACCATGATCTTGTTTGCCATATCTCTGCCGATCGCCACGCGGGAATCCTTCACATTCACGATCATATTGCCGTCTGTTACCGATACGACTGTCACCTCCGCTCCGGCTACAAACCCAAGGTTCTCAATGAAACGTCTCGTATCTTCCTTTCCGCCGATCCTGTGTATCCTGTTCGGCACCCCCTGCTTCACCATTGATAAAGGCATCATCACTCATCTTCTTTCTGTAATGGATTAATCTGATCACTTACATTGGTTAGTATAATCTAACATTTGATAGTTGTCAAGCACTTTTTTGATTTTTCCAGTGATTCATCAAGCAAAGCCTGTAAGCAACTGCCTGCTGATTTCTACATGTCTGTAAATAAAAAAGCATTTCCTGATATTGGAAATGCTTTTTCAAAATACTGATTCAAAATAATACAAAGGAGTTTTCCGGAAACGCAGAAAAAGCTTCTCCGGAAAAAGCCGAAAATCGGACTCGAACCGACGACCCCTTCATTACGAGTGAAGTGCTCTACCAACTGAGCTATTTCGGCAAGGCTCAACAAACGAACCTTTACTATTATAACTACTTTTTATACAAATTTCAACTACTTTTTTCAAAAATTCTGAAAAAATCAAAATATCTTGTTACTGTGAGTGCCCGGTCAAGGTATGAACAATAACAATGACTTTTCATAGCATCTCGAATCTTCCGCAGCTCCGCTCAGGCATGAGAACCGGATTCAGCCTTTTCATCCAGATGGACCGTAAGCTGGTTGTATGGGATCACGATTCCTTCCTCATCAAAGGTCAGCTTGATCCGCTCCAGCAGATCCCACCGTGTGGTCCAGTACTCGTCTGTTTTCACCCATCCCCGGATGCCAAGCACCACCGAGCTCTCGCCAAGGGAATCCACGAATACGTAAAGGTTCTCATCCTGCATAATGCTGGGAATTTCCTTGAGCATCTGTTCCAGCAGCTGCTTTGCCTTTTTCAGGTCGGAATCGTAGGAGATTCCGATCCGCAGATCCAGCTGCCGCTCAGCCTTTGCCGTCACATTGGTCAGGCTGTTGTTTGCCAGGATCCCATTGGGGATCACAATGGTTTTATTGTCCACCGTGGTCAGCTTTGTATAAAAGGTCTGGATTTCCTTGACTGTTCCCTCATCCTTGTTGGTGTCTTCGATGATATAGTCTCCCACCACAAAGGGCTTGAGCAGCAAAATCAGCACGCCGCCCGCAAAGTTGGACAGCGTCTGCTGCAGCGACAGGGAGATTCCCACGCCTGCCGACGCAAACAGCATAGAGATCGATGAGATCTCAATCCCCAGATTGGCCGCGACAATCAAAATCAGAACGATATAAAGGGATATTTTCAAAAAAGAATCCGTAAACTGGGTCAATCCCGCATCCGCGCTTGACCGATTCAGAGAATTCCGGATCCGTTTGCGGATCCATTTGATCAAAAGCCGTCCCACGGAAAAGATCAGGACTGCAATCAGCAGCCGGATTCCAAATTCGATAAAATTAGGAATATGTTCCTGGATAAAAACAACGAAATCATTCATCTGTGTCTGTACCTTTTCTGCCGATTGTTCGGCTGATTCCTGCAGGATCTCCACCGTAGAGTCCACAACTGTAGAATCCATAGTCCGCCTCCCTTCTGCCAGGTACCATCCGCAGCCGCAAAGCGGCATAATTCCTCTTGCGGCTGTTCGCGTCATATGATACTGAATGACATATCTGTCGCTCAGTACAATGCCAAAAATGCTGCCAGGCTCCCCCGCTCATTTCCGGCCGTCCGGTGGGAATATAATATCTCGCTGTTGCAGTGCGTACATACATTCGTCACTGCCGTATGCTCCGGAAGGATCCCGGCCTCCGCAAAGATGATCTCATTCGCCTTCCACAGATCCAGCTGGTATTTTCCGTTTTCCTTCTGATAGAACAGGTCTTTCCAATACTTTTCCGCAAAGCTTTCCCGGAACCGCTCGATCACATCCCCGCTGACCTCATAACAGTCCCTGCAGACAGAAGGGCCCACAGCAGCCAGGATATCGCAAGGTTCACAGCCGTACTGCTGCTGCATCAGCTCTACCGTCACTCTGCCGATCTTTCCCACGGTGCCCCGCCATCCGGAGTGGCTCAGCCCGATCACCTTTTTGACCGGATCTACAAAAAACAGCGGCACACAGTCGGCGTAAAATGTGACCAGACAGATTCCCGGAATATTCGTCACCAGGCCGTCCACCCCTTCCAGCTTCCCGTTTGCCTCCAGCTGAAAGCCCCCGGAAGCACTGCGGCCAGGATTTTCGGATGCCCGTTTGCTGTATTCCATGGAACAGGTCATCCCCATCCCCCGGTCCTCCTCTGTCACCACCCATACATTGGTGGTGTGGGTCTGCCGGGACAGGACCATATCCTCACAACGCACCCCCATGGAAGCCGCGATCCGCCGGAAATTTTCCTGCACCGCTTCTTCCCGGTCCCCCCGGTGGAAGCCCAGATTCAGGGAGGAAAAGCAGCCTTCGCTGACTCCCCCAAGGCGGGTGGAGAACCCATGCCTCACGACACCTGTATCCGCCAGCAGCGGATATTCCAAAAATGGAGTTTCCTTCTCTACTTCTCTGAATATTTTATTCTGATTCTGATATCTTATACCTAAACTCATCCGGTTTCCTTTCTTTTATGAACCGCCCTCAAAGGCATTTTTGATCAGCGTGATCCGGGAACCTTCGATTCCGATCACATCATACCTGCAGGGAATGTCTCCCAGCCGTTTTTCCATCATATAATACCGGGCGCACCGGGAGATCCGGTACTGCTTCCTTGCATCCACAGCTTCCAGAGGATTCCCCCAGCTCCCGCTTCTGCGGTACTTGACCTCGCAGAACACCAGGCAGTCCCCATCCTGCGCGATCAGGTCGATCTCCCCGACACGGCACCTGTAGTTGTACTGGAGGATCACATACCCCTGCTGCTCCAGATAGTATCCCGCCGCCTGTTCATAGGCCGCTCCCGTTTTTCGCTTGTTTTGTGCCATAATCCCCCTGTCTGAAAATCATTCCTGCGTCCATGCCGTTCCCGATACAAACGCGTTCTGATAAAGCGCGCGTTCTGATAACATGCTTTTCATACGATCCCTTTGATAAATGTGTTCCGGTGGACCGGGCACGGGCCGTATGTTTTCAATGCTTCTATATGGGCAGCCGTACCGTATCCCTTATGTACCGCAAACCCATACTGAGGATACATGTTGTCGTACTCTGTCATCAGCCGGTCCCTGGTCACCTTTGCCAGGATGCTGGCCGCGGCGATGGAGACACTCCTGGCATCTCCCTTGATGATAGGCACCTGCTCCAGGTCAAGCTCCGGGATCGTCACCGCGTCATTCAGCAATACCTCCGGCACGATCCCCAGCTTCCCGACCGCCAGACGCATAGCTTCATACGTCGCCTGCAGGATATTGATCTCATCGATCCGGGACGCCTCGACCAGCCCGATGCCTGCGGCAACGGCCTTTTCCAGGATCTCATCATATAATGCTTCCCGGCGTTTTGGGGACAGCTTCTTGGAATCGTTCAGATACAGGATCTCGCAGTCCTTTGGAAGAATCACCGCCGCGGCCGCCACCGGGCCTGCCAGCGGGCCTCTCCCAGCCTCATCAATCCCGCAGATATATGTACAATGTGCATACTGCCGTTCAAATTCCCGCATTGCCTCCATCCGTTTCCGCTCCGCAGAGAGCTTTTCCTCCTGCTTACGGTATTTTTCCAGAAGGCTTTTTACCCCGGCCCTTGTGTCGGAGGCATATTGCTCCAGAAGCCTGCTTCGTTCCTCTTTTTGTGCCTGTTCCAGTTCTTTTCTGATTTCTGCGATCTTCTTATTCATGCTTGATCGCTCCAAACCGCTCAAAAGGCCAGATTCGAATCCAGGCCCTGCCCAGCAGATTCTCCCGCCGAATCACTCCCACGCTGGGATCCCTGCTGTCGGAGCTGTGGTTCCGGTTGTCTCCAAGGACAAAATATTGATCCTCTTCCAGCATCAGCGGCTCCGCGGCAATCCCCGGGTTCTCCATCAGTTCATTTCCATAATGCTCGTCAAGCTGCTCCCCGTCGATATACACATAACCGTCAATTACCTGCACGGTCTCTCCCGGCAGTCCGATGATCCGCTTGATATAATAGGTATTTTCCCTGTACTGGTATGGAAATACGACGATCTCAAACCGCTTCGGATCCCGGAACCGATAAGAAAGCTTATCTACCAGCAGATTGTCGTTATTGTACAGTGTCGTCTCCATGGACTGTCCGTCCACACGGGTGCGCTGTCCCACATAGGTGATGATCACATAGGAAAACACCAATACGAACAGCAGGTACAGCAGCCAGCTCCCCAGCTCCCGCAATATACTTTTCTCATTACTTTCCTCTTTCATATCCTGAATCTCCTCTTTCCGATTCCTTTTCACTTTCGTATTCTTTCCCCCGGTAGGCTTTTACATATCCGTTCCCGGCCTGCTGATCCGCGTCCCGCGGTTCAGGAAAATTCTTCCGGATATTCCAGCGTGATCCTTCCAAGCCTGCCATTCCGGAAATCATCCAGCAAAAGCTTTGACGCCTTCTCCAGATCCAATTCATTCCCCTTCAAAAGGCAGTGACGGCTTTCTGCCACGCCCCGCAGATCTTCAAATCCATCTTCGGATTCCTTGATCCCATACTTTTCTGCCAGGATACCCGGATAGCTTTTCACCAAAAACTGCATCAGTTCCGCCGAAAGCTCCTCCGACTGCAGGATCTCATCCTTGATGGAACCGATAAATGCCAGACGCAGCCCCACGGTCTGATCCTCAAACCTGGGCCACAGAATCCCCGGCGTATCTAACAGCTCCACGTTCTTATTCAGCCGGATCCACTGCTTTCCTTTGGTCACCCCCGGCTTATTCCCGGTCTTTGCGCAGGCTTTTCCGGCCAGGGCATTGATGAATGTGGACTTGCCCACATTGGGGATACCGACCACCATGGCACGCACCGGCCGGTTCAGAATACCGCGCTTTCTGTCTCGCTCCGTCTTTTCCCGGCAGGCCTCCTGGATCACCTCCTGGATGGACTTCATTCCGCCGCCCTTTTTCGAATTGACCTTTACCGCAGAAAATCCTTTTTTCTGAAAATATTCGATCCAGGCCGTGTTCCATTTCTCTTCCGCCAGATCCGCTTTATTCAGCAGGATCAGTCTTGCCTTATTCTTTCCCAGCTCATCAATGTCCGGATTCCGGCTGCTTAAGGGAATCCTGGCATCCACCAGTTCGATGATAAGATCGATCAGCTTGATATTTTCCTGCATCATCCGTTTCGCTTTTGTCATATGACCCGGATACCACTGAAAATGCATGTTCTTTCCTCCTAAATCTGTGCCGCCTGTAACCGCGTCAATCCCTGATCCTTCCGAAATTGTCTCCCGGGCTGATCACGAACCACACCTTTCCGAAAATGTCGCCGCGCTTTACATTTCCCACATCTGCCGTCCGGCTGTCGTCGCTTCCCTCGTGATTATCCCCTATCACGAAGTACTCGTTGCTCCCCAGCTCGACAGGCTCCGCGGCAAGTCCGGCGGAGGACAGATCAGAAACATAGATTCCTTCCGTATGCTCCTCCCCGTCAATGTAAATGCTGCCGTTTTTGATCTGGATCGTCTCCCCGGGAAGGGCAGCCACCCGCTTGATCAGATAGTGCGCGTTTTCATTTCCGGCCGGCTTGAATACGATGATATCCCCCCGCTTCGGCTTGACCGCATTGTAGATGAGACGGTCCACCAGCACCACGTCCCCGTTTTTCAGGATGGGGCTCATGGAATCTCCCGCGTTGCTGACCCGCTGCCCGTAGAACAGCACCAGCGAATACGCCAGAAGGCAGGCAGCTCCGATCTCCAGCAGGAGAAGAAACGATTTTTTAACGCGTTCTTTATCGATGTGTATCCCTTCATTCGGGAAATGCAGCTTCGGCTTGCGCTGTGCCTGCTGCTTTGTCCTTTGTCTCCTTCTTTTTTTCCGGATCTCTCTTTTCTTCATTCAATCCTGCCCTCCGTCCTTTTTTCCGTCCCGAAAAGCCGGCTTGCATATATATAGAAAAGGGACAAACTACAAGCTCTGTAATTGTCCCTCACTCTTCCTTACTATTTTACTAACTCTTTTACCTTTGCTCTCTTGCCGACACGGCCGCGCAGGTAGTTCAGCTTTGCTCTCCTTACCTTACCTCTGCGGATCACTTCCACCTTCTCAACATGAGGAGAATGAAGCGGCCAAGTCTTCTCTACACCGACACCGTTGGAATTCTTTCTCACTGTAAATGTCTCTCTGACACCGCCGCCCTGTCTTTTGAGCACGGTTCCTTCGAACACCTGGATCCTTTCGCGGTTTCCTTCCTTGATCTTTGCGTATACCTTTACCGTATCGCCGACGTGAAACTCGGGAGCATTCTCTTTTAACTGCTCAGCTTCAATATTTTTGATAATATCGTTCATTGTGTGACCTCCTGTTTATTTGACGTTCTTAACACTCCTTTTGGGAAAATTCTCTTTTGATTTCTGTCTCCCTGTGCCAGAGGACCATCGCTCTTCTTTTCACAACTATTGTATGTTATCACATTTTTTCGCAACTTGCAAGCATTTCCGTCACATTTTTCCAATCCAGACTTTTTCCTGTTCCGTCAAAGCACAGCGTTCCAGCAGGTCGGGCCGCCGCTCCTTTGTGCGGAGGATGGACTGCTCCCGCTTCCATTTCAGGATATTGGCGTGATGTCCGGATAAAAGCACCTCCGGTACCCGTTTTCCATGCCACACCTCCGGCCGGGAATACTGGGGATGCTCCAGCAGATTGTCCTGGAACGATTCCGATTCCGCAGACACATCGTTGTGGAGCACTCCCGGCACCAGACGGGAGATCGTATCCACCATGACCATGGCCGGGAGCTCGCCGCCGGTCAGCACATAATCCCCAATGGACACCTGGTCGGTCACGATCTCTTCCAGCACCCGCTCGTCGATCCCCTCATAGTGTCCACAGAGAAAGATCAGGTCCTCTTCCTTTGCCAGCTCATCTGCCATGCACTGATTGAATACCACTCCCTGGGGAGAAAGGTACACCACTCTGGGCTTCCTCTCCTGCTCCCCGCACCCCTGCCGCCGCGTCCGGATCTCCGCCGCCGCCGCCTCGTATGCCAGGTATACCGGCTCTGCCTGCATCAGCATACCGGCTCCACCTCCGTAGGGGTAATCATCCACACTCTGATGCTTATTAAACGCATAGTCCCGGATATTGACGGTCCGGATAGATAGCAGCCCCCGTCCGGCAGCCCGTCCGATGATGCTGGTATTCAGTCCCTGTGATACCATGTCAGGAAATAATGTCAGTATATAAAAATTCATTCTTTCAGCCCTTCCAATAAATGTACCCGCATGCTTCCCGCTTCCACATCCACGTCCAGGATACAGTCCCGGATCGCGGGGATGAGTACTTCCCCTGATGTTTCAAACTGCACTGCATAGACTTCATTGGCACCGGTCTCGATCACGTCTTTGAGGATTCCCTTCTCCCCGTCATCTGTCACCACATCCATGCCCAGCAGGTCGGCAATATAGTACTCGTCCTTCTCCAGCTTTGCGGCATCCTTCCGGGCTACAAGAAGCTGCCGCCCTTTATATTTTTCCACCTCGTTGATATCATCAATCCCCCGGAACCTTACGATGACAAACTGCTTGGAAAACCGGACGCTCTGAATCTCCAGAGAAACCTGTTCCTTTTCCGAAGCCAGTATCACTTCTTTCAGCTTCCGAAAACGCTGCGGATCACTGGTGGTCGGAAATACCTTGACCTCACCGCGGATCCCGTGTGTGGAGGTAATAACCCCCACTTGAAAAAACTGCTCCATGCCACACTCCTGTTTTATAAAAAAGGGGCTGTCGGAAAACAGCCGTATAACCGCAAGATACTGCTGTGATTTATCATACCGCATAACAATATCTTTTGAGAAATCTGTATTTTCCGACAACTCCCAACTTTACTGCGCTCCTATTGGATAATGTCCACAACCACTCGTTTGTCATCCCTGGCCGCAGCCGCCTTGACAACGGAACGGATCGCCTTGGCAATACGTCCCTGCTTGCCGATGACCTTTCCCATGTCACCGTCCGCAACACGGACCTCCAGGACAGTCGTCCTGCCGTCCTGTCTTTCCGTAACGGTAACGCCGTCCGGGTTGTCCACCAATGCTTTGATGATTACTTCTACTAATTCTTTCATGCGCGCGTACCTCCGCGGATCAGATTCTTTGTCTCTGTTCAGTACAGATTCGATTATTTTTCAATTCCTGCCAGTTTGAACAGCTTGCCTACAACCTCTGTCGGCTGCGCGCCGTTGTTCAGCCACTTCTTGGCCGCGTCTTCATTCACCTTGAACAGGCTGGGCTCCTGGTTCGGGTCGTAGGTTCCGATCTCCTCAATGAACTTGCCGTCTCTCGGGGATCTGGAATCCGCTACAACGATTCTATAAAAAGGAGCCTTCTTCTTTCCCATTCTCTTTAACCTGATCTTTACTGCCATTGTCTTGCACCTCATTCTTTCTTGTTTTTATTTTTGTTTGTCATATTCTTTTTCGATCCGCCGGTCAAAACCAGAGGTCTGACTGCCAGATCATTTATGTGTTAAAAAGGAAGCCGAAACCTGCCTTTTTTACCACCGCCCATAAGTCCCGGAAGCTTCTTCATCATCTTCCGGGTTTCGTTGAACTGCTTCACCATGCGGTTCACCTCTGAGATATCCACTCCGGCACCCTTTGCGATCCTATGCTTTCTCGGAAGATTGATGAGATCCGGATTGCGCCGTTCCTCCGGCGTCATGGAATAGATCATGGCCTCCATCCTGGCCATCCGCTTCTCATTCTCTTCGGAATCCAGATCCGGCATTTTCGACCTGCCGCCCATGGCTCCTCCCAGCCCCGGCATCATGCTCATGACACCGGAAAGTCCGCCCATTTTCTTCATCTGGTTCATGCTTTCCAGATAGTCCTCATAATCAAACTGGGCTTTCTTCATCTTTTCCGTCATCTTCCGGGCCTTTTCCTCGTCCAGCTCTGCCCCCGCCTTTTCGATCAGCGTCAGGACATCGCCCATGCCCAGGATCCGGGATGCCATCCGGTCCGGATAAAACTGCTCCAGGTCAGAAAGCTTCTCGCCCATACCCACATAGAGGATAGGCCTTCCGGTCACGGCCTTGATGGACAGCGCGGCGCCGCCTCGGGTATCGCCGTCCAGCTTGGTGACGATTACGCCATCAATCCCTATCTTTTCATGGAAGCTTTTTGCTACGTTGACCGCATCCTGCCCGGTCATGGCGTCTACCACCAAGATCGTCTGGTGTACGGTGACTGCTTCCTTGATCTCCTGAAGTTCGGCCATCATATCTTCATCGATATGGAGCCGGCCGGCCGTATCCAGAATGATGATATTGTTGCCGTTCTTTGCTCCATGCTCCAGCGCCGCCTTCGCGATATCCGCAGGCTTCACCTTGTCGCCCATGGAAAAGACCTCTACGCCCTGCTTCTCTCCGTTGATCTGCAGCTGCTTGATAGCGGCGGGCCTGTATACATCGCATGCCACCAGAAGCGGCTTTTTGCCCTTCAGCTTGAACTTGCCCGCAAGCTTTGCCGTGGTAGTCGTCTTACCTGCGCCCTGGAGGCCTGCCATCATGATCACAGTCGCGGCACTCCCCGGCTGCAGCCGGATCTCGGTGGTCTCCGAGCCCATCAGGGACACCAGCTCTTCATTCACGATCTTGATGACCATCTGGCCCGGATTCAGTCCGTTCATTACGTCCTGCCCGATGGCCCTCTCCTGGACATCCTTGACGAATCCCTTGACCACCTTGAAGTTGACATCCGCCTCCAGAAGCGCCATCTTGACTTCCTTTAAGGCCGCCTTTACATCCTCCTCGGTGAGCCGTCCCTTGCTGCGGAGATTTTTAAATACGTTTTGAAGTTTTTCCGTTAAGCTGTCAAATGCCATTGTCCAACTCCTCTGTCATCCTGTCGGATGAACATTTCTATACATGATCAGTCACTGAAATCTTCTGTGTTCCTGCGGTTTCCAGGTTATTGTATGGATCGCGCGGTACATGCAGCATCCTTTTTCCTGACGGGCATGCGGCAATCCTACAGCACTTCCAGGATCGAATCAGAAAGCTCCCGGAACTGCCGCCGCAACTCTCCCTGGTTCTCCTTCGTCAGTTCGGCGGTATCCAGAAGCGTCTCCATCTCACGGACCTTCTCCTTGATGGAGAGGAACCGTCTGACCAGATGCAGCCTGGTCTCATATCCTTCCAAAGCCTTCTGACATCGCTTCACCAGGTCATGAACCCCCTGCCTGCTGATCCCTTCCGCTTCCGCAATCTCGCTTAAGGAAAGATCCTCCAGGATAAACTGCTCATAAATCTCCTTCTGGTGGTCATTGAGAAGCTCTCCATAAAAATCATACAGCAGTGCCTGTTGTAAAATCTCATCCATTGCTCATCACCTCTGCTATCTTAACCGAAAAAAAATGTGTTGTCAAGTCTTTTCTCTTTACAAACTTTTGTTCGTGTAAAGTGAGATTAATCCTTCTGCCACAGGACAGCTGAATATCATCTGGAAACGGCATCAGGTTTATTCCAAACCGGTAAGATTATTTGTGGAGCAGATTCGCAATGCTGTACTAATCGAACAGAATGAAAGCTAAAACGCTCGGGGCTGCGGGGAAATATCATTTCCCCGCAGCCCCAACTCAGACTATCATTTTAAATATCTTTATATTAGCATAGCGGATACTTTGCAGTCAGCTCCGCCACCATGGCTTTCGCCTTCTCCACGTTATCTTCGCTCTCGATCACCAGGGAAATGATCTCCGCGATCTTTTCCATATCCTCTTCCACCATGCCGCGGGTCGTCACGGCCGGAGTCCCCAGTCTCACACCGCTTGTCACGAACGGAGAACGGGGGTCATTGGGAATGGTATTCTTATTTGCCGTTACATGGGCATCATCCAGACGCTTCTCCAGCTCTTTTCCGCTGAGATCCTTTTCCGTCAGGTCTACCAGCATCAGGTGGTTGTCCGTATCTCCGGATACGATCTTGATTCCCCGTGCCTGCAGGTTTTTGCACAGTGCCTTCGCATTCTTTACGACCTGTTCCATATAGGCCTTGTATTCCGGCTGCAGCGCCTCCTGGAAGCAGACTGCCTTGGCCGCGATCACATGCATCAGCGGACCTCCCTGTGTTCCCGGGAACACGGCCTTATTAAAGTTGAACTTTTTATTCATCTCCTCGCTGCTCAGGATCATGCCTCCCCTTGGCCCCCGAAGGGTCTTGTGGGTCGTGGTGGTGGTCACATGAGCATAGGGGATCGGGCTTGGATGCAGTCCTGTGGCAACCAGGCCGGCGATATGGGCAATATCCACCATCAGGTAAGCGCCCACTTCATCCGCGATCTCGCGGAACCTTTTGAAGTCAATGGTTCTGGCATATGCGCTGGCCCCCGCCACGATCAGCTTCGGACGGCACTCCTTCGCGATCTTTAATACATTGTCGTAGTCGATTACGCCGTTATCATTTACACCGTAAAAGGTCACGTCAAAATATTTTCCGGACAGGTTCACCGGAGAGCCGTGGGTCAGGTGTCCGCCGTGATCCAAGTTCATTCCCATGATCTTGTCTCCCGGTTCTAACATGGCGAACATGGCCGCCATATTCGCCTGGGCTCCGGAATGGGGCTGCACGTTGACATATTCACAGCCGAACAGCTTCTTTGCCCGCTCCCTGGCGATATCCTCTACCACATCCACGCACTGGCATCCGCCGTAATATCTCTTCCCCGGATAGCCTTCCGCGTATTTGTTGGTCAGGGGGCTTCCCATCGCCGCCATCACAGCCTGGCTTACCCAGTTCTCAGACGCGATCAGCTCGATATGAGAATTCTGACGGTCCATCTCCGCCCGGATGGCATCCGCGATCTCACCGTCTGTTTTCCTGATCTCTTCCAAATCGTACATTCTCGTTTCCTCCACATCTCTCGAATTAGAATCCATATGCAAACATACACTGCATTCCAAAAAATATTGTTGCAACATTCACATCATATCATTTTACTATCCTGTTTACAAGCCTAAGTTTTTTGTGCAATATCCGGATTCGAGCTTTTTTATGCCAGGTCAAACAACGACAGCTGGTTGCTCTGGGGCAGGTCTCCGAAGAGCCCCAGATCCGACATCAGGTCGATCACGGTCACGCTGACTTTGGTCCGCTCCCGGAAGTCATCCAGAGACAGAAATGCTCCGTCCTTGGCCGCCAGCTCCACCGCTTCCGCCGCTTTTTCCCCCATGCCTTCGATGCTGGCGAAGGAGGGCATCAGCTTCCCGTCCACGATCTGGAACTGCTTCGCCTTGGCCCGGTACAGGTCAATGGGCGTAAAATCCAGCCCCCGGGCATACATTTCCTGCACAAGGCGCATGTCCTTCAAAGTATCCTGCTCCTTGTTGGTCAGTGTATCCGACCGTTTTTTATAATCCTTGATGTAGTAGTTCAGCTTCTCCTTCCCCTGGCACATCAGCTCATAGGAAAAGGCATCCGCCCGGATGCTGAAATACGCCCCGTAATAGGCCAGCGGATAGTTGATCTTGCAGTACGCGATCCGGTACGCCATCATGACATAGGCGGCCGCATGGGCTTTCGGGAACATGTACTTGATCTTTTTGCAGGACCCGATATACCAGTCCGGCACATTTTTTTCCTTCATGGCCGCGATCCATTCGTCTTTGAGCCCCTTTCCCTTCCGGACGCTTTCCATGATGGTAAAGGACAGCGCGCTGTCCACGCCCTGGTTGATCAGGTAGATCATAATATCGTCACGAGTACAGATGGCCGTGGAAATGGTGGCCGTACCGGAACGGATCAGATCCTGGGCATTTCCCAGCCATACGTCGGTTCCGTGGGACAATCCCGCCAGCCGGATCAGATCCGACAGAGACTGGGGATTGGCCTCAATGACCATGCTCATGGCAAAATCGGTTCCAAATTCCGGAATGCCTAAGCACCCCAGCTTGCATCCTTCGATGTCCTCCGGCTTGATCCCCAGGGCCTGGGTGCCGTGGAACAGGGATAATACCTCCTGGTCGTCCAGAGGGATCTGGGTGGCCACAAAGGGGTGCTCCTCATTGTAGTCATTTTCCAGGGATTCCGAGGTAATGTATTCCTCCAGCATCTTGATCATGGTAGGATCATCGTGTCCCAGGATGTCCAGCTTCAGCAGGTTGTGGTCAATGGAATGGTAGTCAAAATGGGTGGTTATGGTGGTGGTCTCCATGTCATTGGCCGGCCGCTGAACCGGGGTAAAGGAATAGATCTCCTCCCCTACCGGCAGAACAACGATGCCTCCCGGGTGCTGTCCCGTAGTCCGCCGAACGCCTACGCACCCCTGGACAATGCGGTTGATCTCGCAGCCTCTTTTTCGGTCCCCCCGCTCCTCATAGTAGTTCTTCACATACCCGTAAGCCGTCTTGTCCGCCAGAGTGCCGATGGTCCCGGCCCGGAAAGTCTGTCCCTTTCCGAAGATCACCTCCGTGTAATCGTGGGCATGGCTCTGGTACTCGCCGGAAAAGTTTAAGTCAATATCCGGCTCCTTGTCCCCTTTAAATCCCAAAAACGTCTCAAAGGGAATGTCGTGGCCGTCCTTGTTCATCATAGTCCCGCATTTGGGACACTCCCTGTCCGGCATATCGCACCCGCTCATACCCCCGAATTTTTTTACCTCCGGGGAGTCAAAGTCAGAGAAATGGCATTTGGGACAGTAATAGTGGGGGCTTAAGGGGTTAACCTCCGTGATCCCCGACATGGTGGCCACCAAAGAGGATCCTACGGAGCCTCGGGAGCCCACCAGATACCCGTCCTCATTGGACTTCCACACCAGCTTCTGGGCGATAATATACATCACCGCAAATCCGTTGGAGATGATGGAGTTCAGCTCCCGCTCCAGCCGCTCCACCACGATCTCCGGCAGATCGTCCCCATAAAGCTCATGGGCCCGGTTGTAGCAGATATTCCTAAGGGTCTCGTCGGAACTTGCGATCACCGGCGGGCATTTGTCCGGCCTGACCGGCGAGATCCTTTCGCACTGGTCGGCAATACGCCTGGTGTTGGTAACCACCACCTCCTCCGCCTTGTCCGGCCCTAAGTAGGAAAACTCATCCAGCATCTCCTGAGTGGTGCGCAGATACAGCGGCGCCTGGTCGTCGCTGTCCTTAAATTTCCGGTGGGACATGATGATCCGGCGGTAGATCTCGTCCTCCGGGTCCAGAAAATGCACGTCGCAGGTGGCGCACACCGGTTTGCAAAACTCCTCCCCCAGATGGACGATCCTCCGGTTGATGTCCTTTAGGTCGTCCTCGCTTTTGATGGAGCTGTCCTCGTCCCGAAGCATAAAGTCATTGTTGCCCAAAGGCTGGATCTCCAGGTAATCGTAAAACTCCACGATCTTTCCCACCTCCGTGTCCGGGATCCCCCGGAGCACGGCCTGGTAAAGCTCTCCCGCCTCGCAGGCCGAGCCGATGATCAGTCCCTCCCGGTGTTTGCGCAGCAGGCTTTTGGGGATCCTGGGCCTTTTGTGGTAATACTCGATGTGGGATTTGGACACCAGACGGTACAGGTTGGTCCGCCCCAGATCATTTTTAGCCAGGATGATGATGTGGTAAGACGGCAGCTTTTTTATCTTATCCTTGTCCAAATCCCCCAGGCGATTTAACTCCTTTAAGGTCTGGATGCCTCTTTCCTTTAACATCTTTCGAAAGGCCACAAAGATCTCCGCCGTAGTCTCGGCATCCTCCACAGCCCGGTGGTGGTTCTCCAGGGAAATGTTCAGAACCTTTGCCACCGTATCCAGCTTATAGCGGCTGATCTGAGGCAGCAGCATCCGGGCAAGGGCCACCGTATCCAGCACCGTGGGATCAAAGGCAAGGCCCAAAAGCCTGGCGTTCCGGTCAATAAAACTGACGTCAAAGGAGGCGTTGTGGGCCACCAGGGCCGCCCCTTGACAGAACGTTAAAAACTCCGGCAAAACCTGGTGGATCCTGGGGGCGTCAAGGACCATGGAGTCATTGATCTTGGTCAGCTGCTCAATGCGGAACGGAATAGGCTCATCCGGGTTTACAAACGTGCTGAACCGGTCCACGATCTTCCCCTTCTCCACCCGCACGGCGCCAATCTCGATAATGTGGTTGGTCAGAGGCGAAAATCCTGTAGTCTCAATATCAAACACCACGTAAGGGTCGTCCAGATCCTGGCCTTTGCCGTTTTCCACCAGCTGCTTTTCGTCGTCCACCAGATACCCTTCCACCCCGTAGATCACCTTAAACGCATCCTCTTTATCCAGGGCATGGCTGGCGTCCGGAAATGCCTGAACGCACCCATGGTCCGTAATGGCCAGGGCCGGCATGCCCCACTTTTTTGCCCGATTCACCAGATCCTTCACATCGCTGACCCCGTCCATATCGCTCATTTTGGTGTGGCAGTGGAGCTCCACCCGCTTGACCAAACTGTTGTCCGTCCGCTGGTCCGAGAAATCCTCGCACTTTTTCAGGCCAACCACCGAACCGATGGTCAGCTCCCCGTCAAACTTGTCAATGGTGGTCATGCCTTTCAGCTTAATAAACTGCCCCTTGGTCACGGCCTTGTCAATGTCCTCCAAAGCGTCCTCCCGGACAAACAGCTTCACCGTGATGGTGTCCGTAAAATCGGTGACGTCAAAGATCACGATGGTCTTTCCGCTTTTTAAAAGGCGGCTGTCTTTCGCAATGATCTTACCCCGGATGGTCACCTCCCCCATCTCGCCGCCGATATCCCGGATCTGGGAAAACTCGTCCTCAAAATCCCGTCCGTAAAGCACGTCCGGGTTGTCGCTCTTTCTCTGGTAACTGCCGAATCTGCGGTTTTCCTTGGAAAAAGAGTCCCTTCCCGTCTGGGGCAGGACGGGACCGTCCGCCGGGGCTGCCCCAGGCTTTTTTACGCCGGAAGGCGGCCTGTCCTTTGGCCCTTTCCCGGCGGACGCGGCATTGCCGAAATGCTTTTGTTCGGCCGCTTCCCCTTCCTCATAAGTTCTCTGCCCGGCAGCGCCTCCCCCGAACATGGGATGGTTTAAGATCTTCTCCTCAATCTCCCTTCTTACCTGGGCCTCCCGCTGTTTCAGCAGGGAGTTTTTGGGAGCCTCCACAAACTCGTACTCCACATCAATAGGCAGGCCGCACCGTTCATAGAAGATCTTTTCCAGAATCCGCCGCAGTTCCCCCGTCTTTTCCCGGAAGACTGCGTTGTCCTCCACAGTCATCCGCAGCAGATTCTCCTGAGGGAAACTGCACTTGGCTCTCCGAAAGATGTTGTATTCCACAATGCTGTAGTTTTTCAGCTCGTACAGCAGACTGTCCTTATAAGCAGAAAGAAGCTTCTCAGGATTGTACTGTCCTGACAAGCTGTATTTTTCCATGATCTTTATGGTAATCTTCTTTCCCGGAAACAGCTGTTCCCGGATCCCTTTTTCCAGGGCATGGATCGTTCTCTTATCGATCAGCCTGGGACTGTTTATGTAGACGCTAAGAGAACTCCTGTCCCTGGTGGCCGAGACCCGCTCCACATGGACCAGCCGGAAAAGCTGATCCATCTCGGGTGTCATGCTCAGATCGGGAAATACCTCCAAAAATGCTTTTGCCATCTTTTTACTCCTGTCCGCTTTTCAATAAACCTCCTGACCGTCACCGTATCTATGATGTACTAGCTCTTACGCTGCAGCTTCAAAAGCTCCTCCCTAAGCGCCGGCAGAAGTTCCTCCTCCGGAAGCTTCCTAAGAACCTCCCCTTTGCTGATCAGAAGCCCTTCCCCGATGCCGCCGGCGATTCCAAGGTCCGCCTCCCTGGCTTCCCCCGGCCCGTTGACCACGCAGCCCATAACCGCCACCTTCACATCCAGGTCGTCAAATTCCGTCACCATGGTCTCCACCTTCTCTGCCAGCCCGATGAGATCGATCCTGGTCCTGCCGCAGGTAGGACAGGACACCACCGTGACGCCGCCCTTTCGAAGTCCCAGCGTCTTAAGAATCAGCTTGGCCGACTTAACCTCCTCCGCCGGAGCCCCTGTCAGGGAGACCCTTACGGTGTCGCCGATGCCCTGGTTTAAGATCAGTCCCAGCCCTATGGCGGACTTGATATTGCCTGCCGTCACGCTGCCGGCCTCGGTGATGCCAACGTGAAGCGGGTATGCCGTCTTTTGGGCTATCTGCTCATGGGCATCTACGCACATAAGCACGTCGGAGGATTTGATGCTGATGACCAGATTGTCATACCCCATATCCTCGATCATCCGCACCTTGTCCAGAGCGCTCTCCACGATGCCCTTTGCCGTGACGCCGCCGTACTTGGCGATCAGATCCTTTTCCAGAGACCCGCTGTTGACCCCCACCCGGATGGGGATGTTTCGCTCCTTTGCCTTGTCCACCACAGCTTTCACCCGGTCGGCAGAGCCGATGTTGCCCGGGTTTACGCGGATCTTATCCGCCCCGTTTTCCATGGCGGCAATGGCCAGCCGATAGTCAAAATGGATATCCGCCACCAGAGGGATGTGTATCTGCCTGCGGATCTGCCCCAGGCACTGGGCCGCCTCCATGGTGGGCACTGCCACCCGGATAATCTCGCATCCCGCCCGCTCCAGCTCTAAGATCTGGTCCACCGTAGCCCTTACATCCTCGGTCCTGGTATTGCACATGGACTGGATCAGCACCGGATTGCCGCCGCCGATGACGCGATCGCCGATCCGAACCGTCTTTGTTGTCTCTCTGCTCATATCCTTCTCCTTTGCCCCCTTTTCTATTTAAAAAACAGCATGGCTATATCATTAAACAGCACAAACACCATAAATCCCATTAAAAGCGCCAT
>Ga0137308_100355_pt1 | contig 82437 bp, 68 predicted proteins | sample Inofrocosms_June_FD_97181 | JGI IMG/M metagenome (GOLD analysis project Ga0137308, IMG submission 97181) | Mouse cecal microbial communities from Vienna, Austria - N-Acetylneuraminic and N-Acetylglucosamine D2O microcosms_June | ecosystem: Host-associated > Mammals > Digestive system > Large...
ACGCCACATGCTGTCATGTTCTTCGTCAGACTCCAGCACCGGTACATTTGCCCATTCGGTGGGATTATCAATGTCACCGCTATTGAATTTGCTCCTGAATCCTGTAAGATACCAGGGGGTCCCATCTGTCCGCGGCCTGATTTGCAGATTTCCGTCTATATATCCTAAATATAATGCGCTTTTTAAAGCATCAACGGTTTTCCATCCATCCGGTGCCAGGCAAACCTGGTATGTTTCATTAGTGTTTTTCAACGCGCCTATCAGGGGCCCTTCATTATGAAACCACTGTAGACCTATATTATTTTTTTGCAGTATTGGTCCGTCCATGGTTCCGCCGGAAAGAGGCAGGTAGTCATGGGAATGGTCTGCATCCGCCTTTTCGTTCCATTCCTCCCGTTCTGACGCTGTAACGTGAATCGTATTATTGTCTGCATGGCCTGCAAAATCCGCCTCACTGGCTTTACTGCCAATAGCCTGCTCCAGGGCTTGCACCACATCTGCATTTTCCTTCATAGCCTCAGCGATTTCCCCCAACGTATCCAAAGTGCCGGGAGCGCCATTAACAAGAGCATTTACAATTCTGTCGGCATACGCCGTGGCCTGCCGATAGGCCGCATCTATGGCATCCTGCTGAGCCGTAGATACCGGCTTGCTTATATCTGATGTATTATCCACCTTGCCCAGACCTACTTGGGCTTTATCAGTCTGGTGTGGATTGTTAAAATCTTCTATGTGGCACTTTATGCTATTTTCAATCGCTAACACATCGCCTATAGTTGCCATCGCTGATTGATCCATCTGGATGGTAATATTATCCGCATTTTCCAGCGTTATCTTCAGCTTTATCTCTATGCCGCACTGCGTCTGTGACTTCCGCGGCATATAGGCCGCACTCGTCCGCTCCACTGCCAGAGCAAATAGTACGGGCGCCCCTCCCCCTATACAGCCATATACTCCTAGTGTGTTCGTGAAATACCCCTCCTCAAGATCACTGTTCAGAAATACAGCGTCTATCTGAATTGTATTGTCTATCCTTGATATCTTACGGATGCCTGTCCGTTGCCGGATTCCTTCCAAATCCGTTAAGCTTTCCAGTGCTGCTATGTCATATATGTTCTCTGACATAGCCATCTCCGTGAACATTAACTCCTCATTTGAAGAAAGTTTCTGATTAAGGAGTCTCTTTCCCTCATTTGTAATTACAAGTTTTGAAAAATCAGCCATCTTACCTCCTTAGTTTTCCAACTCTATGATATCCGTATAGACCATGCCGCTTCCTGTGTATAGTGGCCCCTCTGCTCTGCCGCAGATATGGTTTATTGTTACTGTCGCTATGTTACACGGCACAATTTTGTCGATGATATGTTCCAATTCTCCTACCTGCCCTGCCAGTTCCAGCATTGTATGAATTGTCATCTTATATCCCTGCTGAAAATCTGTCTCGATTAAAACATCCGCTTTATCGCTTAGTATCCCGATTTTCTCGGCCAAAACCCTGATAGTGTAGGGCAACTTGTTCACCCACCTGGCCTGAAGCTTTCTCCTCCTGCTCTCAAGATCATCCTCCTGGGTAGGATAGATTTCCAAAAGCCTTTCAAACCGCGCAATTCCATATTCATCGGCGGTTGAGATAAAACGGTTATACAAAATCCTGTCAACTCCGCTCCACATAATATCAAATTCCGGATTTTCTGCTTCCAGAGCCATCACAGGCTCTTTGTATTTCTGCATGAACGCAGGCAGATAGGACACAAGGTCAACTTCTCTTATCATCCACTCACACCCCCCAACACGGGAATTTCGTACATACCCAGCGTCATATTTGCCGCATCTCCATTCAGGTGAGTATCCATAATATCCGCCACGCCTTTGATCGCCAGGATACGGGATTCGACCTGGCTTATCCGGATTATGGTAAAACTACTGTCTGCCCATTCCTGCCTGAGCTCTTGCAGGTAGGCGTCCACCGCTTTCATAATAGGCGCTTTTAGGCTGCTCCATGAGTACCCTTCATCAAATATCACTGTGGTTTTGACCTCTATGATTACTGGTTGTGCGCTTTGGACACTGACAACGTGGCCAATGGGCGCAAGTCCGTATCCTTCGCCGGCATTTTCTTCTGGATCCAGTATGGTCTGGATATTGTTCAGAAGGATAGTGCTGGCCGCCCCGAAATCGTTAGAATTGGTCACCGTCACCAGTATAGTTCCACCTACGGTCAATTTTTTCTCATATGCTGCCGTATAAACGGCTGACAGCCACGCGGCGACTTCCCCTGTCACTTCTCTGAGCGTGGATTCGCACCAAGCCTTGACCGCGTCGGTGGGAACCATTTCCGCCGGCCGGATGTCACCGTTCCACACCCGGGTAATTTTCACGTCTCCTACCCCTTCAATGCTCCTAACTTTTTCCAAATAATCCGCACGGTTGCCACTAAATGACTGTTCACTAAAGCTGTCAAAATACCGCTGTCTTAGATGCTCCGTATCTTCTTCATCTTCACCTGGAATCAGAATATCGGTCAGCTTGGCAGTTTCCAGCCCCTGGATGTAATCCATGGGAATCATCTGCCCCATATACTGATTCCCCACACCCCCCGGCGTTTCACACTGCACCTGGTATTGTCCGGGAGAAAGCCGCTTAGTGACTACATAGTTCATATCACCGATATTGAACCGACGGCCGGTCACGTCAACGGTATCGGGAGTGAACACCCCTTGCAGTACGGCATGGGTTGCCGGCTCTGGGACAATCCCCCTGTCCTTGCAAAGCAAAATCAAATATTCCCTTGCTGCCGTATCACCATAAGAATTTTTTATGAGATATTCCAATTCAACGTACAGTATCGCAAGTTCATCTGCCGTTGATTCAATGGTGTCATAGATCAAGGCACTGGGTCTCTTGTCCAGCTTGTCGGGCACACGGGACAGCATCCGTTCCCGTAGAAAATCATCTGTCATGTTCTCATACATTTAAACGTTCACCTCTCTTTCTGTGGGAATATTACCATAGATGGTATGGACATTGAATGTAGTTCGCACCACACCTTTCACGCTGGTGTCATGTTCAAAGTCCGTCACACTGAGGATTCTGGAATCCATGCGCAGAGCTTCCGTGATTCTGCGTTCCAGTTCCGCGCAAACCCAGTTCACAGGTTCGCCGTACAAGTCAATTGTTTCTATTCCATACCACCAGGGATAGATGATGTACTGATACCGTTCAGTGTTCAATATCCTGAAAATGGCCTGTTTCAGTGCCTCCTGGTTATCTACCAAGCCTCTGACGGAATCGCCGCTTAAATCCATTCTGTAAGTCATGCTGGGCTGCTCTTCTATTTCAAATTCCTGGTTCAGGAAACCTACTGTTGATGGAATCATCTTCTGCCTCCAATCCTATCCAGTACAATGTATTTCTGGCCCTCCTGCTGCCTTAGCAGAATAACTTCGTCACCGGCCGCCAGACCATTATGCATAATGATTTTTTTCTTTCCTGTCATTTTGTGAATATGCGCAAGGTTTTCCGCATCAGATGTCAGTTCAATAGCATCTCCGCCCCATGTACCTGTTACAGTGTGATTATGTATGTCAAGACTGCTTTCCGTCAGCCAGTCAACAGTGACCATCATGTCGTAATCAGTTACGCTCCTGGCAAGAATCAACTGCTTTTCACCCAGATCCATCTTTTGCTCCACATTAATTTTCAGCGGTGCTGTAGTCACCACTTTTCCGAAGCACACGTTTACAGGCTTTTTTGCTTCCATGGCTTCTATTGCTGCCTTTTTCAGTGTTTCAACAAGTTCATTTGCATCAGCCAACAAAGTCACCTCCTCTAAGTGTCAAATCCATCCAGTGTTCACCTTCCTTGTAGGTATGAGCGCACTTCTCCACAAGCATCCAGTTTTTCAGTTTCATGTCTCCAAGATCAAGGTTGATTATCACCATTGAACCCGCCCTGACTCTGTTGTCTCCAAGGGCGTTTGTGATTTTCAGACTGCGGGTCTTTTTGTTATATAGCTTCAGCAGAGCGTCTGCTTTTACCTGTCCATTTTCTCCTTTCTGCAGTGTGTCAAAGTATTGCAGGATCCCCCATTTATTGATATTTGAGAAATCCTGCGCGATATAAACGTCCCTATAACCGGAATCTTCATTGTCATAAGTCAGCTTGATTTTGTTGTATGTGTTATCATCAATAGATGATGTATAATCAAAATTTTCACCTGTTTCTTCATCAATCATGAGATAGGCCCCCGGAACTCCCACATACATGGACGGCAGGCCCTTCAAGGTCAGTTTTCCAAAATCGTCAAACAGAACATACATTTCCCCGGTATTGGTCAATGTCAGATCAAGGGCATTAGAGATCATTTCAAACAGAGACGTATTCTCTTCAACCCGGGACTCTATCACAAAGCCTGTATCCTCCAGAGTGCCGACGTTCAATGCATAATCGGCAGCTATCATCTCTATAAACTGTGCGGCCGTCTTGCCCTCATATACTTGGGTATCTTTGTTTTTCAAATACCGCAGCTGGTCATAGGCGGTGACGGTAATGATTTGTTCTTTTGTCCTCTGCTGTTTGAACACAAAGCCAAAAAACACATTATCGTCATCAACCTTCAGCCTGACCGGGCAGCCCTCCGAGAAATCCAACATATCATCCTTCAGTACTTTGAATACTAACTTTCCAGGTGTACTCTTTCGCTCTGTGGACCATTCAATCCCTTCTTGGACCGCGGGCTGGTATGCCTTTGTTCCTGATTCGTCTCCAATTAGCAATTCTACATTCAATTCGATCACCACTTTCTTATGCTGCCGGGATAGTCAACACCTGTCCAGGATAGATTAGATTAGGGTTACCGCCAATGACGCCCTGATTCGCGTTATAGATGACTGTATACTTTGAACCACTTCCATAGAATTTTTTGGCAAGGTTCCACAGGCAGTCACCCTTTGCCACTACATATGTCTGCGACGCTGCCGGGGCAGGGGAATTGTTCGTTTCCCGCTGGGGCAGTACGCTGGCCTGGGGCTTTGAATCGGCAATCCTGATATTCACCGTCTTGGTTCCATAATCCCGCCACTGCTTTAAGGTAAACTGCACCTGGAAGTCAAAACCATTTCCCGCGTCCTCCGTAATTTTGTAATCCTCCAGGGATACCGTGATATTTGTGTTCAGCAATTCCTTCCTGGAAGGGACTTTTCTACACACGATGAACTGGAACGGCTTATTGCTGGATTTCAGGGTCTCAAAGAAATCAAAAAAATAGCCTGCCTCCTTAAAGCCTGACTTATAGACTGCATATGGATATTCCATCTGCGGAATTTCACATTCAAACTCTATGTCAGTCAGCCCCGCTTTTTTTAGGATGTTAATTTCCCCCTCATTAATAAGTTTTACTGTCCTGTTGCTTCCATTAATCTTTATCTGAATCTTTTCAGGGGTGACGGGCAGCAAGCAGCTGCCCATATATACATCATATCCACTTCCCGCCATTTACTCATGCACTCCTTCCGCCATGCTGTCAACCGCTTCGTTCACTGAGTTCGTCAGTCTGCTTATAAATCCGTCCAAATCGTCACCGCTGTTGACAGTATTCTGCATCCCTGACATATCAATGCTGATTTCAGCAGTCGTAAATCTGTTCACTGCTTCCTGCTCCGCAATATCCCTCATATATTTCAGTTCTTCCTGGGTGATGTCCAGGGAATCCCTGATTGCCCCGGTATTCTCGGAAATGCCGTCAAGTTCATCGTTTATGCCTGAATCATCTGTTAAATCCTTAAGGTTTGGACCGTAATCTTCCGGATCAAATTCATTTGTACTGCCAAACAGGTCTGACAGACTGAAATTGTCAATAGCCTCCGCTATCTTATCTCCGCGCCGCACCCCGGCATCCCATGCCTCCCCATACTCGACCCGGGAAATATGCCAGTCCTCACCATTGATTTTGGTCACGATTTCTTTGCCCTGACCAAATGTATTATCAACCCATTCCTCAAGGTCATCCCGCCAGCCCTGGACCGACCCGGCAAGACTTGATCCAAATAGCGTATCAATCGCGCTGGCCAGGGTTTGCAGGAGCCCAAGGACGCAATCAACCATATCAAAAAACAGCCGGGCTACCGCCCCGGTAGGATCCGTAAAAACATTGGCAAAATAGTTGGCAAAGTCCGCAATATAATTCCATAATACCGCGACTATATCAATGACTATATTTATTAATGCAGCGAATAAGTTGCGGACAAACGCATCCGCAACTTGCAATGAACCCATAATAATACCAATTCCGGAATTTGCGGCTCCCGTCGCCTTTGCAATCCAGCTGCACAGAGCCACCAGGGCCGCGACCAAAGCTATGATAAGAATAATTATCCACACAACCGGGCAGGCGTACATTGCGCTGTTCAGCCCCATCTGTGCCGTTGTTTCAGCCCAAGTTGCCCCGGTTGCTATCATGGTAGCAGCTGCCAGCAATCCCTTTCCCACCGCTACAGCGCCGGCAGTGGCAGCTGATGCAAATTCCAGCCCCTCGGTGATCGCCAGGTATGCCCCATATACAGCCAGGGCTGCTACTATACCGTATATGATAGGAGATATCCATGACCAGTTATCAACAACCGCCTGGACAAAGTCCAATGCGCCGCCCAGCAGCCAGGAAAGAATACCCATTATAAGCTGTAAGCCAAGCGTGAAGCCGCCCAAGACGGTCTGTATCGCTCCCCAGTGGCCCGTGATCGCATCCACAAATAAAATTACATAGGGATACAACTGGCTTCCTACCACTTCTTTCATCTCACCCCAGGCGTTGGTCATCTGGATGATCTTGCCCTCCGGAGTATTGCTCATGGATTCATACAGGCCGCCCCAGGACTCTGCGATCACTGCATTGATTGCGGCGGCGGCCTGTACCTCCTGTGACGCGTCCAGATATTCTTCACCAATAGCCGCAATAATCTGTTCCTGGGTTGCGGTCCCTTCAATAATGGCTTTCTGGGCTTCGGAAAACGCAAAGCCCTTTTGGGTCATAGCGTCATAGGACCCGGACATGATTTTCCCCAGCCCTTCCGCATATTGCGCCATTGCGCCGCTGTCCAGTTCACCGCCTCCAGACATACCCATTGCATAGTCCGCAAGAGTATCCATCATCATTTCAATAGCTGCAGTATCTGAAAAATATGTCGAAAACTCCACTGCTCCGGCAATCATGACTTCATCTCGATAGATACCCTTGGACTGGATTTCTGAGGCTTTTCCGGTGATGGTGTTAAATGCCGCCGTCAGCGCCTGGGTGTCTGCCGATACCGCCACACTGTCAATCTGATCCTGAATACCGTTAATTTCCGCAACGGCTTCAGAGGTGTCAGCTGTAACCTTCGAGACCGAATCAGGATCCAGTGTATTGGCAAGCACGGCCATCAGCTGTAATTCCGCGTTCCGTTGTGTATCAAACGCTTCTGTGCATTCTTCTATCCAGCTGATTACCTTCTTGATGCCCGCCAGCCCGGTATAGTCCTTTACAACCTGTGAAATCATTGACCGCAGATGTCCTGCCTTGTCAGTGCCCTGCGCAATTTCCCGGTTAAACTGTCCCTGTTCATTTACTCCATCTCTTATATAGCGCTCCGTGGCGGAGATCGTCTGGTTCAGACGCAGATACGCAGTATTTGCAGCAGATACATCCATATTCCGCATTGCTTCACTTAGATCGTTTTGCCTCTGGACTGCTGTGTTCAACTGCAAACGTAACCGCTCCAGCTCTGCATTAGCTGTATCCGTCCCCATATTCAGGGGATTGCTTTCTATCTGCCGAATGCGATCCCGGATGTTGTCAATTCTAACCGCCATAGTATTCAGATTTTGGAATGCTTCGGGCGGAAAAATGTTAGCATTGTATGCCTGTCTGGCAATAGCGTCCTGAGTGCTGCACAGCTGCTGCAGCATTGCGTCTGCGCTTTGGACCTCCTGCCGGAATCGGTCAAGACCGGTACTGGTAAACACCTCCAGACTCTCCGATTGCCAGCGCACCGGTATCTCTACAGGCGCGGGCTGACTGTTCAGCGCCTCATTCATGGCATCAAGCGCGGCGGTTGTCTGGCTGATCTCATTTCTTGCCGTTTCAATGCCGCTTGTGTCAATGTCCGCACTCATGCTTTCCTGCATGTCGTACATTGCGGACACCACAAGGTTCACTTCGTTTATGATATTGTATATAGCCCCGGTAAACTGACCATTCACTTCAATCCCTGTCTGGATACTTGCCATTTTCATCGCCTGCCTTTCTTTCTCTTCGCCTGTCTTTCTGCTTTTTCCTTCTCCTTCTTGTCGTTCTCTATCTTGATTTTAATGGCAGCGATTGTAAACGCCTTTTCCCGTTCATCCATCTCCAAAAACGCGGATGGAAGGATATGCAGTTTGTGGAGAGCGTAGTAGGCAAAGTTTGCCTCGGCATCGCCCTCCTCGATCAGTTTTTTGCTTCCTTTACCTCGTCCTCAAGTGTCCTGTTGAATCCCTGGAACTTCTGTATCCACGCACACAGTTCCGAATATTCGCCCGAATCATCCACCAGCGCATACAGCAATTCCTCGGGTGTCTTAACGCCATAGGAATCCTGCAGCGCGGCATCATACAGATCCGGATAGACTGTGGACTCACAGATCATCTTATTCAAATACTGGGATGTGTTCACTCTGGGCCTGAACATGTTGGGCTTGCCGGTGACTTGCACCTCAATAGTGCAGCTATCCCGCAGGGAATCATTTTCTTTTGATGTCAGATGCCGGAACTCCCACTCCACAGGCTTTCCCGCCTCATCACACAGGGATGCCGTAGGCGCGTAATAACCGTTATCCTTCTCTTTCTTATTGGACTTCATAAATAACGCAAATTTAGACATTTTTATTCCTCCTCTTATTGTTATTGTTTACCCCTGCGCAAAGCTCATATAGAGCCGCGCAGGGTATTGCTTAGTTCGTGGCGAAGCCACTCATTTCATTGAATTTCTCTGGCATATCCCATTCTTCGAATGTTCCGGAAAGTTCTTCGTCCAGAATTTCTTCCCCTGCCTGGAATTTTGCAAGTGTGAACGTGTCACACAGGCAGCCTCTGTGAATGATCGTCTGCCTCCCTACTGTACTGCTGGGATCCTCGTTGCTCACCTGGATCTCAAAATACGGCATTTCCCCGGTTTTCTGGTAATGGTTGGCCATTTCCCGAAAAACAGACTGGTTATAGTGTGCCGTGCCGCTCCATGTACCTTTTCCGCCAGCCGCCTTATGTCCCATACCTACCTTACCCAGGATCGGAACATCCGTGATGTTTACCTCCCACTTACTCTCAAATTCGGTAAGGCTCATGAAATTGAAGCGTCTACCATTGAGCGTAATAAAACACTCCGCAAGACTGCCATATACGGCGTCCTTTGCGTCCATAATTACATTCTGACCCATTTGCTCTCCTTTGCTTAAAAGAACGGTCTGCACAATTTCTAGCAGATTGTGCAGACCATATACAATTTGCTCATGGTGTTTACCACCGTAACACTGTCGGAAATCACAACAGACTTCTTAGACTCTCCCTGTTCCACTGTCACATCACTTTCGGAGAAATCTTCGATTGCCCGTATCTTCTCCAGTTCCCGGTGATGCGCCACAATGTCGGACCAGAGAGAGGTCCTGCCGGCGGCATCATTGGGAATGACCCCCAGATACTTCGTGCTGAATAATACCGCAATATCATTCCCCAGCTGATCAATCACGCGGACGGTCTGGTTATCCTTGAAGATATCTCCTTCCGTATCTGTTGTGGTCACCTTACTGTTGATATCCTCCAGAACACGGATATCCGAATTGACCTTATGCAGTACGAACTCACCATTGTCAATACACTGTCCCAGCTGTGTCTGGGTGTATTCCGTATCCACTGCAAAGGAACCATTATATACCATGTTCTGGCAGGACCTGTTCACTTCACAGCCGCATTGCGCCCCGGTCACCCAGTATACAAGGGACGCCTCCGGCCAATCCTCATCCAGGGTCCTGTTTTTCACGCTGATGACCCCCATATAGTCCGCCGCTGCCGCCCGGTAAAGCACCAGCTGGAACTTGATGCCCATCTCGTCACGCAGCCGCTTGTTGAAGGCAATATACAGTTTCTTCGTGATCTCATCTGTCACTACGGCTCCCATGACATTGTAAGTGTAAGATTCAATCTTATTCAAGTAGGTCTGATGCGCCGTGCCGTCAACAGTTCCGTTGGCGCCGCCCGTCAAAGGCGCCGCGGCAGTAACCGTAAGTTCTGCATCCGCCTTGAACCTCACGTAGTCATTGGCAGTAAGCTCCTCTGCCGCCTTGACCGTCTGTGAATCAACCTTGGCTGTCCCAAGGTAAGTTACCACATCAAACTTTTTTGCGTCATCCGCGTTTTCCTGGATCACGATTTTCAGGTCGTTTCCCCTTGTGCCGCCATATAACGCTGTCGCAAAAGCGTTTTCTGCCTTTGCGCCGCCCCCGTTCAGCCGGTAAGCATATAATGTTCTGGCGCTCAGAAATAAATCCCTGAGACCTTTCAGCCGGGGATCGTCAATCGTGTACCCAAAGATCCTTCTGCTGTCCTTCTGCCACTCCTCACTGGTCACCTCAAATACTTCATTTTCCCTGCCCCAGTCCAGTTCCAGAGGCATGGTTGCAATGCCCCTGTCGGACAGGGCCGCGGATGCTGATGCCGCCGATACAAAATGGATATATGTACCGGGCAGCTTTTTGTTCTGTGTCGTAAAACTACCGCCACCTAAAGCCATACTATTTCACCTTTCCTTTCTTATAATATTCGATCAAAGCGTCAACCGCTCCGATGCTGTACCTTTTCCCGTCTTCCAGGAGAGCCTCCACCAAGTCCCTTTGACTGTTATATCTTGCCGACGCGGCAATCTGTTCCTTGTCAAACTGCGGCGGGGAGGCCGGTGCTTCTTCAGACGCCGCACCGATGCAGCTTTGACTTGCTGCCTGCTTTTTCCTTGCTTCCATATTATCCACCTCCCTTCACGCCTGTACTTAATTCCACTCCTCCCATGAATGGCTGCGGCTGCTCCACCCTTACAAAACAATCATAATTCACAAAGAAGTTCAGGATGCCTCCAACCACCTCATATCTCATCTTAGTTCCCCTGAGCGGCCTGTCGTCGCCATAAACCACAATATACTCCAGGCACTGCCGCAGCCGTTCAGCCATACCGTTGCATTCACGCTGCTTTCCGCTTGCTGCCGGAAAGTACTGGACGCAAAACTGATTGGATCTGAAATACCTTCTCCCGGGGAACGGATCGCTGGTTGCCTTCTGGCATAAGATAAGAAAACAAGGTTCCTTAAAACCCTGCTGATTCTCTTCCATATAAATTTCATAATCCTCCCCAAATTCTCCATCCAGAGCAACGTTGATTGCTTCAATTATTGAATTTATCATTTCGGGTATCCCTCCAGATATTTTTTGTTCTTGTTCTCCAGCACTCCGGGAGCGATCTTCTCCAGTTCCTGCTCAGATATAGTCATCATAAACTGTTCCTGGGCCCGTCCCTTGTGCCCTGTACCATCACCTCTTTTCTGTTGTCATCTTTGACCGTTCATCCTTTACCTTACAGTGTACCGTGAGTCATCACTCCAGCAAACAGCGCCTCCCTCTCCTCGTCTGTTTACATCTTATTTCGGCCTTGCAGTCTTAAAAGCCTGCTCCCCTAATGCTTCATTCCATCATCACCACCTCTCATTCCTTTCTCCTTTATGATAATTAGAAAGGGGGCTTAAACCTTCCTTTTTTATCATTTATCAGGGTTTACAATCGTGCAGAAAAAGCACCAGGTTTATACCTGGCGCTTTTGAGGGAGATACACATATGTCAGAGGTTCCTTGCTGGTTCCTCTGATTATTATTATAAATATGCTTTTTATGCTTTTTATGCGTCTTAGGCGGAAAATTGTATTTTTCTAAATACAATGTATCCTGTAATATACATTATGTTAGTATGGGCAGCTTTGACTCGCCGCCCCACTGTACTTCTTGACTGATTATTCATTCTTTTCATATGGCTCAGGCTTATGCTGTTCCTCACCTGTCTCAATATAGAGAATGAATTCATTGATTTTTTCTCCCAAAATAGTGATTTAATTATTAGCTTTTAAATAGGCATTAATTTTTCTGCTTATCCTGCTCTGATCCACATGTAATTGCATTGCTATGGCCTGCTGTCCTTGGCCATCCTCATAATACATTCGAAAAATTCTCCGTGTCGTACTGTCTGGAATTTGTTCTATCCACTGCTCCACCTCCTGGCAGCGCTGCTCCAGGTGAGAGATCTTGGATATCAGGTATTCCCGGTGCGCCCAGTAAGCGTCTATGTCCGTCCCCACCACCGACTGCGGCACAGGGTATCCGCTGCGGTAATCCATAATTACATCATTCCCAGTGTATTTCTCTGGTTTCAAGCTGTGAAGCTTATGCCGCAATTCAATTATTTCCTGTTTCTCGCTCTTATATGCCTCTAAGCGCTTTTTAGTCATCTCCACTCTTATTTATCCTCCTTGGCCTGCCGCCATGCTTGTGATTACCATATTGTCCTTTAGGATTCTTTGAGCCTGCCGCCCATGGAGCGGTCTCCAGGCAAATGCGGATTCAGGATTTCATTGCCTTGGCACAGCCTCGCATATGCCAAATGATATGGCTCTTTCCGCCCTATCATAATTGCCCGGATGTTGGGCCGGCGTTCCATGTCCGCGATATCTCTATCTGTAATTCTCAAATTTCTCATTATGTAGTTCTTTCCCTCCTTTCAGGGGATCCCACAGTAGGCAATTGCGAAAGGTTCTCTGTAAGTGACGTGGTTGGTCAATATATGCAAAAACGGAATCCCTCTGGTAGATTTTGTGATATACAAAGTTTATTCCGGGAACCGGCCTGGATGTTAAATCATTTGAACTTTCAAGACAAAAAAATACTCTTTTATATCATCATCTGAAAGTCCAAGCAGATTTATTGCAAGGCAAATCTCCGATTGCTTCCACATCCGCTTTCCGGATAATTTTAGCGAAAGCGTTCTTTCTGAAATATCCATAGCTTCTGCAAAAGACATTTGACTACCAAACTTCTCAATTATTCTTCCCCTCAATTTGCTGTAATCAAAAGCCATGTTCTACCTCCTCCCTTGTTAAATGTTTTGAACTTTCTTTAGTATACATATGTCTTGTATGCATGTCAATACATAAAATTCAATATTTCAAACTTTTTGTTCTAGGGTATTGAACTTTTGTTCAAACTGTGTTATATATTACTAAAAGGGGGGACGATATGAAAAAAGAAAATACCGCGAAAAGACTAAATAAGATTATGTCAGAAAGAAATTTAAGACAAATAGATATTCTTGAACATGTAAAACCTTTTTGTGTCAAATACGACATCAAAATGAATAAATCCGATATCAGCCAATATGTTTCTGGAAAGGTTGAACCCAGCCAGGAGAAGTTAGTAGTTTTAGGTATGGCGCTGAATGTTAGTGAAGCTTGGCTCATGGGCTTTGATGTTCCGATGGAACGCCATAACGAGGATGATTCCAAAAAAGAAGGTGCTCCAAAAATCATGCAATACTACGAAATGCTCAATGACATAGGAAAGCATAAAGCCACAGAGCGGGTAAAGGAACTGACAGAGGTTCCCAGATACGCAAAGAATGATCCCAATTATGTCAACGCCGCTCATGCAGATAACTATGTCAATGCTCCGGAAGAATTAAAAAGGCTGGAAGAACATATTATGGATGACGAAAATTACTAAGTTTTTGGGATGATTAGTCATTCAAATTTTTGCAAAAGGAGATCCCTAAATGATTGCATACGAAGAACTCTTAATGGAATCGACCGAGAATGGCATTATTGCAAAAGAGAAAAATCTCCCAATTAGCAAAGGAAGAATTAAAGGAAACCGAATTGCCGTAAGAGCAGGGCTAACGGAAAAGGAAAAGAAATGCATTCTGGCCGAGGAACTAGGACACTATTATACAGGCTCTGGAGATATACTTGACCTGTCCATAACGGCAAACAGGAAGCAGGAGGCCCGCGGCCGAATATATGCATATAATAAGCTAATCGGTCTCATGGGAATAATAGATGCTTATAAAAATTGTTGCCAAAGCCTCTATGAGTCAGCAAAATATCTCGAGGTAACTGAGGAGTTTCTGAGAGAGGCCCTGGAATATTATAAAAATAAATATGGAAGATGTGTTACTGTGGATAATTACACCATATTTTTTGAACCGTACATTGGTGTTTTGGAACTTAAGTAGAATACGTAATTAGGGCATTATAAAGATGCTCTCAGCATCTGTATTTCCAGATTGCCGCAGGAAAGCTAAAACATATAACGCGACAGTTGCGATGTCACAGCATATAGAAACAGCGGATTCCCTGTATTATACAAAGGAATCCGCTGTTTTAAGGATATCTCTTTTACTGCTGGTGGCCGGACTTGAACCGGCACGGTGTTGCCACCGAGGGATTTTAAGTCCCTTGCGTCTGCCTATTCCGCCACACCAGCTGACGCTTTGTACCGGGCAGGTCATGAAACCCTGCCATATATTCTATGCATACCCCTGCGGGAAAATGCAGTGGATGGAGGTGGATTCGAACCACCGAAGCAATTTGCAGCAGATTTACAGTCTGTCCCCTTTGGCCACTCGGGAATCCATCCACAAAAAGCGCATCAACGCTTTAACCTTAGCCATTGTAGCATATATCACCCTAAAATGCAACTGCATTTTGCAAAAAATGCCTGACGGAAAATACTTAGCAGCGGCAAAAGAACAAACACCATATTATTGTTTCTGATGTTTTAATACCACCGCCGAAAATTTAGGAAGCAATATCTTAATCTTTCCGGCATAGATCCGGTGCTCCACGCTCTCTGTGGTATAACCGCCATCATGGGTCTGGATCAGCTGTACCATGGTGCCTGTGCGGGGAATGTTGGCCTCCCACACCGGTACTTCCTTCTCCAGATCATAGCAATTGTTGTTGACCAGAATCACACACTGCTCCTGCCGTGTGAAACGCCCGTAAGCCAGGTAATTATAGTCGGAATCAATATATTTGATGGAACCGGTCTTTAACTCCTGACAACTCTTGTGAATCCTGATGATTTGCTTATGAAAATCAATCAACTCATGGTCCTCATGTCCCCAGGGATAGGTTCTCCTGTTGTCAGGATCCGTGAAGCCGCACACGCCCGCCTCATCCCCATAATAGATGGTCGGAGCGCCCACCCAGGTCATCTGCATCACCACCGCAATCCGAAATACGGCTTTATTGACATCCTGATTGGCCGCCTCCGGCCCCAGGGTGCTGGTTCGGGCCACCTTATGGTTGGTGCGGGTCAGGAAGCGGGAATGGTCGTGGTTGGACAACTCATTCATGGCCACCTGCCAACTGGGCATGGCCAGGTTAGAACTGTGGTGCTTCATAGCGCCCCAGAAGCTGTCCGCATTGCCCAGAAGATCTTCCCGAAAGTCATCGCTGTGCTTTTCCATGCCCGTCAAAAACCACGTTACCGGCTCCATAAAGGCGTCATAGTTCATAACCGTATCCCACTCGTTGCCCTGGAGCCACTCCCTGGTGTTGCCATAATGCTCCGCCAGAATGATGGCATTGGGGTTGGCCTCTTTGACCACCCGCCTAAACTCCTGCCAGAAATGATGATTGAACTCAGGGCTGTGCCCCAGGTCCGCCGCCACATCCAGACGCCAGCCATCCACATTGTATGGAGGAGACACCCATTTGGCACCGATATACAGCACATAGTCAAGCAATTCTTTAGAACCCTCGTAATTCAGTTTGGGCAGGGTGTCATGCCCCCACCAGCCGTCATAATCTTTGTTATAGGGCCAATTGTTACTGTAGAAGGCAAAATAATCCTTGTAAGGACTGTCACCGGACACATGGGCACCCTTCTCATATCCCGGCGCATGTTCATAGATCCGCTCCCGATCCATCCACTTATTGAAGGAACCACAGTGATTGAACACACCGTCCAAGATCACCTTCATACCCCGGCGATGGGCCTCTTCCACCACCCGGACAAAAAGCGAGTTGCTGGCCTCCAGATTGGCCTTGTTGGTGACACGGTCAATATATCTGCTGGCATGACTGTTATCCTTGTCCCCGGGAGGGAGCAGTTCCCCTTGATCACTGAGAATCCGCCCGAAATGAGGATCGATATAATCATAGTCCTGAATATCATACTTATGGTTGGACGGAGATACGAACAGGGGATTAAAATATATCACCTCTATGCCCAGGTCCTGCAGATAGTCCATTTTGTCCAGTACGCCCTGCAAATCCCCCCCGTAAAATTCCCTCACATCCATCTGGGCGGGATAACAGTTCCAATCCTCCACACGATGCACATGAGCCCCGATATAGGCATACTCGTCCGTCAGCACATCATTGGACGGATCTCCGTTGCAGAACCTATCCACATAGATCTGGTACATAACCGCGCCCTTAGCCCATACGGGCGTCTTAAAGCCCGGCAGGATTACAAAATCATAATATTCATTTTCATCCCTGGCCAGACCCCTCACATCATAGATACCGGAAATCTTGCCTGTCACAACCTCAAAGTGGTATGTGACCTTTTCATTCTCCAGCTGGAGTTCATGGGTATAATAGTCAAACAGTCCGTCAGACTCCGCCCGATTCATCAGATAACGCTGCTGCTTGCAGATTAAGAATACACGATCTACATTGTGCCAGGCCGTCCTGAAACGTATGGTCACTCTGTCATAAGGCGCCGGTTCGGCAGGACTTAAATAGTCCTCAGTGGTATCCGTAAAAAGAGCTCGTTTATTAAAAACAGGGCGCATTGTCGCCATGTACACCTGACTTTGTTCCACCTTGCGTATATGATCTATATTCATGCCCTTACCTCCCGATTAACGTGGTGTGCATTACTTCTATTTTAATATTTTATGATTGCCAGCGCAAGTGTTTGATCTTCTCAGTTCCCCAGTACTATAGTACTAGTTAGCCACGGCAGGACTAGTAAAAAAGACAGCCGCTAAGCTGTCCTTTTTAGAGAAGGTATTTCTTTCTTATGGGGTATAGCAAAAAACTATATAATGTATTGGGGGGGTTACGCATATTATAATACCATGGGTCTCCGGTTTTGCATAGACTCAGATTTCACAAATATTACAAAATTGCCCCTGTATTTTTGTGTATTTTGCCGCATATAATATGACACATTCTCCTTCAATAACTATACCGCCTGAAATAGCGCCTCAAACTCTTCCTGACCGATCTTCTCCTTCTGCAGCAACAGTTCCGCACAACTGTGCAGCACATTCTCATGTTCCAGAATAAGCGCCTTCGCCTTGGCATAGCACTCGTCAATAATGGCCTTAACCTCTTTGTCAATCTCACCGGAAATAGTCTCGCTGTGACTCTTGGCATGAGCCAGATCCTTGCCGATGAACACCTCATCGTCATCGTCGTCATAACAGATCACGCCAATCTGATCGGACATGCCGTAGCGGGTCACCATACGGCGGGCCTCCTTGGTAGCTTTCTTGATATCACTGGAAGCGCCGGTAGTAATATCCTTGAAAATAATTTCCTCAGCGATCCGTCCGCCCAGAGATACCATGATATCCTGCAGCATTCTGCCCTTGGTCAGGAACATTTCGTCTTGTTCCGGCAGGGGCATGGTATAGCCCGCCGCTCCCAGTCCCGTGGGGATAATGGATACCGTATGCACCGGACCTACATCGGGCAGTACATGGAACAGAATTGCATGACCCGCCTCGTGATAGGCGGTGATCTTCTTCTCCTTTTCGGATATGATACGGCTCTTCTTCTCCGCACCGATGCCCACCTTGACAAAAGCGGCCTCGATGTCCTCCTGCTGTACATAGGCTCTGTCCTTCTTGGCGGCATTGATGGCGGCCTCATTCATCAGATTCTCCAGATCTGCCCCGGAGAATCCCGCCGTAGTCTGTGCCACCCTCTCCAGGTTCACATCCTCCGAAAGCGCCTTATTGCGGGCATGTACTTTCAAGATCTCTTCTCTGCCCCGCACATCCGGCCTTCCCACTGCCACCTTCCGATCAAAACGACCCGGGCGCAATATGGCAGGGTCCAGAATATCCACACGGTTGGTAGCCGCCATGACGATGATTCCTTCATTGACACCGAAACCGTCCATCTCCACCAGCAACTGATTCAAGGTCTGCTCCCTCTCGTCATGGCCGCCGCCCATGCCGGTGCCCCGCCTGCGGGCCACGGCATCGATCTCGTCAATAAAGACAATACAGGGAGAATTTCTCTTGGCATCCGCAAACAGATCCCTGACACGACTGGCGCCCACGCCCACAAACATCTCCACAAAATCGGAGCCGGAGATGCTGAAAAACGGCACCCCCGCCTCGCCTGCCACGGCTTTGGCCAGCAGGGTCTTACCGGTTCCGGGAGGTCCCTCCAGAAGTACGCCCTTGGGAATCCGGGCTCCCAGCTTAGTATATTTGGAGGGGGAACGCAGGAAATCTACAATCTCCTCCAGTTCCTCTTTCTCCTCCTTAAGACCTGCCACCATGCCGAAATTGGTCTTGTTCTCCCCGGCAAAGATCCGCACCGCCCGATGCCTGCCGAAATTCATCATCTTGCTGTTGCCGCCCCCCGCGTTCTGGGCATTCATCATCATAAAGAAGAAAATGAACATGGCTGCAATGACCAGCAGGGGCAGTATGGTGGTCAGAAACAGACTCTCCCTCTCGATATCCTCCACGGTGGGTTCATAGCCGTGCTCCCTGGCAATGGCCTCCACCTCACGGATATCCGTGGCGTACAGTTCCTTCACCACTTCTCCAAACACCACTTTAGCATATCCGGTGGGCGCTTCTCTGTTGGGCGTGATGATAACCTCACGAACCGCGCCGCTGTCCAGATCCCTGATAAACTGTGCCTGAGTGTAGTCATTTTCCTGCCTTCGAAACATGGAGATCACTGCCAGCATGACCAGCAGGAATGCAATTATTATAAAATATGAACTAAAATATCTGTTTGGTTTCAATGGACGCCTCCTAATCAAACTTACCTTGTCCCTGTATAATTATGTTTGGCTTTAACCAGACTCCTGCCGGGCCCGCGATATTGCGTTAATCAGTATCCGGTAGTTTCACTTCAAAACTTTACGACACCGATATAGGGCAGGTTCCGATATCTCTGGTCGTAATCCAGGCCGTACCCCACCACAAACTCATCCGGGATCTGAAAACCGGTGTAATCCACATGCACATCCACAACTCTGCGCTCCGGCTTATCCAGCAGAGTACACAGACGCAGGGACTTAGGCCCCCGGTCACGCAGCATCTCCAGCAGATAACTCAACGTTCTGCCGGAATCCACGATATCCTCCACCACCAGCACATCCTTGTCCTTGAGGGATTCATCCAGATCCTTCACAATCTTCACCACACCGCTGGACTTGGTATCCTTGCCATAGCTGGACACGGACATAAAGTCCAGCGATACGGGTACACTGATGCGTTTGGCCAGTTCGCACATGAAAAAGCTGCCGCCCTTCAACACACATACCAGATGCACCTGCCTGCCCTCATAATCCCGGCTGATCTGCTCGCCGATGGCCTGGATTCTGGCATCTACATCCGCCTCTGCTATTAACACCTCTACATGTTCCGCCATATTTGCTCCTTTCGTACCTTATATACTTTCGTACTCCACTTGAAGAATCTGCCTTGTATCTGCGCTAATCTTGCAGGACTCACAGATCCGCCCGCCCGCTACCCACAGGATATGACTGCCCTGCGCCAGCAGAGGTATATGGTCCCGCTCCCGACAGGGCACCTTCTCGTCGATAAACAGAGTTTTAATGGTCTTGCGGCCATAGCCGAAGGGGGTCCGGATCTCCAGATAATCCCCTGTTCGCCGGGTTCTCCATTCCAATAGTTCTTCTATTTTATCACAATCGAACCATTTCGTACACTGATTTTCCGAAAGATTCACACTTTTTTTCTCAAAATTTTCCGAATCTAACGCTTTTCCGTCCAGGTTTTCCCTCTCCAGACGCGTCAGCCGCAGCATACCTCCCGGTATCCGGCAGGTAAGACTCTCCCCCGGGCTTTGGGGCACCGGGACCGGAACGGAGACGGATATCTCTTCGCCGCCGTCCGCCTCTTGCCGCCGCTCTAAAATAACCCTGTCATAGCTGCGCGCCGCCCGGATTCCCTGGGGCAGGTGAATCTCCCTATTGCCCGGCTGCATACACAGCGCCAGCATCTGTTCCACCTGCCCGGCGCCCATATCCTTATGGGCCGGGGAGAGTTCCTTCAGCACGGACAGAAGCATCCCCTTCTGTATGGCAGGATGCAGATTTACAAAAACGGAACATACCAGTGTGAGCCTTGATGCCGCTCCCTCCTGCCCGGCCTCTTCCCTGACAATACACAGTTCCTCCGCCTGCCTGATCTGCTCCCCCATATAATCTTCAATTTCCCTAAAAATATCCGCCGTGCGGCACAGATGAGCCGCTGCCCCGCTGCAAATCTCTTTCTCCACGTAGGGCAGGATATGACGTCGTATCCGGTTGCGGGTATAGGCATCCGTGTCGTTGGTGCTGTCCTGACAGTAAGAGATCCGCCGCTCCTTCAAGTAGTCTTCAATCTCCCTCCGTTCCAGCCCCAGCAGCGGCCTCACCACCCGCCCCCGCACCGGCCGGATGCTTCCCAAACCCGTCAATCCGGTGCCCCTGAACAGATTGAGCAGCATGGTCTCCGCCCGATCTCCCGCATTGTGGGCCACGGCTATCTTCTGTGCCTGCCGCCGCTGCATCTCCCTGGCAAAAGCTTCATAGCGCGCCTGCCGCCCCGCCTCCTCGGTGGAGCAGCCCTGCCGCCGGGCCAGCGCCTGCACATCCTCTTCCACCAATACAAAAGGTACTTCCAGCCCCCGGCACAATTCCTCCGCATAAGCCGCGTCCCGGCCCGCGTCGGGCCGGACGCCGTGATTCACATGCACCACATACAGCCGAATCCCCAGTTCCCCGCAAAGTCTGTGTAACGCAAACAAGAGGCAGACAGAATCCGCCCCCCCAGACACGCCCAGCACTACCCCGTCCCCCGGTGTAAACAGCCGATGCGCCCTACAGTATGCCATTACTCGCTTTTCCAAATCATAGTATTGCCCGTTCATATCCCTATGATAGCCACTTTATCACAAAATGTCAATGAAAGTTCCGAAAATCCCCCTCACCTGTGACTGTCAAACACCCCCAATACCAGCACGGTCATATCGTCCATAATGCGCCCCTGGCTGCAGCGAAGCACAAACTGCAGCAGGTTCCCGGCCATCTCATCCGGGTGCTGTTCCCGCATACTCTCCAGGTACCGGACCATGGCATCCTCATACCCGCTTTCCCGCAGCGCATCCAACACCCCGTCGGACACCATAATGATATAGTCGTTGTCAATCAGTTCGCGGCTCACGCTGCGGCGCAATGCCTCCTGGGCCTCCCGGTCTTCCCCAGCCGCCAAAATCCCCAGGGGCAGACCCGGCAGACTGATCTGCTCCACATAACTGTTGCTCTTCAGGAAGGAGGCCGCCGCCCCCACCTTGCGGAACACACACATCCCCTGATATAAGTTCAGGCTGCAAATATCCAATGTGGACATATTGCGCCTTCCCGACACGTCCCCTGATGCCAGCAGGGCGCTGTTTACCAGACTCACCGCCATGTCTGTCTCAAAACCGGCCTCCAGCATTTTTTCCATCATGTCCAGCACCTGGCTGCTGTCCGCGCCGGCCTCCTCGCCGCAGCCCATGCCGTCGGAGAGCAGCACAGTCAGCCAGCCCCTGTCTGACTGAATGATGGAATAATTGTCTCCTGAGACCGTCTCGTTTTCCTTCACCGCCCGGGCGCTTCCGGACAATACCACAAAACGGGGCTCCTCCACAAACAGATATGTGCCCTCCCGCTCCTCAATCTGCTGGGGGCTGGTCACGGATACAATAAGCCGCCGCCCCAACAGTACCGAGAGCATGTCCGCCACCTCCTGGCTGTTGCGGCCCACCATCCGCTGGGTGAGCATATGCAGCCCTATGATCATCCCCGGCCTGTTTTCGATTTCTGTATCATCCATATGCTGCGGATCCCCGTCCTGCACCGGCTGGTCAATATAAAATATATCCAGCACCGTGATCCCCTCCTGCTTTAGAGCTCGCATCACCAGCTTTTCCTCCCGCGCAGGAAGAGGCGTCAGACGGAATACTTCCGCCGCCAGCCTGGCCATGATCTGAGACATTTCATCCAGATTGTCACACAGCACCTGCCTGTTCTCCCAAAGCCTGCGCTCTTCCAGTACCTGCTGCCGGGATGCCCCCTCCCGCTGACCGGGCTTCCCGTGGGTAAAATCCTCCCGATAACTTCTGGACAGTTCCCGGAAACTGTCCGCGTAGGCCAAAAGCCTTCCCCTTCCATAGTCCGATAGCATTATGCTCAACTGTTCCTGTCTCTCCCTGCCTGCTGTCGTCAACATAACATCACCTGCTCCCTATCCTATCCTTACGCCGCATATCCCGGCTCCCACCGGCGGCATCGTGCCTGTGTACACGACCTGCCAAAGCCTGTCCCGTGCAGCATTCACAAGTATACAAAAAGCGGTCCATACTTTTTGTCAAAATATGGATCGCTTTCTTCAATTTTCATTGACAACTTTTCCTCATTAAGCCAGGATATCTAATTTCTTATACTCCTGAACCTTCTGCGCCACCAACTCCCAGGTGATATCTGTGCCTAAAAACCTGTAATCGCTCCAGATCCGCTCCAACTCCGCTTTGATCTGGGGGACCTCCTCCGGCTTTCCCGCACCGGTACGAACATAGTAGTCCGGCAGCAGCGCCTGGGCGATTACGCCGGTCTCCGGGGCAGGCGGCTCCTCTCCCCGGCTCAGGGCACACAACATTTGAAGATGCGCGTCCAGGTAGGCATCTATCTCCAGATGAGCCCCCATCAGCCCGTTGAGATCGAATACCTGAAAGGGAGCGCGGCCCGGAACCTCAATCGCATTTTCCCCATTGCAGAAGGTAGGGGCATCTCCCAACTGGTAGAGTTCGCTGCCCAGTGCCCGAAGGCCGTTAAACTCCTCCTCTGTGGGTGGCTCCTGGAAGGTCTTCAATACCACGTCCACGGCCCAGCCCAGCTTCCCCAGAGCCTCACAGCCCGGAAGGGCGCCAAGCCGCTCCCCCAGTCTCACAAGCCTTGCCATGGAGAACAGACCCCATATCCGCACTTTGGCGTCACCCAGTTCCCCGGCTACCTCCTCCAACTGAGCGGGAATATTGTTGTACAGCAGAGAAGCCTCCTCCAGCTGCCCCATGCGCTCGGAGCAGTCATCCATAAGCTTTTCGCCCACTTTTTTGAAAACTCTGTCATCGGCGCTGTAGATGGTGTCCGCCCGACTCAGCCACAGCTGGGCCTGGTTGAGTTCACCCTTCTCCATGGCGGCCACTCCCATCTGATAATAGGTTTTGGCCGCTCCCGCCCAATCCTTCTTCTGCTGGCACTCTGCCAGTTGGTCCTCCAGAGATCTCGCTTTCTTTCCAAATATATTAAGCATTGTTCTACATCTCCCTGTATATTGTATTATGCAAAGCTATTACTTATCCCTTTTTCTGCTCCGAACCAGAGCAAAACCCGCAATGCCGGCCACCAGCAGGCCGCAGACTGCCAGGATGCCGTACAGCCCTTTTCCCGGCCCCTTAGTCCCGGTTGTTTCGGACTGATCCGATTCACCTGATTCCTCCGCCGGGGATTCTAGGCTCCCCGCCGCCGACTCCTGGGCAGACTCCCCAAAATTCTCTTCACCGGAGGGATCTGTCTGGCTCTCCTCGGAAGCTTCCGCAGTCTCCGGCGCGCTTTCCTCCGACATTTTCTCCTCCTCCAGCCTGCTGCCGTCCACAAAGGCCCAATAGGCGGGCTTAACCTGATAATCATCGTCAAACAGCAGTGGGCACTGCCTCTGTTTGCCGTCCGCCGCGCCTCCCACGGCGTTAAAGGTCTGAAGCCAGGAGTTTTTGTCCACCACACCCCACAGTGTGATATTGGAGATATTCACACCCTCTTCCCGCAGGCTCTTCACCGTGTCGTAAAGCTCCTTGTAGCGGCGGCCCTGGACGGCAAACTCCTCCTCCCTGGTGGCTGCCGTGCCATCGTATCCGCTGCTGGCTTTCATATCCAGTTCCGTGATCTGCACCTGTCCCACAACCTCCGCATAGGCCCTGGCTGCCTTGGAAAATTCTTCCATGGTGGGGCTTCCCACAGTCTGATAATGCCCCTGCATACCCATGCCGTCGATCCTGGTGCCCTCCGCCTCCTTCACGTCCTTGAGCAGCTGTACGATCCCCGCTCTCTTGGCGGTGAACCACTCATTATAATCATTATAGTACAATTCCACATCCGGATCCATATACTGGTTGGCATAGCGGAAAGCATTGATGATAAACGCATTGCTTTGATACACGGCCCACCAGCTGCTGTTCTCCCCTGCGTTGCGGTAACGGGAGCCGTCGTCGCTGACGGCCTCATTTACCACATCCCATCCGTAGAACATGCCGTGATATTTGCTGTCCTCTCCGGTAAAATGTTCCGCCATGGTCTTGATGTACCACTCCAGCCGACGGTTCATGGTCTCAATGTCGGCATAGGGCTTGTCCGCGTCATAATCCTCATGAAACCACCACTCCGGTGTCTGGGAATGCCACACCAGCACATGTCCCCGCACCTTGATGATGTTCTCCGGGTGACTCTGGTTCCAGTCGTATATGGCATCCAATGTCTTCTCCGCCCGGCTGTAATCCAGCTTGGGCACCTTGATCTGCTCTCCGTTTAGCGTGACAGTCTCCGTGCCGGGACATTTGTTATTGCTGTAGCCAAACATGGCATCCGGCTTCAGTTCGTTGCCCAGAGTAACGGCGTTGAAATGTCTGGTCACCAGCGCCATGGTATCCACATCCTTCAGATCGGAGTTGACAATGGATGTTCCGATAATGAACTCCTCACCCAGTTCCCCGCGCACCGCTTCTCTCAGCTTGGGCACATCCGTCTGGATAATGCTCTCTTTTGTTCCCTGTTCCCGCAACTCCATACCCGTCATATAGTAGGTTCCCATCACACCTTCTCCTTGTCCGTAATTTGTTCCCTGCTCCAGAATCCGGATCACCACCTTCTCCAGATTTCCCGACCAGGAGGGAGTGTATATCCCCGAAAAATGTGTCCATACGCCGGGCTCCAATACCTGGTTCACGGTACCGCTGCAGCCCTGGCTGTAGACGGTATTGCCGTCCGCCGTGATATAGGGAGATATCTCCACACAGCGCTGCTGCTCCGGGGCATCCGCATAATCCGCCGGATCCAGCATAACGTAAAAGCTGTAAATATAGTCCCTGTCCTTCTCCACCAGACCCGTCACATCCTGAGAAAAGCATTCATAATTGGAAGACCTGTCCGTGATCTTACCGTAGCTGGTCACATCCCCATAGATTGGTTCTGTGCCTGTCTCGGCGGTAATAACCGCATTGCCGCTGTCCCTGTACCACGGCGAGATGTCATCCCCCTGGGCAAAATCCGGACATTTGATCAGATTAGGGCCTGCCTCCGCCGCCATGCAACAGCCTCCGCAGACGGAGACCGCCGCCAGCATTGCGCCTGCCAGCATCGCAGTCCATGTTTTCCATGACCTTAAATACATATTGATTCATCCTTTCCAGAATTTTTTTGTCTAAAATGCTCTGTGACCTGATAATAACATATCTATTCCGAAAAGGCTTCTCGTATATTGTCATCTACTTGTTTAATATTGCTAAAAAGAGCTTCAGCATCTGCCAAAGCTCCCCATCCTCCTCAAAGCGCCATTCTCACTCAGCCTTAAAAACAATTTCATCCGCATTGACCAGGCCCAGCTTTTCCTTGGCGATCTCCTCATAATATTCCTTAGTCTGGGAACGCTTGCGCAGAAGTTCAATCTCCTCCGCCCGCTCCTTCTCTGCGTCAATCTGAACCTGCAGAAGGGCAGACTGGGCCTCCAGGGCATCCAGCCGATCCTGCAGCTTTATGCTGCTGACATAAACTGCCACCAAAATCATCAGTAACGCCAACATAACCAGGAACATGCTGAAACGGTTCTGTACTCTTTTGCGGTATGCTGCTTTCTTCCTCCTGGTCCGTCGTGCTGCCATCATTTCCTCCCGGGATTTATGTCCTATTGCTTCTTCAATCTTATTTTAAGTAATTTCCCATAATTTTTCAACTTGTTCTTGCCAGACACTCTTGCCTTTTTCAGCAAACGCCCCAGGGCGCCCCCTGCCGCGTGTCCCGCCTTCCCCACAGGACGCAGACAAAAGCCCAAGGCGCGGCACAGCTGATCCCTCACCCAGCACAGGGCCCGGGACACGCAGCGGACCAGAATGCCGCTGACTGTCTTTTTGTACAACAGCATCCCCGCCAACGCACCTGTCACGGCAAACCACCGCAGGCTGCCGTTGCTCTCCCTGTGCATCAGTTGAAAAATGTAAAGGGCACAGAATATCCAAAAGATCAGATCTTCCAGAGAAACCAACAATCCTTTATGGGGCTGTACCCTTCGCCAGATCCTCAGGATATCGTATATGAGAGTGATCCACATCCCTGAAACAAAAGCATGCAGCAGAAATACATTTTCCTCAGACATTTTCCGGCTCCCCCGCTTTTACCGAAACAGCCTGGAAAGCAGGGATTCCGACTTGCCCGGGGCGCCGCCCGCCACGTCCGAATAGGTGAAACTGTCGATCCTGCCGTCTATGTCCACTTCGCCTTTGTCCAGCATCAGTCTGCTCACATGCAGTTCCTGACCCTTGATCATCAGCATGCCCTGCTCCGTCTCCAGCAGAATCTCATGCACATCAAAGGATAACACGTCATTTACGCCCGTGATACCGCATATCCTGCGGTTGCTCATAGTAACCTTGTGTGTGCGCCCGCCGGCAGTATTCAAGTCTTCCATAGGGCCCTCCTCCCCATCTGCGATTCCCTATAAATATATGAGATAACAGAGAGGGATATTCCTGCAAAAGCCTACAGGTACCGGAACAGTTCTTTGGCCTCTTCCTTTCTCACGGTCTCCTGCACGTCCAGTACTTCCACCTTCACATCCTTGTTGCCAAAGGAGATCGTGATGATATCCCCGGCCTTGACGGTGGAGGAAGCCTTGGCAGGCTTGTCATTGATCGTCACTCTCCCGGCGTCACAAGCCTCATTGGCCACCGTGCGGCGCTTGATCAGCCGGGATACCTTCAGATATTTGTCTAATCTCATAGCAGTCTCCTAAAACAATAGAATCCACGCTTCGCGAGGATTCTATTGTCATGAATTAAAAGAGAACCTACTGCTAGGTTCTCTCGTGTATCTTATCTTACTAGTTCAAAGAATCCTTTAAAGCCTTGCCAGCCTTGAACTTGGGAGCCTTGGAAGCAGCGATCTTCATAGGCTTGCCGCTCTGGGGATTCCTTCCCTCTCTTGCGTTTCTCTGGGACACTTCGAAGGTACCGAAACCTACTAACTGTACCTTACCGCCCTTCTTTAATTCAGCCTCTACTACATCGGTAAATGCCTTCAGTGCCTTCTCTGCGTCCTTCTTGGACAGACCAGCCTCTTCAGCCATGGCAGCAACTAATTCTGTTTTGTTCATGATGAAACTCCTCCTCTATTGAGTATTCTGTTATTTTTTGACAGATTCTTCATATGCGAAACGTCTACATATATTTATATCTGCTTTTCCCCTGTTTGTCAAGGTGTTTTCATAAAAACAATGATTCCACGGCCATTTGCAATAAAAGCTCCGATTAATATCATATGAACGGTCTCCCGCCGCCTTTTGCCAAGAATACGGTCATGGTTTACTGTATTGTCGACGGATCCGGCACGGCAGTCGGATCGGGCGTGGCTGCAGGGGGCAGAGCGTCTGTATCCGTAGTATCCGCGCCCGGCAGCAGTTCCGCAAAGGAATAGGTGATATCCTTGTACTCTCCGTCGACGGAGATGGTGTAGCTGCGGGTCTGACAGCCGCTGCGGCGCAGGGTGATAATATGGCTTCCTTCGCTTTTGACAAAGCTGGTGGGCGCGATTCCTACATAGTTGCCATCCAGGTACACCTCCGCAAACTCCGGCGCATCCACAAACACCTTGTACTGGGCCAGCTTTTCCTTCTCCTCCTGCTCGTCATTTTCTTTATCAGCATCCACCGCATCCAGCGTGAAGCTCAGCCCCCCCGAGGGCTGTGCCACCTTGATATAAGTGGTAATAGTCTGGTAGCCATTGGCTCTCACCATCACTTGATGAATACCATATTCCAGGCTCACGGGAGCGGAGGGATCCGCCTTTTCCCCGTCAATATACAGCTTCGCCCCGGAGGGTTCCAGCGTGAACACAATGGTGCCATACTCAATCTCAGGCACCTCCAGGTCCCCTATGTCCAGTGTGGTTTCCTCTCCCCGCCGGATGGTCACTTCCTTGGTGCCGCCTCCGCCCCGTTTGCGCAGTCTTATCTCGTAACGGCCTTCCGGCACTGTCAGCAGCATGTCCTCCTCAATCCTGCGCGCAATGATTTGACCGATTTCCATATCGCCGCCTACAAACTTCTCCTCATTCTTAAGCCGCAGATAGCCATGGCCCCGCTCTACCTCAATGCTGTAGATGCTGCTGCCGATGCCCTTGAAAGTCAGCACGTCCACCGGGTTAAGTTCCATGGCCTCTATCCGCATCTCCTCAGATAGATAGATGGTATCATCCGTCAGCTTGTACACGTCCTCCCCGATGGTCACTTCCCCCCGCCCCAGATCAATCTCATAGCGGGAAGCATCGGCATACTCCCAGGACAAAGGGCTGATCTGCATGGTATTTACTCTCTTCTTGGAACGCAGAAATGTCACGTCCACAATGTCGCCCAGCCTGATCTGCTCCAGGGACATGGGCTCCCCGAATTTGTCATACAGGTTGCTGGTGCCCTCCACCGACAGTGTATAATTCCGGCCCAGATCCAGGTTCAGCAGCGTCACGGTGCTCTCCTTGGCGTCCCTTTTGACCACCACCGCAGTATCCGCCGAATCATAGCTGTTAGGGCCCGCAGGAACAAAGCCTGTGCCCGGCTGCTCCTGGGGAGCCGCGGGCGCAGGCTGTCCTGTCTGGCTGTCGGGCTTTATGCTGCAGGCTGTCAACAGTCCCAGCGTACATGCCAGTATAAGTATTCCCATGACGGTTCTCTTTCGTCTCTCTGTCATATTACCTCTTCCCTGCATAAGTCAGGTTTAACCTGACTTATTGCCATAATCAGCATATCTTAAACACATTCTCCAAAAAACTCTTTTTTTGCTGTTCCTGGGCCAGCAGCTTATCCAGCTTTTCCTGGTTGCGCTGGGGGATCCAGGCCTTGCCTGAATTGTAGTAAAAATTGACGATCTTCCAGAATTTTTCCGGGTAAGCCAGCCGGTAATACAAGTCAATATACGCATAAGCGCTGATGGGCTTTATCTTCTCATAGGCCGTCATCAGTTCCCGTCCCAGGGCTTCGGGCCAGTCGGTTTTCTCCAGCAGCTTGCGCATGAGCAGATAAAGATCTCTGATCTGTCTGTCCCGGAGGCATTTTTCAAAATTGACAATATACATGCCCTGGCTGCCCCATAGGATGTTGTGATACTGGTAATCTCCGTGGCAATAGGTATATTCTCCCTGAACCATGTGCGCTTCGGGCAAACTCTCCTCATAGGCCCCCCAGCCCTCCGTGACCTCCTTGGCCTGCCCGATAAAATAATCCATGCAGCCCAGCAGGCTGTACTCAAACTGAGTCTTCTGGCTCTTTTTGCGCAGGAACCTCTGCACCTTGACCAACTCTCTGTTATGCTTCTCATACTCCTGCAGCGGGGAAAACTGCATCAGCGCGGGACAGTCCTCCCGGGGCTCCAGCACCATGCACCGGTGCAGCTTTGCCAGAGTAGTCACGGCCTCCTGGCACTCTCCCCGGTCATAGATATTGCACTCCCTGCCCTCGCAGCAAGTCTTTAGAATGTAGGCCGTACCGTCGTTTTCCCGGACACACAGCGCCCCCTCCCGGGTGGGAACCAGCGTCTCCGCAGACACCCCGCCCTGACACTTAATTCGGGACAACAGCCTGTCAATCAGCGCCAGCTTCGCCTCGTTGCCTTCATACTCTTTAAATACCAGCAGACCCTTATCCGTGTCACACAGGATCACGCCCCTGCCCTTCCTCGTCCGCAGGATCTCCACATCATACTGCTCCAGCAAAGCTACCGCTCTATCATTCACGACCTTTACCTCCCATAATATTTGAAGTTCCGGCGCACCCCTGCCCCGACCCTATCCTATCTTATGAGAGCCCTTAAGAACTTATGTTACTTTCAGAAAAATCGTAAGCAGCTTTTCCCGGGTATTATCCTCCGGCACTTCCAACACATGATCTAACATTTGCTGCAGTATGGCGCCCAACTCCGGCCCCGGCTTCACTCCGGCGGCAACCAGGTCCTTGCCGCTCACAGCCAAATTCTTTAAAGAGATACACTGTCCCCTGGCTACAATGCCGCGGTATTCCCTGTCCCAGGCATCCACTAGTTCCAGCTTCTCCCTGCGTCGGTATTCGCTCTGGGCCATGATATCCGCCCGCTTGATAATGAGCAGCTTGGCAAAAATATCCTCGCCGATTCTGTTCATAGCACGGCGCACAATGGCGGGAGTGGGGGGTACATTGTTTCCATAATCATGAAATTCCACCAGGCGACGGACGGTGATAATCGTGTCATTGTCAAGCTTCAGACGCCGCAGGATCTCCTCCGCCATCCTGGCGCTCACCGCAGGATGTCCGTGGAAATGAGTGATGCCCTGGCTGTCTGTCTCCAGCGTCCGGGGTTTTCCGATATCGTGCAGCAGCATGGCCAGGCGCATATCCTTTACCGCAGGAACGCCCCAAAGACTGTGCAGGATATGTTCTCCCACTGTATAACAGTGATGGGGATGGTTCTGGGGCGTCTCCATACAGCGGTCCAGTTCCGGCAGGATCACGGCGGTAACACCCATGTCATATGCCTGACGCAGATAGTCGGGATGGGGAGAAACCAGAAGTTTTACCAGTTCTACCGCAATCCGCTCCGCACTTATGGCGGCCAGGCTGGGGGCAAGTTCCCGTATGGCCTGCCGCGTCCCCTCCTCAACGGTATAACCCAGCTGCGCAGAAAATCGCAGTGCCCGGAGGATACGCAGGGCATCCTCGGTAAAGCGCTCCCCGGCACGGCCCACGCAGCGAATCACGCCCCGCCGGATATCTCCCATACCGTCAAAGGCGTCCACCAGCCCTGATGTCTCGTTGTAGGCCATGGCGTTGATGGTAAAATCCCTGCGCCGCAAGTCCTCCACCAGCCGGGAGGTGAATACTACCTCCTTGGGATGCCTGTGATCCTCATACTCTCCGTCAATGCGGTAAGTAGTGACCTCGTAGCCTTCCCTGTCCAGCATCACCGTCACCGTCCCGTGGGCAATGCCCGTGTCCACCGTGCGGCTAAACAGCGCTTTCACCTGCTCCGGCCTGGCGGAGGTGGTGATGTCCCAGTCGCTGGGCTCCCGGCCCAGGATACTGTCCCGGATGCAGCCGCCTACCGCGTAGGCTTCAAATCCCGCCTCCGTGATACTGTCTATAATATATTTTACCTTTTCCGGCAGATTTATTACCATATCGCTCTCCTGTATTAACTCATAAATTCCCGGATGACAGAAACAATACCGTCCTCATCATTGCTGGCAGTGATATAGTCCGCCGCCTCCTTCACCGCGGGCTGGGCATTGGCCATGGCCACACCCAGTCCCGCGTAACGGATCATGGAAATGTCGTTGAAACCGTCTCCGCAGCAGATCACATGCTCCCTGTCCACACCTATGACCGGCAGCATCTGTTCTATGGAACTGGCCTTGTCCACGCCCCGGGGCATGATCTCCACAAAAAAGGGTTCGGATCGGTAGATGCTGGCCATTGAGTCATACTTCTCCTGAAGTTCCCGCTCATAGACGGCCGCCTGCTCTCCCGGCGCGGTCAGCAGACATTTCTGTATATCGAAGTCCACAAACTCCGGAAAATTCTCCACCACCCGGATGGGCAGTCCGTTGATTCTGGCCTCCAGCCGCACATATTCATCGGGTTCAAAGGCGGAGATCACCGTGTCCCACAGATAGGTGATCAGTCCCATATGGCGCTCTTTGGCATAGCGGTACAGCCCCGGCACCAGACTTAAGGGAAGATTTCTCTGGTAAATCACCTCGCCGGTGCGGCATTCCACGATCCGGGCGCCGTTGAAGGAGAGCAGATAGCCCCCGTACCGGGCCAGTTCCAGTTCTTCCTCATAGCGGCGCATGCCCGGCGTAGGTCTGCCGGAGGCCAGCATGACCTCGTGCCCTCTCATCACCGCATCCCAGATGGCCTGCCTGGTGTTGTCCGTGATCTCTTTTTTGGAATTGGTCAGTGTGCCGTCGATGTCCAGCACCAGAACTTTTTTATCCATACTTACCTTCCTGCCTTGTAAATCGGTTTCAGCGACAGAAGGGAATGCCTGCTGTCGCTGATCCTATTGTCATCCTGACTTTTTGTTCTGCCGGGAATCCCTTCCCGCAGGGTCTGTCTTTTATAGCTCTTTTTACTTACCCTACATCTTCTCCGGTGGAAGCCGCCGAATCCTCTGTGGTATCCGCAGAGGCGTCAGATGAATTTTCCGGAGCGTCCTCCTGACCTTCTGTGCTTTCCTGCTGGTCGGCCGCCTCGGACGCCGCCGCCTCCACCTTCAGGTAGTTCAGGTTCCCCTTGGGGTCCTCCACCGTTATGGGCTCGCTGATGCGTTCCAGATAATCCAACATGGTCTGGCTAAGCAGCAGATCGTGGATACTCAGCTTCCAGATGGGATCATTGGGAGCCACATAGTAAAATACATAGTTGGAACCGTTCTCCTCCGTAAAGGCGGCGGCATCTCCGGCCTGGCGGGCGGTATCACCTAACCATGCGTTTATCTCCTCGCTCATGCTGTCCGTGCTCAGGCCCTCATACAGACCGCCCTCCACATTGTTTTCGCCATATCGACCGCACAACTCAATGAAGCTTTCCTCCGTGGCCGGACCGCTCTGCCACTCCGTCAGAATGCTTTGGGCATCGGCGGACATAGTGGCAATGACACGGGCATCCACAGTGGGAGTCTCCACCCGATATCTCTGGTCAAAGCCCGCTACAAGGTATCGGTGGTTAGCGGAATCCTCCACCACAGTGGTGTCCCCCTTCACTCTGGCCTGGTCAAACAGCCAGTCGCCGAGAAGGGAATTGACGTAGCTATAGCTCTGAGCCTCATAGAGATCGCCCCCGGCCAGAATTGTGATCTCCGCTGTATCTGCCGTCTTCTTAGCCTCCTCCATAGCGGCGGCAATCTCCTCTTCTGTGGGCTGGTATGCCACTTCATTGCCATCCGCGTCCAGAGTGGGGGTTCCGTCCGGCGCCGCCGTGGGAAGCTGTGCCTCCACGATGGTCATATGGTAATCCACCACATCATAATCGTTCTTGTTCTCCTCGTAATAACTGTCAATCTCGGCATCGGAAGGTTCAAATGAATCCTCCATCTGCTCATAATAGGCGGTGGTCAGGATGCCCTCCCGGATCACTTTCTCCAGACGGGACTCCGTGGCATAGCTGCCGAACATGCTCTTGAGGAATTTGTTCAGGGACATACTGTTTTCGGCAGCGCTGCTCCTGAGTTCTTCCATGCTCTGCGCATACTCTTCGTCCGTGTTATAGGTAAATCCCGCCGCCTGGGCCTCGGCCTTCATAGCCTTGGTGCTTCGGATGTTATCCACGGCCTGCTGTTCAAAGTAATCCCGGAAAGTAAGATCAGTGGAGTACATCTGGCTGTCAATATTGCTGACATCCATTCCCATCATGGACAGGTAATAGCTGTATTGGGCTATATAACTGGTCCTGGCCATAGCATAGTGATAGTCAAATTCCACCTTGGTTACTTTCTCACCGCCCACGGTGATATAAGCGCCGTTCACAGCCACATAATTCCGAATGGGGAAGGAAAGCACCAAAGCCGCCACAAGCACCACTATAACGATGCCGATTATATTGCTCCACTGTTTCTGGGCTTTGGCCTTTTTCTCCTGTTCCTGATAAGCCTGCATCTTGCGGTCATACTTGGTCATGACCTTTGACTCCTTTTCGGGAGTTTCCTGTTGCGTGTTCTTTTTGGACATTTCTATTTTCCTCTCTGATTCCGGTTCAATATTTTATAATGATGCCTCCAGGCTCTCTACCAGGCGCTGAATGCAGCCATCCTCGAAGGGATTTTCCAACCCTACGGCAGGAATCATCCTGGTATAGAAATCGCTGGCGGACAGCTTGCAGAGCTTCAAATAGGAAGCCCATGCCTCCTCAAAATTCTTGTCCTTCCAGATCTTGTATTGCAAAGCGCAGGTCTGCGCTAAGCAGTAGTCAATATAGTACAGCGGCGCATTATAGATGTGCAGCTGCTGCTGCCAATAAGCGCCTTTCCCGAAGAAAGGATTATCCTCATAGTCCATGTGGGGTCTGTACTCCGCCTCCAGCTGGAGCCATGCCGTATGGCGCTGGGCCGGGGTCATATCCGGGTTCTCGTACACGATGTGCTGGAACTCGTCCACCATACAGCCATAGGGGATAAAGATGGCGGAGTCCTCCAAGTGCATGTCAATATAGTCCTGTTTCCTGTCGCCGAAAAACAGATCCATCCATTTCTCCGTGAGAAACTCCATGGACATGGAGTGGATCTCCGCCGTCTCCATGCCGATATCCGCATGTTCACGGATGGGATCCTGTCCGGACAGATAGCCCTGGAATGCATGTCCGCACTCATGGGTAATCACTTTCAAATCACCACTGGTGCCGTTGAAATTGGCAAAGATAAAGGGAGAGTGGTAATCCGGCATATAAGTCATATAGCCGCCGGCCCGCTTATTCTTGCGGCCCAGCACGTCAAACAGCTGGTTATCCATCATGAAATCAAAAAACTCACCTGTCTCCGGGGACAGTTCCCGGTACATCTTCTGGCCTGCCGACAGGATTTCCTCCGGGGTGCCTGCAGGGGAAGGATTGCCCTGGGGAAAAGACATATCCATATCAATATAGCTCAGCTTCTTCAGGCCCAGGCGTTTTCTGCGGCGCTCATGCAGCTTCTCCGCAAAGGGTACAAAGTACTGCTTGATCTGTCTGCGGAAACTCTCCACTTCCTTCTGCCCATAGCAGTTGCGGCCCATGCGGTAATAGCCCAGTTCCAGATAATTCTCATAGCCCATGGCCCTGGCCTGGGCAGTGCGGTTCTTTACCAGCTTATCATAGATCTCGTCCAGCTTCTGGGCATTTTGCAGATAGAACTCCGTTTTTTTCTGCCACGCCTGTCTGCGGACCTCCCGATCCGGACTCACCAGATAGGGACGCAGCAGAGACAGATTCAGTTCTTTTCCGTCAAACTGGATTTTGGCGCTGGCAATCAGCTGGTCGTACTCCGTGGTCAGCGCATTTTCCTCCTGGGACAGGGTGATCACTCTCTCGTCAAAGGCTTTCATGGCCACTTCCATGTTTTTGAAAGCCACGGGGCCTATCTTGCTCTCCAGGTAATCCCTATAGGGGGATTCATAGAGCTTCTGCATGTATTCCAACACCTGGTTCTGGAATATGGGCTCCATCTCATCGTAGTATTTGCGCTCTTTTTCATAAAATTCATCCACCGTGTTGATATCATGACGGATATGGCCGATAGTCATCAGGGTATTCACATGGTCCGTCAGCGCATAGTACCGCTGGTGTACGGCAAATTGCTCCTCACCGCTCTTTGCCTCCTCCAGTTCCCGAATCAGACCGGAAAGCTCTTCTCCCACTTTTTCAAAGTCTACTCGCTCATAGGGCATATCACTGAATTTCATATGATTTCTCCTCTCATTGCCCGCTGATAGTTATGCAGGCTACTCTAACATAACATCATACCTTCTTTTCCGGGAATTGTAAACCTTTTCACAGAATTTTCACCTTTAAATTCTTGCATTTATCATTTGTTTCTCTATAATTAGATTTATACAAAAGAAGTAGAAAAGGGGGAGAACTATGGCTGATAAACCGGAATATTTATATCACGGAAGTCAGTACAAGCTGGATATGCTTATACCGCAGCAGGCCGCAGGCGGGCGGGATATTGATTCTATGATGTCAGTCTACGCCGCCGGAACGATGGATGAAGTTATACCCTTTGCCCTGCCGATCCGCTGGTATCCGGACAGTCCGGAAGGGAAACGGGCTTTCGAATGTCACGACGGAAAGGTTCTGTTGAAGTATGGCTCCCTGGACCCTGGCGGCGTAGGATATGTATATAAGGTCAGGGCAGACTCCTTTGAGAAAATAGATGAATGGCAGTGGGTATCAAGGGACAGTTGTACACCTGTCGAGGTGTTTGAAATTAAGGTGGCGGATTATCTTGACCGGGTGCAGTTTTCAGAGGAGGCGGAGAAAATCCGGCAACACTTATTTGGCGTCTGACCGATTAACAGTTATCACACAGGCATATCATGTGGTATATAAAAGACTAAAGAGGGGGGCGCATAAATGCGCCCCCCTCTTCACTGCTCATCTCTTCAGAAATCCTGGCAATGGGCATTTTGTGTCTTGTTGCTGGCAACTATTACACTCATCTGCAGGCGTTGTCAAGATGCAATTATCTGTTATTTATTGTTACATCATTTAGCAGTTCACCACCATATGGGCCGCTTTGGGTATAACCACCGTGTCATTGCCTTCTATGCGGATGTCCGCGCCGTCGGCGGATACGGCCTGCACGTTCACCAGGCGTACCGTATAGGGTTTTTCGGCGGTTACATCCAGAGTGACAGCCCCGGCATGACGGGATGCCTTGAGGGTCAGCGCCGCCTGATTGTCCATGCCATATACCGTCCGCTCGGCGCTGGTTCCGTTGTGAAGTTCATAGATCCGCAGTTCTACGCCGTCGGCGTAATCGTAATCCGGCCTGTCGTCTCTGGCGCCCAGGGCGATGATGGAGCACTCTTTGACCATCATGGGCAGGCTCAGGTAATCGTACTTTTGGCTGTACCATTTGCCTCCCTCCTGCACCTGGCCGGTGAGGAAGTCTGTCCATGTACCTTCGGGCAGATAGTATTCGCCGATGCCCTCCTCGTTGAAGATGGGCGCCACCAGCAGACTGTCACCCAACATGTACTGCTTGTCCAAGTAGCTGCAGTTTTTGTCGGCGGTATACTCCAGCACCATGCTGCGCATAGTGGGAATGCCGGTGCGGCTGGTATAGATGGAGGTCTCATACAGGTAGGGCATCAGACGGGCTTTCTGTCTGGTAAAGAACCGGCACACATCCACTGCCTCCTCGTCATAGACCCAGGGCACTCTATAGGAGGTGCTTCCGTGGAGTCGGCTGTGGGAGGACAGCAGGCCGAATGCCACCCATCTCTTATACACATCCGGCGTGGAGGTATGCTCAAAGCCGCCGATATCGTGGGCCCAGAAGCCGAAACCGCTCATCAAAAGGCTTAAGCCTCCCCGCAGACTCTCCTCCATGGACTCATAGTCGGACCAGCAGTCGCCGCCCCAGTGTACCGGGAATTTCTGGCCGCCCACGGTGGCGGAACGGGCAAACAGCACCGCCTCACCCTTGCCCCGCTTTCTCTCCAGCAGTTCATACACACATTTATTGTACAGGTAAGTATAGTAATTGTGCATCTTTTTGGGATCGGAACCGTCAAAATACACGGCCTCGGCGGGAATCCTCTCCCCGAAATCCGTCTTGAAGCAGTCCACGCCCATATCCAGCAGCGCCTCCAGCTTGTCCTGGAACCATTTCCACGCCTCCGGGTTGGTGAAATCCACAATAGCCATGCCCGGCTGCCACATATCCCACTGATAGACCTGGCCGTTAGGACGCCTGATAAAATATCCCTTCTCCATGCCCTCTTTGAACAGATAGGACTCCTGCCCGATGTAGGAGTTGATCCACACGCAGATATTCAGGCCCTTATCCTTGATGCGACGCAGCATACCTTCCGGATCCGGGAAAACTCTCTCATCCCACAGAAAATCCGACCAGTGAAATTCCTTCATCCAGCAGCAGTCAAAATGGAAGGTGCGCAGAGGAATGCCGCGATCCAGCATACCGTCGATAAAACTCATGACCGTCTTCTCGTCATAGCTGGTGGTAAAGGAGGTGGACAGCCACAGTCCAAAAGTCCAGGGAGCGGGCAGGGAAGGCTTGCCCGTGATATCCGTATAGGCCGCCAGTACATCCTTCATGGTGGGGCCGTCAAACAGCATATAGTCCAGATAGCCGCCCTCCACGGAAAACTCCGCACGGGTCACCATCTCCGTGCCCAGTTCCATGGACACATTCTCCGGATGGTTGATCAGAACACCGTATCCCTTGTTAGAGATATAGAAGGGAATGTTTTTATAAGCCTGCTCCGTGCTGGTGCCGCCGTCCGCATTCCAGATGTCGATGCTCTGGCCGTTTTTGACAAAGGGAGTGAAGTGCTCCCCGGTGCCATAGAGCAGCTCCCCCACGCCCAGGGACAGCTGCTGGCGCATATAGGTATCCGCATTATCCCCATGGTCGTAATACTCGCCCTTCCAATCGGTCTTCATAAGAGCCAGATCCCTGCCGGTGCTGCGGGTCAACAGCTTCCCGTCCCTCTTGTAGGTCATGCCCCAGGGCTTTTTCGTGATCTCCAGAGACAGACTGCCGCTCTTTATTGTGATAAGTTCCTCTGTCTCGGTCACATCCAGCGGGCATTCCTGCAAGTTAAGCTCAAAAGCGGGCTCGCATACCACTGCTCCCAGATGGTGATAGGTCTGTACCCGCAGCACGTTCACCCTGGGCGAAGTGATTTTCACCGTCAAATTGATTCCGCCAAGAGTCGCCCCCTTGCTGTTAATATGACCGGTGGGCGCGCAGATGCTCACCTCTTTGTCCGTCACCTTGGTAAAATAGGCTTCCGTGGGCGCAAAACACCCGCAGCCCTCCTTCTGCAGCCAACATCCATTGCTGAATTTCATTGCATGTCCTCCATTTTTTTCTATTTGCCCCTTGCAGCAAACCGTCGGGCATTTTTTATATCTTAGCAAAAAGGGCGGAAATAGTAAATAGTGTACGGCCTTCATTTACATTGTTTTGTTCCATATTTTAATTGCTGCGCTGTCGTCGCCCGCAAGCCGCTGCATTTACTTTCCAACGCGGTGTTGGCCGCTCGGCTGTATAAAGTTTACCATCCCAGTTCCAATAGCCAGTTATTTAATAATCTCTCCCTATCCTTCTCTTTTATCTCTATGTCTTTAGGACTTATGTACTCGCCCTTAATGTTACCGTCTACAATATACAACACTCTGGAACACCTTGCGGCTACCTTTGCGTCATGGGTTACCATCATAATCGTTGTTCCTTCTTCATTTAACTTTACCAGTTCCTCCATCACCCCATTCGACGCAGTTCTGTTCAAAGCTCCCGTGGGTTCATCCGCAAATAAAACCTTGGGCATATTAATCATACTTCTACAGATGCAGGCTCTCTGAAGCTGCCCTCCCGAGACTTCATTGATGTCGTTATCGGCAATGTCAATAATACCTAGCTTACGCATTAAGTCCTGTCCACGCTGGACCGTTTGCTTACGTGTTTCGGTATTCTTATTAGATTGTACCGCAGGAAGAATAATATTGTCGAGAACGGTCAGATTTTTAAGCATATACATCTGCTGAAAGATAAAGCCCATTTCATCAAGACGTAAGTTTGCAAGCTCCTTTTCACCCATTTGGGCAATGTTCTTTCCACAGAATTTCGCTTCGCCTGCGGTAATGGAATCCATGCCCGAAACGGCATACAGTAGAGTTGATTTACCCGAGCCTGACGGACCCATAACGGCTACCATTTCGCCTTCAGAAACGGTAAAGTTTACATTTTTTAAAATGTTGTTCTGGCGTTTGTTTACGATATATGTTTTGCAGAGGTCTTTTACTTCTAAGATATTCATAATAGTTTCCTTTCTTATTTCTTACTCAATGTTAGCAGTGTCGGAGGACTTGATTTTTCTTGTGTAAAGTGAGGTCAGGAATGCACTTACGGCTGTTGTAATAAGAATTACAACAGGGAAGATAAGATACATTTCAACAGGATTGATAATGTAGTCAACTGCAAGCTCCATACCCATCATTTTAAAGATCGGGTCAATGCAGAGGTGCGTAAGAGGCATTGCGAAAATTTCGCCGATAATCACCGCAATAATTCCCACGAATAAAAATCTTAAAGTGTGGTATGCATAGATTTTTCCGTTTCGTGTGCCTACGGCTTTCATGAGTGCAATTTCGCCCTGCTCCTTTGCGATAAAAGAACGCTCCATAAGTACGGTTATGAGTGCGGCTAATACGATTGTAAGAACAACTACAAGGGATTTTACTGCGTCAAGAGTTCCCGCAACACCGACCATATCTGCTACTGCTTCGGCGCAGGTTTTTACATTTTCAAAATCGGGAAAAATCCTCTGAATTTCTTCCATTCTCTGTTCAATTTCCTTGCTGTCAGGATGATCCGTAAAGAAAATCTGCGTATTGATACCGCCCTGTGCCTGAAGGTAATTTATGTACTCATCGCTGTGGAGTCTGATACCGCTGCCCTGCATATTCATAGACTGGAAAAACGCCGAAATGATATATTCCTTATCTCCGTCAATGGTTTTAATCGTAATGGTATCACCAATATTTGCGTTCAGCTTATCCGCAGCAATTCGTGTTATTGCAATTTCATCGGTATTCTGTGGTGCTATTCCTGCTGTATATTCGTACATATCCATTGCCACGCCTGTACCGTGATATATACAGATATTGCTCTCATTTTCTCCAAAGGATACGGGCAGGGTGAACATAATTTCCTGATAACATTTTGCAGGAATACCATTTTCCGCAAGAGTCTGTTCCATTTCTTCAAGATGCTTTTCAAGCTTTTCGTGTCCGTCTTCCAGCATACATTCCGCAAGTATTTTACTGTCCAAATATATATCGCAATCTGCCCATCCAAATGCTGTAGCAAGACTGTTGCTTTCCATAGTAGAAACAGTTGCTGAAAGTATAAACAAAAGAGCAAGACAGAGGAAGAATGTGAGTGTGATAATGCTGTAACGCCTGGGGCTGCTTACGATATCATTAAGTGCAAGGAAAGGCGTTACAGGAAACTTGGATTTACCTAAACTCATAAGACTCTTTTTACGGAAGCGTTCACCTGTCTGACCGTTTCTGATAGCGTCAATGGGCGTCAATTTCTTAACCTTGCCTGTACAGCCATAGCAGAACAGGTAAATCACGGCCATGACAAGAACAGCGCAAAGAATGTTTACCAAAATTGGACTCTGGTTTCCGACAATTATTGTCTGCGAGGAAACGCTCATAAGCATTTTACCGAAGGGGAAACTAAGGGCAAGACCGATAGCCGCACCGATTATAGAAAGTCCCATATATTTCACAAGGTATAAGCTCCGGATTTTGAAGTTGCCGATACCAATAGCCTTCATTACACCGATTTCACGGAATTCCTCGGAAAGTGTAAAGGAAATGGTAAAACGTAAAACCACAAATGCTATTATAATAAGAATAATGCTTACCACAAGCAGAATCCCTACCACTATCATATCAAAAATATAGCTAAATTTCATAACGGCTCTGTCCATTGTGAGCGCACTGTTATCTATAAGCGGTTTTATCTGCGTCAGAACCGTTTCAATATTGGAAGAATATATGTAAACAAGCGTACCGCCGTAATTTTCCTCCGTGTTTTCTGCGGAAAGGAAACACTCAAAATCCTCCTCGCTTATTATATAGCGGGTAACTGACATCTGATCTGAGCCAAAAAGTGCATCCTTTATTTTATCTGCAAGAACAAATTCACGGCTCACACCATTTAATTCTATGGTAAGCTTATCGCCCACATCAACACCGAGAGCGTCCGCCTTACCCTCCGCCATATAAAACTCGCCCTGTTCTACCGTTTCAAGGATACTGCCATCGGAAAGGAAATAGTTCATACAAATGTCGCTATGAACCAGATTTGTACCCACTTTGATAACTATATCCTTGTCCTCATAGATAAAATTTTCGGGCATTAAAAACAAGGTGTTTTCCGTTGCATAACGATCTACTGCACTTGCTGAGCTTACCGTTTCATCAAGGTCAACGGTAAGATTTTTATTCATAGTAACCGCAAAATAATCTGGCGCATTGGCCATTTCAAAATAACTGTCCAGTGCCGTGGTAACATTTATAATGTTGCTTACACTTGACGATACAAACATTGTGGCAAGAATCATAAATAATAGAAGAATAATATTCATTGCCCTTTTTCGTTTTAAGTCCTTTTTTAGTATGTTTTGATACATTCTTTTACTCCTTTCTCTTGCTTCCCAATTGATTCTACAAGAGAAATTATTAAATAATCCTTAAATACAAAGCTTCAGAGTCACTAAATATAACTCTGAAGCTCTCATACCCCTTATGCTTTTCTAACTACTATTGTCATACAAAAAACATCTTCCTTCATTTGCGCAAAGATTTCACCATCCATTTTACGCATCAGTGTTTTGCAAATATAAAGCCCCAGACCGCTCCCTTTCATGCCAGTACTATTGCTTCCACGATAAAAGGAATCAAAAAGACTTGGAAGTTCCTCTTTTTTCAGATTGCACCCCGAGTTCTCGATATGTATTAATTTACAGTCCTCTTCCTCCCCAAATGAAATACAGATACTCTTACCATCACCATATTTTATGGCATTTTCCATAACATTTTGCAGAACCTCAACCATACGGTTCTTATCCCCTTTAACAAGACATTCCGAAATTTCATCCGCTTGAAATTCGGTGTGAATTACAGACAGCTTATCCTTATAATAACTTTCTGTGACTTTCATAACCTCTGAAAGGTAATACTCTCCCATATTCACTTCCAAATTCAGAAAATCTTCTTTGGATGCAGTTACAATTTCATTCACGTACCCCTTTATTTCTTTCACATTCCTTGCAATGCCCTGCAAAGCTTCGTCCTTTCTCTCCTGCGTATCATACAAATCCTCCGACAACGCTTTCGAATACAATTCAATGGAAGAAAGCGGCGTTTTAATATCATGGGACAAAGAAAGAATCAATGTCTTCCGCTCCTTTTGAAATGCAAGTTCTCTCTCCTTGTTATCCTCCAACTTTTCGCGAAGCATGTCCATTCCCCACAGGAAACGCCCAAACAGCTTACTTTTTTCTTCTTTTACAGGCATGGACAAGTTCCCTTTCGCCAGCTCATAAGATAAATTACTTATATCCCGAAAAGGTTTTAAGACTTTATGATACACATACACGAGCACAATAATTGTTACAATCATCATACCCAGCAACGAGAGATTTATGTACAAAGGTAGTTGTGAACTTCTTTCCTCTACATATTCTATCCGATACAGTTTACCAGCTATTTCTTCCACTAAGTAATCGTTGTCACAGGCTTCTCCGGCAACAAACTCTCTGATTCCTACTATCGTCTCATACTTATTTAAACTCATTTCTTCTATTTCGGAAGCCTCTGGTTTTTGTTCTTCTATTTCTTTAATCACACGCCTTGTTTCCACAAGATATAATTTTCCGCCCATGTCATTATTTTGGCAAAAATACAGTATATTGGTTGACAATATAAGCAATATCTCAACAATGACAATCCAAAGTATAAAAACTTTAAACTTACTCAAACCGATACCCTACTCCCCACTCTGTAATAATATGCTTGGGCTTTTTGGGGTCTTCTTCTATTTTTTCCCTAAGCCGCTTAATATGTACCGTCAGTGTTTGAATCTCCGAATCACTGTCGCTTCCCCAAACAGTATTGAACAGATACTCCTTCTTCATAGTTACATTCTTATTCTCAATTAGCAGCTTTAACAGTTCAAACTCCTTTTCGGTAACTTCTTTTTTCTGCCCGTCTACATAGATCGACTGTTGCACAGTATTCAATCGGATATTCCCTTCTACAATCTCTGCCTGACCATATTTTCTTTTAAAAATGCCTTTAATCTTGGCAATTAAAATATCCACATCATAAGGTTTCTCAATGTAATCATCTGCACCAAGATTTAAGCCTTTTAATTTATCATTCTTTTCCACCTTGGCACTGGCCATTAAAATATGGGTATTGGAAGTCTCCCTAACCTTAGAACAAACCGCAAATCCATCCATTCCGGGAAGCATAATATCTAACACAATTACTCTGGCTCCATATTTTTCATACAATTCCAACGCTTTTTCGCCGGTCTGGGCTATACTAACCGTGTAATTCTCCTTACGCAAAAAATCACACAGCAAAATACCTATCTCTTTATTATCTTCCACAATTAGAATATCCAGCATATTTCTCACCTTATGTATCTTTCTTTACTCTTGTTATAAATCGTCCTGAACTATTAGAAATATACTATAATTTTATACGGTCAGCCAAATAAATACAAGGTTCTTTCTGTAAACAATTTGGTCACAACAAACTTAAAGCTGAAAAAATCAAGAACCCGTCATTTTAATTGTTAAACATCCGGTTCCAAATGAGAACATCAAATTGTCGGAATACGGCCTTGACATCAAACCGAAGGCGTATTATTATTTCATTAATCATTTATGTAAAAATAATTTCGCACCGCTTTCATTGTAAATCCAAAGTTCAAATGTGATAGTACGCATGTTAGGAGTATTATGGATACACAGTATTTCAGATGTAAAAAAATATATCTATTTTTTTACCTTTTTATTCTGACAATGTTGGGACTATCCGCCTGTGGCCGCCAAAAAGGAACTGCGGATAGTACATTCTGGGCAGAATCTGACCAGGTGGCGGTAGCAGATTTCCAGCAGATGAAACTTCCCATTACCCTGGAAGCCCTGGAGCAATATGCAACGGATGGCAAGTGGTTTTATATATCGAGAGAGAAATTTGGCCCGGAAAGTACAACGGGCCAAGTCCTTCGAAGCAGAATACAGAACAATTTTGAAGGGGAGGTTTTTATCTCCAAAGAAAATGCTTTCTGTCTGGCATTGGCAGTGGATAGAGAAAGTCACTGTTTCGTGCTGTGGAAAGAGGAAAATAATATCTCTCTTGAAAAATATGGCGAATCCGGCGAAAGGATATGGCATGTAGATCAGGATGTCTCCAAGTGGACAGACATCGGACGCAACAATTCGGTTAGCAGTCTGGCTATTGCCGGTGGTGTAGTCACCACCGATGGCAGGCTGGCCCTCTATACCCACGGAACAGATACCATAGTGGCATTATTTGACGAGAACGGAAACCTACTACAGATGGATGCCCCCAAACTTGAATGCCTGGACGGTATAGTGGCAGGAAAGGATAACCGCGTTTATGGCTATTGCATCACTGGTGAGGGCGATCCCGTTCTTGCAGACCTGGAAAAGCCTGAGTCCTGTTATGTGTTACCCTTCAGACCGCTCAATGTGTTTAGCGGGCAGGCCGCTGGTCTAAAACCAGCGGCTGTACAAGGGTTTTTCTGTATACTATGTTTCTAAAGCCACGATATTTTCGCTGTATTCTCCTTGATACACAAAATGAACCGGCCCCATCATGAGCACCCCTTCCCGTTCATCCAGTCCCACCTGCAGTTGCCCTCCCGGCTGCCAGACCTCCACGCTTTTGGCGCAGAGTCCCAGTCTGTTCGCCACTACTGCCGCGGAGCAGCACCCGGTTCCGCAGGCCAGCGTCTCCCCCGTTCCCCGCTCCCATTCCCGGATGCGGATATGCCTCTCATCCAAAATCCGGGCAAAAGTCACATTGGTGCGCCTGGGAAAACATTGCATATGTTCCACCAGACTCCCGTACTTCTCCAGATCCAATGTGGATACATCCTCCGCAAACAGTACCACATGGGGATTCCCCCAGGAGAGGGCGGATGCCCTAAATACCCGATCCGCCACCTCCAGCGGCCTGTCCAAAAAATATTTCCCCTCCACAATCACCGGGATTTTCTCCGGAGTAAATTCTGGTCTTCCAATGGCCGCGCAGATGTTTTCCACCATTCCTTCCTTCACTTCCAGCCATACTCTTTTGATGCCGCCCAGGGTTTCTATCTTCAGTTCCTCTTTTTGCGTAAGCCCCTGCATATAGACAAATTTTCCCGTACTGCGCAGAGCGTTTCCGCACATTTCGGCCTCCGTTCCGTCCGGGTTAAAGATCCGCATTCTGAAATCGGCGCGATCCGACGGACAGATTAGCACCAGGCCGTCCGAACCGATTCCAAAGTGGCGGTCCGATACCTCCCTGGCCAGCCGGCCAGGATCTTCTATGACCTGATGAATGGCATCCATATACACATAATCATTGCCCTGGGCCTGCATCTTTGTAAAATACAGTTTCATTATTTCTCAGCCTCCTATACCATGTCCAACGCCTGGGCCAGATCGGCGATGATATCCTCCGCGTTCTCAATTCCCACAGATATGCGCACAAAACGCTCGTTGATGCCCAGCCGCTCCCGCACCTCGGACGGAATGGACTCATGGGTCTGAGTGAGCGGGTAGGTTATAAGCGTTTCCGTCCCTCCCAAACTCTCCGCAAACAGAATCATCCTGACATCCGACAACAGGTGACGCACGGTATCCACACTGTCCACCTCAAGGGAGAGCATACCTCCCTGCCCTGCATAGTACACCTTTTTTACCTTTGGATGCGTACTCAGCCACTCCGCCACTTTCCTGGCATTTCCGTCATGCCGCTCCATTCTGAGGGAAAGTGTCTTTATGCCCCGCAGTACCAGCCAGGAGTCAAGAGGCGCCAGCCCGTTCCCCCTGGTTTTCATCTGCATCCGGAAATGCTCCGCCAACTCCCGGGACGCCGTCACCACTATCCCCGCAATCACGTCATTGTGGCCGCACAAATACTTCGTCCCGCTATGTACCACGATGTCCGCCCCCTGCTGGATGGGTCTCTGAAAATAGGGGGAGAGAAAAGTATTGTCCACCGCCAGAAGGATCCCGTGCCGTTTCGCAATCTCGGCAAGAGCGGCAATGTCCGCCACCTTCATCATGGGATTGGTGGGTGTCTCCACAAACAACATCCGTGTGGCGGGGCGGATTGCCGCCTCCACCCTAGCCGTGTCAGTCATATCCAGATAGGTAAACTCACAGTCCATGTTACGGAAGATATCCTGACAGATGCGGTACGTTCCGCCATAAATATCGTCCGAGAGAATCACATGGTCACCCTTTTTTAACAGACCAAAGACACACATATTGGCCGCCTGCCCACTGGAGAAGGCGAACCCTTCCATGCCACCCTCCAGAATAGCCATCGTGCGCTCCAGTTCCTGCCTTGTGGGATTCTGCAGCCTGGAGTAATCATAGCCCGTGGATATGTCGAAGGCGCGGTGGCGGAACGTGGCCGTCTGAAAAATGGGAAAGCTGACCGCACCTGTCATGGGATCACATCCCAGAGCTCCATGTACCACCTTCGAATCAAAATGAAGTCTCTCTTTCCTGTCATAGGTATTGTAATAGCATTCGTTGACCATTTTTATCCTCCCTGCTTTATTAAATATTTAAGTTTGGCCTTGGTATTTGCCGGCTTCCAACCTTTCTTAATGCCTTCCTGGGGTTCCCTGTCCTTGTATTATAAAGAAAACACCGCATATAATGTAGTCGGAAATACTTATTTTTTATCCTGATTCTGTTTCTTACTTTGGTCAAAAATGTATCACAATTGTAAGTGCTTTCTTAAATTTCATTAAGTCCCGTCCCCATATGGAGCCGTAAAAAAGGCAAACTCTTGTAGAGTCTGCCTTTATATTATCTCTGCATTAAATTCAATTTATACTGCTTAACAGTTAAAATTGCCGAGTAACCTGACTACATAACTTAAGCCATATACGTTTAACCAATGCAATACGGTAAATTCTGGCGTTATGTAGTATAAATCAGATCTCCAGCGCCAGATGCAGTACGCTGCAGGCCGGAATTGTGAACTTAAGGCTCTGCCCTCCGATCTCCACCTGGTCAAACTTCTCCGTGCGTACCGCATCAGGCTCCTCAAAAGTATTGTGGGCATGCATCTCGCCGGTGAGGATTGTGCCCTCCACTCCCTTGATATCCGTCTCTGTAAACACGGCGTCTATATCGTAACTCTCCGTCACGGACAGATTGTTCAGAGTCACATGAATCCTGCCGTCCTTGCCCAGGGATACGGACTCATGAAGGTTGGGCACCTTAAAGTCCTTATGTCCGATCTCCTCTGTCTCCACATAACTCTCCAAAAGTTCCCCGTCCTGATGATACTTATACATGTTAAACACATGGTATGTGGGGGTCTTGATCATCTTTTCACCTTCCGTCAGGATCACGGACTGCAGCACGTTCACCAGCTGGGCGATATTGGCCATCTTCACTCGGTCGCAGTGCTTGTTAAAAATATTCAGGTTGATGCCTGCCACCAGGGCGTCTCTCATGGTATTCTGCTGATATAAAAAGCCGGGATTGGTGCCGGGTTCCACTTCGTACCAAGTGCCCCACTCGTCCACAATCAGGCCGATCTTTTTCTCAGGGTCATACTGATCCATGATTGCGCCATGGTTTTTAATCAACTCCTCCATGTACAGAGTCTTTTTCATGGTCTTATAGTATTTTTCCTCGTCAAAATCCAGGGCGCTCCCCTTTTTCTCCCAGCCGTCGGGGTGGGTGTAATAGTGCAGGGACAGACCATTCATAAAGCCGTGAGCCTTCTCCGCATGGTCATGGGTGGTCTTCAGCACACCCTCCGTCCAATAGTAGTCGTCCACATTGGGGCCGCAGCAAATCTTAAAAATTTCCTGACCCTTCTTATAATTGCGCACATAGGTCTGGTATCTGCGGTACAGGTTGCCATAATACTCCGGCGTCATGTTACCGCCGCAGCCCCAATTCTCATTGCCCACACCGAAATAGTCCACCTTCCAACTCTCGGGATGGCCGTTTTTGGCCCGCAGATCCGCCATGGGGGATACACCCTCAAAGGTCATATACTCCACCCACTCGCTCATCTCCTGCACCGTGCCGCTGCCTACGTTGCCGTTGACATAAGTCTTACAGCCCAGCTGACGGCACAACTCCATAAACTCATGGGTGCCGAAACTGTTGTCCTCCACCACGCCGCCCCAATGGGTGTTAATCATCTTCTTGCGGGTCTCCTTGGGTCCGATGCCGTCCATCCAATGATATTCATCAGCAAAGCAGCCGCCGGGCCAGCGCAGCACGGGAATCTGCATCTCCTTCAGCGCCTCCACCACATCATTGCGCATACCGTTGGTGTTGGGAATGTCAGAGTTTTCTCCCACATAGAGCCCCTCATAGATACATCTGCCCAAATGCTCGGAGAAATGCCCCTGGATTTCCGGGTTAATATGTCCCAGCTGGTGCTTCGGATTTACATACAATTTTGCCATTACTAAAACTCTCCTTTATTTTATTATTTTCTGTATATTTTACTATTTTCTAAAGCACTACGCTTTTCTCTTAATTAATTTAATAGTATTATGAAATTCACCTTATGTCAATCAAAACCTATAAATATGTTTCACATATTTTTTTACCTTTTTTTGTCTATTTTAACTTCTTGCTAAAGTAATACAAATTATATAGAATATATGGCAGATTTAATAGTTCTATAATTGGCTTTAAAGGCAAAGAATTTAGAAATATCGCGAGGTATACCCTATGCTATATTTTCAATCCATTGGTGAGGCGGAAACTGTATTCAAGGCCCTTAGCACTCCCATGCGTCTGAAAATCATGGAAATGATCTATAAGGATGACACGCTGAGCATGAACGACTTGGCGGAGGCGCTGGGACTGACCAACGGCGCCATCTCCATGCATGTAAGCAAGCTGGAGGAGGCGGGATTGGTGAAGATTCGGACCACCTCCGGCAAAAGAGGCATAATGAAAATTGTACTCCCCCGATATGACCGCCTGATGATCGATCTGGCGCCCATGAAGGATGTTCGGCACTGCTATACAGACGACATTCAGGTTGGTTACTATACCACCTGCAGCGTGACTCCCACCTGCGGCCTGGCCACCAACAAGGATATCATCGGTTCTCTGGACGATGCCCGGGTGTTTTCCTTCCCCGATCGGTTCAAGGCAGGCATACTGTGGTTTGGCAGCGGCTATGTGGAATACAATCTGCCCAACCACCTGCAGGCTGGACAGACTCTGACGGAGCTGCAGATCTCTTTTGAGATCTCTTCGGAATGTCCTAATTATAATGAGGATTATCCCTCGGATATACATTTTTCCATCAATGGGATCAATCTGGGCATGTGGGTGAGCCCCGGCGATTTCGGTGCCCGCAAGGGATATCTCTGCCCTGCCTGGTGGCCGGAACTGCTGAACCAGTACGGCCTGTTAAAGACACTGATTATCAACAAGGAGGGGTGTTTTATCGACGGCACCAACAGGATATCCGATGTAACCATCCAGGATCTCAATATAAACTACAACAGCTATATCAGTTTTCGATTTGAAGTGCCCAAGGATACCGCCAATGTGGGGGGATGTACTCTTTTTGGAGAAGACTTCGGAGATTACAATCAGGCCATCAAAATGAAAGCCTATTATGAAGAAGAAAAGGAAGGTTAGAAGAAAACCCTGCCGCAGAAGGCAGGGTTTTATCGGTTCTGTCCTGGGATCTTACTCAACGGTATTATGGTAGTCAAACACGGGAAAGCCCTTTTCATCCCACTCCACCCGCATCAGCCTGGCATGGCGGTTGGGGTCGTACAGCGGGTCGCCTTCAATCTCCGCGTAAGACCGCGCGTGATATACACATATGTCCGTGCCGTCCTCTAAGGTAGTAAAGCTGTTGTGTCCCGGCCCGTATATTTCCAGGGAACTGTCGCTGGCCAGCACCGGATACCGCTCCTTCTTCCATGCCCTGGGGTCCAGGATATCCTCATCCTCACCGATGCTCAGCATTCCCATGCAGTAACATTCACCGGTGGCGCTGGCTGAATAAGTCAGGAAAATCCTGCCGTTTTTCTTGATCACCGCCGGGCCTTCATTTACCCAGATTTCCTGCCTCTCCCAATCGTAATCGGGTGTGGTAAGCAATATCTGGGCCGTGGCCAGTTTGACGGGTGATTCCATTCTGGCAATATATATATTCGAGATCTGAATACCCACACTGACTTTTTCCGCCCATACGAAATACCGGTTCCCCCGGTGTTCAAAGATCGTGGCATCCAGGGAAAAAGCCTTGAAAGAATAGATGTCATCCTTTGCTCTCTGTATCTTTCCTCTCTCCACCCAGGGGCCGCGCAGCGGGTCCTGCCCCATACACTCCAGAACATAGGGCCTGATCTTCCAGATATTTTTCTGTCTCCCTGCCGCAAAATACAGATACCATCTCCCGTCCAGGTAATGAAGTTCCGGAGCCCAGATGTGTTCACTCATTTTTCCGCTTTTATGTCTCTTCCAGACCGTGACCTCACTGGCATCCTTAAGTCCCATAAGGGTGTTTGAACGACGCAGTATGATTCTGTCATAAGCGGGAACGGATGCCGTGAAATAATAGGTCCCGTCTGTATGCCGATAGACATAGGGATCCGCCCTCTGTTCGATAAAGGGTTTATTGATACTGTCCATATTGATTCATTCCTCCTTCTGCAGATAGACAATTCTATCATTTATGCCGACTTGGCTGCAATTACTTTTTTCTATATTTTCGTATCTTTTTCACAACATAATGTATGTCCACCCCCACTGTGGCCACCGTGGCCATAATAAAGATGCCTTCAATGGTAAAATGGATATACGATATGGTTACAAAGCTGATAATCAAAAGAACCAGCATAAAATAAGCAAACGCAATTGCGGTTGTCACAAAGAAAAAAATGATGTCCTTCGCAATATCTACTTTTCTGCTGTCCCTGTTTTCATATTCCATGCTGCCTCCTTATGCCTGTGAAGGGCCCGCCGGCCATTTCCCTCCGGAAATGCGCTGGCAGGCTCACAATATATCCGGCCATACAGCCGTTTTCCCGATATAGACAGCTGTACGGCTGTGGCCTGTTTCTGCCGGTAATATGGCGCCGGTTTACGGGCAGCGGCTGCCCCACAGTGTTATCTGGTCGTTCAGTCCCACCGCCGTAAAGGTCATTGTCTCGATGGTAGTGTACTCGATCTCCATGGATACAGTCACGCCGCTGTACTCCTGTCCGTTGAAATGCAGGCTGATATAGGATGTACCGGATTCCAACTCCCAGGTTCCCTCATAGTCGCCGGTTATTTTTCCCTCTTCCGTCAGAGTGATAAACTTCGGCTGGTTCACATCCAGATTCTCATAATCGATATCCAGTTCATGCAGGATAATCTCATAATCGCCGGCCACTTCCGAAACCGTATAGCCATCCGGCTTCAAAGCTTCCCCGGTGGTCTGGTAGGGCGCAGCCACGAGCCACCCTTCTTTGGTCATAAACAGCTGATGCACTTTCACATTGTGTCCCTCTGTGCCGTTGGCCGTGCGGGTGTGGAATACCATGTAAGCTCTGCCGTCATCATCCACAAAAGCGGAATTGTGACCCTGGGCCACCTGTCCCACATTGAAATTGCGCCACTTGTATCCTCCCATCAGGCGCACACCCACAGAGAGATTAAAGTTCTGCACAAGACGGTCAAAGTACGGCGTATTTCCCAGCAGGTCCACATAATCTCCGTCCGGTCTCTGAGAGCGGAAGATACGCACATTGTAACCTCCCCTGGCCTCCAATGCGCCGTAGGAGATAAAGAGATAATAATAATCACCGATTTTCTGAATATAGGATGCCTCCCCCGACGCATAAGAGCCGCCGGCGATCTTGGCGCCAAAATAGGCGTCCGAGTGCTCATTGCTTTCATAGGTGACAGAATAGTCCCTCAGTCCCGTCTCTTCGTCCAGTTCCAGCATGAATATGCCGCCGGACCAGGAGCCGTAGGACATCCAAAGGTTGCCCTCATCGTCAGAGATCACGCAGGGGTCAATACAGTTAGGCCACATATCGCCCCATTTGCGGTTGGCGATTCCGTTGACTACATACCGCTCCGGAATTTCACTTTCTCCCAGCACTTTGGGAGCATCCGTCTCGCCGTAATTGTCCGCGTCAAAACCTCCGTAGACAATGGACCCCGCATAGTCGTAGGGACCCATGATGTCATCGGCAGTCAGCAGCACAATGTTGGACTTCCAGTCATCCCCGTTGGCGCTTAAATACATACAGTATTTTTCCATATGAGGATTATAGATAATATCCGGCGCCCAGAGATAGCCGTTCCAGCCGTCCGCGTTTTCATCCTTGTTCCATGCCTTGATCTGATCCCTGACTTCCTGGCTGAAGCCTCCCTGAATCCGGGCGTCCAGACTGGTCCAGTTGTACAGATCCTGTGTGCTGCCTCCGGTGAGGAAGGAGCCAAAAATATAATATGTGCCGTCAAAATCCTTAAAAATTGAAGGATCATGACAAGTGATCTTCTGGTATGTCTTCCTGTCTTCCGGTTCGATGACCATGAGTTGCTGTTCCATCTTAAGTTCCATCACCGCCCGGATTGCCACTTCCTGACCCCCGTAGGTAAAATTCACATAGGGCCTGACAGTTATGGTTTCATTGGCCGCTGCCTGGGCCGGCAGACCCTCACCTGCCAGCAGGGCCGCCGCCAGGAACAGGGCCGCCGCCTTCGCGCCCTTCTTCTTTTTGAGAAGTAGTACCACTGCTGCAGCCACAATTGCAATGACAGCCACTACCGCCGCCGTTGTACCTACTGCCAATCCGGCAGCGCCTCCCTCGGCCGATCCGGAAAAGTTCTCCGGGGCACCCACAAGACGGCCTGTAAGGGTATGGCTTTCCCCGGAAGGGATCTCCGGGAGGGAATCCGGCATGGAACCCTCCTCCGCTGCAGTCAGCCCTTCCGTATTGCTGTAAGTAAATGTGGAGGCGCTGATATCCCATTTATCTCTGCCGTTTTCCACAATGACAGAGTACTGAACCTCTTCTCCGGCCTTGTACTCCTCCTTGTCTGTCTCGATGGTGACAGTGATCCCATCGGTGGTAACGCTGTGGGATGCTCCCTGGGCCTGGGCCTGCGTGGGGAGCAGCAGCAGGGCGGACATTAACAGTCCCCCCGCGCATCTGCATATCCTGTGTTTTACTTTATCCGCCATTATACATTCTCCTAATCTTAGTTCTGCACCCGCCCTACCGTGTCTGTCCTCCCGGCACACATCCTGGTGATGAATGTCTGACCGCTTTGGGTGTACGGACAGATGCTGCTTTCAGGCTTCCGCTCTGCGTCTCACCTGAAATAAACGGAATTCCATCTAAGTTCATTCCTGAAATCCCTCAGATTGGTGCCTGCGCCGATCACCACATTTTCAATTCCCATGGCGTCGGCCCAGTCCACCATCTGCTCCACGGACAGATCATAGGAAAACGCGGTGTGATGGGCTCCCCCTGCCATAATCCACGCGGCGGCTCCTGTCTCCAGATCGGGCATGGGTGTCCAGAATGCCGTGGCCACGGGCAGCTTTGGCATGGGCTTCTCCGCCTTTTTGCACTCCACTTCATTGATGATCAGCCGGAAGCGGCTGCCCAGGTCCACCAGGGACGTGGCCACGCCCTTTCCTTCCTTTGCCGTGAAGATCAGTCTGGCCGGATCTTCCCTGTTGCCCATACTCAGAGGATTTACCCTGATAGAGATATCTCCCTGGGCGATGGTGGGGCAGACCTCCAGCATATGGGCCTGAAGAATCCCCTCTTTTCCTGGCACCAGATTGTAGGTATAATCCTCCAGGAAGGAGGTTCCCTTTGCGTCCTTCACTCCGGCTGTCATAATCTTCATCAGCCTGACCATGCCTGCCGTCTTCCAGTCGCCCTCCGCGCCGAAACCATAACCCTTTTCCATCAGTCTCTGAATGGCAAGGCCCGGAAGCTGCCGCAGCGCGCCCAACATGCCGAAATGGGTGACGATGGCATGGTAATTGCCCTCCTCCAGAAACTTCTCAAAGCCGATCTCAATGGCGGCCTGCACAGCCACGGCTTCCCTGAATTCTCTTTCATCCCTGCCGTCTGTCAGCAGTTTGTATTTTCCATAGTATTCTTCCACCAGGGCGTCAATATCTGCCTTGGACACTGCCTGAACATATTCCACGGCATCGTTGATATTATAATGGTCGATCTCCCATCCGAATTTGATCTGGGCCTCAACCTTGTCGCCCTCTGTAACCGCCACATTGTTCATATTGTCGCCCACACGGCAGATGCGCAGATGGCTGGACTCCATCACGCCCACCGCTGTGCGCATCCAGCTGCCCAGCTTCTCCTGCAGGACAGGATTGGCCCAATGGCCCACAATAATTTTGCGCTCGATTCCCATGCGGCTTACGATATGTCCGTATTCCCTGTCGCCGTGGGCAGACTGGTTCTCATTCATGAAGTCCATGTCAATCTCATCGTAAGGAATTTCCTCATTGAATTGTGTGTGCAGGTGGCACAAAGGTTTTCTGTACTCCTGCAGGCCGATGATCCACATCTTGGCGGGTGAAAAAGTGTGCATCCAGGTGATGACGCCCGCGCACAGTACATCTCCGTTGGCTTCATTCAGCGTCTTTCTGATGGACGCCTGGCTGATCAGCGTGGGTTTACACACCACTTCATAGGGCAATCTGCCCGACGCGTTCAGACTTTCCACAATCTTTGCGGAATGCTCCGCCACTTTTCTGAGGCACTCATCCCCGTACAGATCCTGCGATCCCGTGCAAAACCAGAACTGATATTTTTTTCCTGTCTCCATATTTGCTCCCATCCGTCCGCCGGGGCGGACATTAATTCAGATTTGTGGTTATTATTTATCTTCCGAAAACATTATAGTCCGCAAGGCAGCTTCGAATAATAACCATTTGTGAGAAACACCCCAGATTAATCCTTACATAACCCGGGGTGCTTCTATTAATCACGAAAACTTACTTCTTTGTGAATATCACTGACTTTGCCTGCGATATTGTATCAATCACTAATAGATGTGTATTGCCCTATAGCCAAACTCCTGCTGATCCTGTGTTAATACATATTTGGATATTACTGAATGTCGATGAAAGAGCCATCAACTGTCAGGCAGTAATACAGATCGCCATCCACTGCGATTCCCTTATAGGACTGGTTGTAGGTGGTTCCCCCTGCGGAAGTTACCTTGGCAACGATATCCGCAGTGTCACCGTTGTTGGTGATAGTCAGTTCAACATCCGCGCCGTCCATATCGGTCTTGAAGGTATCCCAGTTCCAGTCACACTCTGCTGTTGCAATATTTTCATAGCCTGCCCCCCAGCCATAGTTATCCGCACGGACAACAGCGTACTCCTTGTAATCCGCATTGGCGTCCGCGGAATGAACATCGGCCACATTCTGCAGGATCACCGCAAAATTGTTCCAGTTTTCCAACTGGCTGGAATAGTTCTTGAAGTTCACGGTTGCGGACTCACCCTCCGGAACAGCCACTACATCCGAAAACTCAGTCCAGAAAGCAGTGGAACAGTCCTGGGCGCCCACCAAAGTACCGGTAATTTCCACATCACTGTGATCTACCGCAACTGGTTCCGCAGGTTCCTCGGCGCCGGTGCCGGCGGCGGCATCAAAATATTCCACTGACACGGAAGGATCGCCCAGCTGGTACAGAGACAGAACCTGGCCAGCGGTCAGCGCCTGATCATACACATACAGATCATCCACATAGCCCACATACAGAGGGTCCCAATAGTTGATTCCAAAATAGGACTCAAACTCGGAATCGCCGGGCTGCATTACATTGGGGGCCAGGCTGGCATCCCAAGTCCACTCTTCCCAATAGGTGTGGTTTGTGTAATTGTCATTGGAATCATACTTCAGCTGGCCGTTCAGATAATACTGAGCGCCCACAGTGGTAGTGCCGTTAGGGCCGTCCTGCTTCTCCCCTGAGCAAACGATGGTGATCATAGCCCACTCCTGTTTTCCGTGAGTGCTGTCATCCCAGCCGGACATCCAGGGCCAGCAGTCTGTGCCGTCCTGGGCATCGCTGGCTTCATTACGACTCCAGATCGTGGGATAAAGCTTTGCGCTGTCCGCTCCCCAGCCTGTCTGGGTAACATTGATCCAGGTCACATTGTTTCCGGCATCAGCCTCCCTGCCGATATTGTAGCCAATCTGCAGAGTGGGACCGAAGTCAAAGAAAAATCTTGCGTTTACCCAGTAGGAAACGGTGTAAACATCCGTGTTGGTGGGCTCCAGGTTAAGATCCAGGCCATAGGTGCTGTCCATATACAGCGCCTTGCCCACAGCCCCGTCCGCATAGATCGGAGTGACATCGGAAGGTACGATATCATAGGTGCCGCCGTCATTGATGCTGTCGTCTGCCTTATTGGCCTGCTTTACTATTGCATAGCCCTCGTCCTCTCCGTCAAAGGTATAATGGGCAAAAGCATCCGGCAGCGCTTCCGGCGTCACTTCCGCAGGAGCCGGCGCCTCGCTCTGCTCTGCGGAACTCTCCGTCTCGGAGCTGCCCGCCTCGGAGCTGTTGCCAGCTTCGCTCTGGAGCTGAGTAGACTCACCGCTTCCTGCTCCATCACTTCCGCAGGCTGTCAACATGGATCCGATCATGGTTCCGCACAATAAAATACTCAATAATTTCTTTTTCATACTATTCTATATCCTCCTATTTTGAATTTCCTCTCTGCACTACGGCGCCCTTTCCCGGCACTTTTGTTGCGAGACTGTTTTTATACTCACGAGCGATGAAATCTGCCGCGATGTCCCTTAAATCTTTCGCTCGTGAGTCGCGTTACCTGACAGGCATTAGTGCCCGTCAGTATAAGTTATGTCTATTGTGTAAAGGAATCGATAAATGTCTGGTACTGGGCCACTTCCTCATCGGAGAGGATACCGTAGCCTGAAGGTCCAAAGTAAGAGATCATGGCTTCCGCATGGTAGTAATTAGCCTGTCTTGTTGCCTCCTCCACATAGTCGGCTGCCTGGGCGGAACCGTTATCTACCAGATCATGGATACCGATCTTATTGAAGTACTGGTCACAGAAATTCCAATAGCCCGCAATGCTCTGCCAGCCAAAAGGCACGGGCCTTGTAATGCTGTTAAAATAATCGTCCCAGTAAGTCCTGTGAGCATCATCCTGAGGGAACAGGGCCTTATATCTGTCCCAAACGGTCTTATCCAGGTTCAGAGGAACCGGCATATTGGAACTCTTCAGAGGCACATTGCTGGCATTGGTGATGGACTCATCCTCATAGATGTCCATTCTGGCCATCCAGCCGTCCACGCCCCAGCCCATAAACTTCAGCAGCAGATATGCTTCGTAGGGATGCTGGCAGGATGTGGATACGCCGCCCAGGTACATGCTTCCGATAACATTGTGCTCTTTCTCATCCACTACATTGGGTGTCACATAGGGAATCCAGTCTGTGCCGCCGTACTTCTCCTGGTAAGGAACGCCGTCCACAGTGGTGTTCCAGATATTCTGGAAGGTCCAGAAGCCCTCGGAAGCCACAGCCGCATGTCCCGTGTTGCCAAACCAGGCGTCCGGATCTCCCAGCCAGTCAAACATCTGCATAGTGCCCTGCAGAGGAGCCACATATCCCGCCAGCTTCAGGTCGGAAAATTCCTGTTCGCCGATGGCCCAGTAGGACAGATCATAGTCTGTTCCGTTAAACCCGAATTCGCCCTTGATTCTGCGCACATCGGGAGAAACCGCCGCGATACCGTACAGGGAGTCCAGTCTGTTATAGTATCCCAGTCCATAATATTTATCACCGCCGCTGCCCTGTGTAGCCGTTTTGATGAAATCAACCATCTCCGCCCAAGTCCAGTCTGTATCGGGCATGGTCAGGTTCAGCGTCTCAACCACGTTTTTATCCACGAACATGGCGCTGGGCTGATAGTATACGGGAGCCGCGTACCGTACATTGGTGTCAAAGCATCCGATGCCGTACTCGTTGATGGTAGCCATCAGATTCTGATTCTCCGGGTCATTGTTCCAATACTCTGTAATATCCCTCCAATACTGGTTGGCCAGAGCCGTATCCACATCCGTCCCCGCAAACACATCCGGGAAAGTTCCTGCGGTAGCCGCAGCGGAAAGATCTGTGCTCATGTCGCTGATCAACCTGGTCTCCACTGTGATGTTGGGGTACTTCTCCATGAACGCCTCGGCCAGCAGATTGATGGTGGTCTCATCCTCATAATGCCAGTAGGTCAGCGTGATGTCATCGGTGGTTACGCCGTTCTCGTCCACCTCACCGGAACCGCCGCCGCTTCCATTGCCGCATCCGGTGATGGCAAATAACGTTGTCGCTGAAAGCAACAAACATGCCAAAATTTTCTTTTTCATCCCTTATCCTCCTTATTTGAGTTCCGCATATCCCCTGCCAGTCCACAAACCGGGTGATTCATATTCGGCCGCTTGGGCGTCCGGATATGAATCAGTGTACTGTCCGGGGACATGCTGTTTTGAGTTCCGCATATCCCCTGCCAGTCCACAAACCGGGTGATTCATATTCGGCCGCTTGGGCGTCCGGATATGAATCAGTGTACTGTCCGGGGACATGCTGTTTTGAGTTCCGCATATCCCCTGCCAGTCCACGAACCGGGTGATTCATATTCGGCCGCTTGGGCGTCCGGATATGAATCAGTGTACTGTCCGGGGACATGCTGTCTTTGTTTTATCTCAATCCGGTCCGCGCCGGAGTAAGATCTGTTACTCGCCGGTGATACCAGCTCTGTCGATACTTTCCACAAACTGCTTCTGCAGGACGAAGTACATCAGCATCAGAGGCAGAATGCTCAGGGCCGTGGCCGCCATCTTTACCGATTCGCTCAGGCTTACCGCCACATCTCCCGTAGCCTGCATACTCTCGAAGCTGGTCTCGAAATTCTTCAGCTGTACTACCAAGTTGACCCATACGCTCTTGCTGGACAAGCCCTGTACGTACATTTCTGTCAGATAGGACTCATTCCAGTACCATACAAAGGAGAACAGTCCCACAGTCAGGATCGCAGGGCCCGCAGAGGGCACAGCCACCCTTGCAAAAGTCTTGAAATGTCCCGCGCCGTCAATCTTTGCCGCCTCCAGCAGCACCCTGGGGACCTGCCGGAAGAACTGGTAAAAGATCAGGATAAAGATGGGGGCGTTGAGTCCGTTTCCGAACAGCGCCGGAAGAATGAAGGTCCACAGGGTTCCCACAATGCCCATCTTGCTGTATAGTCCATAGGTGGGGATCATGGTCACCTGGCTGGGCAGGATATAGGAAAAGAGCAGAAGCCCTATCATGACCGCCCTTCCCTTAAAGGCAAAGGTGGCGAATCCGTAGCCCACCAGCATACACACCAGGATATTCAACAGGGTGGGGATTCCTGCAATTACAATTCCTTTCAGCAGCGAAGTCCAGAAGTTCATGCTGCTTGCGGCATCAATATAATTCTGCAGATACAGTGTACCGGGCAGCCAGTTTATGGATGAATCCAACAGGTCATCCCGGTTCATAAAGCTGATACTGATCATATAGAGGATCGGATACAGATAGACAAATCCGATACAGATCAGCAGGCCGTACACCACGATCTGTTTTCCGGCGCCCTCTTTCTCCCTGGTGCCGAATACAAAACGGCGCATTTTTTCTTTGGTGAAATAACGCTTAATAGTCGCTTTCGCCGCTATAGGTCTTGTACTTGCGCTTTTGCCTTGCTTGCTCGATTTTTCTTGCATTTCTCCTGCCCCTCCTCTCTATCTTCTTGACAAGTCTTGCCTCTTTCTTAAGCGCCCTCTTTCTACGCTTAATCTGTCTGTCGTATACGTCCTTCTTGGAACCCAGCAGCAGGAAGAACAAAAGAACAATCAATGTGACAATCACGGCATACATCCAGGCCATGGCCGCCGCATATCCGTACCCCTTCTCCTTGGTTCCTGAGAACATGGCGTCCTGAATCATTGTGATCAGCGTGTTCTGCTCGTTGCTGGACAGGAAGATAACCGAATACACTGCGTTCAAAAGGATATAGGGCTTGATGGTGGGCAGCGTAATCTTCCAGAAGCTCTCCCATCCCGAAGCGCCGTCCATGGAAGCCGCCTCATACATGGCGGAATCAATCTTCTGCAGGGCCGACAGGAAAATCAGTATCTGCACTCCCGAATACCACAGGATCATGATCATGTCGGAAAATATTTCTCCTATGGCTTCCGCCAGACGGTGGGACAGGAATGTATCAAAAGCCGCCACAATGGATTCCGTATTCATGGCCGGGATACTGGCCGCGCCCTCCGCCACCAGCATGTTCATAACAGGCCCGCTGACGATGATTACCGGCAGAAAGAAGATCAGTCTGAACAATCCTCTGCACCTAATCTGACCGTTCAGCATGATGGCGATCATCAGGGCAAATACCACTATAATCGGCACCTCCACTATGGTCTGCCACAGATAAGTGACAATCTGCTGGGGGAACTCAGGATTTTCCAGCCAAATCTGGGTGAAATTGCCGGTTCCCACATAAGTGTACAGGGTCTTCAGCGGTGTGATTCTGATATTGAACCACATATAATAGAAGGATTGGCAGAGCGGATATAACAAGAACAGCCCTACGCCGATCAGCCATGGCGCCACGAACAGATACCCCGCTCTCGCCTCTCGTTTTTCCAATTTCCCAAGCTTCGCTCTGGGATCTTTCACTTTTTTCTCTTTCCTCATTTACTCTACCACCTTTATGGACATTCCCTCGATAGTGTATCCGTCCGTCTGAACTGCGCTGCTGCCGTAATTCAGGTAGATTTTTACACCGTTGCCATAGGTTACTACCGTGACGTTATTCTCCCTGATCTCGTGGCCCACAATGTAAGCGCCCTCCACCTTCGCGTTGATTTCCGCCAGTTCTCTGGCATAGGCGATCATGGTGTCACGGTACACGTCATACTGGGAACTGTATATGTCACTGGAATTTGTGTTGACCAGATCGGAAGAACTCTCCTTTGTTATGTAGAAGGAAGGGAAGGTTCCCGTCTCCACCATTTTCAGGAAAAACTCCTGCTTATTGGCCTCAAAATTCACATATTCGGAATACATCGGCATCACGCCTTTCAGCACTATGGACATGAACGGAATGCTCTCATCCTCATACATATAGTTGGAGGTGTACAGCGGCATATCCAGGAACGCATCCGTATATTTCCACAGATAGGCGAATGGCTGTTCCATCACCAGATCCGTCTGTCCGGCTATCTGACCGAAAATCTTGTCATATTCCTCTGCGGTATTGTGTCTGCTGTAAAAAACATTGTCATAATAGTTGGAATACAATGTGTTGGTAATTCCAGCCAGCGCCAGATTATTCACACCCTTTTTCGTGCAGCTGTTCACAAACTGTCCCAGCAGCGTACCTGTTCTGGAAGGAATCAGGTACAAAAACTCTTCATATACATCCTTGTAGGTAGACTCGGAGAATCTTCTCCTGTTTATCTGCTTTACCACATTAAAGACAGAACTGCTTTCCACCGGATTGAGCCGCAAGGCATCGTTATAGAGGTAAAACTGGATTCCCGCGTTTTCCGCCTCCTCCATGAGGGAAGTCAGATCTCCTGTTCCGCCGATCTTGGAATCCGCCTTGTAGGAACCGATGGGCAGGTTGTATATCCCTCCCTTCTGCCATCCCTTGTAGACGGAAAAGAGATCCGTAACACCTTCCTTTTTCAGGTCCTCATATATTTCCCGGATGTCATCGGTGGTGGTCATCACCACGGCGCTGGTTCCTACCACCCAGGATTCTCTGTCCGATCCCAGGAAGTCGACTCTGGTATTGTAGGAGTTGTCGGCGCTGGGTACCAGGTCTCCCCTCTCCAGCAGATAGGCCCTATACGCATTGGCCATTCCACAGTAATTGGCATCATCCCCTGCAAGGAAAATCCAATGTACCTGCAAGTCCGAATGGCTTCTGCCTGTTTCGGCCGTCTGGTAGGCGGAAGAAGAATTGTTGCTGTTGTACTGGGTAAATACCACTCTCTCCGTAAACCTTGCATAAATTCTGTTATAATCCACATTGGCGCCGTTGGGATTGGCAATGATGGACGCCCGTTCGGCCCCCTTCTCCACCACCGCCAGATAGGCAATTCCTTCACTGGTGTGGGCCATGCCAAACACAGGAGCTATCACCTTATTGGCATCATTGATGATGTTGTGGTCCTGCCACAGATTGGAAGCACTCTGTCTGGCGAAACCCGGATCGTCTCCGTATATCATGCTTGTAAAGCCGCTCCGAAAGCGTCCTTCCTTATCTTCCAGATAGATCAATGCCCCGTTCCCGTCCGGAATGAACATGTAGCCTTCCTTTTGATCCAGATAGGAGTGTCCTAGATAAGGATATACGGAAATCGTCCCGATGAAGTAATCCTCTCCGTCCTCTACAATGGACTCATCTGGCACGGAAGCGATTACTCCGTCTTCCGTAAGCTCGACCTCCAGGGTCATTCCAAACTTGTATTTGCTCCAATACACCTTCGCGGAGAATCCGTTGTCCGTATAGGTGATATCCTTGGCCACCTCGTCATTGATCAGGTCCGCCTGCTGGGTGTCGGTTATACCGTAGATCACCGTCAACACCAGCGCTGACCTCATGGCCGCGGACCAGGTGGCGTTGTTCTTGTTGTCGTCGTAGCTGACAGCCGATTCCATGTAGGCCCCTGTGGCTTTGTCCTGTACGATGATAGACAGATACTCCTCATTCATATACAGCGCGTAATGATCGTTTTCCGCTATCAGGCTGTGTCCGTTAATCTGATCCTGAGCGGCCTGCGCCCTCATAGGCGCGAAGACCGTTACGGATGCAAGCAGGCATACCGCCGTCAGAAATATTGCTATTGTCTTCTTTATTTTAGCTGCCAATCCTATACACCACCTCTCCAGCTATGGACTGGATGAATTCAAACACCTGTGTCCACAATACATAAATGATAAATGCCAGCAGGACGGCTATCAAAATCGTAAATAGCGTAAGTCCTATGATCTTGAAGGTATCCTTCACGCTGTAATCGTTGATCTCCTTGATGGAGATGAAGACCAGGACCACAATCCAGACATACATAAACAAAGTCGCAAATTCCACAAAGAACACTTCGTTATATGTGACCACATGGGAGAGCAGGAAAATCACCGGCAAAAGCACCACATAGGGAGTAAAACTGTATACGAAAGAGCAGTATATATCCTTTAATTTTCCTTCTCCTTCGTTGATGGTGCAGATCAGGTAATTGCAGCCTGTTACCAGCACGAAGGCAATCACCAGAAGTCCCACATCCGAGACGATATCGTAACTTCCTTCTCTCACGGTCTTTAGCAGGAATCCACAGAAATACTTGTTTATCACATAGAACAGAATTCCCAGTACCAGTATAATATTGGTGCTCAGCAGGGATACTCTTCCCTCTCTCTTGACTCCATAGCAGCCATCCACCGGATGCTTCATGAAGTAAAACATATACCCCAGTTCCTTCACCAGCTTTTTGTCCCTGAAATTCTTTATGGCTGCTCTGGGCCCGGCCAGGATTCCCTTCTTTTTATCCAGAACCTGCAAAACCTTTTTAATCACAAGAATCGCAAGTATAATCAGGAACACGGGAACCAGGTAGTCCTTGAGCCACTGGTTCCTGATCTCCCAGAACGCGTCGGAATATCCGTCAAAATCCTTGGCGAGCCGGGAATAGTGCAGCGCCTCCTCATATTGTTCTTCCTGAACCAGCGCCTTGCCCATGGCCATATTGGCATAGTCGAACAGATTGTTCATCTGCAGCACCTGGCTTAAGGGACCCTTACTCTCCGTGTATCGCCCCTTGGAAAACAGGAACAGGGCTTCATGCAGCAGACTGGTGAACTCCGTGGGCTCATAAATCTGGATCTGGGCTTTTTCGGAGTCCAACACATAGATCTTGTCGTCCGTTCCGATCTGGATGGCTTCCACTCTGGTGGAAAGGCCGATCCTCTGCTGTCCCACATCACTGCCGCCGAATACAAAGAGCATGTTGCCCTCGTTGTTATATTCATATATGTAACCCTGTGTGGAAGCCACAAACACGTTGTCATGGTTTCCCACCGCCACCGCCGCTGGCGTTTCATCGTATCTGTTTGGCTCAATCATATTAATTCCCGCAATATTCAGACGTTTCAGCGTCTCTCTTTCCTCGCCTGCGGTAACTGTGTAGATCAGCCCCTTTTCGTCGATGGCCAGGTTCGTGGGCGTGGACGGAAGGTTGCTTAAGGACCTGGCCCTCTGGGCCTCCGTCTGCAGAGCGCGCCATACAATGGTCCACAGATTTTTGTCGGTGCTGTTGGTTCCGAAATAACCCAGAAACGTACCGCCCTCCACCGGGCTGATCTGCACAATGCCATTGGTATTGGACTCACAGATCACATACATAGTGCCCGCGGAGTTGGCAACAATTTTGATGGGCAGAAAATCCTGGGTGCTGCCGTACAGGGCATGCTCCGGTTTCCCATAAGTCTGTGTCAGATTTCCCTCTTCGTCAAAGACAAAGATGCTTTTGGCGTCCCTGTCCGCCACATAACAGATATGCTCCGGCGTCACATAGATGCCTCGCGGATTCACCAGTGTGCCCTCTCCGAAAGTGTCAATCAGATTTCCTTCCAAATCGGATACCACTATCCGGCGGTTGCCGCTGTCCAGAATATACATGCTGCCGTCTTCCAAAAGGGTAAAATCCGTGGGGCCGTTCAGCGCTTCCTCGCCAACCTTGGTAATGGTCATATAGGGGAGATACGCCGTCTGCGTTTCCGTCACATAGCCATATCCGTCAACCGTGTACGTCTTATAGGGGGCATCTGCGTATATTTCCAACGGCATCCTTATCAATATTGCCGCCAGAAGGAGTACTGTCAAAGATAATAAAAGTTTTTTTGATATCTTTTTCATCAATTCCTTCACCCTCTCATTTCTACTTGATACCGGAATGTGCCATGGTATTCATAACGTTCTTCTGCAAAATGCAGAACAATACCAGATTGGGTACAAACATAATCAGCGACGCGGCAGCCGCCACTCCCTGTCCGGCTACCGTGTTGCCCGTGCCGCTGCTCAGGGTATTCATATAAAAGGCAAGGGATTTGAGTCCCTCATCGTTTACATAGTAGTTGGAAGCTTCCATGTTGGTCCACACCTGCTGAAACACCAGGATAGCCGCCGTGGCTATAGCCGGTTTTATCAAGGGCAGAACCACCTTAAAGTAGATATGGATCTCCGTGGCCCCGTCCATGTACGCCGCCTCAATCAGGGATTGCGGCACCTGGTCCACAAACTGCTTGATCAGAAACAGCGCCACAGGCAGCGGTATCAGCGGCAGGATATGAGCCCAATAGGTGTTGGTAAGTCCCATAGTGTTGACCACCAGATAGCGGGGAATCATCACGGCCACCGGGACAAACATAAGAGCAAACTGATTGATCTGCATCATCATGTTTCTTCCCTTGAATTTCAGCTTGGACAGCGCATAGGAGGCCGCCGTGGAGAAGAACAGGGATAAAAACACTACCGACACCGTGATCAGAAGGCTGTTGAACACATATTTGGAAAGCGGGATTCCCGCAGTCCTGGATGCCTTGAACAGTTTTCTGAAGTTATCCAGCGTGGGATTTGTGGTAATAAACTTGGGAGGGAACGCGAACAGTTCTTCCATGGGCTTAAACGCATGGAATATGATGAACACAATCGGCAGACCCGTGAGGATTACCAGAGGAAGCACCAGCAGGAAAATCTTGATCTGCCCCACCTCAAATTTATTTGGGTTGATTTTATGTCCTTTATAAGCCATCTTTTACGCCTCCTAATCCTCTCCAAACAGTTTCGTGGAAATCTTGGAAAACACCTGTACGATCAGCAACAGAGCTACGGATACCGCCGCCGCGTAACCCATCTCGTAGCGGATAAAGCCGTAATCCTCGATATGGTTGACGATCAGCTGGGCCGCATAGCCCGGGGTGGGATTGCCTGCCAGCAAGGATGCGATCTGTCCGTTCTGGAACGCCCCCACGATCTGCATGACGGCCGCGAACAGCATCTGGGGTTTCATGCTGGGGATCGTCACATAAAACATCTCCTGGAACCTGTTCTTTACACCGTCGATGGCCGCCGCCTCATACAGGGATTCATCCGTGTTCAGGATACCTGCCAGGATGGACAGAAAGCCCACGCCCATGCTGCTCCACAATCCTATAATGATAACGATGGGAAGCAGGTAGTCAGCGCTCACCAGCCAGATGATGGGCTCGTTGATGACACCCAGTTCCATCAGCCAGCTGTTGAGATATCCTGTCTGGTCACCTGTAAACATGATCTTCCACAGCACCGTCATAGCCACACCGGTGGTCATGGTAGGCGAATACAGAATCAGGGCGCATATGGTCCGGGGTACTCTGGGCAGATTGGCCAGAGCCCAGGCCATCAGGAAAGCCAGCACATAGCCGCCCACACCCACAATCAGCGCGTATGTAACGGTGTTCGGCAGAACATACTGCATAAACACTTCATCGCCGGTAATCAGATTGATATAGTTCAAAAATCCCACAAACTCGGGAAACTGTATGGTATTAAAATTGGTGAACGAAAGAACGATCGCCAGGATTACCGGGGTCAATATGAATATGGTAAACAGCAGGGCATAGGGAGCCGCAAACAAATATCCCGCTTTATTGGAATTCTCCCTTCTGCTTATTTTGGTCCTCTTACTCATTGCTACCTCTCAATCTGCCGCTTCTAGCAGCACTCAATTCTTATCCTCAAAAATCCGATCTACCACATCCACCGAAGGAACAATGTATTCTTCCTGTACATTTCCCGATCCGTCAATATAACCCAGTTCTTCCAGCTTTCTGGAAGTCTCACGGTTTACGGTCTTGACCAGTTCATCGATCCGGGTCCGCAGAGTATCGCCATGGACTACGATATCATTGAAGGCATTGCTGAGTTCACGCTCCAGCATGTAGCTTGCCGGCAGTCTGGGCGCCTCCAGGATATTCTCGGCCTGCTCCATGATGATATCCTTGTGAGCGGTAGGATAAGGAAGGTTTCCGAAGGCTTCCAAGTTCGCGGTAGGCCAGATATACTCGTCGCCGTACATGATCTGGAGCATCTGTCCGAACTCCGCCTGCACCTCCGCGCTGGACCACCATTCCATAAACTGCCATGCCTGCTGCTCTCTCTCTTCATTGGAGGCAAACATTACCGTACTCTCCGCGCCGCCGGACATATACCGATAGATTTCTCCCGTATCCGGGTCCTGTACGCCGGGCACAAGGGCAATCTCCCATGAATTGGCAATCTCGGGAGCCGCGTTGAGGATCAGGTTGTAGGAATTGAAATCCGCTATCCCGATAGGCAGGTCGCCGTTTCTGAAGTGCTGGTAGAAATTGGGCACATCCACCGGCAGATTATAGAGGGTAAACAATTCCGTCAGGGCTGTGATTCCCTCTACGGAGGACTCACTGTTTACCTGAAGTTCCAGGGCAGTCTCCCCGTACAGGCTGCCGCCGTGCTGGAAAATCATGGGCGTGGTGCCGTGGAAGTTACGCAGCACCAGCATGGATGCCGTGGGATAATACACGTTCAGGCCCCTCATCTGTAAATCGGGCAGCATGGCAATCAGGTCTTCCATGGTATTGGGCGCATCCAGCCCCAGCTTTTCCAAAATATCCGACCGATAGAACATGATATAAAAATTCATGGTCTCCGGCAGGGAATAGAGGCCGTCGTCGATAACGGAGGAAAGCACCAGACCTTTGCTGTATCTGGCAAACACTTCCCTGTAGTTGTCAAACTTGGTCAGGTCCACCAGCGCGCCCCGGATGCCAAGTTCGAAGGGGACAGAATAGTTGATGCCCGTGGCAATATCCGGCGTATCGCCGGAAGCATTGGAAAGCACCAGCTTGTTGGCGTCCGTCATCAGAGACAGGTCCACCTCAATGCCGGTCTGAACGGTAAACTGCTCGTCAATCATTTTCTGCATGATCTCTACATATTGTCTGGGTCTGTTCACCCATACCTGCAGATGATCCTTGTCGGTATTGCTGGCAGAGTAGGAAGTTCCGAAAAAGGAATTAACAAATCTCTGCACAGAGAGACCCATACCCTGGAACACGTTCAGTTTGCGGGGGAGTTTGGCGTCCTCCTGGTACAGATAGATCCTGTCTATGGAAAGGTTGTTGTCATTGATCAGATCAATAAAATTCGCAATCTGGGTGTTGATGGAGTTTACGCTGGTGGAAAGCTCCGCCACACGGTAGATTAGTTCGTTGGGTTCGTCACCCAGGCTCTTTAACTGCTTGGCGGCAATGATCAGATAGGCGAAGGCCGCCACATCCTCCGGATCGTCCTCTTCCACGTACTGGGTTGCCATTTCAGCCAGTTCATACAACTGATCCACCCATCCATACAGCCTCTCCTGCACGTCCGGTATGTATCTGGTCAATCTCAAATCCCTGTACTTATCCTTGTTGGTGCCTGCTACCTTAGTGACTTCCAGAGACAGGTCGTTGATTCCATTCATAATCATATCCACCTGCTCCAGCACATACAGCAGATTTTCTATGCTGATGGTGACGGAGAGCGTATGATGGCCCTGGTCCAGATAAACGCTTAAATTGCTGCCCTCTCCGTCTTTGAGAGTGGTGGTGGTATACTTGGTGGTGTACTTCGCCTGCCAGTTCCGGAACGCCTGATTGGGAATTTCCCCGTCTATACGAAAATCAAGGAACACCGGAAAGTCACTCTTATCGGACTGTTTATAGTTCATGGCCAGATAATAATACCCGGGCTGTTCCACATAAAACTCATATGTAATCGTCTGCCCCGCGGTCTTAAAGGAGTCGCTGTCCACCGTGTTGAGCACTGTATCCTTGGCTGACAGGGGATTCACCGCCGTGTCATACTCGCCTATGGCGTGAATGGCGGAATCATTCCTCAGGTAAAAATTCTCTGCCTCGATGGGAATCAGCGCCTCTCCAGGCGCTTTCTCTGAGCCGGTGTACTCCGGCACTTCCCTGGGAGCTTCCAGGCTGAGGTTTCCCAGAAGGAACTGACCCTCGCTGACTGTGATCTCCAACTCATGAGTACCCTGCTCCAGTTCCACACACAGAGGAGCGGAACGCCGATAGCTGGCATCGGACAGATATTTGGTCTCCCACTGGATAAGCTTGTCAGGCAGCGCTACAATCTCGTTTCCGTAACGGTCATGAGAAATCTCTGCCTGAGAGGCCCATGTGGTCTCAAAAGACAGATTTCTGCTTTCATAAAAGGGGTAATCCCCGTCAATCTTCAGTGCCAGTTCTATGGGAAGAATAGACTGGTCATAAGACAGATAGTCAAATCCTATCCAATAGAGCGCTGTCTCAGGCACTGTCACGGTCATGCGGAAGGTATCACCACTCTTTACGTCCACAACGCCGTTTTCATACCCATAATTGTTTGCCGCCAGATATCCGGTATCACCGCTGCTTAAAGCTTTGTCCATCTGCCAGAGCACGGGGTCGCCCTTGTAAGCCGCCGCCGTGTACCCTGAACTGACAATGGTGTAGTTGGAAGTCAAGCGCTCAATACTGAACGACTCTTCCGATTGCTGCTGGTTTTCCGTGCTGTCGGGTGTCTCTGCTTCTGCCACACCGGCTGCACCTTCTCCGAAAAAAATCTGGCTGACCATGCTGGCTGTCAGCACCGCCGCTAAAACTTTTTTTCCTTTCCGTGCCATACGGAACCTCCTTATATTGATAGTCGCTGATAGGCCAAATATACATATTGACGAAAATCATGCTTTTACTTTAAGCTGCAGCATACATCTTGCACCATGCAATTTTGCGATTATTTCACTAATAGTTTAAGCATTGGGTATATTTTCTGTCCTTTTGGACTATTTTTGTCCGTTTATTTAAGTTTTAACTTTATTATTAATGTTTCTACTTAATCTTACTTTAAAGATACTATGTTATTCCATCTATGTCAACAAACATTTTTACTTTGCATAACGAAATTTAATAGGGTGTTTTTGTATGATTTGTACAAAGCTGTTTTGTCTTTTCCTGCGATTAGATGCTCAATCCGACTAAATCAGCCATTTTTTCAGCACCTTTCCTCGCCTTAAACAATGCCGAAAAATCTACATTTTATGGGATAGTTACAGGATATGTCACACAGGGAATATGAAAATATTGTGTCAAAATATTCTGTAGACTGTTATTTTCTTAATAAGTTTATCAGATCCTTTAGTATTTCTTAATTAGCTCAACATTAATTTAAAGTTCTGTTTCAGTCAGATCTTAAATGTTTTATATTGACGAACTCTTTCCTATATGGGTATAATACTTTCAGAATATTCAAAGAGTTCATTTCAAGCAGGAGTATCACAAGATGCTATATTTACATTCGTTAAGAGAAGCCGAAGAAGTGTTCAAGGCGTTGAGCACCCCTATGCGGCTGCGCATTATGGAACTAATATATGAACAGGAGATGAGCATGAATGATCTGGCTGAAGCACTGGGGCTGACCAACAGCGCCATCTCCCTCCATGTGGGCAAACTGGAAAGCGCCGGCCTGGTGACTATCCGCACTTCCTCGGGAAAACGGGGTATTATGAAGATCATTCAGCCGGTATATTCCCGCATGATAGTGGACATAGCCCCTCAGGCCCAGCCCAGACACTGTTATCAGGACGATATCGCCGTAGGCTGCTATACCGCCTGCGAGATCCACCCCACCTGCGGCCTGGCAACCGCCGCCAATATTATAGGGGAGTTGGACGTACCCAGGGTTTTTTCCTATCCTGAACGTTTCAGAGCAGGCATTCTCTGGTTTGCTTATGGCAGCATTACCTACAATCTGCCTAACAGGCTGAACGCAGGCCAGGTTCTCCGGGAACTTCAGATCTCTTTTGAGGTTTCCTCGGAATGTCCTGAGATCAATGAAGATTATCCCAGCGATATCTATTTTGATATCAACGGCATTCCGCTGGGGAAATGGGTCAGTCCGGGCGACTTCGGGAACCGCAAGGGTATCCTGTCGCCCTACTGGTGGCCCGAACTGCTGAATCAATATGGCCTCCTGAAAACCCTGATCGTCAATTCCGACGGCACCTTCATTGACGGCACCCACCGGATCGCCGACACCAGAATACAGGATCTGCATATTGATTACAACAGTTCCATCAATCTGACTTTTTCCGTCCCCAAGGATACCGCCAACTGCGGCGGCTTCACATTGTTCGGAGAAGATTTCGGCGATTACAAGCAGGATATCAAAGTGAAGGCTTATTATGATTTTCCCGGGGCAGGAATCCGCGACGACAAATGACATTTTACCCTCATTCTGACGCGCAGGAGAAAGCACCATGGCAGTCTATGCCGCCATGGTGCTTTCTCTTGCGCTCCATTATTATGAAATAATACGTTTTCCCTTTCGTGTCCTCTACAGCACATTTGCCATAAGCTTGCTGGCCGTCAGCAGGAAGTTCTTATCGGACTCTGACCAGCGGAACCGGTGGTTGAATGCCTCATAGAAAAAGTACAGGTTTACACCGTTCTTATCCTGATAGCAGAAGCATACCATGCCTTCTATCCGGCTGCCCCTAAGTAATTCAAAAAATTCCCTGTTGACCCCTTCCAAATTGGTAATATGACTGGCCATCAAGTAGTGAGGCTGATTCAGCAATTTTGTCAACTCATCGCCCACAATAAAGGAGCGCATATCCGGCACAGGCTGATAATCCCCGCTGATATAAATCGGCTCCCCCTGTCCTGCCCGGTATATCCGCACACCGTCGATCTCAAAAGCAGATCGGATCTGGTCCATAATCTCTTCCATGGGATCCACGCCCTCTGAGAACAGCCGTATGCCGATATCGGCCACTACATCCGCCAGGTACTCCGCTTTTTCCAGCGGGTTCATGGTATGGCGGATGGACTGTCCTTCCTCCACTAAATCCCCGTGTTTATCCTCCTCATAGATCACAAAGCGGTTTTTGCCCTTGAATTTGGCCAGATACAGGCATTTGTCCGCTTTTTTAAACAACTCGTCATAGGTGATGCCGTTCGTGGGCGCTTTGCTGATGCCGATGGACAGAGTGACCTTACAGCTTTCTTCCCGGTTCTCAAAGGTGCTCTGTACCTGTTTGCGTATGGAGGTCAAAACCGCTCGCAGCTGCATCTCCGTATTGATCCAATTGGTAAAAATAAAAAATTCATCTCCGCCAAAACGTCCCACAATCCCCCGTCCGTTCATGGTGCTGTTGATGATGGATGCAACCTGGCCGATTACCTTATCTCCATACATATGTCCATAGGTGTCATTGATATTCTTAAAATTGTCTATATCTATCATGGCCATGTAATGGATTTCCCTGTCCGATGCCAACCTCTCCGCCACATATTCCGCACAGGCGCGCTTATTCAACAGGCCGGTGAAAGAATCCTTGCCCTCCGCGGTGGCATAGTATGGAGTGGCATCCTCCGCCTTCTGATCCAGCATCCGAAGAATTCCCAGCACCATTCTCTGGTTATTGTGCTTGTAGATCACCTTGCCTTCGATGTGGAACAGACCCATTATAGTCTTATGGCGGGGTATGGGGCCGCGCAGATCACAGCTGAAGTTTTCCTGCGCGCTCAGCAGGTGCTGGCAAAATACCTCCAGTTCCTCTTGAAAGCTTTTTCTGGGATACATGGCGGAGACACTTTCCCGGAACTCCTTCAGACTGCATTTCACCAGTATGGTGGACTTGATACCCACATAGCGGAATACGGCAATGCTGTCCTGTTCCACATCATAATCAAAGAGGTATTCCTGGTACATAGACAAAAATGCCCGGTACTTATTGGCATCATCGGATGCCTGCAGATACTTCTCCTCAATGGTAAACAGATTGTAAATGGTCAACTCCCATACCGGCACCCCGTTCACGGTGTGCCGGTTGTCGCTGATGGTCAGATCCACCTGCTGAAAACTTTCCTCCCTGCCCTTCATGGCTGTCAGTATCCGCACAGACTTCCCCGGCTCAAGGCTGTCAAAAGCACTGCGGAATTCCTCCCTCAGATCCGGGTGGATACAATCCGCCATACAGATGCCCACTGTTTTCCCCAAAAAATGATAAAAATGCTCATCTGCCATCTGCACCATATATTCTTTGTTGATGGCAGCGCTGCAATAAACCATATCCGATGGCAATGCGTCTATGTACTCCGCAATCTTCATATTTATCTTACTCCTGCATATCTGGAGTTTGCGTAAACCAAACTCCCGCCGTGTCTTGCAATACTGCGTTAATCAGCATAAATTACTCCTGGGGCCTTAATATATTATTCAGTTCCCTCATCAAAACCTCGATATTGATCGGCTTTGCGATATGGCCGTTCATCCCGCTGTTTAGAGCCTCCTGCTTATCCTCCTCAAAGGCGTTGGCAGTCATGGCCAGAATAGGGATGGATGCCAGTTCCCGGTTCTCCAGCTTACGGATGGCCTTGGTTGCCTCATAGCCATTCATCACCGGCATCTGTACATCCATCAGCACCAGCTGGTAATATCCCGGCTGGGAGCGGCTGATCATATCTACAGCTATCTGACCGTTCTCCGCAATTTCTGTGGAGAAGCCTGCTCCTTCCAGAATGGCCACGGCAATCTCCTGGTTCAGTTCATTGTCCTCTGTCAGCAGAATGTGGCCCGCATGGATTTCTTTCTGCGTATCGCTTCCGGTATCCTCTTTTTTCTCTGTATTGACAATGGAAGTCAGGCACCCCTTCAGTTCGGACAGGAACAATGGCTTACTGCAGAAGGCCGTCACGCCGGCCTCCAGCGCCTCATCCTCGATGTCTGACCAGTCGTAAGCCGTCAGGACAATAATAGGAACGTTCTTCCCCGTCTCCTGGCGGATCCTGCGGGCCACTTCCACACCGTTCATATCCGGCAGCAGCCAGTCAACCACATAGACATAATAGTTGTCTTTTCGCATTACTGCCTGCCGTGTGCGCAGTACGGCCTCTTTTCCGGACAGCGTCCACTCCGCCCGCAGACCAATCTGCTGAAGCATGCTGGATACGCTGTCACAGGTATTAAAGTCATCATCCACCACCAAGGCCCGCAAACCCTTCAGTTCGGGTATCGTCTGGGATTCTTTCTTCCCGGAGTACAGGCGGAAGGTAAAGGAAACAACACATTCCGTTCCCACACCTTGTTTGCTCTTTATGTCTATGGAACCATTCATAAGATCAACGATATTCTTGGTAATGGACATACCCAATCCGGTTCCCTGGATCTTGCTTATGGTAGAATTCCGCTCCCGCTCAAAGGGCTCAAATATACGGGACACAAACTCCTCGCTCATGCCGATACCCGTATCCATGATACGAAACTCATAATTGCCGTACCCCGCCGGAGCCCCGGGAATCTCAATTACCTTGATGGCCACTTTGCCGCCTGCGCCGGTATACTTCACGGCATTGCTGAGCAGATTCAGCAATACCTGATTCAGCCGCAGCCCGTCACAATAGATGTCCTCATTCTGAATATCCATGGCATCCATAAACAGTTCCAGCTGCTTGGAGTGTACATCCGCCTGTATGATGCTGCGCAGGTTGTGCAGAATGTCCGGCAGACTGCAGGGCTTCTCGTCCAAGTGCATCTTGCCGCTCTCAATGCGGCTCATGTCAAGAATATCATTAATAAGACTCAGCAGGTGATTCCCGGAGGTCATGATCTTTTTGAGGTACATCTCCACATGCTCTTTGTGATCAACGTGTGTGAGAGCCAAAGTCGTAAATCCAATGATGGCGTTCATGGGAGTGCGTATGTCATGGGACATGTTGGAAAGGAACACGCTCTTTGCCTTGTTGGCCCGATTGGCCTGAGAGAGCGCGTCCTCCAGCAGAGCCTTTTTCTCCATCTCGTTGCGGGTCTCCTCATCTACGCTGCGCAGACCCAGGACGATACCCCTGTTTTTATCCCATTCCCCGGCCCGCACGGCGGCCATCTGGAAATATCGTATTTCACCACAGCAGACGGTGCGGAAATTGATAAAGCACATCTTTTTCTGGGATAGTTCCCTGCCCAGCCACTGGCAGGATGCCGCCTCCCTCAGCTCCTCCTTATCCTCCTCGAAAACGCCGTTTTCTATGTAGCGCCCCATGCAATCTTCCAAAGACAAATCCCCGGCAAATATCGTCTGTAAGATATCTTCCCCACATTCCCCGATGCGGAGAGCATTGCCCCGGCCGGAGTTCAGATCAAAATAACAGACCAGACTGTACTCAATACTGAGCGCATGGATCAACTCTATCTGATGCCGCTCCTTCTCCTGCTGCTTTATCTCCTCCCGCTGCTTTTGGGCTGTGCAGTCCAAAAGGAACCGCTGGTAGATCAGTTCCCCGTTTTCCCGTATGAGCTTGATATTGCCCATAATATGCAGAATATGGCCCTCTTTGTGCTGTATGCGGTATGCCACACTGATGCTGTCCCCCTCTTTTTCCAGAGACTGGAGGCTCTCCTGCAGCTTAAGCCGATCTTCTTCCACAACAGATGCCGCCATCATATCAAAGCCTGCCGCCATCAAGTCCTCCATGGACTCGTAGCCCAGAATCCGCAGCGCCGCTCTATTGATGCGGGTGATGCGTGATCCGTCCAGGCTATGGCACATAATACCGCAATCCATAGAGGTGAAAATCGATTCCAGCGTCTGGGTTCTTCGAATCAGTTCCTGTGCGTATTCCTGCTCCTTAGTTACATCAATGGCAACGCCCACCGTACCCATTACACTGCCATCCAGATCATATAACGGAGATTTGTAAGTGGTGAGGAGCCTGATCCCGTCCAGAGTCTGGATACACTCACCTGAGATACAGGTTTCCCTCTTCTCCATGACCATGCGCTCCGACTCGATACAGGCCGGGTCATCCTGCTCCACATCCCATATATAAGCATGGCGGCGGCCCTGTACCTGGGCCTTGGTTTTGTTCACCGCCTTGCAAAAACTGTTGTTTACTTTCTCGTGTACGCCATCCTTATCCTTGTACCAGATCAGATTGGGGACGCTGTTGACCGTGGTCTCCAGAAACTGGCTGGTCTCCCAATAGTCTTTCTGCACTTTGCAGGCCTGCTGCCAGCGCAGAAAACGGAACCGCAGTTCCTCATCGGACATGGGAAGAGTCCAGACATCCTTGATTTGGGCCAGACAATCGGTCAGGGTTTCTATCTGTTTCTTGTCCGCCAGCAGGATCAGTTCCACCTCCGGCGCCTTCCAGCTGATAATCTTTTCTGTCTCAGAGACAGCGTCCATATCCTGCAGATCAGCCAGGATCACATCCGCCCTGGATACCAGTTCCTCCTGAGGGCGGTCGCTCTCCAAAAATATGTGGGTAAACGGCGCCAGCGGCTCCATCTTTTGGATGATCTCAAACCGACTGGCCTGACGGCTTATGAGATAAATTTGCATATGACAATGGTACATAAAATTTCCCCCAATTAAAACGAAATATTTTATATAACTGAGCATACTGCCCCGATTTTCACACTATAATTTTATCAACCGTTTGACGGTATGTCAATAAAAGAATATGCCCTGTCAGGAGAACCACATTATGGATTCAGCATCTCTATGACATATCTCCCCTCAATCAGTTCAAATCCGTTTTGGCGGTAGTATTTTATCAGCGGCTCGTTTTCCGCAATCAGGATAATATACAAGTAATCCTTATATTTTTCCTTGATAAATTCCAGCAGCTTCTTACCTATGCCTTTTCCCTGGAACTGCGGATCCACGCACAGATAATGGACGTAGGCAGTCAACTCGCTGTCGTCTATGGCATTGATCAGGCCCACCAGCCTGTCGCCGCGCCAGGCGGTGTAAACCGTTTCACAGTGATCCAGGGCCTTTTTCAGCCGCTCCGGGTAATTGGCGGAAAGCCAGTCAACCGACTTAAACAGCGCTTGTAAGTCCTCAGTGGAATACTCTTTTTTGTCTGTGTATTTGATATCCATGCAACACTCTCCTTCGCAAAAAATATCGCTCCTGTAACTGTTCACCATTGACATAAGGAAACGCTTAAGACAGTGCCGTGAACAGCAATCTTCTCCCATATTAACATGAAATGCCGCATTTTAGCAAGGCTTTCTGAGTCTGGCGGCAGCCATCGGCAGCTCCTGCCTCGCACGCTGACTGCTGCTGATATAAATCTGCTTGTCTGCGCGGCGGGCATACCATAAATGCTATGTCCCGGAATATTGCATCATACAAGAGAACAGGCAGATGCGATCGCCTGGCAGAGAGCCTGTTTCAAACACTGTGGGAATCCAACTCGGCGACATAGACCGCACATTGCGCAAGTATCCTCGTTGTGGCAGATGCCACAAATGTATCCAGTTCCTCCATGGAAAGATAGGTCTCACGTTCCTTTATTCTGCTCACCCCATCTCTATAAAACCCAGTGATAAACTGCCTGCGCTGCTCGAATGCATCCTCCGCAAAAAAGTCCACATATTTATTGGGGAATACTTCCATGCTCTCATATATCCGGAATGCCTCAAAATCCGGGGTTTTCTTCAGATACATAAAATCCATGTCATACCAGTCCCTCTTAATCTGCCTCCAAAAAGCATCCCGATCCTTGTCAAACAATGCGGAAAACCGGGCCTTGGCTCCATAAACTATCTCGCCGGCCCACAGCTTGTCCGTCAGCAGATGCGTCAGGTATCCGAAATAAAACGCATAGGTTCCGCCATCGTAGCCTTTTCGCAATCCTTCATTAAAAAACCGCTCCTCAAAGCGCTCCTCGTGCACATCCTTTATTCCGTTCTGATCTATGGTGCGAAAATGGGAGACTTCCGCATCCGGTTGATAGCCTGTGCCGTCCGCTGTGGGGATGCCGCTGTCCGGCGCAATATTCCCCATTATGAACTCATCAATATGCTTTAACCCAAGTTGTCTGTAAATCCCCTGCGCCACTCGCAGATGTATCATCCATGAAGCCATACCTCTTCCTCTCCTTACAAAATATAGTTTCCTTATAGGCGATTGTGAAACTTGCCTATATAATTTCCATGCGGCTTCTAGAAAATGTGGGTCCGAAAAGGCGCCATGGGCAGACCGTTTACGCCAAAGACCGTCACCTCCCCATAGTTTGTCCACAGATATCTGGCCATGACCGGCTCGCTGACTTCCTCGGAATACAGAAAAATCCTGCTGCCCTCAAAGGCGGCCCGGGCCTCCAGGAACACGCCGTCGGCGCCTGCCAACTCAAAGCCGGATATTTTCTCCCCATGGCAGACAAAACCGTCCCGGGCATAGTCAAAGGTAAGTTCCATCCCATTGTCCCGATAACGAAAATCCCGATATACCGGACCGAAAGCCTCTTCCTCGGAGAGCAGATGATACACGCCTGACAGCGCCTGCAGGGCCAGTCTCTCTCCCACGGGCTTTTTATTTTTGGGATGAATCTCATGGAACTGCCCGCAGTCGATGGCCACCGCTATACCCGTGTTTCGAAGCATCCGAAAGGCCCGCATCTGACTTTCCCGGATAACGCACCAGTTCTTGGTGTCCGGGTCATGTTGATATCTGTGCATGGGAAGCTGCACCATGAGGAAAGGCAGTCCGTCATCACCCCAATCCTGTCTCCACTGCCGGATCAGCCCGGTGAACAGCGCATAATAATCCTGGGGCCTGTGATCGTCGCTCTCCCCCTGATAATATATAAAACCTCTCAGTGTGTAAGGCGTCACCCTTTTCAGCATAGTCTCATAGAGCCCTGACGGTCTGGTGAAATTGGCGCAGTTCATGGGGCCGGGATACCGGCACGGCCCTATCAGTTCCTGCACTTTGTCAAAGGCCGTCATGGGCTCTCTCTCATATATGGATGCCGCTTTTTTGTCCCATGCCTCCTGATAAGCCTGATATTCCCGGTACTCCCGGATCTGCTCAGTCTCCGGCTTACGGATCAAATCAGAACTCTCATACTCCTCCACATAGCTTCGGGTGGCCTCCTGGGCCACTATGGCATCCCGGCTCATCCAGCAGCTTGCGGAGGTGCCGCCCCAGTTGCAGCCGATAACGCCCACGGTAACCTGAAGCCTGCGGGCCAGTTCCGCCGCAAAATAAAAACCCACCGCGGACCATTTTGACGCATCCTGCTCCCCGAAACGCTCCCAGCGGGAATTTCTCTCCGCTTCCTCAAAATCCTCACCCATATATGCCTGCTTGGGAGTATAATAAAACCGGACCTGGGGAAAATCCCCGTTTTGCAAAATTTCCTTTCCGCCCTCCGCGTCCTTTAGCTCCAGTTCCATATTGGACTGGCCGCCTGCCAGCCACACCTCGCCCACGGCGATATCCGTAAAACGGATATTCTCCTCCCCGTCGCTGATTTCCATGCCCAGGCCCTCCCCGGCCTCCCGCTCCGGCAGATAAGCCATCCACCTGCCGTCCCGGCATCTGGCCATGGCTGTGTCCTCCCCCAGTGTCACCGAGATCTTCCTGCCTGTGACTCCCTGGCCAAACACACATATCTTCTTGTTTCTCTGCAATACCATATGGTCGCTGAATACCGCCGCCGCTCTTAACATTCTGTCTCCTCCTTGTCTGCCTGTGGTATCGTAGCCATTATACTCCCCCGGACGAAATATTAACAAGTTCTATTCCTCCAAATTAAAAGACCCTTCCCAGACAATGTTACGAATCAGTCCCGGGCTCTACCTGCACTTGTATTTGCTATGGCATGCGGAACAGGAGTTCTTGTTTGACAAAGCGCTTTTGTAAATGGGTTCTAAAGGGATGCTGCAGCTTGAATTGAAGTGTAAAATCAACTGACTTTAGAAAGCTTCATTTCGTACTTGACATTTATCCCAAAACATATATAATCCTGTCTTTGACAGTTTATAAGAAACAAAACTGCTGTAAGCCCAGTATTTATAGACAGTACAGCAGTTTTTGTCTGTGTTACAGAGTATGGTAATTTATTCCCTACCCTTACTTTTTTTCTGGATGGTCTTCATTTGACTTTTGGTTATAAACTGATAGTCGGTACGGAAGCCACAGATATCATGCAGGTCATCGGTGATCTTTTCCCGTTTGTATAAAGGGATAAATCCCTGTTCTTGAATCTCCGCAAAATTCATTGCTTTTAGTGTATCCAGAATCTCTTCACAGGTATATTTACCGCCTAGCTTCTTTTCCAGTAACCGGTAAGAAACAAGGGAAAGAAAACAGATGAGGAAATGGGCTTTGATTCGGTTTTCGTCCTGCAGGTAAACTGGCCTTGCAGAAAAATCTGTTTTCATGATTCGGAAACATTCTTCTATCTGCCATCTTCCCTCACTTACCTTTAAGATATCTTTCACATCATCATCGAGCAGATCGCTGCAGACTGCGTACAGACCGTCATATTGTGTTTCCGACATTATCTTATCCGTATCAAGATAGCTGTGGATATCAGCAGCCTCTCCGTCTTTGGTAGCGGCGATTGTTCCAATAAACCGTGCAGGATCATTAGGATTTTTGCGGTTCTTTTTTGTGCTGCCAGAATCTATCATCTTTTGTGCGCGTTCTACCTGCTTGTCACGGATCATTTTCTGATACAGGGCATATTTGGGTGAATACGTGACGATCAGGCGCTGGTGCAGTTTTTTCGTCGTATAAGGTTCATCTTTATAGTAAAGCCCTGTGTCATCTTCTGGTATTTTAGTAATGTCAACGGGTCTGTCATCCGAAACCCGTTTGAAACCATTTCTATCCAGCGCCCATGCTTTCTCTTCAGCTGGGAGTTTTTTGATAGACTGGGTCACAATAAAGGATCTTTCACCCAGGTGGTTAAAAGAACGGATACTTTCAGAAGCTAGTCCAGCATCACTGCAATAGATGAATTTCTGGCAGCCGAACTCTCCGAGGATTTTTTTCTCCAATGGTTTTAACGAGGTCTGTTCATTGGCGTTCCCAGGAAAAAGGGAGAAGGCAAGGGGGATGCCGTCGCCGTCCATGAACAGTCCCATCTGGATGATAGGATTTGGACGGTGCTCTTTACTCTTACCATATTTTTTATTTCCATCTTCCTGTTCGATCTCAAAGTAATAGTTGGAGCAGTCATAATAAAGCACCTTATCATTTCTTTTTCCAAAAAGGTGGCTGTTTTTATAGACTTCCGACTGGATGAGATCGCATTCATTCCCAAGGACA
>Ga0137308_100356_pt1 | contig 82414 bp, 75 predicted proteins | sample Inofrocosms_June_FD_97181 | JGI IMG/M metagenome (GOLD analysis project Ga0137308, IMG submission 97181) | Mouse cecal microbial communities from Vienna, Austria - N-Acetylneuraminic and N-Acetylglucosamine D2O microcosms_June | ecosystem: Host-associated > Mammals > Digestive system > Large...
ACTTTACTTTCATTTTAATCATCCTTTCCTGTTTTCTCTATAATACACTATGACGTTACGTGAAAGTCAAGCGTGTAGAAGTTGTTTTTGTTGTTCAATATGAAATTAAACAGTCAGTGGTATGAAATATACAATCGTTCAAATAATATCATCTGAAATGTAAAATTACATTAGGTGATGTTATGAAGATTGAGAGAGATGAACGACGGTTTGATTTTCACGATATAGGGCTCGCCATCAAGCGGGCGCAGGAGGCCAGCGGGATGACGCAGGAACAACTGGCCTATATTGTTGACCGGGCTCCACGCACCATCATGTATAACGAAAATGACGGCCAGCACCCCAGCCTCAACACCTTTTATCAGATGGTCACAATGTTTGATATATCGGTAGATCAGTATTTTTATCCGTCCAAGAATAAGGGGAGCGAGTGCAGAAAGCGGATTGACACCATGCTCAACGCCCTGGACGAAAAAGAATTAAAAATTGTAGAAGCCACGATCCAAGCGATGAAGGCGGCTAAAGAAACGGAGGATGCTCTGTAGCGTTGCAAGCTTGATGCCCCGTTGCTTGCAGCGGGGTTGTTGACTTGGAAGTGAATGCTGCATATTTTGGTAATTGGCGGCACCGGGTTTTTTGGCATACTTATCCGGGGAGGCAGTCAATCAATTGGCAGCAAAACCTCCGTGGCAAACACACCCTCCTCGGACTGTCTCTCCAGGAAACCGTCGTATTTGCGGACGATCCTGTCCACACGCTGCAGGCCAAAGCCGTGGAGCTCGCCTGCGGGCTTTGTGCTCCGAAAGGCGGTTCCGTATCTTTGGGCTTTCCCTTCCATGGAATTTAAGATGGAGATATAAAAACGGTTCTGCAGGGTATCCATGTAAATCTGGATGAAACGATCCTGCGCCTGCGGGAGTTTTCCGCAGGCTTCGATGGCGTTATCCAGGAGATTTCCCAACAGGACGCACAGCTCCGGGTCTGTGATCTTCATTTTTGAGGGAACATGGGCATCCACGTCCGTGCGTATACAGTTCTCCCGCATCAGGGACAGCTTGCTGTTTAAGATCGCATCCACCATGAGATTTCCCGTCCGGACAAGCTGGTCGATTTCGTACAGGCTCTCGTCAAGCTGTTCCAGGTAAGAGATCAGTTCCCTGTATTTTCCCAGCTCTGCATAGGAGATGGCGGCCTGGATGTGGTTGTGATAGTCGTGGCGCCAGGAGCGCATGGTTCGGTACATGTTCTCCACCTCTGCGTAATGACGGTCAACCAGATCGCTCTGAAAGCGCTCCGTCTTTTTGTCGATATAGCGGGGAAGCCAGTAAAAGCCGGCAGCCAGCAAAAGAATCAGCAACAGAGCCAGAAAAGCAGTCAAAAAGGCCAGCATCCTCTCATACCTCCCGGTTTCTGTGATTTCTGAAATATTGGATAAAAGCCCGGTTCATGGGCTCGTAGGATTTTCTGCTGACAGGGATGCGTATGCCTGTCTCCAAAACGGCGCATTCCCGCTCGATACCGGTGATCCTGGCAATGTTCACGAGATAGGAGCGGTGGCAGCGGAACATGGCAAGGCCCAGGGATGTCATCTGTTCCTGGGCGGCGGTTATACCAAGCTTTACGGTAAAGCTTTCCGTGTCGCCATGAAGCGTGCAGGTATGGCCGAAGGCCTCCAGATAAAGAACTTCGGAAAGAGCCACTCTCTTTTGCCCGTTTGGGGTCTCGACGGTCCAGAACGGCTTTCTTTTCTGCATCCGCCGGAGAAAGGAATCAAGCGCTTCCCAAAGCTTTTCCCTGCGCACGGGCTTGATCAGATAGCGGAAGGCCTCCACCTCATAGCCCTCCGCCAGATAATCCTCATATCCGGTGACGAAGCAGATCCCCGCCTCTTTCGCCGAACCGTCGATTTGCCTTATTCTGCGGGCGGTTTCCATTCCATCCAGCCCCTGCATCTGGATATCCAGAAATACGATAGGAAAGGCTTCCCGCTCCATGGCATGAAGAAGGGACTGTCCGTCAGAAAAGGAACGCACGCAGACAGGCAATGACTGCCTGTCTGCCCACTGCCTGATATATTGTTCCAGCAATTCTTTTTCCGTGCTTACATCATCGCACAGGGCGATCCGCAGAGCGTCCATGGGTTTCGGCCTCCTTTCCTTCTGCTATTTTATCCTATCCTTCGTCCTATGGCAATCCGTCACTGATAATACTTTGCCTGCGCCTCCCACATTTTTTGATACAGCCCCGGAACCTTCTGCAGCTGTTCATGGCTTCCTCTCTGGATCACATCCCCGTTCTCAAAGACCAGAATTTCCTTTGCAAAGCGGCAGGCGGAGAGGCGGTGGGAGATAAAGAGAGCCGTCTTGTTTCCGATAATTTCGTGGAAGCCGGTGTAGATCTCGTTTTCCGCAAGCGGGTCTAAGGCGGCCGTGGGCTCGTCCAGAATCACAAAGGGGGCGTTCTTGTAGATGGCCCTCGCCATGGCCATTTTCTGGGCCTCTCCGCCTGAAATCTCGAAGCCCTCATCGGAGAAATCCCGTCCAAGAGGCGTGTCAAGGCCATCCGGCATCCGCTCGATCAGCTCCGCAAGCCCGGAGCGCCTTACGGCGTCCATGACCCGCCTGCGGTCCATCTGAGTTCCTGCGGCAATATACTCTCCGGCGGCAAAGGAAAAAATCTGGAAATCCTGGAAAACCACGGAAAACAGCCTCAAATACTCTTCATACCGGTATTTCCGGATATCCACGTTATTTAAAAGGATTTCGCCCTGCGTGGGATCGTACAGTCTGGTCAGGAGCTTTACAAAGGTGGTCTTGCCGGAGCCGTTAGGCCCCACCAGGGCCACTCGTTCTCCGATTTCCAGGCGCACGTTCACATTTTTCAGCGCATATTCCTCTGCTCCCGGATAGCGGAAAGAGACATTTCGAAATTCCAGCAGGAATTTCCCGTCCCTGCGCTTCTGAACGGGGATGGTTCCCTTTTTCTTAACCTCGGGCAGCGCCAGATAATCCAGATATTCATCCATCATGCCGCAGTTTCGGTGGAGGTAAGACCAGCTGAGTAGGATGTCCGTGACGCTCTGGATCATCTGTTGGATTCCTCCCGCATATTTCACCACGCTGCCGAGAGCAATGCTCCCGGCATAAGAGCGAAGCCCTGTATAAAGGTAGATGATACCGCCCATTCCCGAGGCAAAAAGGCTCTGGAAGGAATCCTGTCTGATATGGCTTGCGGCCAGCTTTTTTGCAGTGGCTCGCCAGTTGAAAATCATTTCGTGCCCGTAGGAGGACAACAGTTCCTCCTGGCGAAAAAGGCGGATGTCCTTTCCTGCCTCAGTGTCAAGGACTACCTTTTCCATTATATAGCTGTTAAGGCGGTATCTGTCGGAATTTTGGTTGTGCAGCCTCTGACGGCGGAGAGTCTCCCGGCTGACCGTGCGCTGTTCCAGAAAGAGACCGGCGGCAAAAGACATTACCGCAAGCAGAGCAAGGAGAAGCGATCTGCGTTCTGTTCCAAGCCCCGGAATAAGCGGCCACATGGTAATCAGCGCAAGGATGAGTTTTAAACCCGCCGTGAGCAGGATCTCCAGCTGCCAGAGAAAGATCTCAAAGACGCCGCTCCCCCTCTTCTCGCTATCATTCTGCCGGCTGCGCATCTTTGCAACCTCTGCGTCCTCGGTGAGCTCGTAGTCCATTTTCATGGTTTTCTCCATCACAGGCTCCGCAATACGAAAATGCATGGTCCACCACAGAGTATTTTTGCGCTTTGCCACCCAGTGCCTTGTGAGAGTGACAAGGAGGGCGGCTCCCGCACCGAGGAGAGCGAAGAGGATCATCTGCCGAAGGGAACGTCCTTCGTAGAGTGCGTCCAGCAGCATGGCGGAGAGGTAAATGCTGATAAAGGGATAGACGGCGTCCATCACAATGGTGATCCCCATTACCGCCCACTGTCTGCTGCAGGTCAGAAGAAGCTTTACGGCCTTAGCGTGGCTGATCATGTCGTTTTTCAGGCCGGATACTATATTCTGGTGATCTTTCATAACGCCGCCTCCTTTTCCTGCCCAGTATAGTACTTACTCTGTATCTGAAAAACCCGGGCGTAGGCTCCGCCCGTTTCAAGGAGCTTCTGATGGCTTCCCTGCTGCGTGATTCTGCCCTTTTCCAGGAAAAAGATCCTGTCGCAGAAACGGGTGCTGGAAAGGCGGTGCGAGATGAACAGGGAGGTTTTGCCCTGCGCCATTTCCATATATTTTTCGTAGATCTCCTGCTCCGCAAGCGGATCCAGAGCCGCCGTGGGCTCGTCCAGAATCAGGATCGGCGCCTCCTTGTAGAGAGCCCTCGCCATCCACAGCTTCTGCCTCTCCCCTCCGGAGAGATCTGCTGCGTTTTCGATGATGCCCTTCCCAAGGGAGGTGTTTTCCATTTGGGGAAGAGAATCCACCTTTTCCCGGATACCTGCCAGGGCAAGACATTTTCTAAGCTTTGTAAGATTGCGCTCTTTTTCCGGGGCTGCGCAGATATTCTGGGCGATGGAGAGGGGAAGGAGGGAGGTATTCTGGAATACGGCGGAAATCATTTGGTAATAGCATTCCCTGTCATATTCCAAGACATTCCTTCCGTCTACCAGGATTTCCCCGCTGGTGGGCCGGTATAATCCGCACAGCAGCTTGACCAGCGTGGTCTTTCCCGCACCGTTTAAGCCGACCAGAGCGATTTTTTCTCCGGCCCGGATGCGGAAGTTCAGGTCCTCCAGACAGGGGCGGCTGCTTTCCGGGTACTGGAAGGTCACATGTCGAAATTCGATTTCCACAGCTTTGCTTTTGACATCCTGATAGGTTCCCTTAAAGAAGGTATGATTCCATCCATCCAGAAAGCTGCGCAGCCTGCTATAGTCCTGATTCAGCTTTCCAAGAAGCTCGCCCTGTTCCAGAAAGGAGGCGCAGGCCTGTTGGCAGCTGGCGACGATTGCCATATACCAGACAAAATCCGAGACCGCCATGCGCCCCTGCACAATCCGGAGGATCAGGAACACGTAGGCGCAGCTATCCCGCAGAAAGCAAAGAACCGCATTTACGCAGTTGGCGGCAAGATAAGCCCTTTCCCAACGGTTCACATAGGTCTCGCTGACCCGCCGTTCCTTATGCAGGATGTCAAGCAGCCATCCGGAGAGATCGAAGAGGCGGATATCCTTCCCGGCCTTGAGGTCAGTGGCCTTCTGCTCCACGTAGGCCATCTTGCGGCCCGGGGCCTGAGCCAGAAGACGCATTTTCCGGTCGAAAGCATGGGCCTTTTTCTGCAGGAAGAAGGCGGTAACGGTGGGAAGCAGGACCAGGACGCAGATAAAGGGGCTCTGCAGCCAGAGGATGCTGCCGTAAAGCGCCGCAGATGCCAGAGCAATGAGAAACCTCTGCCATATCAGAAAGCTGTCCTTCATCTCGGCTTTGTTGCAGTAAAGAGAATCATAGACCGCATAAGCCTGTTCGTTAAATTCCTTGCTTTCCGCCGTTTCGAAGTCAACGGCGAGCCTTTTGTCCAGAAGCTGTTGGTTGTAAATGTCCTCGAAGGGACCGTTCATGATATGCAGATAATTGTCAAGCCCTGTCTTTGCCGCATTTGCTGCCACAAGCAGAAGGATCAGGGCGATAAGCCTTTCGAGATAGACGGAAAGCTCCCACCCCTCTTCCAGTCCCTGTAAAACCAACTTGGGAAGCCTGGCGTTCAGAAGGGGAAGGAACGCGCCAAGGGGGAGGGTAATTATAAAAAACACGGCTGCAAGAGGTTCTCTTTTTAACATTTCACGGAAATGGAATCGTGTATTGCTCCAAAAAGTGTATGATTGCATAGGGTACCTCGCTCAATAAAACCGGAAAAATTCTTGTGTGCGGCTAACATTTTTTAGAGATAGTGGAAGTATATCATATTAAGGCTCCGACCGCCGCAGTTTTTCATGAAATGCGCGCTGTAAGCATGAACTGCTTTTCAAATCCGATGCCGCCGCCAAGGCAGCTTATGATGATTATCGGGACAAATCGGACAAGTGGGAAGAAAGATATGGTAAAGCTGCACATAGACAGGGAAAAGAAAGCGAACACAAACGATTACAGAATTATCAAAGGGAAAATGCAGACCAGCATATAAGGCAAACTCCTTATTTTTTCACGATATTTGTTAATAAGATTTGCATATTCGTGAGCGAACAAGTATAATTAAATATAAACAAGATAAAACAAGAACAAATGCGAAATGAAGGTGTTTATTATGTTTATGGAAGAACGACAGAAAGATATTATTCGAAAAGTAAACCAAACAGGACGAATCTTAGTATCAGAAATTCAGGAATGTTATCAGATTTCGGCGGATTGTGCAAGGCGGGATCTAAGGATGTTGGAAAGGAAAGGATTGCTGCAGAGAACACATGGCGGCGCCATTGCAGTTAATTCAAAAGAAATCTATCCCATGCCGACATATAATCCAATAGATAGAAAAGAAATTCAGACTGATTACTTGGCAGTTGCCAAAAAAGCAATCGAGTATATTCAAAACAAGGATGTCATTTATATTACCACATCTTTAGTCGGATATTATATGGCTGAAAATCTGCCGGAAAATATAACCATTACAGTATTGACAAATTCCGTTACCATTGCAGAGGTATTGCGCAAAAAAATAAATATATCCGTTATATTATTGGGCGGAGAAATGTCCCATCGCGGGCACTGCCATGATTTTTATACCATTCAAATGGTGAATAATATCCGCATGGATAAAGCTTTTTTATCACACGCGGCATTGTCTTTGGATTTTGGGGCGTCCATTCACGATCCCGCCGGTGTGGAATTTGGAAAAGCTGTTATGAAGAACAGCGGGATGAATATCGGGTTATATCCGGCTAAGAAGATAGGGCGAAAATCCATCCATTCTGTATGCGGGATAAAAGACTATGACTTACTGATTACGGACAGTAATGTATCAGAGGATTTTTTGATACAGATGAGGGAACTTGGAGTGGCTGTAGAAACAGTTGGTTTGGAGGAGGTATGAGAAATGTATTGTATCTTAGTGACAGGTATTCCGGCAGCAGGAAAAAGCACTATGGCAAAAGTTGTGTCAGAAAAGCTGAAACTGCCTGTTATTTCAAAGGATACCATAAAGGAATTGCTGTTTGACAATGTCGGTTTTCAGTCGAGAACAGAAAAAGTAAAACTTGGAATTGCCAGTATGGAAATCATGTATTATGTCGCAAGCCAGCTTATGAAAGCAGGACAACCTTTTATCTTGGAGAATAATTTTGAATATTCATCAGAACAGGGAATGAAAAGCCTTTTGGAAAAATATCAATATTCCGTATTGACCATTACCTTAACAGGTGATTACAAAGTGATTTACCAGCGTTTTCTGGAACGTGAAAACAGTCCTGACAGGCACAGGGGGCATGTAGTGAATGACTGTTATCCGGAAAAGAAAGAGAATAATATGAAAACCCTAAAAGCAAAAACTATTTCTTATGAAAATTTTGTTTGTGGAATAGAAAAGAGGGGATTTGATGCCTTTTGCGTTGATGGCAGACAAATCAAAGTTGATATAACAGATTTTTCAACAATTAATATGGAAGAGTTATTTTCACGGATTGAGGCATGGAAGGAGGAAATTCTGCATGATTGACGCGCATGTTCATCTGGAAAAAGGCGATTATTCAGTGGAATGGATCAAACAGTTTGTTGAGTATGCGGTAAAAAGAAATAGAGACGAAGTTTACTTTTTCAATCCTTATTCCGCTTTATTGCAGTCTATCCAATCAGTTTACCAATTCCCATATGTTTTGTGTTATAATATTTATGTGATTTTGTTGTCTGCGCTCCGTTTGGAACACTTTTCACGCATAATACAAATCTCTTTAAATTTTTCAGTGGTGGAGAAAAAAGATAAATTGACACAGGAGGATGTTTTTATTCATGGATATAGCGGTCATGTCGGATATACACAGCAATCATGTGGCGTTTGAGAGATGTCTTTCCTATGCTTTGGTGCGGAAGATCGGCGTCTTTTTCTTTCTGGGGGATTATGTGGGAGATATGGCTTATCCGCAAAAAACCATGGATCTTCTGTATGAAATGGAGAAGCAGTACCAATGCTTTTTTGTAAGGGGAAACAGGGAGGATTACCTGCTTGATTACCAAAAGGGCGGCGAAAAGGGCTGGAAGGAAAAGGATTCCACTACAGGCGGCCTGCTGTACACCTACCGGCAGATGAGAGAGAAGGATATGGAGTTTTTCCAAAACCTTCCGCCGGTACGCAGGCTTTCCAGCGAGGACTTTTCCGAAAAGATGCCGCCTCTTACCATCTGCCACGGATCGCCCCGGCAGGTGAAGGAGAAGCTCCTTCCGGATGCGGAAAGAACCTTTGAGATCATGAGAGAAGAGGTAAATTCACTGATTCTTTGCGGGCATACTCATATCCAGGGGAAAATCCGGCATGAGGGCAGGACGGTTTTGAATGCGGGTTCCATAGGAGTGCCTCTTGGCAGCGGGGCAAAGCCCCAGTTTTTGATCCTGCACGGAAGTGCGAAAGGATATGAGGAAGAATTTATAAGCCTGTCCTACGATACAGAAAAAGTGACCAGGGAGCTTTCGGAATCCGGACTTGTAGATCAGGCGCCGTCCTGGTGCCGGGTCACGCAAAAGCTATTGCAGGATGGTAAGATCCCTCACGGGACGGTGCTGGAGCGTGCCATGGCTCTCTGCCGGCAGGAGACGGGAAGCTGCAGGTGGCCGGATATTCCGGAAAGGTACTGGGAGCGGGCCGCGGAAGAAATGGGATTGTAGAGGAAGCGGGAGATTTCAGGAGAAGCAGACAGTCGGAGAGGAGTTTAAGTTATGGCATATATCGATAAGAAATATAAATTGGAAGATTTATATGTGGGAATGAATATTTCAAATAAAGAACAGCTGGGAGATATTTATGATGTGTGGATAATTCTGGTAAAGAATGATAATGGAGAGGGATATACCATAGGATTTATAGGAGAGGAGACAAACGTGGAATCGGACAAATTATTCAGCCAGGGTAATAAAGTCTGTCCGGTTTATAATGACAGTATGGAGCTGGAGGGCGATATTTATTATGAAGAATAACTTTATCCAGCTAAACTTAAACGATAGAAATGAAATAAGAGCGGATGTGAATCTATCAATAAAAAGCCTTAATATTATGGGGATTGAAAGAATAAATGTTAAGATCGATACAGGGTGTCCCTACACCTCAATTCCGATTAAAAAGCTTGGAATTTCGGAAGAGATGGCATTAAGGATGAAGCTGAATGACTGCAGAAATGATAAGATCAAAAAGGATATTTCTTTTGGGGTTAATGATACAAAAGACAAAATTCAGGAGACAAAGAGATTATTCAGAGCGGGCTTTTATCAGGATTTAAAATCTGTTACGTTTAATCATACTGGATTAGAAATAGATTTTCAGGGTTTCGTGGTGCATAAAGATGAGGTAAAGGTCAGCTATGACAGAACCGGAAATATCCTTATTGGAATGGATATTTTAAAAGACTGGGATATACATATGGGAACGGTTACTACAGGTGAAACTATATTTCTGGCATGTCCCAAGGAGTGGCTGAATAATGAGTATTTTGAGCAATTGGACAAGCTGTTTGGCATTGAGAGATCCGACAGCGGGAGAGGAAGGAAAAAATGAGGGATTTGAGAGAACTTTGTAACGCAATTGAAATGCCGAAGGAAGTGACGGACCGGGTGCTTGATCAGAGCGATGTCATAAAGGACTGCTGCAGGCAGGAGTCCCTTGACAAGCTTTTCTGTGAGGAAACCTGGAAAGAGGGAAGGGCGGAGCTGAAAAAGCAGCTGGGGAGCGATCCGGACGGAATCGGAATGCTTTCCTGCATGCTGCGGGGGTGTCTTAGGACTTGGGAATTATATGAGGAGAAGAATATTTCCCGGCAGATTTATATCGATACCATGAAATGCTTTACCCGGTTTGTGACTGAGCACAGGGAAAGCTTTGGACGCTATGGCTTTGACCGGGATTTCTGGGTGGTGAGACAGATGTCCGGCCTGCTTTTTCGGCTGGGAGAGCTGGAATATGAGATGATAAGAGAGGACGGGACGGCGTATCTGAGCATTCACATTCCCTCGGATGCGGTGCTTGCCGAGGAGAAAATTCAGGAATCCTGCTGTCAGGCCAGAGACTTTTTTGCCGGGAGATTTCCGGAATATGCGGATGCGGACATGGTGTGCCACTCCTGGCTTTTGTCCCCCACCCTGAGAGAGCTCCTTGCTCCTGGTTCCCGCATTCTGGGATTTCAGGATCATTTTGCCATCAGGGAGACCGGGGATTACGACGACGAGTTTTTGCAGTGGGTCTTTAAGAGAAAGGACATACCGACAGGCGACCTTCCGGAGAACACGTCCCTGCAGAGGAGGATGAAAGAATATCTGCTGCGGGGAGGAAAGGTGGCGGATGCCGAGGGCGTATGGAAGAGGTAAATGAAATGAGCGGGAAACAGCAGATGACGGCGGAGGAAGAGGGACACGGTGTTTTCGGAGCTGCTGAGCGTGAGATAGCCTGCGGGTGGATTCTTTACAGAAAATATGGAATCCTTTATAATGGGAAAAGATAACTTCTTATTGGTGGCAGTATGCAAGGAGTATAAGGATGGAATTATTATTTGGAGTATCCAATTTTGGCAAGATCCGGAATGCACAGATCGTGATGGGCGGCCTCACTCTCTTTGTGGGGGATAACAACAGCGGAAAGACATTTTTGATGCAGCTTTTGTATGGCCTTGTCAGGGACTTGGGGAAGTTGAAGGTAACCTCAGAGGGAGTAAGAGAGCTGACTGAGGATGGACTGGAATACGGAAGCGAATGGTCTGCCAGGCTGGAAGGACAGATTAACCAGTATCTTGCCAAAAACAAAAAGCGCATAGTAAGGAGTGTGTTTCACAGAGAGATACCCATTGAAAAAATTTATTTCCGATTTGTAGATTTGGGTGAGACCTATTTGTGCCGATTTAAGGATTACGAATATGAGAAAACGGACGGGAAGGAATCCGGCGTGGTGGAACGGGCCAGAGGACGGAGAGTGACGGTATCGGTGACGGATGGCGCAGACGGAAGGGAAAAAAGGCTGTTTGTATCCCGTTTTGGCTATTACCCGAATATGTATGAGTTAAAAACGAGTATGGCGCAGCGAGTGTGGAAGAAAATACTGTGGGGAAGCGTGGTGAATGACGACGCCCTGTTCCTTCCTGCTTCCCGGACCGGACTGCAGCTGCTTGGCAAGTATTTTTTTGCGGAAAGGGACAGACTGCTTTTCGAGAACGATATACTTGATTTTGGCGACGAGGATGCAGGCGGAAAGGATATTGAGGATGGCGTGGAGGAGAATGAGCTTGGACTGACCTCCCCGGTCTATGATTTTTTGCAGTTTCTTCTCCGGTACAATCCCAGATCGGAATATTTGCCTGGAGACAGAGGATTGATCCGATTCATGGAAGAGAATCTGATTGATGGGAAGCTGAAACAGATGGGAGAGGAGACCTTTTACCGGCCTTCCCATTCCAGGAGGGAGGTTCCCCTCTATCTGGCTTCCTCTCTGGTAAATGAACTGGCTCCAATGATAAAGGTTCTGACTGGAAGAAGAGAATACAAATACATTTTTTATGATGAGATCGAGACCTGTCTTCACCCGTTGAAGCAGGGAGAGATGGCAAGACTGATTATCCGCCTGGTGAACAGCGGAAGGCATATGGTGGTGAGCACGCACAGCGATACCATGGCGAGTAAACTGAATAACCTGTTGCTGCTTTCTTTTTCGGAGGATTCAAAAGAAAACAGAGAGAGTAAGCTGGGGCGGCTGTGGCTGGATGAGGAGGATCTCCTGACAGATGAAAAGGTGCATGTGTACCAGTTCGTGAATCATTCGGATGGCAGCAGTGAGGTTCAGGAGCTGGAGTTTCAGAAGGCGCCTTATGTGGGATACGATTTTAAGCTGTTCATGAAGAATCTGGATGAGCTGTACGAGGAAACGGATATTATACTGGAATAACCGGCGCAGGAGAAGGAAAATGCGTATACAGGTAAGAAAGCTGAAAGGCGATCGGGAACCGCAGAAAACCGTATTAAACGAATTTTCAAAAAGCAGGACAATTGTTTTTTGGGAAAATGAGACAAGGGATCGTGTGGATGTCGTGTACCTGCTTGGAGAGAACGACAGGGGATTTTATTCGCAGGAATACCGACCTGACACGGTTGCCAAAGAGGATGCAAAAATAATTGATATCACGGCCTTTGTGATCAACGAGGAGAAAAGAACGTGCCGCTTTAAGCTTTGCGACGTGAAAAAGGACGTGGGCGGCGAGGATGTCGTCAGGCACTTATGTCAGCAATGGCAGGCATCCTATCAATACCTGTATCATTCTGTCCTGGCATATCTGGATGATGATACGGATGTGCAGGGGGAGCTTGGCGCAATCACCCGGAATTTTGATGTGGGGCGGATCGAAAAAGAACTGAATTCCCTGAAGGAGAAACTGGAAAAGCTCTCTTCGGATCAGGAAAAACCGCAGATGCTTGCCAGAAGGAAGGGACAAATGGCTCTTCCTGCGCTGCGTGAAATGGCAGAGTTTCTGGAAAAAGTACTGCAGGGAAAAATTTCGTTCAGGATGGCCGGACGGGATGTGGAGCTTCCCGTAAAGGTTTATCATTCCACATACAGGGAACCGGAGGAATATTACTGCCGTCTTTTGGTATAGACAAAGCCCGTTCTGCCCTCTCTACGTTTCGATTCCCTTTTGTGCCACATATTTTATGCCGAGAAAGGACTTGAGAGAAAAGACTACAGTGTCCGCAATTTTCAGCTTAAAGGGCGGCAGCAGCACCTCTCCAAAGTCCGTTTGGCAGGCATAATAGCGCTTTTTTGTCTTAAAGAGCTTCGCCGTTCTCTCGTCGGCCAGCCGGATGTGAAGCTCCGTGATCTCGAAATCGGAGTTGCTGCTGGTGATTTCCTCCACCAGGATGGCGGCTCTTTTTTTCTTTTGCATATATTCCTGCAGAGCAGGCTCGCAGATAAAATTCATGATTCCATAACCTTTCCCGCATGGTTCTTTTGTGAAAACAGCACAGAGGATGGCGTTATCGGATTTCGTCCCGCATGCGAAGTCCGGTCGGCGTTACGGCAAGACCTCCCTTTGCGGTTTCCCGAAGGGACATGGGCATGGCCTTCCCCACGGCGTACATGGCGTCCACTACCTCGTCGAAGGGGATATAGCTCTCCACCCCGGCAAGGGCCAGATCGGCGCACAGCAGCGCATTCACTGCGCCGGATGCGTTTCGCTTGATGCAGGGGATCTCCACCAGTCCTGCCACCGGGTCACAGGTAAGGCCCAGCACGCTCTTTAGCGCCATGGCGGCGCCGTGGAAGGCCATTCGCGGGGTTCCGCCAAGCATCTCCACCACTGCCGCCGCAGCCATGGCGGCAGCGGAGCCGCATTCCGCCTGGCAGCCACCCTCCGCCCCGGCAAGGGTCGCCCGGCTTCCGATCAGCATCCCCACGGCCGAGGCGGTGAAGAGGCCGTTAATCAGTATTTCCCTGGAGAGCTCCCTGGCTTTTCCGCAGGCGAGAACTGCGGCGGGGACGATTCCGCAGGAGCCTGCCGTGGGGCAGGCCACGATGCACTGCATGGAGGCGTTGATCTCCGAGCAGGAGAGGGCCATTGCGGCCGCAAGGGAAGGAATTTCGCCCAGAATGCTGTTTCCGCACTGACGGTAATTTTCATATTTCCAGGCGTTTCCGCCGGTGAGGCCGCTGACGGATCTTACGGGCTCTTTTCTTGCCGTCTGGGATGAGCGCTCCATCACCGCAAGAGCCTGTTCCATCTGCGCCCGGATCTCGTCCCGGTCTCTTTTGCCGGATTCGGCTTCACGCTCTAAGGCGTACTGCCACAGCGTCTTTTTTTCTTTTTCCAGATAGAGGATCCATTCCTCCGCCTTCGCTAACATCATTCCGCAACTCCTTTTCTGCCAAACGGCCCTGCCGTCAGCTGATATCTCCCGGGTGCAGCAGCAGGATCTGTTTCACCCCGTACACTCTTTCCAGCGCATCTTTGAGCCCTCCGGGCAGATCCCCGTCCAGTTCCATGTACATGCGGGCGTCCTTTCCCTCGTCGGAACGGTGTACCTGCATGTTGCCGATATTGACCCGGTAGGCGTAGAGGATTGCCGTGATCCCGGCAATCACCCCGGGCTCGTCCGTATGCCGTGTGGCCAGTATGGGGCGTTCCCCGGAAAAGGTCACCTCCACGCCGTTCAGCTCCGTGATGCACACGCTGCCGCCGCCTATGCTGCAGCCGGTCATGGTGAAGTTCCGGCCGCTTTTGGTGGTGAGCTCCATGCGCACGGTGTTGGGATGGACCTTACCGAGATCCTTCGGGACAAATTCCGCACAAAGCCCTGCCTGCTCTGCCAGCTCGTAAGCCTGCTTTAACCGCTCGTCGTCATAGCGGATCCCCTGGATTCCCGCAAGCAGCGCCTTGTCCGTCCCATGGCCGGCATAAGTCTCCGCAAAGGAACCGTGCATATAAAAGACGGCCTTCTCTACGGGCTCCCCGCAAAGACGCCGGGCCACGAGGCCGAGCCTTGCCGCTCCCGCCGTGTGGCTGCTGGAGGGTCCCACCATGATAGGCCCTATGATGTCAAACACGCCGTATTGTTTCATATCTGTAGCCATGCCCCTTTCTCTCTTTATCAATACTATAACCCATCTTTCCACTATAATACAAGAGTGGAAAAAGGATAGCATTTTTGAAAGGATTCGTGTATCATGAAAAAAGAAGCTTTTGAAAAAGAGAGGATGGAAAAGGATGGAAGAGGACAGACAAAACCCCCACAAGCGCCGGGTGCGCTACAGCGGAACGCATCCCACCCGATTCAGCGAAAAGTACAAGGAGCATGACCCGGAGAAATACCGGGACGTGGTGGAAAAGGTGATCCGCAAGGGAAGCACGCCTGCGGGAATGCATCTTCCCATCTGCGTGGAGGAAATTCTTGCCATTTTGCGGATCAGGCCGGGCCAGAGGGGGCTGGATGCCACCTTAGGCTATGGAGGCCACAGCCGGAGGATGCTGGAGAGCCTTGCGGGAAAGGGCCATCTGTGCGCCCTGGACGTGGATGCGGTGGAGATCGCAAAGACCGAAGCGCGCCTGCGCAGTCTGGGCTATGGATCGGACATCCTGACGGTGGTGCGGAGGAATTTTGCCGATATCGACCGGACAGCGGAGGAATTCGGGCCCTTCGATTTTCTTTTGGCGGATCTGGGAGTGTCCTCCATGCAGCTTGATAACCCGGAGAGGGGATTTTCCTACAAAAAGGAGGGGCCTCTTGACCTGCGTCTGAATCCCCTTGGCGGCACGCCGGCCTCGCAGCGCCTGCGGGAGCTTGACCGCTGGGAGCTGGAGGGAATGCTGCGGGAGAATTCGGATGAGCCCTATGCCGGAGCGATCGCGCAGACCATCGCATCAAAGCTCAAAAAAGGACAGGCCATCGACACCACCACGCAGCTGGCCGACGCCGTGGCGAAGGCCCTCGCCGCTCTTCCGCAAGAGGAAAGGCAGGAGGCGGTAAAGAAATCCTGCGCAAGGGTTTTTCAGGCGCTGCGGATTGATGTGAACGGCGAATTTGAGGCGCTGGATGCCTTTCTGCAAAAGCTCCCCGAGGCCATGACTGTGGGAGGGCGGATCGCCATACTGACCTTTCATTCCGGGGAGGACCGGATGGTGAAAAAATCTTTTAAGGAGCTGGAGAAGGCGGGGATTTACCGTGAAGCGGCAAAAGAGCCCATCCGCCCGTGCGCAGAGGAATGCGCAAGAAACGCAAGAGCCCGCAGCGCAAAACTGAGATGGGCAGTGAAAGCATAAGAAAAGCATAAAAAAAGCGTAAGAAAAGGAAAGGAATGGTGACAAAATTGAATTTCACAGAACAGATCAAAAAGGCGATCGAACAGACGGCGTTAAACCGGAAGGACGAGAGCATTGTCACGGCGGAGGACATGATCCCGAAGATGGATCATGCGAAGTATCAAAATAAGATATTGGATATCCCCTATGGCGGCAGGACGCAGAAAGAAAAGCTGGATATCTATTATCCGGAAACGGGAGACGGTCCCTTCCCCGTCTTCGTGGAGGTTCACGGGGGCGGCTGGTATTTCGGGCAGAAGAACTCCGTTGAGTTTGAACCCTTCCTTGCTGGCCTTGAGAGAGGCTTTGCCTGCGTTTCCCTGGGATATACCTTAAGTCCCGAGGAGCACTATCCGGTTCCTGTTCAGGAAATCAAGGCGGCTATCCGTTTCCTGAGAAAGAATGCGGAAAAATACAAGCTGGATCCGGACAGGCTGGCTCTCTGGGGCGGTTCCGCGGGCGCTCACCTGGCCGGCCTTGCCGCAGCAAGCTGTGATACCGGGTATCTGGAGGAGGATCTGTTTGGCAATGATGCCTACAGCGCCAAGCCCAACGCTTTAATTCTGTGGTACGGGTGCTTTGGTTACAATAATAGCGGGAAGATGGAAAAGGACTGGGTATACCAGAATTTCTTCGGCTGTGAGGATCTGGCTTCCATTGAAGAGGAGCTGAGGCTGTCGAATCCGGTGGAGCACCTGACGGAAAAAGCCTGCCCCACCTTCCTGCAGCACGGAAGAGAGGACACGGTGGTTCCTTACAGGCAGTCCGTTGTGTATTACGAAAAACTGGTGGAAAAGGCGGGAGAGAAGAGAAACAGACTGGAGCTTCTCGATCAGTGCGATCATGCGGATGAAAAGCTCTTTGCACAGGACAACATTGCGAAAGTGTTTGATTTTGTGGAAAACGTATTTTCATCAACAAAATAGGGGAGTACGGGCGGCTGAAACAAATCGTCAGGCCAAAGCGGGAACGCTTTGGCCTTTTTGCGATTTTAGAGGGGGAAACGGCGAATTGACAGATAAATTTGAATATTTTGCGCAAGATAGTAAAGATTGCCTTTTGACCGCCGTGTTAAGATAATTCCACAAATAACTATATTAATATTTGGGAGGTAAGGAAGTATGAAGAAAAAGGCACTCGCATGTATTCTTGCAGCAGTTATGTTATCCGGGATTTTTGGCGGATGCGGCTCCAAACCGGCAGACAAGACCCTCAAGGTCTTTTACTGGGACGATCTGGAGACATCCACGGATCTGACGACGCAGCAGTTCAAGGCGGCCGTGGACAAATTTAACGAGGCGGACAACGGCTATCAGATCGAGATGACCACCAGTGATATCAGCAACTACTATATCAAGCTGAATGCCCTGGTGGCGGCGGATGATATGCCGGACGTGTTTATGTGCCATCCCGGAAATCTGATGAGGAATGCGGCCGAGTCCGGGGTACTGATGGAGCTGGATGATATTCTGAAAAAGGATGGATGGTATGACACCTTTAATCCGGCTTACTTTGACAGCCTGAAATACGGGGGAAAGATCGTGGGGCTGCCGGTGGAAGCGGCCAGCGCCTGCGTCTTTTACAACAAGGATATCTTTGCGGCGGCGGGAGCGGAAATCCCCACCACCTGGGAGGAGTTTCTGGATGTCTGCCAGAAGATCAGGGATGCGGGATATGCGCCCATTGTCACCAGCGGAACGGAGGATTGGGTGATCGGCATACTGGGAGGCTATCTGAGCGACCGAAACGGAGGCAGCGTCAATGCCATCGTTGACGGGACGCTGGAATGGACGGATTCCAGCTTCGTGGAGGCGGGAAACTGTCTGCTTGAGCTGGTTGACAACGGGTATTTCCAGGACGGCTACCTCGGGGACAGCAACGGACAGATGACCACAAAATTTATCACCGGCCAGGCGGGAATGATGGTGACGGGATCCTGGGCGATATCGGATATCAACGGAGTGGAATCCACGGTGGCGGACATTGCGGGAGTATTTCCCTTCCCGGCAATCGGCGGGGCGAGCGATGCGAACCGCTGGATTATCAAGACAGACAATATCTGCATTGACCATGACACGGAAAATCTGGATGCGGCGGTGGAATTTTTGAAAATACTCACCGGTGAGGAAATACAGAGGAATTTTGCAGAGATAGCGGGACGTCTTCCGATTCTCCGGAATCTGGAAATCAACTATGACAAGGCGCCGGTACAGCTCAAGGAACTCAGCGACTATATGGCGGATATGACCGGCTCCTTCGGCTACTTTAACGAAACGCTTTCCTCGGAAACCGGCTCGGAGTTCAACAACGCCATTCTCACCATTGCCTTAAAGCAGGCGACTCCTGAGGATGCGTTTATGAGGGTAAAAGAGGTTTCGGATGAGGAAAAGGCGCGCTGATGAATAAAGTATTGAGAAATAAGAGAGCGATTTTTATTTTTACGGCCCCGGCTGCTGCCATGTTCCTGGCAATTATGCTGATTCCGATTGTCTGTGCCATAGCGCTTGCGTTTTGCGACTGGAATTCCATCGGGATGCCCCGGTTCATAGGGGCGGGCAATTTTGTGGAAATGTTTACAAAGGATAAAACAATGGGGATTGCCGTCCGCAACAGCCTGTTTATCGTGGTCTTCTCGCTGGTTACACAGCAGACAGCGGGGCTTTTGATTGCGGCGGCACTCTCCGCAAGAGGGACGAGACTGCGGAATTTCTTCAAAAATATTTATTATATGCCCTGTGTGATCTCGTCATCGGCCCTTGCCCTGCTCTTTTCCTTTTTGTTTAATCCGAATATGGGGATCAACGCCCTGCTGCGGATCTTTGGGATTGAGGGGCCCCTGTGGCTGATGGACGTCTCCTGGAAGATCCCTCTTGGCCTTTGGGCGATCGGCTTTGTGGCCACGTGGCAGTACACGGGCTCTTCCATGATGCTGTATATGGCGGCCATTGCGGGGATTCCGGATACTTATTACGATGCGGCCGAGATCGACGGAGCGGGCAGGGTGCAGTCCTTTTTTCTGATAACCCTGCCTCTGGTGAAACCCATGGCAAAGATCAGCATTACCATGTCGTGTATCGGCTCTTTAAAGTTTTTTGACCTGATTTACAATATGACAAAGGGAGGGCCTAGCCACCAGACGGAGGTAATGGCCTCCCACCTGTACAATTCGGCCTTTGGGAATATGCGTTTTGGCTATGCGAGCGCAATATCCATCACAATTATGGTTATGTGCGTGGCGGTGTCGGCGCTTGTAAACGTGTTGATTAAGGTGGAGGACAGATGAAAAAGAGACAATTACATTTTGGCCGCACTGTTAAATATCTGCTTCTGACGATCTTGGTTCTGATCTATATCATACCGCTTCTGTGGGTGGTATTCGTCTCCCTGAAGACAAACGGGGAAGTGATGGCGCAGCCCTGGTCGCTGCCAAAGACGCTGCACTTTGAAAACTATGCTTCCGCCTGGGTGGCAGGCGGGATTGGAAGGGCTACGCTCAATTCGGCCATCGTATGTACGATTACGCTTGTTGTGAGCATTCTTTTGGGATCCATGGCGGCCTTTTCCATCTCGGTGATGCGCTGGAAGCATTCCGGAAAAGTTTTGAGTATGTTTTTGTTTGGCATGATGGTGCCGGTGCACTGTATTTTGATTCCGCTTTTTGTGTTTTTTGTAAAGCTCAGGCTCACGGATTCCTATCTTGGCATGATTCTGCCTTATACGGCGTTCGCACTGCCCATGACCATCTATCTGATGGGAGGTTTTTTTACCGGTATTCCCTGGGAGGTCTATGAGGCGGCCTGCATAGACGGGTGCTCTGTTTACCGTCTTTTCTGGGAGATAGCGTTTCCTCTGGCCAGGGATGGAATTTTCGTGGTGAGTCTGATGACTTTTGTGGGAAACTGGAACGAGCTGCTGGTCGCCATGGTTTTTACCAGCAGTCCGGGTGTGCAGACGATACCGGTCCGGCTGACGGCCTTTGTCAGCCCTTATGCCACGGACTATGTCCGAATGTTTGCGGCGATCGTGCTGGCCATGCTTCCCACCATTGTGGTCTACTCGGCGTTCAGCAATAAAATAGTGGCGGGCCTGACGGCGGGGGCGGTAAAAGGTTAGAGGAATCTGGCTGTATACCGCCGCAGGCAGGCCTGCGGTATGCGAGGGTAAGGATGAAGAAAGAATTTTGTAATCCGTTTATGCGAAAAGACGGAAGAGAAATAAAAAACAGGCAGGAGTGGGAAGAACAGAGGAGAGGCTATCTGGACTTTTTGCAGCGCGGCCTTTATGGAAATATGCCCAAATGGGGGGAGCCGGCCTTCGGCGAGGTCATAAGCCAAAAGGCCTGTTACGATAACAGAGCGGTGCGGGAGGTCGTGAAGATCCGGATTTTTGGCAAGGAACATGAGGGAATCAAGGTGACGATCGTCCGGCCGCAGATCGGGGAGCGGGTGCCGGTGATTGTCTGGAACTGTTACAAGGATCTGGAGAGCTGCCCCATTGAGGAAGAGGCGGTATGCGAAAGAAAGTTTGCGATCGCCGGTTTTGACCGGGAGGAGATCGCATGGGACGGGGAGAAGAGAGGAATTTTGGAAGAACTCTATCCGGAATGCGGGTGGGGGCGGATCGCACAGTGGTCCTGGGGAAACAGCCGGATTATTGACTATCTGCAAACCTCCTCCTTTGCGCAGCCGGACCGCTATCTGGTCACGGGACATTCCCGAGGGGGAAAGGTGTCTCTCTGTACGGGAATATTTGATGAGAGAGTGGCGCTGTGCCATGCCAATGATTCGGGCTGCGGCGGCGCCGGGAGCGTACATTTTACCGGCAGCAGGTATGGAATGGGAATCGGGGACTGTGAGAGTCTCGCCTCGGTTTACCGCGATTTCCCCTACTGGTGGGGAGAGAATCTGGGAGAATTTGCGGACGGCGGGAAAGAGTTTCCGATTGACGCCCATATTATGCGGGCAATGGTGGCGCCGAGAGCGATTCTGACCACGGAGGCCTACGGGGATACCTGGTCCAATCCCTACGGTACCCTGGCGGCTTGGAGGGCGTCTCAGGAGGTTTTCAGCTTTCTGGGATGTCCGGAGCACAATGGGATACACTATCGGGAAGGAGGACACGGCTTTCTTGAAATTGACTGGAGAACTCTGATCGATTATTATGATATGTGTTACCGGAACCGCAGAGAAAAGATCAGTGCGGTATATTTCCCCAGGGATTGGAAAGAGAATGAAGACCGTTTCGACTGGAAAAATATCCGGCTGCATTACGGCTGGCATTATCCCCGACAGGAGACAGGCAGTGCATGAACAGTTCTTTTATTAATCAGTCCAGGTATCTGCAGTGGTATTACAACACGGATTACGAGGGATACCCTGTGCATTTTCATCACGGTAATTTTTTTGAGTTTATCATTCCCCTTACGGGGGATTATAAGGTATCGGTGGAAGAAAAAATTTATGATCTGAGGGAGCGGGATATTCTGATCATACCGCCCGGGATGCTGCATGGCATGCTGCCGACCAAGGAGCCGGGCGGAAGAATTATCTTTATGGTCAATATGGATTTCATGTATTTGTACGAGAATTACTCGGATATCATGTCTTTCCATGCCCCTGTGCTGTGCATAAGAGAAGCCGGCGGATGTCATCACCAGGATATCTATAAGCTGGTGATGAAAATGAGGAGCGAATATTACCATGACAATCCGTTTCGGGACACGTATATTTACTCTCTCATATTACAGATTTTTGTCACGCTTTCCAGAAGCGGCCTGTATGAGGCGGGAGGCAAGGCAAAGCGGGAAAATACCAAAAAGAAGGAGACGTTTCTGCTGGTCCAGGAATATATGAAGCTGCACCTGCAGGAGGGGCTCGGACTGGAGGAGACGGCGGAGCGGTTTGGCTTCAGCAAATGTCATTTTTCCAGATTGTTTAAAGAGAATCTTCAGATGAATTTTAACGAATATCTGAGCGCACTGCGTATGGAGCAGGCGGAAAGGCTCCTCATACAGAATTCCTATCTCACGGTACAGGAAACCGGTTACCGGTGCGGATATAAAAGCTACAGTGCGTTTGTGAAGGCTTTTAAGGAGAGCTATGGCTGTACGCCTACGGAGTACAAAAGGAAAAACAGAGGCGGAAAGAAGGGGGAGCGGGAGCCGTGACAGGGAAAAGGCAGACGGCGTCCGAAACTTTGGAGAGCCGTTATGAAAAATTTGTGCCGAACCGGATGAGATATCTCAATTTATACCGGAATGATGACAGTCTGGGCTATCCGAGCCACTGGCATTCCGTGAACGAGATTGAATTTATCATGCCCATCCTCAACGATTTTTCCGTTATGTGCGATGGAAAGGAAATAGAACTGAGGGAGAATGAAATCCTGATCATACCCCACGGGCATCCCCACAGCCTTCTGCCCTCCAAAGAATATGGGGAGAGGATTGTCTTCGTGGCGGATCTGGGGCTGATGCATCAGTTCCGTGAGTACCGATCGCTGTTCTCCTTTCAGATTCCGCTCACGAAGATCGATCAGAGGACTCCGCAGCTGCAGAGGGAAATGTGCCGGTGTATCCGGCAGCTGGAGGAAGAATACTTTTCTGAGAAAAAGATGAGGAACAGCTGTATTTACGCATTGGTGATCCAGATTTTTGTGATGCTGGCCAGGTGCTCCACCCTGTCGGAGACGGCGGGCGGAGGCGTCCTGTATCCGGAAAAACTGGCCATGGTGGCCGAATACCTGGAAAACCATTGCGGCGGGGAGCTGACTCTGCAGAAAGTGGGGGAGATTTTCGGCTACACAAAGCAGGAGCTCACGGAACTGATCAGCCGGTATATCGGTCTGAGCTTCCGGCAGTGGCTTTTAAACGTGAGAATCAATAAGGCGGAGGAATACTTGAGCGAGAAACACGAATACAGCATAGGGGAGATCGCCCTGCTGTGCGGCTACAGGAATTACAATACCTTTGTCCGTGTGTTTAAGGAGAAAAAAGGCTGTACGCCGTCCGAATACAGGAAAAACAGATATTAATACAAAGCAAGGGGGAGAAAAGGATGGAAGAGAAAGTTTCAAATCTTTTTTTGAAAAAAGACGGGAGCATGATTGCCAGTCCCGGAGAATGGATGGAATACCGTGCACAGTGGAAAGAAATCCTGGAGGAAAATCTGTACGGGACGTTTCCCAGGGAAGCGGGGACGGCAGGGGGAAGGATTACGGAAAGCAGCCTGGTTTATGGGGCAAAAGCCGTCCGGGAGACGGTAGAGCTGCGCTTTGGCAGGGAAAAGCAGGTTTGCCTTCCAGCGGAAATCCTTCGGCCGGAAGGCGGGGGGAAGTATCCCGTTATCCTGTGGAACCGCCACTGCCAGGAGGACCGATGTCCTGTGGAGGAGGAGCTGGTGTGCGGCCATGGTTTTGTCCTTGCCTCCTTTGTCCGGGGAGATCTGGTGGAGGACGCCGCAGAGCCGGAGGATAAGAGTTTGTTGGAGGCCTACCCCGGATACACGTGGGGACGCATTGCCCAGTGGGCTTTCGGAATGTCCAGGCTTCTGGATTACGTGGCACAGCAGGAGTACTGTGACAGGCGGTATGTGACGGCCTGCGGGCATTCCAGGGGAGGTAAGACGGCCCTGTGCGCAGCCATCTATGACGAACGCTTTACCATGTGTCATGCCAATGGCTCCGGCTGCCTTGGCGCAGGCTCGCTGCGGATTTTCGGAGGTCACTTTGGATACGGGTTTGGAGTTTGCGAGACCATTACCGGAATACAGGAGGTGTTTCCTTACTGGTGGGCTGCGAAACTTGCGGAATATACGGGAGAGAAAGAGAGCGAAATGCCTGCGGACGGTCATATACTGAGAGCTCTGATTGCGCCAAGGCCGGTGATCACCACGGAAGGGTGCGGGGACGACTGGTCCAATCCCTACGGGACACAGATTATGTGGAGGGCGGCGCAGGAAATTTACGATTTCCTTGGATGCCGTGACAGGAACGCCATCCATTACCGGGAGGGCGGTCATGGATTCCAGAGCCTTGACTGGCGCACACTTGCAGATTTCATGGAGATGCAGTTTAGAAATAAGAAAGTACATACAAATCTTGTCTCTTTCCGCAGTGAAGAAGAGACGGAGGAAGCATGCGGATGGAAATGGGAAAGGCCGTTTTACAGTTGGCGCGCTCCTGAAAAAAGATAGAGAATAACCGAACAGATTCTGTTTTCAATAACCTGCGTTTGTGGTATATTCGTATTAGTGGATTACCACAGGCGCAGTTTTTGAATTTACAGCATGAAGGGGTATTTTTTATGAAGAAAATGAAATCGTTGCAGGGGGCTTTCTATGTATTGGTGCTTTTGTCGGTCATTGTCGCCCTTTTTTACTGGTACACGATGCAGAACAGCAGACGCATGGAGGAGAGGAACCGGAATTATGCAGCGGATTCGGCCAGGCTGAAGGCCACGCAGATTGATAACGAGCTGAAAAACGCATTGGATCTGGTTAACACTTATGCATATTTTGTGGGAGAGAGCCTTACGGATCCGGTGGTCACGGATGAAATGCTGACAGAGATGGAAGCGAATTCACAGTTTGACGCCCTGCTGTTTACCACGGCGGACGGTGTGGATCATATTTCTGACGGGAGAACCTCGGACGTGTCGGATCGGGATTTTTATCAAAACGGCATGAGCGGGAAAAGCGATATCTCCATCATATTTGATCCCCATTTTTTTGACGAGACCATGGCCAGCTTTTATTCTCCCGTATATTTTGAGGGGGAGATTGCAGGGATACTCCGGGGAGCCTATCTGGCAGAGGAATATTTGAAGGATATGCTTGCCACCACGTATTTCGGGGAACAGGCGGATGTGTTTCTGTGCACGCCGGAAGGAAGGGTGATTGCAAGCTCGGATGATGAGATGTATGAGGGGAACGTGCTGGATATCCTTGCGGGATCCGGCGTCATTGATAAAGGAACCGCAGTAAAGGCAAAAGAAATTTTCAAAAACGGCGGAGAGGGGGCTTTTATCTGTGCTCCCGGCAGCCAGAAGGATAATATCTGTGTCAGTTACCTTCCGAACAATGATTTTGTTCTTGTGCAGACCTTTCCGGAGAGTGTCACACAGAGGATGATACAGGACGAAAATATTGTGGGAATCCGGCTGGAGCTTATGCTGATCGTGCTGTTTGCGGTCTGTATTATCGTGCTGCTTATCCGGGCGGGAAGGGAAAAGAAGCGGCTGGAAGAGGAGAACCGGGAGCTGGGATACATCATAAGCGGCGTCAACGTGCTGTTTCCCCGCTTTGCCCTGGTGGATCTTGAGGCGGGTACCTACCGCTATCTGGCGGGCACGAGATCGGAGAATAAGGATCTGCCCATAACCGGCAGATACGAGGATCTGGTGGAAACGCTCTGTTCCATGATGCCGGATGAGAAGGAACGCAGGGAGCTTGAGGGGCAGATCAGCAGGGATTCGGTGGCGCAGGTGCTGCGGGAGCAGAAAGACATGCGTTTTGAGAATCACATCATACGCGATGGACGCTCGCAGTGGGAGCACATGAATATCGTCTGCCTGGAGAGGGGGGAAGAAAGGGCCACCAAGGCGCTGCTCACCCGTCAGAATATCACGGAGGTAAAGGAAAAAGAGCTTCGGATTCAGGCCAAGATCTCTCTTGCCGACCGCAAGGAGCGGCAGTATCGGATTGCGATTACCTCTAATTCCTTCTGCACCTTTGAGTTCAACCTCACGCAGGATCTGGTGGAGCAGGATATTGTGCGTATGATTGACGGACGCAGAGTCTCCCTGCTGGAAAAGGCGGGGCTTACGGCGCCCTGTAAGGCGTCGGAATGCTTTGAGAGATGGAAAGCGTTTGTGCTGGAGGAGTCCAGGGAGGACTATGTAGGAATGGTCAACTTGGAATATCTGTCACAGCGCTTTGAACAGGGGGATGCGGAGGTGGACGTGGATTACTGGGGGCAGGATTCCGCCGGGGAGCAGATGTGCGTCCGTCAGTCCTTTATCATGACAAAGGATGACTCTACGGACGATATCGTGGTCATGGTAGTGTCGAAGGAGATCACAGAGCAGGTCAGAAAGCAGAGGCAGCAGACCCAGGCGCTGCAGGATGCCCTCATGCAGGCGCAGCATGCCAACCGGGCAAAGACCACCTTCCTTTCCAACATGTCCCATGATATCCGTACGCCCATGAATGCGATCATAGGATTCACCACCATTGCGGTGAGCCATATTGATAACAGGGAGCAGGTCAGGGACTGTCTGCAGAAGGTTCTCTCTTCCAGCAACCATCTGCTCAGCCTGATTAACGACATCCTTGACATGAGCCGGATCGAGAGCGGAAAGGTGCAGATCAAAGAGCAGGAATGCAATATTTCCGAGATTATGCACAATCTGGTAAATATTATTCAGCCGCAGGTCAAGGCAAAGCAGCTGGAGCTGTTTATCGATACCTTTGAGGTCGCTAACGAGGACGTGATTGCGGATGCGCTCAAGATGAATCAGGTGTTTATCAATCTTCTGAGCAATGCCGTGAAGTACACGCCGGCAGGGGGAACGATTTCCTTCCGGATCATGCAGAAGACCACCTTCCGCCATGGATACGGCGATTATGTGTTTGTCATTAAGGATAACGGAATCGGGATGTCCAGGGAATTTGTGGAGCATGTATTTGAACCCTTTGAGAGGGAGGCAAGCGCCACCCGATCCGGTATTCAGGGCACAGGGCTCGGCATGGCTATCACGAAAAATATCGTAGAGATGATGAACGGCACCATCAGCGTGGAGAGCGAGGTGGGTAAGGGAAGCACGTTTACCGTGGCGCTGACGCTGAAGCTTCAGGATGTTGCAAAGAATGCGGAACAGCTGGAAGGCCTTAAGGGCCTTAGGGCCATGGTGGTGGACGACGACTTTAATGTCTGCGACAGCGTGAGCAAGATGCTCAAGCAGATCGGTATGAGGGCCGAGTGGACCACCTCCGGCAGGGAGGCGGCATACCGGGCAAAAATGGCATATGAGGAAGGCGATTCTTACCATACCTATATTATCGACTGGCAGATGCCCGAGCTTAGCGGGGTGGAGACGGCCAGGAAGATCCGCAGCGTGGTTGGAAGTGATGCGCCTATCATTATTTTAACGGCATATGACTGGACGGATATTGAGGAAGAGGCGAGGGATGCCGGCGTCACGGCCTTCTGTGCAAAACCGCTTTTCATGTCTGATCTGAAATCCGCACTTCTTGCAGCAAACAATCTGACCGACCGGGAGGAAGAGGCCGCTTCATGGACGCTGGCTGACTTTGGCGGGAAGAGGATTCTGCTGGTGGAGGATATTGAGCTGAACCGTGAGATTGCGGAGGTTATCCTCACAGAATCGGGATTCCTTGTGGAATCGGCTCCGGACGGCACAGATGCGGTAGCCATGATGGAAAAAGCTCCGGAAAACTACTATGACGCAATTCTCATGGATGTGCAGATGCCGATCATGAACGGCTATGAGGCCACCAGGACCATCCGCAATCTGCCAAGGAAGGATGTCAGGGATCTGCCGATCATTGCCATGACGGCCAATGCATTGGAGGAGGATAAGGAGGCGGCGTTAAAGAACGGAATGAGCGCCCATATCGCCAAGCCGCTGGATATGGATATTTTCATGGCGGTGCTCAAGGAATTCGTTAAATAATGCAAGGGTCAAAAGGTCATGTATGATATGCTTGCATATCTGTGCATGACTTTGGGAGTCCAACATCATTAAATAATTTCAAACGAGGCAGGAGGACGGAGGTGTGGTAAAACCGGAAAGTGGAAAGCGGATATCAAAGACGGATACTTATCTGAATTGTGCGGAAAGTTTTGCCTACAGGAGCACATGCCTGAAAAGAAAGTACGGGGCAGTGATTGTGAAGGAGGATGCGGTGATCTCCACGGGCTACAATGGCTCTCCCAGGGGCTTTGAAAACTGCTGTGATATCGGGGATTGTCCCCGGATCCGAAGGAACATGCATCAGGGGGAAGGGTACGGACTGTGCCGTGCGGTGCATGCGGAGGCAAACGCCTTACTCAACTGCTCCAGGGAGCAGACTATGGGAGCTGATCTGTATCTGTCCTGCGTAAATCCGCAGGACGGCTCCGTGCATCATGCAAGGCCCTGCCCGCTCTGCGCCCGCCTGATCATCCAGGAGGGTATACGGAATGTGATCCTGCGAAAGGGCGAGGGGACGGAAAACTATCAGGTTATTCCGGCAAAGGAGCTTGCGTGGTTTATGGAAGAATAGGAGAAGGAAAAAAGACAGTGAAAAAAGATAGAGTATTATATGTTTCAGATCTTGACGGTACACTGCTGAATACGAAGGACAAGATATCGGATTACAGCGTTGAGACAATTAACGCCCTGGTGGAGCGGGGAATGCTTTTTACCTACGCAACCGCAAGATCCCTGGTTTCGGCCTCTGCGGTGGCCCGGGGGCTTTCCACTCAGATTCCGGTGATCGTCTATAACGGGGCTTTTATCATAAAGCCGGATACCGGGGAGATTCTCTCGTCCGTCTTTTTCACGCAAAGGGAGCGGGAGACAGTGGCGGATTTTCTTACGAAGGAGGGTATCTTTCCGCTGGTTTACGCCTATGTGGACGGGCAGGAGAGGGTATCCTGGCTGCCGGAAAAAGAAAACGAGGGCTTTTGCCGGTATTTTGCAAAGAGGAAGGGGGATCGGCGGTTCCGGCCGCTTACGGAGGAACAAAATCTCTATGAGGGGGAGATTTTCTATTTTACCTGTATCGGGGAGAGGGAAGAGCTCCTTCCTGTCTACGAGAGATTCCGGGATGACGGAAACTATATCTGCACCCTGCAGCAGGAGCTTTACAGCACGGAATATTTCTGTGAGATCATGCCAAAAGGGGCCACCAAGGCGAATGCCATCGGAAAGCTGAAGAAGATGTGGGGGTGTGAGAGGGTGGTATCCTTCGGAGATGCCGTTAACGATATTCCCATGTTCCGCATCTCGGATGAATGCTATGCGGTGGCAAATGCAGTGGAGGAGCTGAAGGCCATGGCGGACGGCGTGATCGGGGATAATGACAGTGACGCAGTGGCAAGATGGCTGCTTGCGAGTGCGGTTGTCTGAATGTTTCAGCAGCTTACTGTTTCGCAATTACCTAAAAAAGCTTAGTTATGGAAAGGAAAAAGGATTATGTTGGAATTCAAGTATGACACGCAGCTTTTAATTGAGGGAGAAAACCTGGATGAGGACGAGATCAGCGAGTATTTCACAGAGCACTTTAATGGAGACTGCCTGCTGGCGGTGGGAGACGAGGAGCTGATCAAGATCCATTTTCACACCAACGAGCCCTGGGAGGTGCTGAGATACTGTGCGTCCATCGGGGAGATCTATGATATCGTGATAGAGGATATGGACAGGCAGTCCAGAGGCCTAAAGGGATAATCGGCTGGCGAGGTATTTCGGAAAAGGAGATCTATGACCGTTATGAAAGGTATTTATTATAATGGAAAGGATGCGCTTTACAGGGAGGACATTCCCATGCCCGTACCGGAAGAGCGGGAGAGCCTTGTGAAGATCCGTATGTGCGCTCTCTGCAATACGGACAAGGAGGTTCGAAAGGGCTATCGTCCCGACTTCCGGGGAGTGATGGGACATGAATTCGTGGGCGAGGTGCTGGAATCTCCCAGGGAAGACCTGATCGGAAAGAGAGTGGTGGGAGAGCTCAATGCCTCCTGCGGGAAGTGCATCTATTGTAAGACGGGACGCACCACTCACTGTAACAGCCGCAGGGTTCTTGGCATGTCGAACAAGGACGGAGCGTTTGCGGAATATATGACCATTGACACGGGACTTCTCCACGTGGTTCCGGACGGCCTTGCGGATGAGATTGCGGTTTTTACAGAGCCTCTTGCGGCGGCTCTCGAGATTCTCACGCAGATTCATATTTCTCCTGACAAAAATGCGGCGGTTCTGGGGGACGGAAGGCTTGCCCTTCTGACAGCCCAGGTTCTGGCGCTTACCGGGCTTGACCTTACGGTAATTGGAAAGCACGAGGAAAAGCTGGAACGGTTCAAGCCCTTTGCGAGGGTGACGACGCAGGGCGAGAGGGAGGGCTACGAGTATGTGGCCGAGTGCACGGGATCCGAGACCGGGCTTCCCAGGGCTTTTGAGCTGGTACGGAAAAAGGGAACCATTATTCTAAAGAGCACTTATGCCGGGAAGCTTGGCCTGGATATGAGCATGGTTGCCGTGAATGAGATTACCATTGTGGGGAGCAGATGCGGCCCCTTTGAGCCGGCGCTCAAGCTGCTTGGAGAAGGGAAGGTCAAGCTGCCGCCCATTGAGCTGTATGATCTGAAGGATTTTGAGAAGGCCTTTGCGTCAAGGGCGTTTAAGGCGGGGTTTGCATTATAGGGGGAAGTCTGCATTATCAATCGCAGCAATGTATTCGTCCGTACTAAAAATAAAACGTTCTCCCTTTTATTTATGCATCCATGCAATTTAAGCAGTTCAGGCAATCCTTCTGGATTAATTCATGAAAATCTACTGTTACATAAAGACAATTAAGCCGGAGCATACTAGGAAGTATGAAAAAGAAGAATATCCACAGCTTTGATTTTTATTGTCTTTTATTTTTTGTGCTGTCCTTTGCGGGCTGGGTATGGGAGGTGGTTCTGCATCTTTTTACCTCCCACGCTTTTATTAACCGGGGCGTTTACAAGGGGCCTTATCTGCCAATTTACGGCGTGGGAGGCCTGCTGCTGTCCTTTTTCCTGAAACGATTCCGCAAAAACCCGCCTTTGGTGTTCGCCCTTTCCCTGATGATCTGCTCCGTGCTCGAATATTTCACCAGCTGGTTTCTGGAAAGAAAGTGGGGAGTGAGATGGTGGGACTACAGCGGGCATTTCATGAATCTGAAAGGGAGGATCTGCCTGATGGGGGCGCTGGTGTTCGGGGCGGGAGGAACCGCCCTTGTGTGCTGGTTTGTCCCCGCTTATGAGAAGTGGGTGGAAAAGCTTCCGGTAAAGCTGCGGCTTACGGTGTGCGTTATCTCACTTGTCGTCTTTGCGGCGGATGCGGCCCATGCCGAAATACGGCCCAATGTGGGCGAGGGGATTACTTCGGAGGAAGAAAATTAGATAATAAAACACTTGTATTTTCAGATGTCCGGTGATATAGTGAATATACTCTGATATCGTATTTCGTTCATACGATTCTGACTTCCAGTCATGCTGGAAGGTAAAGGAGGGCATTTCGCCCTGTTGATACCCACTGTAAAGCTGGCAGAAAAGAGAAAACGGCAGCTGAATGTCATAATGCATTTCGGCGTACCTTTATTCCTTCAATCCTATTTTCTGTCAGGAAAATTATCGATATGGAAGGAGCCATTTATGACAAAAGAAACGCAGACTGCTATCAACAACCCGCAGCTTTTTGACAGCAGCAGTAAGCTGATTTTCGGTGACAATATTTTAAGCGCTCAGTTTTCCCGGGACTATGCCGACATGGAAATTCTGAGAAATATAAAACCGGAGGATGTGGAGGACGTATCAAATCGTTACGTGCCGCTGTTTGGCACGGAGCGGGAGAGTGACACAGTCAAGAGAGTGGATATTTCCAAGTACCATTCCCTGAAAAGTCCGTTTGCGGAAAAGAACGAAAGCAAGATCAATTTACCGTTGTATATTGTTTCGCTTATTGAACACAAGACGAAAGTGGAGTATAATGTGGTCATGCAGATGCTGCGGTACACGGTGTATATCTGGGAGGATTTTGAGAAAGAGATGGAGAGACGGCATGCGGGTATCAGCCGGAGGAAAGGATTCAGATATCCGCCGGTTCTTCCGATCGTTTATTACGAGGGGAATGGGGAATGGACAGCCCCGGCTGATCTGTCGGAAAGAATCCTTGGCGGGGAGCTTTTAGGAAAATATCTGCCGCATTTCAAGTACCAGCTGGTTCGGCTGCATGACTACAGCAATGCGGAGCTGCTCAAAAAAGGGGACGAGATCTCCCTGGCTATGCTGATCAACAAGATTCACAGTCCGGAGGACATGACGGCGTTCATGAAAATTTCAGGTGAAAAGGCAGATGAAATTCTGAAGGATACGCCCGAGTATCTTCTGGAGATTATGGCAAAACTGCTCAGGGCGTTGTTATATAAAATGAACCTGCCAGAGGAAGAGACGGAGAGCGCAGTTTCAAAGATTAAGGAGCGTAAGATGTCGATGCTGTTTGAGAATGTAACAATGGATATACAGGCGGAGAGAAGGAACAGGGCGAAGGCGGAAGAGAGACTTAATGCGACAGAGAAAGCGTTTGAAGTCTATAAACAGGTCAGCAGAATGCAAAGACGGGGCTGTCTTGAAGCTGAGATTAAGAGTGCCCTGTCGGAAAAATTTTCTTTGACAGAGGAGGAGGCGGATGCCGAGTACAGGAAAGCTCTTGAAGAGTATTTAAAAGATTGACGGTGTGATGCCATATCTGCCGATTGACAAACAGGTCTTTCTACATTATGATAGACATGACAAAAGCCATGACGAAGAGAAGTAGTGTGGGAGTTCACTCAAAGAGAGTCGGCGGCGGTGGGAATCCGGCAGCAGAGCCCATATGAATAACACTTCCGAGCTGCAGGCTGAACAGGACGGCTATATCGAAGCTGTTCCAAGTAGGTGCGCCGTAAGCCGCGCGTGAGACGGCAGATGAAGGGACTGCACGGCAGAGAGTTGCAAAGCGGCATCTTGCAATGAAAAAGCTTGCGTTGTAAACGGCTGCATGGCAGTAAATCAGGTGGTACCGCGGATTTTTATTCGTCCTGAATTGATGAAACGTCAATTCAGGGCGTTTCTGGTTAACACGGGGATGGAGCGCAGAGTGCGTCTTCCCTGAATGAAACAGTAAACCGAATGGGAAAGGGAGAGAAAGATGGAATTATCGACATTGTATCGGGAATGTACACTGGATCAGATTACAGAAAAAGACATCGCGGGAGAACGAAAGGTAGCAGGCTGGGTGGAAAATATCAGGGACCATGGCGGCGTGTCCTTTATCGACCTGAGAGACAGGTACGGCGTACTGCAGATTGTCATGAGAAATACGCAGCTGCTTAAGGGAATTGGCAGGGAAGACTGCGTGAGTATTACGGGAAAGATTGAGAAACGGGACGAGGAGACTTACAATCCCAGGATCCCCACGGGAACCATTGAGCTGGAGGCCCACACCGTGGAGATTCTGGGAAAGGTCACAGGACAGCTTCCCTTTGAGATTGTAACGTCTAAGGAGACAAGAGAGGAGCTGCGGCTGAAATACCGCTATCTGGATCTGAGGAACCGGAAGGTTCTGGATAACATGATTTTCCGTTCCAGAGTGATTCAGTTTCTCCGGGAGAAAATGACGCAGCTGGGATTTATGGAGGTACAGACCCCGATTCTGTGCGCATCCTCGCCGGAGGGAGCAAGGGACTATATTGTGCCTTCCAGACATTATAAGGGGAAATTTTATGCGCTGCCCCAGGCACCCCAGCAGTATAAGCAGCTATTGATGGTATCGGGAATCGACAAGTATTTCCAGATCGCCCCCTGCTTTAGGGACGAGGACGCAAGGGCGGACCGCTCTCCCGGTGAGTTTTACCAGCTGGATTTTGAGATGAGCTTTGCCACCCAGGAGGATGTGTTCCGGGTGGGAGAGGAAGTGCTTACGGCCGCCTTTGAGAAATTTGCACCGGAAGGGTATGCGGTTACAAAGGCTCCCTACCCGGTGATCAGCTATAAGCGGGCCATGCTGGAATTCGGAACGGATAAGCCGGATCTGCGCAATCCCCTGAGAATTATTGATCTTTCGGAATTTTTTAGTAAATGTGCCTTTAAGCCGTTCCAAAATAAGACGGTGAGGGCTGTCAGAATACACGGACTTCAGTCCAAGGGCTTCCACGAGAAGATGCTGAAATTTGCCATGGGAATCGGGATGGCCGGACTGGGCTACCTGGAGGTGCAGGAGGATCTGTCCTTCAAGGGTCCGATCGACAAGTTCATACCGGATGACCTGAAGGCGGAGCTTCGGCGGCTGGCGGATCTTGCGCCGCAGGACACCATTTTTTTCATTGCGGACAAAGAGCGGCGGGCGGCGGACTATGCCGGGCAGATCCGCACGGAGCTGGGAGAGAGGCTGGAAATCTGCGAGAAAAACGCATACCGTTTCTGTTTTGTCAATGATTTTCCCATGTTCGAGCTGGATGAGGAGACGAAAAAGCCTGTGTTTACACACAATCCCTTTTCCATGCCCCAGGGAGGGCTTAAAGCGCTTTGCGATAAGGATCCTCTGGAGATTCTGGCGTATCAGTACGATATTGTCTGTAACGGCGTGGAGCTTTCCTCAGGTGCGGTGCGCAACCACAGTCTGGATGTGATGGTGAAAGCATTTGAAATTGCGGGCTATGACGAGGAGGTATTGAAGCAGAAATTCGGGGCGCTTTACAATGCATTTCAGTTCGGAGCGCCTCCCCATGCGGGAATGGCTCCCGGTGTGGACCGGATGATCATGCTTCTTCGCAATGAGCAAAATATCAGAGAAGTTATAGCCTTTCCCATGAGCGGATCCGCACAGGATCTGATGTGCGGATCTCCGGGCGAGGTGACGGAGCAGCAGCTTCGGGAAGTGCATATCAAAGTCAGAAAATAGCCGGGAAAGGCAGGGGAAACGGGAAATCATGATAAGGCATCGCAATAATATGAATATCTTTATTGTAGGCGGGGGAGCGATTGGAAGAACACTGGCGGGACAGCTGGTAAAGGACGGCTATAAGCTGACGGTCATTGACCGGAATCCGGACGTGGCGGGAAGGCTGGGAAATACCATGGATATTCTCTGTTACACGGGAAACGGAGCCTCCTATTCCACTCTGGAGGAGCTTGGTGCGGGAGAGGCGGATATTTTTATCGCAGTGACGGAGACGGATGAGATGAATATCCTGAGCTGTCTTACCGCCCATCTGTTAGGAGCCGGACATACCATAGCCCGGATCCGGGATGTGGACTATGCGAAACATAACCACTTTTACAAAGACAGGCTTGGACTTTCCATGATCATCAATCCGGAGCTTGCCACGGCCATGGAGATCGGAAGGCTCCTTCGCTTCCCTCTTGCCACCAGGGTGGAGGTTTTTGCGGGGGGACGTGCGGAGCTTGTGGAGATGAGCGTCCGGGAGGAGAGCCCTTTAAATGGCAAATCCCTGATCGAGATCACCCAGAGCATGGGAATCAATCTGTTAATCTGCGCCGTGGTGCGGCAGGAGGAGGCCTTTGTACCCAAAGGAAGCACGGTGATCTGTAAGGGAGATATTCTGTATCTGACAGGAGCGGCGGACGAGCTGCGTAAGGCCTTTCGAAAACTGAAGCTCCCCGTGAAGCCTCTCAAATCAGTCATGATAGCGGGAGGGGGAAGGATTTCCCACTATCTGGCGGAGGCACTGCTTCATCAGGGCTCCAAGGTGACGCTGATCGAGAGGAATGAAGAGATGGCAAATGCCATATCCGGCGCAATCTCCGGAATCAACGTGATCTGCGATGATGCGCTGGCCTATTTTGATTCCATGTCCCAGACGGACATCCAGAGAACGGACGCTTTTATCACGCTGACGGAAAACGACGAGTACAACCTCACAGCGGCTATGTACGGAGAATCCCAGGGGATCGGCAAGGTGATCTCCAGGATCAGCGCCAAGTCCCGATTAAAGGTGCTCTCTCCTGAAAGCAAGATCTGTACCATATCCAGGGAGGATGTTGCAGCGGACAGGATTCTGGGCTACAGCCGTTCTCTCCTCAATGCGGAGGATAATGATGCAGTGGAATCCCTGTACCGGCTCATGGACGGTAAGATTGAGTTTATTGAGTTTAAGGTGGACGAGAAGGATCAGAACCTGAATATTCCCCTGAAAAATCTTAAAATGAAGCGCAATATACTGATTGGATGCATTATAAGAGATATGAGAACCATTATTCCCAGAGGTGATGATGTGATCAGAACCGGAGACACCGTGCTGGTTGCTTCCATAAACAGACAGATCGCCCGCCTGGAAGACATTTTTGCTACGTAAGGATCATGCGGAGAGGCGGATACGAAGATGAATAAACGTAAGATTATCAGTATAATAGGAAGAATTATTTTGATTGAGGCGGCGCTGATGATTCCGGCCCTTGTGGTGTCGCTTCTCTATGGGGACGGCGATGCTCCGGCTTTTATCGTTACCATGATTCCGGCGATGATTGTTGGGCTTCTTTTTTCCAGGGTGCGGCAGTCGGACAGGAGAATGAGCAGCCGGGACGGATACTTCATTGTGGCGGCGGCCTGGATCGTGATTTCCCTGATCGGGGCAGTGCCCCTTTTTGCCGCAGGTGGATTTGCCTCCTACTGGGATGCGCTCTTTGAGATTATTTCAGGCTTTACCACCACCGGAGCGTCCATACTGGCCCGGCCTGAGGATCTGGGCCACGGCATTATCTTCTGGCGCAGCTTTACCCACTGGATCGGGGGTATGGGAGTGCTGGTCTTCGTGCTCATGGTGATGCCTATGGAAAATGATAATTCCATGCATCTTGTGCGGGCGGAGGTGCCGGGGCCCACGGCGGGCAAGCTGGTTCCCAGAATGCGCACCACCTCCATGATTCTCTACGGGATTTATGCGGCTATGACGTTGATCCTGGTGGTTCTTCTGCTCTGCGGAAGGATGTCCTTGTTTGACAGTTTCTGCATCGCTTTCGGAACGGCGGGAACCGGCGGGTTTGCCACCAGCTCTGCGGGGATCGCAGGCTATGACAGCGCTTACATTGAGATTGTGCTGGGCGTTTTCATGCTGCTTTTCGGCATCAATTTTAATATTTATCATCTGCTCCTGTTCGGCAAGATCAGGGACGTGTTTAAGTCGGAGGAGGTCAAGGTATATCTCGGGATCGTGGCCGCATCCACGATTGCCATTTCCGTCAATATCTTAGGTCAGTCGGCGAGTCTGGGAAGAGCGGTAAGAGACTCCTTTTTTCAGGTGGCAAGCATCATCACCACCACGGGCTTTGCCACGGTGGACTTTAATTTCTGGCCGGAGTTCTCCAAGCACACGCTGGTGCTGCTCATGATCATCGGCGCCTGCGCAGGCTCCACGGGCGGCGGTTTTAAGGTTTCGCGGGGGCTTATTCTGGTGAAATCCTTTTTTGCGGAGATCAGGAAGATCATCACGCCAAGAGCCGTGATCACGGTGAGGCTGGACAAAAAGCCGGTGGATATGCAGACGGTGAATTCCACAAAGATCTATGCCGGCGCTTACCTGATCCTGATCTGTGTGTTTACCTGGATCCTTTCTCTGGACGGAAAGGATCTGACCACGAATCTCACGGCGGTGCTGTCCTGTTTTAACAATATCGGGCCCGGTCTTGCCGGGGTGGGTCCTATGGAAAATTTCAGCTTTTATTCTGACTGGGCGAAGGTGCTTCTGTCTGCGGCAATGCTCACGGGAAGGCTGGAAATATTTCCCATGTTTCTGCTGTTTTCCAGATCCACACATAAAAAGTAGGCTATCCGCCTTTTCCACACACAAATCACAAATTTGCGTGGTATACTGACTGGAAACAGGGGGTATTAAGATGCAGAAAATTTTAGTGGTCGAGGATGATCCGGATATTCAGGAGCTTTTGCAGAACTTCCTGAGGGAGGCCGGTTATGAGGTGGGCACAGCCTTTGACGGGGTGGAGGGGCTTGGCGCATTTGAGGAGAGGGATTATGATCTGGTGCTCCTTGATGTCATGCTTCCCAAGCTGGACGGATTTGCACTCTGCGAGCTGATACGCAGAAAATCCCGGGTTCCCATTATCATGCTCACGGCTCTCAGCGGTGAGAAGGAGCAGATCAGGGGGCTTGACCTGCAGGTGGATGATTATATTACAAAACCTTTTTCCATGCCGGTTCTGATCCGCAAGGTGGCGGCGGTTCTCCGAAGGAGTGCGGCGGGAGCGGGATGGGAGCATCAGACGCTGTCCCACCAAAACCTTACCCTGGATCAGGATAGCCGCTGCGTCTTTTTGGACGGGCGGGAGTATGAACTGACCTGCCGCGAGTTTGAGGTGCTCTGGGAGCTTCTGTCCCACAGGGGGCGTGTGCTCACCCGGCAGAATCTCCTGGATCGTCTGTGGAAATACGATTTTTACGGGGACGAGAGGGTGGTCGACACACATATCAAAAATCTCCGCAAAAAGCTGGGGATCGATTTTATCCAGACAATCAGAGGGGTGGGATACAAAATTGATAAGGAAGATTAAGAGCAGTCTTTTTGCGGAAGTGTTTCTGATCACCCTGGCAATGCTTTTGGTTGTCAGTTTTTTTATCTATGCGGTGCTGGCCGTTCTCCTGCCAAAAACCTATTCTGCGGAGCTTGAACAGGCGCTGGATGGGCAGGCCCGGGATTTGGCGGGAGAGCTTTCCCGCATTTCCATGGAGGAGAGCGGAAGTCTCTTTGACCGGTTTCTCCGGAACGAAACGATCGCATATCTCGAGCTGTACACAGAGCAGGGAATTCAGCTGGAGATCCCCTCGGGCAGTGCGGAAAGCACAGGAACGGCATCGGAGGCTGTCACAGTGGAAGCGGAGGCCGTCTCGGAGATATCCTATGAGGAGCAGGCACCCCTCCTGTCAGGAAGCTACTGGTTTTCCTTTCAGGGAAGCGGGGAACGCTGTATGCTCACGGTTTACGGAAGAGCCAGGGAGGCGGCGAAGCTCCAAAAGTCCTTTTCCGGTATTTTCCCCATATTTCTGGGAGTGATGTTTCTTGCGGCCTTTGGCGTTTCCTTTCTGTATTCCCGTCTGATCACAAATCCCATAGTGAAACTAAGTCATATTTCCAAAGAGATTTCATCCCTTAAGCTTGAATGGAAGCTTGCAGGCGATCGTCAGGATGAGCTCGGGGTGTTGGAGAGAAGCCTGAATGAGATGTCGGTAAAGCTTGCGGAAACGCTGAAAGAGCTCAGGGAGGCGAACCGTCAGCTTGCCCTTGACATGGAGCAGGAGAAGGCTCTGGAGCAGGCGAGGCTGGATTTTTTTTCCGCAGTATCTCATGAGCTGAAGACCCCGATCACTATTATAAAAGGGCAGCTGGAGGGAATGTGTCTGAAAATAGGGGTCTACAGGGATCGGGATAAATATCTGGCCAGGGCGCTTGAGGTTACAAACCGGTTGGAGGCCATGGTAGGGGAGATCCTCACGGCGCTCCGGCTGGAAACCGCTCGGGAGGATTTTCAGAACCAGTGCTTTGACTGTGTTCCGCTGATCATGGCTTATCTGGAGGAGGCGGAGGATCTGACTGCGCAAAAACAGCTGCGGGTGCGCACGCACTGTGAGGGAAAGGCATGTATGAACGGTAATAAGCCGCTGATGGAAAAGGTGTTTTCCAACCTTATCGGGAATGCGGTGAAATATTCGCCCAGGGAAGCCCTTGTGACGATCTGTATACGGTCCGTTCCAAAGGGGTGGGTTTTTTCCGTGGAAAACACTGGCGTTTCGATTCCGGCGCAGAAACTTACGGAGGTCTTTGACGCATTCACCTGCGTGGATCCCTCCCGGAACAGGGAGAGCGCCGGCAACGGGCTGGGGCTTTACCTTGTCCAAAGGATTCTGGAACGGCACGGAAGCGTCTGCAGGGTATGCAATACGGATCAGGGAGTGCGGTTCTGGTTCGAAATGCGGGATGCAAGGGACATTTACTAAACGTTTATGTGCCGCTTTGCGGCGCTCCGCCACAGATGACAGCCCTTTCTTCACACAAATCACAAATTAATTCCAATAGTGCGACAAAATCAGTTGGTATACTGGGTGCATAATGAAAGGAAAGGATTGGTGATTGTGATGAAGAAGAAAATATGGATAGGTGCGGGTATTTTTCTTGCAGGATGCGTTCTGACAGCCGGAGGTCTGTCTCTGGCAGCCGGGAGGGGAGGTCAGGAAATTACGCTGCAGGCTGAGGAGGGCGCATGGGAGAGCAGCGAGGCTCTCTCCGGGAAGGAACTGGAGGAAAGGGAACGGGAGCGTATCCGGGAGACGGCGCAGGCTTTTGAGATCTACGAAGAATTCGGGATGACTTATGACCGGAAACAGAACCGTTTCTTTTACAATGGGAAGATGGTACGGCATTTTAATGATCAGATCGGGGAGGGTTCCAATGCGTTTCACCATAACGAGGGTGTGATTGACGTGATACCCTTGAGGGATGACCAGGGGAGACTCACAGGCCTTCGGGAGGCGACAAGAGAGGAGTTTGAGGAGAGGTCTGTCAGATGGCAGGAGCTGCAGGATCAGTTTCCGTCGGATTTGGGGGAGAATGCCTGTATGGAGCTTGGAGATCCGGATGAGAATTTTCTGGAGGAATATGCGGTTTACGAGCCCTTCGGCCTTACTTGTGAGAAGGACGGTCTTTACTTTGAGGGCGAGAAGGTCCGGTATTTCCTGGACGGAACGGAGCTGGATGAGGGATGCCTGAGTGCCTGGCGCCAGTATTGGAACGGTGAGGGAGCCGTGGATGTCCACACGGTGCGGACGGTGATCGACAACGGGGATGGGAGCTATGACCCTTTTGGAGAGCTGATCGGAATGGAGCGGTATTCTAAGGAGGAGTTTGACAGAAGAGATCTGAAGGATTTTCAGGGCTCTTTGGAGGCGACCGCCGTGGATGCGCCGTCCGGGGGCGGTTTCTTCGAATGGCTGTTTGGGAAAAAGGACAGAGGCGCCTCTTTTGAGGAGATCTTTGAAGCATACAGGGATTATGGGATTACCTACGTGGAGGCAGACAAAGGAAGCGGTGTGGGAAATGTGTATGATAACGGAGAGCTGGTGGATTATTTTGTGGACCGCAGGCCTGACGGAGGGGTGTTTTCCTTCTGTTCCAGAGGCGGTAAGTCAGCGGACGGAGACAGAGATTCTAATGTTAATGCCAAAAACGGAATTACGGTTTCCACAGTCTATGATGAAAAGGGGAAGCTTTGCGGGGTAAGCCGGATCGAGTGATCTTCTGACAGAAAAAATTGGTCAAATAAGCCGGACGGTGTTATAATTATTATGTCGTTAACTAGTAAAAGTCAGGCGGTGAGACCATGGATGTGCTGAATGCTAAGCAGCGTCATAAGTGCATGAGTCACATAAAGAGCAAGGATACGAGTATAGAGGTTTCCCTGCGCAGGGCGTTGTGGAAAAAGGGATACCGCTATCGGAAAAATTATAGTGCGTTGCCGGGGAAACCGGATATTGTTCTAACTAAATATAGAATAGCCATATTTTGTGACGGAGAGCTTTTTCATGGGAAAAACTGGGAGGTTCTCAAACCCAGATTACTTAAGGGGAATAATCCGGATTTCTGGGTAAAAAAAATCGAGCGAAACATGAAGCGTGATGATGAAAATGACAAAAAGCTTCTGTTTCTGGGATGGACAGTGATACACTTCTGGGGAAATGACATTTTGAAAAATACCGATCAGTGCGTGAAGGTGGTCGAAGAGGCGATTTTTGATGACCTGATCGGCGATTGACTCTGGGAAAGAATGACAGTGAAGGAGAAAAATCATGAATAAGAGGCCAAAACGGATGAAGGTGATTTCACTGTTTTCCGGATGCGGAGGAATGGATTTGGGATTCGAGGGAGACTTTGACGTTTTGGAATCCTCTGTGAATCTGTCTGTAAACAAATCCTGGAAGATAAAAAAGACCGGTGACGGCCGGGCAAGGCTTGGGAAAACCAGATTCCACATTGTGTTTGCCAATGACATCAAGCCTGAGGCAAAGGCGGCATGGGTAAATTATTTTGGCAAAAAGGGAGTGAATCCTGAAGGATATTACCTTGACAGTATCGTGAATCTGGTGAAAAGAGAAAAGGAGGAGGGAACCTTCAAATTCCCGGCGGAGTGTGACGTGGTGATCGGAGGGTTTCCGTGTCAGGACTTTTCCATAGCGGGGAAGCGGCTGGGGTTTGCCTCTGACAAGGGACATAACGGAAAGCGCATCGGAATGGAGGAGCCCACGGTGGAAAACAGGGGTCAGCTATACATATGGATGCGGGAGGTAATAGGGATCACGCAGCCAAAGGTGTTCGTTGCGGAAAATGTCAAGGGTCTTACGAATCTCAGGGATGTAAAGGAAGTGATAGAACGGGATTTTGCCTCGGTCTGTAACGGAGGATATCTGGTAATTCCGGCCAAGGTAATTAACGCCGCTCATTACGGAGTCCCTCAGGGGAGAGAAAGGGTTATCTTTTTTGGCTTTAAAAAGTCATCTTTGAATGAAAGGGCGCTGATGGAATTACAGAAGGAGCATCTTTCAGAGGAATACTCGCCGTATCCGTTAAAAACACACTATCTGCCCGAGGAGAAGCCCGAGAACGGAAGAAAAAGGTTTGTCACGGTTCGGGAGGCCCTGAGTGGTTTGGACGAGCCTGAGAAATCAACGGATATCAGTCAGCAGAAGTATTCAAAGGCAAAATATATGGGGAGGCACTGCCAGGGACAGCAGGAGGTTGTTCTGGATGGGATAGGGCCCACGATCCGTTCGGAGCACCATGGAAATATAGAGTTCAGACGTCTGACCAGAGAGCATGGAGGAAGATACGGGGAAGAGCTGGATAAGGGATTAAGAGAGCGCAGACTGAGTGTCAGAGAGTGTGCCAGAATCCAGACCTTTCCGGATGATTACGAATTTGTAATTCCTGCGCAGAAGGGAAATAAGTCTGTTTCTGGATCAGAGGCATACAAAATTATCGGAAACGCCGTGCCCCCTCTTTTGGGGTATCATATTGCAAAAAGACTGGAGGATAACTGGGAGCTTTATTTCGGAGAAGGGGGGAGGGAAAATGCAGACAGAAAAGGATCCTGCTTTGGCGGAATTTGAAAGGTTATGTTTTGAGACTTGTCGGATTATGAATTCGAAGGCGGAGGAACAGCCGTCATACTATCTGTCAAAAGGCGCACAGAAGCTTGAGCCCGAGGTGAAAAGGGCTTTGGAGCAGGCGGCCGTGGGAACAATATTTGAAAACAAAATAGAGATGGTCAGCGGACAGAAATTCCCGGATATCGTGGTGGCCGGGCGCTTTGGAGTGGAGGTCAAATCCACCAAGGATGACAAATGGTCCATGGTGGGAGGAAGTGTTGCGGAAGGAACGAGGGTGGAGGGGGTTGAACATATCTATGTTTTGTTTGGAAAGCTGCACAGGCCGGTGGAATTCCGGACGAGAAGGTATGAGGATTGTCTGTATGATATAGCGGTCACGCACAGCCCGAGATATAAGATTGATATGGAGCTAAAGGCGGGCGATACGATTTTTGACAGAATGCAAATCTCCTATGACAGTATGCGCAGGCTGGATAATCCCATTGAACCGGTAGTCAGCTATTATCGTTCCACTTTAAAGCCGGGTGAATCCCTGTGGTGGATCAATGGAGAAGATGCGGCATCGGGAAGCGCACCTGCGAAGATTCGCTTATGGAGCACTCTTTCAAAGCAGGAAAAGGAAGATCTCATCGCGCAGGGATTTGCTTTATTTCCGGAACTGTTCGGGGACAGCCGCAATAAATATGAAAAATTTACTTTGTGGCTCGTTGCAAATCATGGAGTGATTTCCGCATCTATGAGAGACCCGTTCTCGGCGGGGGGAAAGTTCAACCTGAATATTAACGGAAATCATTATGAGAGACTGCCGCAGAAGTATTCACAATTATTTTCGTATCGTCACCAGGTACAGGACATGATATTGCATATAGACAGGGAAGCTCTTGAGGAGACCTGGAATGCAGGTAAAGTGAGGGATAAGGAGCGAATTCAAAAGTGGATCGAACTGGTTTCACGTCATGCTGAAAAGGAGACATTTGATGTAACAGGGCTGCTGAACGACATATTCAGATGATGCTTCGAATCCGATTTTTCGGATCCGATCAGCGGATAAGCGCAGAAGACCGGCATCACCGATAACAGGACGGTGATGCCGGTCTTTGCCTTACATATTAACTGTATATACGGACTTAATAAACCATAGCCTCTTCCTCTCCGCTCAGTACACGGAGCGCACCCTGGGTCAGGGCAAGAAGCTCATCCTCACCGGGATAAACCGTGAAGGGAGCGATAAAGCCGGCCCTTTCCTCCATCTTGTCTACCACGGCCTTGTTGTAGGCGATACCGCCGGTTACGATGATCTGGTCAACCTTTCCCTTGAGGACACAGGACATGGAACCGATATTCTTGCATACCTGCAGGATAAAAGCCTCGCGTACCTCGTCCGCATGGGAATCGCCTTCGTCGATCATTTTGGCAACGTCGCGCATATCGTTGGTTCCAAGATAAGCGTTGAATCCGCCGCCGCCCACGATCTTCTTGTAAACCTCTTTCTCGGTGTACTCACCGGAAAAGCACATCTTAATCAGGGCCCCGGAGGGAACAGCACCCGCTCTCTCGGGAGAAAAAGCTCCGTCGCCGTCAAGTGCGTTGAACACGTCAATTACCCGGCCCTTTTCATGAGCGCCAACGGAAACGCCTCCGCCCATATGTACCACGATCAGATTCAGGGAATCGTAAGCCACTCCCTTTTCCTTTGCGTAGCGCTTTGCGACCGCCTTCTGGTTCAGCGCATGGAACACGCTGGTGCGGGGAAGTTCCGGAACACCGGAATATCTTGCGATGGGCATGAGCTCGTCAACCACCACGGGATCCACGATATAGGAGGGAGCGCCGATGGAATCGCCGATCTCCCTGGCAAGGATACCGCCCAGATTGGAAGCGTGCTGCCCCTGCTTACCGATCTTGAGATCCTCCAGAAGCTCGTCGCTGACCGCATAGGTTCCGCCGGGAATGGGCTTTAACATGCCGCCGCGCCCAACAATGACCTGAAGGGACTTGATATCAAAGTTTTTCTTTTCCAGCAGGTCGAGAATAATCTGTTTACGAAAATCCTTCTGATCCACGATGGATGCGTACTTTGCGATCTCCTCCGTGGAATGGCGGAGGGTTTCTTCGAATAATAAGGTTTCGTCCTCAAAAACACCGATTTTGGTGGAGGTGGAACCGGGGTTGATGATCAGGCTTTTTACAGACATGGCTTTCTCCTTTTTATGAATTTTTTTTCATCTCCTCTGCCACAACTGCGGCAAGGGCAAGCGAATTGACTTTGGTTTCAAAGGTGTCGGAACGGGAGGTGAGGATAACAGGAACCTTTGTTCCTGTCAGAATACAGCCGTTCTTTACACCGGGTACCATATGTACGATAGCCTTGTAGACCAGATTGCCCGCATGAATGTCGGGGAAAAGCAGGATATCGGCGTCTCCCTGAATCTTGCGGTCGGTCGCTCCCTTATGCTTTGCGGCCTCGGGATCAATAGCCAGGTCCAGAGAAAGCGGGCCGTCGATCACGCAGTCAGTGATCTGTCCTTCCGCACACATTCTGGTAAGCTCAGCGGCTTCCACTGTTGCGGGCATCTTGGGATTTACTACCTCGACAGCGGCCAGAGGAGCGATTTTCGGGCAGTCGATGCCGCATGCTTTTGTTACGGGGAGTGTATTTTTGATGATGTTCACTTTATCTTCCAGAGTGGGATAGGTCATAAATGCGACATCGGTTAAGAATAAAAGCTGTTCGATGCCGGGAACCTCGAATACGCATACATGAGAGAGTGGACTTCCGGTGCGCAGCCCAACCTCCTTATCCAGAACGCTCTTGAGGAAATTTTTGGTGTCGATCAGGCCCTTCATATACATGTCCGCTTTGCCCTCATGAACCAGGTTTACGGCTTTCAGGGAAGCTGCGATCATGTCCGGCTCGTGGATGATCTCAAATCCTGACAGATCCATGTTGATGGAGGAAGCGACCTCCCGGATCTTTGCCTCATCGCCAACTAAGATCGCATTGGCGATATTCCTTTCCTTAGCGGCCTTGACAGCCTCTAATACGGCGGAATCTTCCGCTACCGCAACCGAGACAGTCTTCACGCTGCACTCGCTGACTTTTGAAATGATATCATCAAATCCTTTGCTCATTTGTCTGCACCTCTTACTATTTTATTTGTTAAATTTATAACACAGAAATAATAGCACATTCACGGGGAAATTTCAATATGGGAAAGGGGTAAATGATGCAGGTATGATACAAAAATGATGGAATTCTGATGCAGTGTTTTGGTAAAATGGTTACAGGAAAAGAAGGGAGCGGAAGAGATGAGGAAAAGGATGATGCTGTTGTGTCTTGCGGCCTTTTATCTTTTCATCACAGGTGCGGGAAATGTGCATAAGGGTGCGGAAGAAGAATCAGAGATTATACTGCAAAGTGAAAGCTTAAGGGAATGCGTGTATGAGATGATGGAAAAGGAGCCGGGGGAACCGTTGTATGAGAGGGAGCTTACGGGCTGCGAGGGGAGCCTGCGGGCAGAGAGGTCTTTTGGGATCGAGAGCGGAGACGATCTTGATTTTGTGAGGCGTTATTTTGATCTGGATACGGTGTATAGCTGGAACATTGTATTTCCGCCCGGGAGAGCAGAGGGAGATGCGGACGGAGACGAGATCAGCGGATGGAGCAGGCAGCAGCTGGAAGGACTTGGATGCATGGAGGGAAGCGTGTATATCAGTGCGATGGAAGACACTGTACCGGCCTGCGTGCTGCCTTATTTTACAGGAGCCGGGGAGATGGTCTTTGATGTGCTGGATGTGACGGGTAAAATTCCGGAGGGACAGCGGTTCCCCGGAAACGTAAAGAGCGTGTTTCTGAATTCCTATTCCCTGATCCGGTACCGGAATCTGCTGCGGTGTATGGAACATTCCCGGATAGAGGAAATTTCGGTGAACACGGATTACGGGATCGGGCTTCCCCGGATTTTTTTGCTGGATCAGACGGCGGCAATGGAGAGCCTTCGTATCCTGAATCTGGATGATAACGCGGTCAGGGCAGGAGACCGGGAAAAAGTGCGTAAGAGCACGCTTTCCAGCCTGCAATGCCGGATTGACAGGGGAACGGATCTGGCGTTCCTTATGGAAATTCCTTCGTTGAAAGAGGTTTCCTTTGCGGTTTCGGAGGAAAGGGATCTGACTTTACTGCTCTCAAATAAAGAGCTTGCACTCCGGCTGCGCTTTTGCAGGGAAGCGGTGGAGTTTGATGAAGATGTGTACGAAGGGAAGGAACCGGTAGGTATCGCTTCTCTTGACGAGACTCTGGGGTGGAGGCAGGAGATGGAAGAACCGTCCGGAAAGGATCCTGAAAATTTTCTGGCGATCTACCAGCGCCGTGCGGACGAGGGAAGGGAAATCGAATGCTTTACCATACGACGCAGGAGCAAGGAGCAGGATCAATACGGCGACATGGAGAATGTGAGTACTTTTTTCCGGGTGACGGACGGGGAGCGGAAGCAGATTCTTTTGCCCGAGAGGGAGGATTCCGACTACATCCTGTTCGGGGATTACCGAAGAGACTATTTTTACATGGAGGATATTAATTTTGACGGGGTGAAGGACATCATTCTGGATGCGGGGGGCTTTGGCAACCAGCAGGCACGCTATGAATTTGCCTGGATCTGGGAGCCGCAAACAGAGGAATATATCCGCTGTGAGTCCTACCGGGAGATCATGAATCCCTCTGTGGACAGAGAAAAAGAGCTGGTATGGAGCAGCTGGCGCAACAGTGCGGCTTCCCATGGATATGGAATTTACCGTTATGAGGACGGTGAGTTTGTTTTGAAGAGAAGACTTACGGAAACCCTGCTTTTTGAGGACGAGATTCCGGATCGGTCGAAATTGCCGGAGGGCGCAAGAGTATGGCGGTGGGAGGAGGAGACCTTCGGGGAGGACGGGAAGGTGGAGACGAGAACCTTTGAGGCGGTAGAGGCTTTTGGAAAAAAGAGGCAGACACCCGGGGAATATGAGGAGTTTTTCCAGGGGGAGTTTTGAAATATTGCATTTTGGAGTTGCCCCCTGATGCCTGCGGATTGTTTCGCACTTTGTGCTCTCACAATCCTGAAAACATTCATCATACGAGTATTGTGGTGAGAGGAAACCGGATTGAGCGGACCGGGTCTGATGGGATTAGGACCCTATTTTGCCACAACCACTACGATGCGCAGGTCTGCCCGCATGATATGCAGAGAATGGAAAAGAGCGGGATAGACGTGCGCAGGCTTCTGGAACATGCCGGGGATGGGATGGAATGGCTCCAGGATCAGTGGGAGCTTTTAAACCGTCTGCTTATGAGGGACTGTGTGGACTAGTTGTTGCGGTTCACAGCCCTTGACAAGTCGTCTGCAATGGATTATATTAATTTTTAAGGGTTTCTGACCCACAGAAATTAAAAAGAAAGAGAGGGAATGTATGTTAAGCGTGGTGGATATGGAGAGATCAGACAACTGAACCGTTGTGAGGACTGGTTATTTAATTTAGAGGATAACCATGCCCTTTTATCTGCCTTGTAAGCGCTTATCATATGCTTCTTTTGGGAAATATTATTAACTGTAATTGGAAAGCATAGCCTTATGACAGGCTGTGCTTTTTTATGCATTGCAGGCCTGCATATGGAAATCTGCTGCTTATGCAGCATGCGGGCCGCACGGCGAGTAGGGGAAGAAAAATCTTCCCTGCTTGGTTGCACAATTATGGGTTGAACGATCATGGATCCCGCTTACAGTCGGCTGCAGGAGGCAGCCCAGGAAGTGATATGCTCTTTATGGGAGGCAGATAGGATTACTTTGCAGAGACAGAAAAGGAAGAGGGATTATGAAAGAAAGATATTTTTGTGACACACCTTCGGCGAAAATGCTGGAGTTTGACAAGATCATAGAACAGCTCACAGAGCTGGCCTGTACGCAGAAGGCAAAGCGGCAGCTGCGGGAGCTTTCTCCCAGCATATCGGAGCGGGAGGTGAAGGCGCTGCTTCGCACGACCACGGAAGCGAAGTTTATGCTGGAAAAGTGCGGGACTGCGCCGATTTCCGCTTTGGAGGGGATCTCCGAGATCATGGAGACGGCCGGCAAGGGCGGGTGCCTGACACCGGATCAGCTGGAGAAAGCGGCGGTGACGCTGACTGCGGTAAGAAGACTGAAGGATTACCTGATCCGGGGAAAGGCATACGAGCTGAGTCTTCCCTACTATGAGGAAAATCTGGACTCCCTGGACGGGATCCGGGAGGAAATCAACGAGAAGATCCGAAGCGGAAGAGTGGACGACTATGCGTCCAGGCTGCTTAAGTCCCTGCGGGAGGCCATAGACCGGACACAGGCAAAAATGAAAGAGAAGGCGGATTCCCTGATCCGCTCCAACAAGGAATGCATGTCGGACAGTTTTTGCACCACCCGAAACGGGCGGATCTGCATTCCGGTGAAAAAGGAATATAAATTCCGGATCAGCGGCTCCGTGATTGACAAATCGTCTACCGGGAATACCCTGTTTATAGAGCCGGCGGCTGTGGCAAAGCTGAACCAGGAGCTTGCCGAGCTGCGGATTGATGAGGAAAACGAGGAGAGAAGAATCCTCTACTGCCTTACGGCCGCCCTGGCGGACAAGGCGGAGATTATGGATCGGAACATTTCCACGGTGGAAAAACTGGATTTCGTGTTTGCAAAGGGTAAGTTCAGCATATCCTGCGGCGGTGCGGAGCCCGAGATCAATACGGAACGCAGGATCCGGATTGTGGACGGGCGGCATCCGCTTATGGATAAGAATATTTGCGTTCCTCTGCAGTTTGAAATCGGAAACGGAGTAAACGGAGTGATTATCACGGGGCCCAATACGGGGGGCAAGACCGTTGCCCTCAAAACCGTTGCCCTCAACTGCCTCATGGCGCAGTGCGGGCTTCATGTGTCCTGCGGGGAGGCGCAGATCTGCATGAGCAATCGGATCCTTTGCGATATCGGGGACGGTCAGAACCTGTCGGAGAACCTGTCCACTTTTTCCGCCCATATCACCAATGCGCTGGATATTTTGAAAAAGGCGGATCAGGAGAGCCTCGTGGTCATGGATGAGCTCGGCTCCGGGACTGATCCGGCGGAGGGTATGGGGATCGCAATCGCCATCTTAAAGGAGCTCAAACGCAGCGGGGCCCTTTATCTGGTGACCACTCATTACCCGGAGATAAAGGTCTATGCGGAAAAAGAGGAGGGCGTGGTCAATGCGAGAATGACCTTTGACCGGGAGAGTCTCAAGCCCCTCTATCAGATGATTATCGGGCAGGCCGGGGAGAGCTGTGCCCTTTACATTGCAAAGAAGCTGGGAATGCCGGGACGCATGCTCAGGGAGGCGGCGGCCAGTGCTTATGGAGGCGAAGGTCTGCGCCAGGACAAAGGGAATGGTCTTTCTGACAAAGAGAAAGCAGAGCTTGAGGAAATGCTTTCGGATGCGCAGGGACAGGAGGGGCTGACAAAGCAGAGAAACCCTTCTGTGCGCAGGGAGAAAAAGAAGGAATACAAGCCGCTGTCGGAAAAGTTTTCCAGAGGTGACAGTGTGATGATTTTCCCGGACAAAAAGATCGGTATCGTCTGCGAGCCCGTGAACGAAAAAGGGGTTCTGCGAGTCCAGCTTCGGGATAAAAAGATTTACATCAACCACAAAAGAGTGAAGCTCCATGTGGCGGCCGAGGAGCTCTACCCGGAGGATTATGATTTTTCCATTGTATTTGACAGCGTGGAGCAGCGAAAAATGAGGCACAAGATGGAACGCAGGTACGTGGAGGGGATGCTGGAAGCGGAACAGTAAAAACCATGGAGCGGACAATTTTACGCACGAAACGACAGGACGGATGGCATCATTTTTGATAAGATCATTACAGAGGCGGAAAAAGATTTGAGCGTTCGGAAGGAGAATGGCGGATGGAATGGACGGAAAGCTTTAAGAAGGCCATTGATTATATGGAAGAAAACCTTCTTCTGGATATCAGTGCACAGGAAACGGCCCGCAGGGTAAATATTTCTTCCTTTTATTTTCAGAGGGGCTTTAAGATTATGACGGGATATTCCATAAGTGAATATATCCGAAACAGAAGGCTGTACTTAGCAGGGCTTGAAGTGATTTCCGGGAGGGTAAAGGTTATTGATCTGGCCGGCAAGTACGGCTATGACACGCCGGAGAGCTTTGCCAAGGCCTTCGCCCGGTTTCACGGCTGTTCTCCCATGCAGCTTAAGGAAAAACCTTTTCAGATCAAGACATTTCTGCCTTTGACCATAGAAGTCATTATCAGAGGAGGATCGAAAATGGAGTTTCAGGTGGAAAAGAGAGAAGCCGTGAGGATGATCGGGTTTGAGACGCAGTGCTCCCTTGAGAACAGCTATCAGGAGCTGCCCGGATTCTGGGACAGGATAAGAACCCGGTATTGCGAATCCCGGCCGGGAGACGATCCCAAAGAGGAAGAGATCCGGCAGGTCATGAAAGAATGTGCGGTTGGAGAATACGGGGTCTGTATTGATGACAGGAAAGAAGGGATCTGCAGATATCTGATCGCCGGCGTCTACTGGGGAGGAACGGTTCCTGAGGGAATGAAGGTGATCGAGATCCCTGCCCTGACCTGGGCCAAGTTCAGATGCACGGGGCCCATGCCGGAGGCCATTCAGAAGGTCAACACACGGATCTATAAGGAATGGCTGCCGGGTAATACGGAGTATGAGCTGGCGGACGACCTGAATATCGAGTGGTACTCTAATCAGGGGGATGTGACGGATGACGATTATGAGAGCGCCGTGTGGATTCCGGTGCGGAAAAAGTAAGGACGGGCGGGGCATCAGGCCGTCCCGGATGACAGCAAGACCGGCGGAAAAAGACCTGCCGGTCTTGCTGCGTTTATCCCTGCTCAGGAACCGCTTGAGGTATAGTGCCTGACCCCGATCTTCCACAATAGCAGACAGGGGACGGGAAACAGGCAGGCGGCAAGAGGCAGCAGGCTGTAAAAGGGCTTTCCCCGGTCTAACAGATTCAGGAGCGGGTAATACTGAATCAGGGCGTAGGGCACCACGAAGGTGCACAGCTGCAGAACCCGCTTTCCGTAGATGCAGACCGGATATTTGCCGTATTCCCTTGCCCCGTCCGTGAAGATATTCATGAATTCCAGGCCCTCCAGAGTAAAAAAGCAGATGGAGGCGTAGATCAGGAAGAGCCCGGAAAAGACAGCGGTTCCTCCCGCCAGCATGAGAATGACAGTGAGAACCTTCGGCAGATTCCATTTGACCTGGCTTACGGTAACGCCATAGACAAACATGACGACAGCCTGCAGGATGCGCCCGATCCGGGAAAATTCGATCCGGCTTCCCAGAACCTGCAGGATCTCGCCTCTGGGACGGACAAGGATCCGGTCAAACTCCCCGTTTCTTACAATGGATCCAAAGCCGTCAAAGCCTCTTGCCACCGCCTCCGCAAGTGTGAATTCCATCAGCGTGACGGAAAAGCAAAGCAGTACCTCCGCATATGTAAACCCTTCCACGCTGGAAAAGCGCTGGAACATGAAGTGGATGCCAAGAAACACGTTGAAGGATACCAGAAACTGCCCGATGCATGTCAAAATAAAGGAAGATTTGTATTCCATAATGCTCTTGAGATGTATGGAAAAATATTTCATATATAATTTCATAAAAATACCCGCCTTTCTTACAGGAATGGATCAGCCGCCCTGGACAGTAACCTTTTTCATGGCAAGGGCGTTCAGAAGCCGGCCAAGGAGCACCAGAGCCGCCAGCCAGAAAAGCTGCAGGGCTGCGGCGTCCAACATCGCTCTTCCGGTAAGGTCTCCGCTGTAAATCCGCAGGGGGACGTTCTGCATGGAGGCAAAGGGGAGCAGCTCGAAGACTCTTCGCACTCCATTTGGGAAAAAAGGAATGGGAATCACGGCTCCCGCAAAAAATTCCACCACGGACACGGCCACCATGCGGATCCCCGCAGGGGAGATGGTGAAGAAGGAGACCATGTAAACAAGCATACAAAAGGCCGTGGTTACGCCCGTACCGGCAAACAGCGTGAACAGAAAAAGAAGGAAGGTGCCGGGGCTTTCCGGAAGCATCAGCCCATAGGGGGCGGGAACAAAAAACGCAAAGACCAGGATGGGCAGACAGCGCAGTACCGCCTTGGAAAAGCGGTTGGCCAGGCTTCTTGCGTACCACATGCTGTAAAGATTGACAGGGCGGCACAGCTCGTAGGCGATATTGCCGTTAACGATGGAATCAAAAATCTCGTTTTCCATCATCCAGGCCATGAACAGCGCAAGAAAGGCCTGCTGCAGCCAGACGTAAGAGCAGGTGGCGGAGAGCGTCATGGGAAAAGAGCCGGGATCCGACCGGTAAAAGGCCCGGAACATCAGAACTTCCATGGAACCCCACACAAACTGCGTGACAATTCCCGCAAGTGCGGCGGTTCGGTACTGCAGTCCCACACTGAAACGGAGTCGGAAAAATGCCAGATATTTTCGATAACTTTTCATGCGCACCTCCCTAAATCTGATGACTGCGGTAAAAAGCGGCGAGCGCTTCCTCCGTGCTGTCATAGTCTTTGCGGATATCATCAATGGTTCCGTCAAGGAGAATCTTTCCTTTTCCGATGAGGATAATCCGGTCCGTGAGCGCCTCAATGTCCTGCATGTCGTGGGTGGTCAGGATGACCGTGGTATTTTTGTCCTGATTCAGTTTTCGTATAAAATCACGCACGGCAAGCTTTGAGACGGCGTCAAGGCCGATGGTGGGCTCGTCCAAAAACAGGATCCTGGGATCGTGGAGAAGGGAAGCGGCGATCTCACAGCGCATCCGTTGACCTAAGGAGAGCTGTCGGACGGGCGTTTTCAAAAGCTGTGAAAGATCCAGCATATTCGTGAGCTGTTCCAGATTTCTCCTGTATGTACTTTCAGGAATCCGGTAAATCTCCCTGAGAAGTTCAAAAGAGTCGAGCACGGGAACATCCCACCACAGCTGGCTGCGCTGCCCGAAGACGACCCCGATGTTTCGCACATATTCAATTCGGTTTTTCCATGGGATAAGTCCGTCTACAAGGCAGATGCCTTCCTCCGGGGTGAGAATACCGCTTAAGATTTTGATGGTAGAGCTCTTTCCTGCGCCGTTGGGTCCTATATACCCCACCATTTCGCCGTCCAAAATGGTAAAGGAGACGTCATTGAGAGCGTGGATGTACTCGTATTCCTTGTGGAACAGAGCTTTGAATGCCGATGAAAAGCCGGCATCCCGTTTTGAGACCTTATAGGTCTTGCGCACATGTTCGAGTGTAATCATGTCTGCTTCCTCCTGGTAGTTTTATAATGATTTATAACTTGCCAAGCCGGTCTGCCATCTCTGGGTTTTGCCAGGGAATTACCGCAGGTAAGTATGAAATTGAAATTTCTCTGAGAAAGAGAAAGGAATATTAAGATAACACAAATGCGGAGGGATGTCAATAAAAAATTTGCCCCTTTTTATTTCTTGAGAGAATACTTTTTCTGTGGTAGACTTTAAAAAGACTGTAGATATATTTTAACTAAAAGCCGTGTTTTTCATTAATGAGGGAATTATTATGAACTTATTAAAAAAAAATGTACAAAAAAGCTCCTGCAATTATCTATTTACATTTATTTTTGTCAGTATCGTTTTTTTTATCTGCTGTATCAAAAAAGGTATTTTCCCTTTTGGGAACGCTCGCATTGACATATCTGATTTTCAAGATCAGTCAGTACCGCTTTATTACTTTTTGTGGGATTTTATGCATGGGAAGGGAAACCTCTTTTTTTCGTGGGAAGTGGGGAGCGGGTTGGAGTTTCATGGCGTTGCTTCGTTTTTAACCCTTTTAAGCCCCTTTAACATCGTATTTTTGTTTATCAAGCGCAGCTGGATTGAGCCCTTTATGACCTTTTTTGTTTGGGTGAAGTTTCTTGCAATGGGATTTTCCATGTGTTTCTTTTTGTCCAACTGCTGGAAAAAGTATGAACAAAAACCTGATAATTTCTGGATTGTTATAGGATCGGTCGGTTATGCGCTGAGTGCCTATTCTGTACAGTATTACCTGCTTCCCTGGCTGGATATCGCCGCCATGTTTCCGCTCCTTATCTATGCGTTGCTGTATATGATTAAATATGAGCCTGGCCGTCAAATAAAAAAATATTCCGCCGCATATTTGATTTTAATGACTCTCATATTTATTACCCATATCCCGCAGGCTTATATGGTATGTTTTTATTTGATCTTATTCGCCGGCAGTTACTTTTTCCTTACCCAATTTACGACCGATGAGAAAAAAAGTAGCAGGGCCGCACTGCTGAAATTTGGATTGTTAACATTGCTTGCTCTGGCTTTTTCCGCATTTATTTTTATTCCTTCAGCCATATCAATTATGCAGTCCGGACGTATATCCGGCGTTGATTATACTTATTTTCATCTTTTGGATGAACCCGGAATGGATCCTTCCTGTAAACGGCTAATGCTATACAGTGTGTTAGTTCCTTTCATTTATCTTATTGTTACCTTCCGTAAAAGTATGTTAAAGACACATTTATCGGAATGCGTAATAATCAGCTTCATGATTTTACCTGTTTTTGTTGAGGGCACCAATATACTCTGGCATATGGGACCTTATATATGTTTTCCCATGCGCTTCGGATATATGATGATTTTTACCATAATCGCAGCTGCGGCAAAAAGAATGGTTGAGCGAAAAGAGGCAGGACAGACCCTCAAGGGAAAATGGGGATATGGAGCGGCGGCTTTTTGGTGTCTGACAATTCTGGTGTTCAGTATCTGGCTGATGCTTCCCTTAGTCATAATTATCCGATGATTACCCGAAGCTGTGCCTTTTCAAATTATGTGCATTTAATTCCTCAGTCAGCAATGGATTTTAGCAGAGAACTGGGATATGCACAGAATCATACTATTCTGAGTGATACTGGGGGTACGCTTTTTTCCGATGCGCTTCTGGGTTATACAGATACCTTTAAATCCACCATTCCCGACAGGCAGGGATGGGAACAAGGTGCAGAGAGATTTGGTCTGTATCATTTGACTGGAGAAACGGAACATTTTGCTGTTTACCGAAATCAATATATATATTCGGCAGCTTTGACCATATCAGAAAGTGCACTTTATACTTCTGAATTTAAGGGCAATCCTTTTGAGGTGCAGAATTCTCTTTCCGGACTCTTTTTCGGTAAAGAGCTCTTTAAAATTGCCGAATATATGGTTCTTGAGGAGAAAGAGATTGATTGTCATGTACAGGGGAAGGGGATCGTATACTTATATTCTGAAGATCTTGAGGCGGCAAGAATTACCGTAAATAATAAACAAATACCTGTGCCTGACTTTTTCTATGGGATAACTGGTAATACTTATCCGTCCTTTAATAATAATGGAATTTTGAGTCTTGGATGTTATGAAGATGAAACTCTTCACATTAGTATTGCCCATCACTCCTGGGCGGATAATATTCAAGACAGTACGGTAAGCATCGGTATTTTAGATTTTGAAGGATTTGTGGCGACCACCCAACAGGATGCCTCGGACTGTTCTTATTCTATTCGAAATAAGGAATTACAATTAAATATCAATTCCCAGGGAGACGAATACTTATTTATCCCCAGTCTTATACAAGGTGGATGGCAATGTGAGATAAATGGGATGGATGCGGCTCTTGAGTCTTTAAATGACACCTTCTTATTGATTCCGTTACAAAAAGGAGAAAACAGAATTTCTCTAAAATTCTACTCATTGGGAGCGAATTGGGGAATCCTCATTTCAGTAATAGCGGTGCTTGTTTTCTTCCTTTGGATTCTGTTTGTAAAATTTGTGCCTGGGAATCAAAAGATGGAGCGGGGGATTCGTATTCTTATTAATGGAGCCGGCGTCATATTTAAAATAATATTTTTTGTTTACCTGCTCCTGGTTGATATCGTTCCACCACTGTATTCACTCCTGATGCTTTTCCATCCTTAATTTTGCGTAAAGAAATAGGAATTCCACTTTACAACTACGATCTTTTAAATTATAATGACAAACGGATTTAATAATATTTATGAAAAGAGGGAAACTATTATGAAAACAAACAAAAAAGTGTTAGCTGTTGTTGCCACTGTGGCAGTGCTGTGCATGTCCCTTATGGGATGCGGACAGAAGTTAGAGCCCGCAGATCAGACCATCGGCGCTCTGTTTGAGCTGGCCGCAAAGGGAGAGACGGATCCCATGATGAATCTGCTGGGATTTGCTTCCTCAGATGAGGTGTTTGAGGCATTTTTCGAGGAGGGTGCGGCTGTTGCGGAGGACACGGAGCTCATCAACGAGCTGAAGGCCGAGTTCGCATCCGTAGGTGTTGAGATCACGGACGAGGAGCTCCAAGAATTTTCTGACGCCATGAACGCTGTAATCGACAAGGTTACATATACAACGGAAATCACTTCCGAGACCAAGGATGCCGTGACGGTTACCGTAAAGGTAAAGGGTCTTTCCGAGGCGGAATTAGAGCAGGTCATGCTTGATGCTGCCAACACCATGAGCGCAAATCTTACCGAGAACCTGACAGAGGAGGAGGCGGCTGCCATTATGGAGGGCGACATGTCCGTTGTAACTTCTTACATGCAGCAGTATCTCAGGGATGTCATTGCAGGCGTTGCAACTCTGGAGCCTTCCGTGGATTCCGAGTTTACGGTTAACTGCGAGAAGCTGGCGGTGGAAGCAGGTGGAAAGCAGAAGGTTGCATGGCTTCCCGCAGATATGAACCAGTTTGCAAGCCAGGTGGAGACGGCTCTTTATCAGTAAGCAGATTAAAAAAGAAAAACCAGACGCTTTGTTGGGCGGAAGGTGCGAAAGGCTCCGGTGTGTGTCACCGGAGCTTTTTGAGCATAGCGGGGAAGGCACAAGGATGAAGGACATGACGGCCGGAAGTCCCGGTAGACTACTATTACATTTTTCCCTTTCTTTGATATTTGGGAATCTTTTCCAGCAGCTTTATACTTTTGTGGATACCATAATCGTGGGACAGTATCTGGGGCTTTCCGCCCTGGCGGCCCTGGGAGCCGTGGAGTGGCTGATCTTTGTGATGTTCGGCTGTACGCAGGGGGTGACCCATGGATTTTCCATCCACATTGCGCAGAAATTCGGAAGCCGCAGCTTGTATGAGCTGAAAAAAAGCATTACCCATTCTCTGTACCTCTGTATCGGTCTGTCGGCGCTTTTGACCGTTTTGGGTCTTTGGCTGGGGATTGCGCTTTTGCATCTTCTCAAAACGCCCGAGGAAATTATTGAGCCGGCTTTTTCCTATTTAAGAATTCTTTTTGCGGGGGCATTTGCGTCTGTTTTTTATAATTTCCTTGCGGGGATTCTCCGGGCGTCGGGAGACGGAACCTCGCCCCTGAAAGCGGTTGCTGCGGGATCCCTGTGCAATATTGGGCTGGATCTTGCCTTTGTGATCTGGCTTGGCTGGGGAATTGAGGGAGCGGCGCTTGTCACGGTTTTATCCTGGGTTCTTTCGGCGCTCTATTGTCTTATGGTTCTTGGAAAAATGGAGATCATAAGACCGGAGAGGGGCAGCTGGAAACCCGATGTATCCTGCCTGGGCAGTATGCTTTCCCTTGGTATCCCGGCGGGATTTCAAAATATCATAACGGGGGCGGGAGGGATCGTTGTCCAGTCAGTGGTCAATGGCTTTGGTGTGCTGTTTATCGCCGGCTTTACTGCGGCAAATAAGCTGTACGGGCTTCTGGAGACGGCGGCGGCCTCCTACGGTTATGCGGTGGCTTCCTATACCGGACAGAATGCAGGGGCGCATTTGACGGACCGGATCCGAAGCGGGCTTAAGAGTGCTGTGGCTTTGGGAACACTGACCGCTTGCCTGATGTCTTTTGTTATGCTTATCTTTGGAAAAAAGATTTTAGGCTGTTTTCTGGCGGGAGAGGAGCAGGCCCGTGCGGCCATAGCCGTGGGTTATGAATTTCTGATCGTGCTGGCTGTCTTTTTCCCTTTTTTATACCTTCTGTACATTCTGCGCTCCTGCGTTCAGGGAATGGGGGATACGCTGCTCCCCATGATTTCCAGTATCGTTCAGCTTTTTATGCGTGTATCCTGCGCATTGCTTCTGACCAGGTTAATAGGGGGCAGAGGCGTCTTCTTTGGGGAGGCCGCGGCCTGGGTGGGAGCGGATCTGCTGCTATTTGCCGTGTTTGTGCACAGGATAAAGGGGATGGAGGGTTCATAGAATGGAAGCTGTCATAATCGCAGGAAATTATCTTATCATGCTGATGTTTTTTCTGGCGCCCGCGGCCCTGGTTGCCATTGACTTTGTATTTTTTGTGAAAAAGAAGGAACAGCCCCTTTTTGAACTCTGCGCCTTTTTCGTGGGCGGCGTTTACGACAGATATGGTTATCCGCTCTCGCGTCACATTAACAGTGCGTGGAGTGCGGATGCGGTTTATCTGCTCATGAAGCCGTTGGAGTGGGCCTTTGTCCTGATCCTTTATCTGCTGGAGGAAAGGCCGGAGGACAGAATCTGCAGGCAGTATCTGCCGCAAGGGAGAACTATTCCTTCCAAACGGGGGAAAAATGTGATAGGATAAGGAGAAAATGTCGTCTGGAAATACGGCAGGTGGAGGGAGAATATGGAAATCACAGAGAATAATCAAAGTCTGGGCGTTGCTTTGAATGAAGAAGAGTACAAAAAGCGGCTGCAAAACACGCTGGAAGAAATTATCAGGAAAGCCCGGGCTGTGACAACGGAAGCCTCCCTCGCCTCTGTTTTTGAAAGGGAGCTTGCTTATTTCATAAAAACTTATCTTAATAGAGATATAGTGATTGACAAAGAGGTTGGGCAGAACGATTTAAAGAGCAGAAGGCGGATTTTTAAGGGAAGAATGGATGCGGTTTCGAATGAGCTTGTCATTGAATATAAAAGGCCGGGGAAATTGGACAGCGCAAAAGATCAGGAAGCGGCGTCCAGACAGGTGGAATCTTATCTGCTGCAGCTTAAAGAGACCGAAAAGGCAGAATATAATGGTATTTTGACAGACGGCATAAAAATAAGATTTTTTTATTATTATGACAGAGTTCTGCGGCATACGCCATTTAAAAGGCTTGACTGTAATGATCTGGATAAGGTGGTAAAAAGCCTCATCGGTGTGGGAAATAAAAAGTTTGTCCCTGAAAATATCATTCGGGATTTTAAGCTGAATTCGGAAAATGGCGTAACGCTGAGGTTTGCTAATTCCCTGTTTCAGACCCTTATGAATCATATGACAGGAAAGACGGATATGCTGTTTCAGGAATGGCAGGAGTTATTTCATCTGTCAGAAAACGATAATGGCCAGAATCTTGATATTTCGAAAAGAAAAGCGGCTCTTGGCGCCATTTTTGGCAGAGAAATTATAGATGCGGAAACGGACTATAAGGCGTTATTTGTACTGCAGACCACATATGCCGTCATTGTGAAGCTGATCGCCTGTAAGGTGGTATCAAGGCTGTCAGCAGACCGGCAGAGCGATATTCAATATTTTGAGGATCTTACAAGGCTGGACAAAAACAGGCTGCAGAGATTTATGGAAAACCTGGAGGATGGGTATACGTTTGCCATCGGTGGCATCCGAAATCTGCTGGAAGGAGATTTCTTTTCCTGGTACGCTTCCAGGGAACAGTGGAATGAAGAGGAATCGGGCTGCATTTTGGAAATAATTAATCTGTTGGAGGGGTACGCTGACGCGTCTTTTTCCTATGGATATGTTGCAATCGATATCTTTAAGGATCTGTATATGGAGATTATGCCGAATGAAGTCAGGCATAGTCTGGGAGAATATTTTACGCCTTCCTGGCTGGCCGATCATGTGATAGAAAACAGCGAGAGGATGATCGCATGTAAAGGCTGGAAAGCCATCGATCCATGTTGTGGAAGCGGAATCTTCGTTGTCTCTTTGATTCGTCATGTGATAGGGAGACGAGATTTGTCCAGCCTTTCACCGGAAGAAAAAAAGAAGCTGTTGGATGAAATACTTACGAGAGTTCAGGGGATTGATATCAATCCTCTTTCCGTGCTCACTGCCAGAGTCAGTTATCTTCTGGCAATCGCTCCCCTCCTTTCAGGAATCCCCATGGAGATTCCCATATATCTGGGAGATTCGGCAAATGTCCCGGGTAAAATTCTGGTGGATGGGGTGAACTGCTATCAGTATATCGTAAGCACGAAACAGGGAGAGATCAATGTTACACTGCCCTGCGGTTTTGTGGAAAGCAGGGAATTTCTCGAAAAAATGTGTCTGATTCAGAACATCGTCAAAGCGGAGAATCCGGAGGTTGTTTATAGCAGGATTATGGATTGTATCAATGAGGAGGACAAAAAAGAGAATGTTCAAAAGGAAATCCGGAAGCTGGCGGAGAGACTGGTAGAGCTGCACCGCAACCATTGGGACGGTATCTGGATTCGGATTGCGACGAATTACATGCGGGTTGCCCAGATCCGTGATATTGACATGATTGTGGGAAATCCTCCGTGGGTTAAATGGGAATACCTTCCCCAGACTTATGCGGAAAAGATTAAAAAGCTCTGCCTTGACAGGCATCTTTTTTCGGGCCAGACATATATGGGAGCGATCAGTCTGAACATCTGCGCACTGATATCCAACGTCACAGCCTCATCCTGGCTGAATCAGGGCGGCGTTTTGGCGTTTCTTATGCCAAAGACTCTGATGACGCAGGACTCTTATGCTGGCTTTCGGAACTTTTATACGGATGCGGCGGAGGGAAAAAGATTATATTTGCAGAAGGTGGACGACTGGAGTAAGGCGGGTGCTCCTTTTATCTATACGACGGAAAAGTTTCTGACTTATTATTATCAGGAAAAATATGCAGACTATACTTCCGGAATACCGCTTCGGTTTATGGAGAAAAAGCGGGGAATTGACATCAGGCAGATCAATGTACATGACAGATATGAGGATGTGGCGCAGGCTTTCACCTGCCGCAGCGGAAGGGCGTATCAGCTGGACAGAAAACGAACCGGATTTACCATGATCGATGAACCGGATACCTTGCGCGCAGGCCTTTACGGCAGGATTATCGGGCGCAGCGACTATAAGGCGAGAAGCGGTGTGGAATTCACCCCTGCGGAGGTATATTTTGTGGAGCCGCAAAGGGAAAGCGGCAGGAGGGGAAGCTATTTTTTCGTGAATTCTGAATTTACCAATTCTGTGTATAAGGCGGAGGAAAACGGCGGCTTTGAGGCGGAGACGGATTATATTTTTCCGGTGGTTAAAAGTCCCTGTATCAAAGAGTTTGGGATTGATAAAAGTAACAATTACTGTATTTTTCCTTATAAAAAGGGCGGCGTGGAATGCGTCAGCCTGGCGGAACTTACACAGAGGGCGGAATATCTGGCCGATTATCTGATCAGAAATAAGGAACTGATTGAAAAACAGTCTAAGCGAAGCAGGGATATTGCCAAGGGAAAAGAGTTTTACGCATTATCCAAGGTGGGACCGTATACATATGGAGATTATGCCGTGACATTTCGGGATAATACGAGACTGGTAGCCTGTGTGGTAACGCCGGTTAAAACTCCCTGGGGAAAGAAGGTCATGCCGGTCTGTGCCAAGCATGCTCCCTATATCAGCATGGATAAGGAGGGCAGATGGATTACGGAAGAGGAGGCATACTATCTGTGCGGGATACTCAATACAGACGTGGTGCAGGAGTATTTTCGGTTTTCCTTTAGCGGTCGATCCTACAGCATAGATTTTAATATCAGGATGCCCCGGTACGATTCGCAGAATGAGACGCATCGGAAAATAGCTGAGTTATCCAGAAAGGCACACACTGTTTATACGGATGCAGCCAAGGTCTCGGAGATTAAGAAACAGATCGAAAAGCTGTATCTGGCTGTATGTGATGAAGAGGGATGACGGAAAGGAAAAATTTATGTTAGCGTTTGCATGCGACTATATGGAAGGCGCACACGAGAAGATTCTGAAGCGCCTTGAAGAGACCAATTATGAAAAGGAGCCGGGCTATGGCAATGACAGCTATTGCGAGAGTGCGAAGGAAAAGATTCGCCGGGCCTGTAAATGCCCGGAGGCGGACATCTATTTTCTAACGGGAGGGACTCAGACAAATGCGGTGGTGATCGATACCATGCTTCAAAAATACGAGGGCGTGGTGGCGGCCTGCACGGGACATGTGAATGTGCACGAGGCGGGGGCCATTGAGTATACCGGGCACAAGGTGCTGACCGTTTCTTCCTGCGAAGGGAAAATGGAGGCGGGACGGCTGAGGGAGTTTCTCCAATCCTTCTGGCAGGACGGCTCTCACGAGCATATGGTGTTTCCGGGAATGGTTTACCTTTCCCATCCCACGGAATACGGCACGCTGTACGGCAAAGAGGAGCTGCTAAAGATCCGGAAGGTCTGCCGGGAATTTAAGATCCCGCTCTATCTGGACGGGGCAAGACTGGGCTACGGGCTCATGAGCCGTCATACCGACGTGACGCTTGCGGATATTGCAGAGATATGCGATGTGTTTTATATCGGCGGAACCAAGGTGGGGGCGCTGTGCGGCGAAGCCGTGGTCTTTACGAAGAATAATACGCCCGGACATTTTCTTACCATGGTCAAGCAGCACGGAGCCATGCTGGCCAAGGGGCGCCTTCTGGGGATCCAGTTTGACACGCTTTTCACGGACGGGCTGTACTGCGAGCTTGGCGCCCATGCCATCGGCATGGCGGAGAGATTAAAGGCCGGGCTTGCCGAGAAAGGGTATTCCTTTTATCTGGATTCCCCCACCAACCAGCAGTTTGTCATACTGCCAAATGCGCAGATCCGGAAGCTGCGGGAGGAGGTGTACCTTGACCTGTGGGATAAGGTGGATGAGGATCATACCGTAGTGAGGTTCGCCACCAGCTGGGCCACCCGGGCGGAGGATGTGGATGCGCTGCTTGCGCTTTTGTAAATCTGCTGGCCGGCCCGCTTCGCAAGAGATCATTGACATTCGTATGCGGATGTGCTATAAAAAGTTTGTCCCAAAAGAGAGCATGCGTCTGTGCGGCGGCCGCAGGTTCTGACAGGAGAAGCCGCACGGAAATGAGGTATAAAATGAGTAAAACACAAGAAATTCCCTACAAAATTTATCTGGAAGAAAAGGAGATGCCGGATTCCTGGTACAATGTCCGGGCGGATATGAAAAACAAGCCGGCCCCGCTCTTGAATCCCGCAACGCTTAAGCCCCTCACCTTTGAGGAGATGCGGGGGATTTTCTGCGACGAGCTCTGCAGGCAGGAGCTGGACGATACCACGGCTTACTTCGAGATCCCGCAGGAGATCCGGAAATTTTATAAGATGTACCGGCCCTCGCCCCTGGTGCGCGCCTACTGTCTGGAGGAAAAGCTGCAGACCCCGGCCAAAATTTATTACAAATTCGAGGGTAACAATACAAGCGGCAGCCACAAGCTCAATTCCGCCATCGCCCAGGCTTACTATGCGAAAAAGCAGGGCCTTAAGGGCGTTACCACGGAAACCGGCGCCGGACAGTGGGGAACGGCCCTCTCTATGGCCTGTGCTTATCTTGGCCTGGACTGCCAGGTTTATATGGTAAAGTGCTCCTACGAGCAGAAGCCCTTCCGCAGGGAGGTTATGCGGACCTACGGCGCCAATGTGACCCCTTCTCCCTCCGAGACCACAAGCATTGGAAGGAAAATCCTGAAGGAGTTCCCCGGAACCACGGGAAGCCTTGGATGCGCCATCTCGGAAGCGGTGGAGGCGGCCACCTCGCAGGAGGGATACCGCTATGTTCTTGGCTCCGTGCTGACCCAGGTGCTTCTGCATCAGTCAGTCATCGGACTGGAGGCAAAGACCGCCATGGATAAATACGGAATTAAGCCGGATGTGATCATTGGCTGTGCGGGAGGCGGTTCCAATCTGGGCGGCCTGATTTCCCCGTTTGTGGGCGAGAAGCTCAGGGGGGAGGCGGACTATGAGATCATCGCTGTGGAGCCTGCGTCCTGCCCCAGCCTGACCAGGGGAAAATATGTGTATGATTTCTGCGATACCGGAAAGGTTTGCCCTCTTGCCAAAATGTACACCCTTGGCAGCGGCTTTATCCCGGCGGCGAACCATGCCGGCGGCCTGCGCTATCACGGCATGAGCTCCGTGCTCTCCCAGCTGTATCATGACGGCTATATGAAGGCGGTCAGCGTGGAACAGACCTCGGTGTTCAAGGCTGCGGAAGAGTTTGCGAGAGTGGAGGGCATTCTGCCCGCACCCGAGAGCTCCCATGCCATCAAGGCGGCGGTCGACGAGGCGATGAGGTGTAAGGAGACTGGGGAGGAGAAGACGATTCTCTTCGGGCTTACCGGAACGGGTTACTTTGACATGGTGGCTTATGAGCGTTTTAACAATGGCCAGATGAGCGATTATATCCCCACGGACGAGGAGCTGGCAAAGGGTTTTGCCGGAATTCCGTCTTTTGCTGGAAATGACGTTTGCTGAAAATGAATATTAGACGGTTGAATAAAGACTGCAAATCTGCTACAATAAGGTTTGCAGTTTTTATGCACACAGGGCGGAAAGGAAGAAATCTCCTGCCCGATTGTCACGTCCGTTGTGAAAGGAGCACGGCAGTATAGATGAACATTTTTCATAAGGTTTTTGGAACACACAGCGAAAGAGAAATAAAGAGGATAGAAGGTCTTGTACAGGCCATCGAAAATTTGCGGCCCTCCATGATGGAATTGTCTGACGGGGAGCTGCGGGCAAAGACGGAGGAATTTAAAAAGAGACTGTCCGAGGGGGAGACCCTGGACGATCTGCTTCCGGAAGCCTATGCGGTAGTAAGGGAGGCGGCGAGAAGGGTTCTCAATACCGAGCACTATCGCGTGCAGCTGATCGGCGGCATTATTCTTCACCAGGGACGCATGGCGGAGCTGAAAACCGGCGAGGGAAAAACCCAGACCTGTCTGCTTCCCGCTTATCTGAATGCGCTGGAGGGAAAGGGCGTCCATGTCGTCACGGTCAATGATTATCTGGTGAAGCGTGATGCGGAGTGGATGGGGCAGGTTCACGAGTTCCTGGGCCTTACCGTTGGCGCGGTTCTCAACAGCATGAAGTCGGAGGAGAGGAAACAGGCGTATGCCTGCGATATCACTTATGTGACCAGCAATGAGCTCGGTTTCGACTATCTGCGGGATAACATGGTGATCTACAAGGAGCAGCTGGTGCTCCGGGGCCTGCATTACGCCATTATCGACGAGGCGGACTCGATCCTGATTGACGAGGCCAGAACGCCTCTTATTATTTCCGGCCAGAGCGGGAAATCCACCAAGCTTTATGAAGTCTGCGACGTGCTGGCCAAACAGCTGCGGCGCGGCGAGGATATGCAGGATCTGAGCAAGATGGATGCCATCATGGGCGTTGAGCGGGAGGAGACGGGCGATTTCATTGTCAATGAAAAGGACAAGATCGTCAACCTGACCGCGGAGGGCGTGGCAAAGGTGGAGAAGTTCTTCCAGATTGAAAATCTGGCGGATCCTGAAAATATTGAGATTCAGCACAATATTAACCTTGCCCTGCGGGCAAATAACCTGATGTTCCGGGATCAGGACTATGTGGTAAAGGACGAGCAGGTTCTGATCGTGGATGAATTTACCGGGCGTATCATGCCGGGACGGCGTTATTCCGACGGTCTTCATCAGGCGATCGAGGCGAAGGAGCATGTGAAGGTCAAGAGGGAGAGCAAAACCCTTGCAACCATCACCTTCCAGAACTTCTTCAACAAGTTTGAGAAAAAGGCAGGCATGACAGGTACCGCCCTCACGGAAGAGAAGGAATTCCGTGATATTTACGGCATGGATGCGATTGAAGTTCCAACCAACATGCCGGTTGCGAGGATCGATCAGCAGGATGCGGTCTATAAGACGAGAAAGGAAAAGCTGTTCGCCATCGTGGAGGCGGTGAAACAGGCCCATGCGAAGGGGCAGCCCGTCCTTGTGGGTACTATTACCATCGAGGCGTCGGAGGAACTGAGCCGGCTGCTCACCAAACAGGGAATTCCCCACAAGGTACTGAATGCCAAGTTTCATGAGCTGGAAGCCGAGATCGTTGCGGACGCGGGCGTACACGGAGCGGTAACGATTGCCACCAACATGGCGGGCCGTGGTACGGATATCAAGCTGGACGACGCTTCAAGGGCGGCGGGAGGACTCAAGATTATCGGTACGGAGCGGCATGAGTCCCGGCGTATCGACAACCAGCTGCGAGGACGTTCCGGACGGCAGGGAGATCCCGGTGAATCCAAGTTTTATATTTCCCTGGAAGACGATCTGATGCGTCTGTTCGGCTCCGAGCGTCTGATCAATATGTTTAATGCCCTGGGCATTCCGGAAAATCAGGAAATCGAGCACAAGGCGCTGACAAGCGCTATCGAGTCCGCCCAGAAAAAGATAGAGAGCAACAACTTTGGCATCCGCAAGAACCTGCTGGAATACGACCAGGTGATGAATGAGCAGAGAGAGATTATCTACGAGGAGAGGCTTCGGGTTCTCAACGGCGAGAGCATGCGTGACGTGATCTACAAGATGATAACCGATATTGCGGAGAACTGCGTGGATATCGCCATCGGAGAGGACGTGGATTTTGACGAGTGGGATCTGGACGAGCTCAATACGCTTCTTCTTCCCACCATCCCGCTGAAGCCCGTGAACCGGGGCCGCATCAATACGCCCAAAAAGAATGCGCTCAAGCAGCAACTCAAGGAGGAGGCCGTAAAGCTTTATGAGGCCAAAGAAGCGGAATTTCCGGAGATGGAAGCAATCCGTGAGCTTGAGAGAGTGATTCTGCTCAAGGTGATAGACCGAAAATGGATGGATCATCTTGATGATATGGATCAGCTTCGCCAGGGCGTGGGTCTGCAGGCATACGGGCAGAGGGATCCCCTTGTGGAGTACAAGCTCAGCGGGTACGAGATGTTTGACGAGATGACCCAGAATATCAAGGAGGAGACCGTGCGGCTCCTGTTCCATGTGCGCGTGGAGCAGAAAGTGGAGAGGGAGCAGGTTGCCAAGGTGACAGGCACCAACAAGGACGACTCCCTTGCGAAGGCCCCTGTTAAGAGGGAAAACGCCAAGATCTATCCCAATGCCCCCTGTCCCTGCGGAAGCGGAAAGAAGTATAAGCAGTGCTGCGGGCGAAAGAGCTGATAGATACAGGCAGCCGTGGAACAATAATTACTCTTGACAAATCCTGTTGTGCCGAACATTCCGATAAGTTCCTAAAGCTGTCTGTTTTTATAAAATATAAAAAGAAAGAGGTGACGTTAAGTGGTAGAATTAGATCAGATGAAGTCTGAGCTTCAGGCTTACGAAACTCCATTGGCGGAAGTGAGGGATTCACTTTGACTTAGCGAATAAGTCAAAGAAGATTGAAGAGCTGGAGCGGGAGATGGAGGCGCCCGGATTCTGGGACGACCCCGAAATCTCAAACCGCAAGATGAAGGAACTGAAAAACCTAAAAGACGTGGTGGACACCATAAACGGCCTGAGCAGCCAGTATGAGGACATTGAGCTTTTGATCCAGATGGGCTACGAGGAGGAGGATGCGCAGCTCGCTGCGGATATCCGCAAGGAGCTGGATGAATTTATCGCCTCCTTTGAGGAGATCCGGATCAGCACCCTGCTTTCCGGCGAGTATGACGGCTACAATGCCATCCTCAAGCTGAATGCGGGAGCGGGCGGGACGGAGAGCTGCGACTGGTGCAGCATGCTTTACCGCATGTATACCCGATGGGCGGAGCGCAAGGGTTTTTCCGTGGAGGTGCTGGATTATCTGGATGGAGACGAGGCCGGAATCAAATCAGTGACCTTCCAGGTCAATGGAACCAATGCCTACGGTTATCTGAAATCCGAGAAGGGTGTACACAGGCTTGTGAGGATTTCCCCTTTTAACGCCCAGGGGAAGCGTCAGACCTCCTTTGTGTCCCTGGACGTGATGCCGGATATTGAGGAGAATGTGGACGTGGAGATCAACGAGGACGATCTGCGGATCGACACCTACCGAAGCAGCGGAGCCGGAGGACAGCACATCAATAAAACCTCATCCGCTATCCGAATCACCCATCTTCCCACAGGGATCGTGGTACAGTGCCAGAATGAGCGTTCCCAGTTCCAGAACAAGGACAAGGCCATGCAGATGCTGAAGGCCAAGCTCTATATCCTGCAGAAGGAGGCCAATGCGGAGAAGCTCTCGGATATCCGGGGGGAGATCAAGGAGATCGGATGGGGCAATCAGATCCGTTCCTATGTCATGCAGCCCTATACCATGGTCAAGGACCACCGCACGGAGGCGGAGACCGGAAACGTGGACGCAGTGATGGACGGGGCGCTGGATCCCCTGATCAATGCCTATTTGAAGTGGATTAATACAAAGCCCGGAAAAGAAGAATAGAATCGGGCCGGAAATGATTTTTTCTGTGAATAGAAAGGCGGATATGGCAATGCCATGTCCGCCTGTTGCGCATCTATGGATACGGTCTTATCTTTTCTTCATCAGATCAAGATAGAAATTCGCTTTCACCGCCTGAACATAGGGATAAAGCCATATGAGAGGAATGCAGCAGCCGCATAGGCCCACAAGGATAAGCGGCAGGAAGGACAGATAAATGTAAAACAGCCTTCCCTTGCTGCCCTTCATGACCTGGGCGCTCTTTACGAGAACCTCTTTTGCGCCGTACTGGGGGAAATCCAGCATCAGGAAAAAGCTCTGCGAGAGCATGAGGGTTAAAACAATGTAAATGATATTTACCGCCAGTACAAGGATTACATAAAACAGAAGGACAAGGGGCTGATTCTGTGGAATGCGCATCATGTTCGGGATGCTGCAGACCATCTGAATGACGGTGAAAACCGCCTGAACCTTTAAAACCTTATCAGGGTTGTTGGAAAGCCCGTAAAAAAGATCGCCCACCGCAACCGGCTGACCGCAGGCGAGCTTCAGGAAAATATATGCCTCGCCGTAAATAAGAAGACCCTCAAGGAGCGTAAAAACAAAGGACACGGCATAATAAATCAGATAGCCAAGCACGGAAGTAGTATCGATCAGCAGATTGCTGCAGAAAAAAACAAACAGCATATATCCGAGATGGATAAAAACCACACCTGCAAGAGTGCCGTATTTTCCGAGCAGCTGCCCCTTTGCCAGCGATTTCAGGCTGGCGGAGGTAAGATATTCATTCATTTTGAAAACTCCTGTCTTTATAATAAACTCCCATCATGCATTGCCTGCCGTTCGGCAGGCCGCATGGCCATTCATACTATGAAAGCCTGTGGCTTTCATAGTATGTGTTACACGGCCAGATCCAGGTTCATACCAATGAAGGAAAGAGCATCCGATGCCTTTTTATTTTTCTGGTAGGGATTGGATTCGTTGCTGTAGCGGATTTGAGTGGACGTAGTTCCCCCTGATACATAGCTTCGCCCGCATTCCGGGCAGATGGCGGTTTTCAGGGAAACATTGGCGGAAATCACCTTTCCGTTATTTTGGGCGGCCTTTTTGTAGGCGTTGCTCACATGCTCCTGCTCGTGGGCCATGACCCTTGAGGCGGAAGCCTGAGGCGAGATATGGGCAGCCGATTTGAAAGATACCATCTCGTCAGAACCGTCCTGATATTTGCGGTTGCGGCAGGTCTCGCACTCTGCCGGAGAAGACTTCCTGCCCGGGGAAACGCTCGTGGATTCGCCCGGATTTAATGTGGCGCCTCCGGATTTGGCAGAGGACGCCGCACGCTGATAAGGGGATACGTAACCTCCCGCCGCATACATGTTTGAATAATTGTTTACTCCGTTCACCATAATATTCCATAGCTCCTTTTAGATGTTTACTGAAAAAGTTCCGCATATTCCCGCATCCGCTCTTCGAAAGAATACCCGAGAAGGTCCTCGGAGGACTGCCCGTATACGTTTTCGCAGATTGCGTCGTACTGCTGTCCGATTTGAATCAGCTGGTCGGGATTGCTCACCATGGAGATAAAGGTGGAAACGAAGAGAACGGCCACCGTGCAGAGGCTGACGATCCCGCATCCAAAACCGATGCGCGCCTGGGAAAGCATCTTTCTGCCATAACCCTTGGAAAGAAGGGCAAATAAAATAGCAAGCCCGCCGAAAACAAGGGGGAGAAAAACGGTTAATACAGTAAAAACGGCGCCGAGCCCGAGAAACAGGGAAGCGGCGGCCATCGTGACGCCCGCCTGATGATAAACGGGAGTCTGACCATTGTTGTAGTCCATAACATTTCACCTGTCTGATATGATCCAGATTTCCTTTTGCAGTTATTCTATTATCTTAACACTTGTGGCCGGATAATACAATTGGAAAGAATCAAGAACTTGAAAAACCTGGCTTCTTCTATTATAATTTGCTATGGAAACGCCAAACAGATTTGCCGTTTCCTGAAATTACGCCGAAATATGAAATATAAAGAAAAAGGACGGTAATCATGGATATTGAACGGAAACTCAAAGAAGAACTCAAGGTAGAAAAGTGGCAGGTGGAGGCCGCCGTGAAACTGATTGACGAGGGGAATACCATTCCCTTTATTTCCCGGTACCGCAAAGAAGCGACCGGATCCCTGAATGACGAGCAGCTGCGCGCACTTCACGAGCGACTGACGTATCTGCGCAATCTGGAGGAAAAGAAGGAACAGGTGATCGGAAGCATAGAGGAACAGGGAAAGCTCACACAGGAGCTCCGGGAAAAAATTCTGGCAGCCGAGACGCTGGTGGTGGTGGAGGATCTGTACCGCCCTTATCGTCCCAAGCGGAAAACCCGTGCCAGCGTGGCCAGAGAGAAGGGGCTTTCGGGCCTTGCCGAATACATACTGGAGCAGAACGCCGCTGCGCCTCTGGAGGAGGAAGCGATCAAATACGTGAATGAGGAAAAAGAGGTAAAGGATGTGAAGGAGGCGCTGCAGGGTGCGAAGGATATTATAGCCGAGAGCGTTTCCGATGAGGCCGACTACCGTATTTATATACGGAACATCACCATGGAGGAGGGACTTCTCTCCAGCACGGCAAAGGATGAAAAAGCCCAGAGCGTATACGAAATGTATTATGCCTATGAGGAGCCGGTGAAAAAGGCGGCGGGGCACAGGATTCTCGCACTGAACCGCGGAGAAAACGAGAAATTTCTGACGGTCAAAATTGCCGCTCCCCAGGAGAGAATCCTGCAGTACTTGGCGAAAAAGACCATAACCAATGAAAATCCATATACCGCACCCGTTCTCAGGGAAGTGATTGCGGACGCCTATGACAGGCTGATTGCGCCGGCTATTGAGAGAGAGATTCGAAACGAGCTGACGGAGAGAGCGGAGGACGGGGCGATTTCCGTGTTTGGCAAGAACCTGGAGCAGCTTCTCATGCAGCCGCCCATTGCGGGAAAAGTGGTTCTTGGCTGGGATCCGGCCTTCCGCACGGGCTGTAAGCTTGCGGTGGTGGATGAAACGGGAAAAGTGCTGGATACCAAAGTGATTTATCCCACGGCTCCGCAGAACAAGGTGGAGGAATCCAAAAAGGAATTGAAACGTCTGATCGCCAAATACAACGTTTCCCTGATCAGCGTTGGGAACGGAACGGCTTCCAGGGAATCGGAGCAGGTGATCGTGGAGCTGATCAAGGAACTGAATATACCAATTCAGTATGTGATTGTCAATGAGGCGGGAGCCTCGGTCTATTCCGCAAGCAAGCTGGCAACCGAGGAATTCCCCAATTTCGACGTGGGGCAGAGAAGTGCGGCGTCCATTGCCCGGAGGCTTCAGGATCCTCTGGCGGAGCTTGTGAAGATCGACCCGAAGTCCATCGGGGTGGGGCAGTACCAGCACGACATGAACCAAAAAAAGCTGGGCGAGGCCTTAAGCGGCGTGGTGGAGGATTGCGTGAACCGGGTGGGCGTGGATCTCAACACGGCTTCGGCCTCCCTGCTTGAGTATATTTCCGGAATTTCCAAAGCCATCGCAAAAAATATCGTGGATTACCGGGAGAGAAACGGGCGCTTCATAAGCAGGGCCCAGCTGCTTAAGGTGCCGAAGCTGGGGCCAAAGGCCTACGAGCAGTGTGCGGGCTTTCTGCGGATTCTGGACGGGGACAATCCTCTGGACGCCACAAGCGTCCATCCCGAGAGCTATGCGGCGGCCTTAAAGCTTCTGGAAAGGCTGGGGCTTACCATGGAGGATGTGAAAGCGGCCCAGAGGCAGGCGGCAAAGAGTAAGGCTGCGCCCCTCGGAAAGCGGGAAGCTTCTGCCGGATCCAGGGAGGAAAAGCCGAAAAAGCAGAAGGTGGTGATCCGCAACACCAACACGGCCATGGGAAAGGCTCTGGCGGCGGCCATGGGCGATCTGGCGTTTGTGAGCGGCCAGGAGGACGCACCCCAAAGTGCGGGCAGAAGGAGCGGAACCATACCGGCTGAAAAGGAAAAGACGTCGGCAGGGGCCAGCGCTTTTGAACGCAAAATCCCGGACAGAAAAAAGATGGCGGAGGAGCTGGGAATCGGGGAGATCACTCTTGCGGATATCTTGAAAGAGTTGGAGAAGCCGTCCAGGGATCCGAGAGAAAATATGCCGGCGCCTATCCTGCGCAGCGATGTTCTGGACATGAAAGACTTAAAACCCGGCATGATTTTAAAAGGGACAGTGCGCAACGTGATAGATTTCGGGGTTTTTGTGGATATCGGAGTGCATCAGGACGGGCTGGTGCATATTTCCCAGATCACGGACCGTTTCATCAGACATCCGCTGGAGGCGGTGAGCGTGGGTGATATCGTGGACGTACAGGTGCTTTCCGTGGATGTTCCCAAAAAGAGAATCAGCCTTACTATGAGGATCGACGGAAAAAGGAAAGCTGAAAAATAATTCTTGCGTTTTGTGGGGGATCGTATTACAATATTTTTTGGAAATAGAAAAGTTCTTCGGGGTCGGGTGTAATTCCCTACTGGCGGTACAGTCCGCAACCTGCCATATCCTGCAGCAATTTGCCGGGTATGTCGGCTGATTTGGTGAAAGTCCAAAACCAACAGTTAGAGTCTGGATGAAAGAAGAAGCTGGCTGCTCCTTACTGGGTGCAGTCATTGTGAAAGCATGGACGAGCGATGAAACAGACGCTGTGTTTTTGTTTGTTGCTTTGAATGTTGCCCCGGATGATTTCTGATCATTCGGGGTTTTCTTTATGCTTTTATGGAAGAACCTTTCTGAAAAATCAGGCAGGGGCGAAAAGCTTTGTGCCGCATTTCATAGGAAACGACATAACAAATTTCTGCTTCCGGCTTTCGCAAAAGCCATATGCGGAAGCTTTTGAAAGGCCGAAAGCGAAATTTTTAATGTCGTTATCATAGGAGGACGAGAAAAATGGGTAATGGTTTATGGTCCACTTTGGTGGAAAACGCAGTGTTTGCAGGCGAGTGCGTACTGATTGCGGCGGTTCTTACTGCTGCCGCTTACGGTGCGGAGAAGTATCTGAAAAAGAGAAACAGCGACAGCGAGAGAATCCTGACTACCAGGAAGATCGCCATGATCGGCGTTTTTGCGGCGATTGCCGCAATCCTGATGCTGTTTGAATTCCCGCTTCCTTTCGCACCGTCCTTTTACGAGCTGGATTTCAGTGAAATTCCGGCGCTGGTAGGCGCCTTCGCTTTCGGGCCGGTGGCAGGCGTGATGATTGAGTTCTGCAAGGTGGTTCTCAAACTTTTTATCAAGGGAACTTCCACGGCGTTTGTGGGAGATCTGGCAAACTTTGTGATCGGCTGCAGTTTTATCCTGCCTGCGTCCGTCATTTATATGTTTAAAAAGACAAAGAAGAATGCGATTCTATCCAGTGCGGCGGGCACGTTCTGCATGACCGTGTTCGGCACCATGTTCAACGCCGTGTACCTGCTTCCCGCATTTTCGAGACTGTACGGAATGCCTCTCGACACCATTGTGGGGATGGGAACCGCCATCAACGGCTCCATTACCAGCGTGACTACTCTGGTCATTTTTGCCGTGGCACCTATGAACCTCTTAAAGGGCGGCAGCGTGTCTCTGGTAACCATGCTGATTTATAAGAAGCTGAGCCCTATTTTAAAGACAGGGACAGTGAAGGCGGCCGGTGCGGCAAAGCCAGGGGTTGAAGGAAGATAGGATTTGAAAATTCGCACCTGTAGGCCTAAAGCTATGGCCCGGCACAGACGAACCGGATCCGGAGAAGGTTCCACAGGTGCAAATGCATAGAAGGCAGGAGAGCCATTGCTCGACTGCCTTCTTTTTTAATGATACCGTAACCTTTAGAGAAATTTAAGGAAAACTTTTATAATTTTTGAGGGCTTTTTTGTATATAATCCGTTATAATATTAAATGTTTTGAAAAACAGGTGGAAAAAGAGGGTTTTCAAAGCCCAAAATGTATATTTGGGAAAATAGGTATTGACAATTACTGTATTAGATATATAATACAATAGTACAACAGGAACAAGGCAAAAGGAGGACTTAAATGGATGAATTAGTTGAAATCCGGGATATGTGCAAGATTTATAACCCAGGTGAAAATGAGGTCAGGGCGCTTGACCATGTGAACCTGCAGATCAACAGAAATGAATTTGTGGCGATCATCGGTCAGTCTGGTTCGGGCAAGTCCACACTGATGAATATGCTTGGGTGTCTTGACATACCGACTTCCGGTACTTACATATTAAACGGACAGGATGTGTCAAACCTTTCGGATAATGAGCTCTCCGACATAAGAAACAAGGAAATCGGTTTTATTTTTCAGGGCTTTAACCTGATAGCGGGACTGACTGCCCTGGAGAACGTGGAACTGCCTCTGATCTACAGGGGAGTGGGGCGAAAGGAACGGCTTGAGCTCTCCAAGATAGCCCTTGAGAAAGTGGGGCTGAAATCAAGAATAGATCACAAGCCCTCGGAGATGAGCGGCGGGCAGCAGCAGAGAGTGGCTATTGCAAGGGCCATAGCGCAGGCACCGCCTGTCATTCTTGCGGATGAGCCGACAGGCAATCTGGATTCCGGTTCCACCAAGGAGATTATGGAAATATTAAAGGGGCTTCATCAGGAAGGACGAACCGTCATCCTGATTACCCATGACAATGAGATCGCCGCAAAGGCAAAAAGGATCATTCGGATTATGGATGGCCGAATCGTGGCGGATATCATAAATGACGCCCAGTTGTAAGGCTTATATAGAAAAAGACGGATAAGGAGAAGCATGATGGCAGAAAAAGATGAAATGATGACTGTAAACGAGAATGCAGCAGAACAGAAGACAAAAAAGGCAAAGAAAGAAAAGAAGGAAAAGAAGCCCGTGGATAAGGCAAAGAGGAAAAAGGTGCGCAGAGTAGTGATGGCAGTCCTTGCGGTGGTTCTGATCGCAAGCTTTTCCGTGTCGAGGATGGCGGCGGCGAACGCTCCGGTCATGGTTCCCACTACACCGGCGCAGACAGGCGAGGTGGAACAGACGGTAAATACCAGCGGAACCGTGGTGGCCAATACCTCCAAAAGCTATTTTTCTGAGGTGAAGGTCAAGATCGGCAAGGTTAATGTGGCCGTGGGAGACGCAGTGAAGGCAGGAGATGTGCTCATCGAGTATGATGCGGATGAGCTGGCAAAGGAAAAACAGCTGGCCGAGCTTTCCCTCAAAAGTGGAGAGGGAAATTATAAAAACTCTATCCAGAACAATAACCAGATGCTGGGAGACCTGAACGAGGCCAACGTGAATCTGGAAGTGCTGGATCAGCAGATCGCTGACACGGAGGCTTATATTACGAATCTTGAGAACAAGATCGAGCAGAAAAAGAGCGACCTGGCCCATTTCGGGGCTCTGCTTCAGATTTCCCTTCTTGACTGGCAGGATCAGCCGGATTCTGACGAATATATGAACCTGCAGAAGATGGTCCAGCTCAATTCCTGGGAGCAGAACAACAACGAGGAGATCAGAGGCTGGCAGGATGAGCTGGACGTGTACAACAAGATGCTGTCCGATTATAAGGAGTACCGTTCGGAGATGAAATCCCAGAAAAGCTCGGCGGAAGCGGGTAAGCTCACCTCCGGCGCAAAGGAAGAGATCGAGGCCTCCAACCAGACGAAGGAAATCGAGGCGCAGGGAACCATCGACAGCCTGGCAAAGGTGGAGAACGGAATCGTTGCGGATTTTGATGGCGTGGTCACGGATGTGAAGGCGGTCGAGGGCGCAAGCATTGCGGACAGCTCCGAGCTTCTCAAATTGGAGAGCACGCAGGACGTGTCGGTCAAGGTCTATGTGACCAAATATGACCTGGAAAAGATCTCCCAGGGCCAGGATGCGGTTGTCACCGTGGCGGGCAAGGAGTATAAGGGAAAGGTCGGCAAGATCAACAAGATGGCGGAGAAGAACAACAGCGGAGCGGCCGTGGTGGGAACCGAGATTGAGATCCTCAATCCGGACAGCGATATCGTGCTGGGCGTTGAGGCGAAGATTGCCATCAGCACGGCGAAGGAGACGGAGTGCGTGATCGTTCCGGTAAGCGTGGTCAATGTCGATATGGACGGGGAATTCGTCTATGTGGTGGAGAACGGCGTTCTTGCCAAGAGGCGCGTTGTGACAGGCATTTCCTCCGATACCATGATTCAGATCGTGGAAGGACTTGTGGAAGGCGAGGGCGTTGTCACCAGTGTGAGCGCAGGCATGACGGAAGGCATGGCGGTAATGGCAATGCAGTAAAACAAGGCGGCATACCGCTGTGAAAGGAGCGTTTAGAATGGCACAGATTTGGGAATACATTAAGATCGCCCTGATGAATATCAAGAGCAACAAGGGGCGCTCCATCCTTACCATGCTGGGCATTATCATCGGTATCTCCTCCGTGATCATGGTTATTTCCATCGGCAACGGAGTGAGGGGGCAGGTCAATTCGGAGCTTGACAGCATCGGGAGCGGACAGATCGCCTTCTATGTAGACAGCACCAGAGCGGATACGACGGTGACATTCGATCAGTCGGATATGGATGCGATCATGGCCCAGGTGGATCATGTGAAGGGCGTGACCCCTTCCTTCGGAACCTGGGGGACGGCGGAAGGGCCAAAAGGTGATTTCGACATCAGTATGAGCGGCGGAACCGTGGGCCTGCAGTATGCGTCCTCGGATCCCATTATTAAAGGAAAGTATTTTACACAGAATGATTATGATGCGGGCAGCAATGTCTGTATTATCACGGAGTCCAGCGCCATGGGGCTGTTTGGAACCACGGACGTGGTGGGAATGAGCTTTGACGCCACGGTCTGGGGCGTGACCCAGGAGCTGCGCATCGTGGGGATCCGGCAGGATAATGCATCCGCACTGTTTGGAAACGGAGGAAGCAACACGGTTCAGGCGGAGGTTCCCCTGACCTTCATGGCCAACAAATTCGGATACTGGATTGAGGATTTTGACCAGTTTTATGTCATAGCCGAATCCAATGCCTATGCGGTGGAGGTGGCCTCCCAGGCAATGTCCATTTTGGAAAGCAGGCACAACTGCAGAGGGGAAAATCAGATCATGACTCAGAGCTTTTCCGATGTGTCCTCCCAATTTGACACGATATTGAGCTTCATTACCATGTTTATCTCCTTCGTGGCGGCTATCTCCCTTCTGGTGGGCGGTATCGGCGTTATGAATATCATGCTGGTTTCCGTCACGGAGCGCACCAGGGAGATCGGGATCCGCAAATCCCTGGGAGCGAGAACCGGATCCATCCTGCTGCAGTTTCTGGCGGAGGCCGGAATCATCACTCTGCTTGGAGGAATCATCGGCATTATTCTGGGCGTTCTCGGAGCCATGGGGATCTGTTCCATAGCCAATATGACGCCGTCCATCAGCGTGGGAACCATCATGGTGGCATCGATTTTTTCCTGCGGCATCGGAATCTTTTTTGGAATTTATCCGGCCAGAAAGGCGGCAAGGCTCAGTCCGATCGAAGCGCTTCGTCACGAATAAAAACAAGTGTTCTGATTGTGCGCCGGATTATTCTGTGATACACTATTTTGGAAGCAAATGCGTTAGAAAAAAGAAATCAGCGGCCTGCTGGGCAGATGCTGGTTTCTTTTTTACAGATTACGGAAGGACATGAATCGAAATATGGAAATGGAATTTGACGTTCAGATGACATCCGGCGATCTCTATGATTATATGCTGCACCACACCTATGGCAGCGCATCCGGTCTAATCGGTTCCGTTGCGGGGGCGCTTATGGTGGTGGCTGCCTTTATGGGAGCGGGAATCCTCTGCCTGATTGCGGGGCTCATTATTTTGCTGTATCTGCCGGTTTCCTTATTTTTGAAGTCAAAACAGCAGTTCCTTGCAAATCCCGCTTTTAAAATGCCTCTTCATTTCCGGATGACGGATGAGGGACTGGAGGTTTCCCAGGGGGAGGAGACGCAGAGCCAGAAATGGGAGGACATTCATAAGGCTATCTCTACGACGAAAAGCATTATTGTATATACCACTGCGGTTAACGCTTCCATTTTCCCGAGGAGGGAGCTGGGGGACAAAGAACAGGGTGTAATCAAAATGATTTCCACTCATATGCCTCCAAAGAAAGTAAAAATCCGCTGCTGAGTACGGATGAGGGATGAAAAGTGACGAGCAGGTCAAAGTTTGAAAGTTCCTTTCAAGCTGCTTATTGGTGCAATACCGCAGGCATAGCCAGCGGTATGCAGGGGGATAAGTTTGGAAGTGGACTTCCAAACTCTTTATGGGAGCAGTATCGCAAGCGGGGCTTGCGATATGCGGAGGGATAAAAATGAGAATTGTGGAGACTTTCAGCCACGGCGAGACTTTCTCTCTGGGGGAAGAAATCGGCAGGATGGCAAAGCCGGGAGATATTTATACATTGACAGGGGATCTGGGAACGGGGAAAACCGTGTTCAGCCAGGGGGTTGCCGCAGGACTTGGCATAAAGGAGGCTGTGAACAGCCCCACCTTTACCATTCTTCAGATCTATGAGGAGGGAAGGCTGCCGTTTTATCATTTTGACGTTTACCGCATCGGGGATCCTCAGGAGATGGAGGAGATCGGGTACGAGGACTATTTTTACAGCGGCGGTGTGTGTCTGATCGAATGGGCGGATCTGATCAGGGAGCTTCTTCCTGAAAAATATATCAGGATTACCCTGTTAAAGGACTTGGAAAAAGGTTTTGATTATCGTAAAATAGTAATAGAGGACGATTTTAAATCATGAAGATAATTGCGATGGACACTTCGGGCCTGGTAGCTTCTGTCGCCATCATAGAAGACCAGACTCTGATTGGGGAATACAACGTTCAATACAAAAAGACTCATTCCCAGACCTTGCTTCCCATGCTGGATGAATTGAAGAAAATGGTGGAGCTTGATCTTGAAAGTGTGGATGCCATAGCCCTTGCGGCGGGCCCGGGTTCCTTTACAGGGCTTCGGATTGGCTCGGCCACGGCAAAGGGGCTGTGCTTTGCCATGGATGTGCCTGTCATTGAAATTCCCACACTGGTTGGCCTGGCCTGTAATCTGTATGGGACGGATAAGCTGGTCTGTCCGCTTATGGATGCCAGAAGGGATCAGGTTTATACCGGAATTTACGAGTTTGTCAGAAAGCAGGGACAGTCGGCAGGCTACGGGCTTAGCTGTCTGCTTGCGCAGTGTGCGGTTTCCATAGAGGAGATTGCCTCAAAATGCAATGAACTGGGCAGGGAGATTATTTTCCTGGGAGACGGCGCAGCCGTGTTTGAGACGCGGCTGTCAGAGCTTATGAAGGTTCCCTACGGCTTTGCTCCCGCCCACATGAACCGCCAGAGGGCGGCGGCATTTGGCTTTCTCGCATTGGAATACTACAGAGAGGGAAAGACCGTGGGGGCGGATGAACATGTTCCCGTCTATCTGCGGCTGTCCCAGGCTGAGCGGGAAAAGAGGGAACGGCTGTGACAGTCAGGGAGATGACGCGGGCGGATGTGGAAGCGGTCTGCCGGATCGAGCGGGAGTGCTTTTCCATGCCCTGGTCGGCGGCGGATTTTCTGGAAATGATCGAGGCTGACTACGCTCACTACTATGTGGCACAGGAAGCGGGGCAGATCGTTGGATGCTGCGGAATCCGAAATCTGGCGGGCGAGGGAGAGATCACAAATGTCGCGGTAGCCCCCGGGGCAAGGCGGCAGGGCATCGGCAGAAAAATGATGGAGCATTTGCTGCAGGAGGCTTCCGTTCACAAAATTGAGGCCTGCACCCTGGAGGTGCGGATCAGCAATATACCGGCCATCCGTCTGTATGAGAGTCTGGGCTTTCGGGGCGAGGGGGTAAGGCCCCGGTTCTATGAGAAGCCGCAGGAGGATGCGCTGATCATGTGGAAAAGATAGACAGAGCATGGAAGAATTACCACTGTTTCTTATTGCGAAATCATGTATAATGGGATAAGGACAAAGGAGGATGAGCCATGCGGATTTATGTTGATAAAAATAAAATGAAACTGAATTCCGTGATCTGCAACAAATGCAAAAAACAGATAAAAGTGGAGAACGGAATCATAAAGGAAGGTTGTTTTTGCGGAGACGCACAGTTTGGCTATTTCAGTAATAAGGACGGGATGAAATATTTCTTTGACCTTTGCGAGGAATGCTATGACAAAATGGTGTCAGACTTTGCGGTTCCCGTGGAAACACAGGAGGTAAAGGAGTTTTTGTAATTATGCTGGATATTTGTTTGCTTGGTACCGGAGGCATGATGCCGCTGCCCTACAGATGGCTCACCTCCATGATGGCAAGGTACAACGGACAAAGCATATTGATCGACTGCGGTGAGGGGACACAGATTGCGATGAAGGAAAAAGGCTGGAGCCCGAAACCCATCGACGTGATCTGCTTCACTCACTTTCATGCGGACCATATCAGCGGCCTGCCCGGAATGCTTCTCACGATGGGGAATGCGGAACGGACACAGCCGCTTCTTTTGGTAGGACCAAAAGGCCTTTCCAGGGTCGTCTCCGCACTGCGCGTGATTGCGCCGGAGCTTCCCTTTGAAATCAATTGCATGGAATTGACAGAAAGCGAACAGACGATTTCCATGAACGGATTCAGGATAGAGGCCTTCAAAGTTAATCACAATGTTCCCTGTTATGGATATTGTATTGTAGTGGATCGGATCGGGAAATTCCAGGTCGACAGGGCTTTGGAGCTTGCCATTGACAAAAGATACTGGAGTATTCTGCAAAAAGGAGAGAGTGTTTCCACGGAAAAGGGGAACTTCACGCCGGAAATGGTGCTCGGGGAGCCGAGAAAAGGGCTTCGGGTGGTTTACTGTACAGATACCCGTCCTACGGAAAGCATTGTGCAGCATGCCGGGAATGCGGATCTTTTTATCTGCGAGGGCATGTATGGAGAGCCGGAAAAGCAGGCAAAGGCAAGGGAAAACAAGCATATGACCTTTTACGAGGCGGCCGCCCTTGCAAAGCAGGCAAAGGCTCGCAGGCTTTGGTTGACGCACTACAGCCCTT
>Ga0137308_100358_pt1 | contig 82149 bp, 94 predicted proteins | sample Inofrocosms_June_FD_97181 | JGI IMG/M metagenome (GOLD analysis project Ga0137308, IMG submission 97181) | Mouse cecal microbial communities from Vienna, Austria - N-Acetylneuraminic and N-Acetylglucosamine D2O microcosms_June | ecosystem: Host-associated > Mammals > Digestive system > Large...
CGCCGCTATTAACGACCTGCACCCTTTCCAGGGGTGTCCCTTCAGCCATCTTGGGTACTTCTCCAAAATACAGCTTACAAAAACTGTTTTCTATTCTGTTCAAAATTCATAACTGCCTGTGCAGGATTCATACCTGTCACATATCAGCATCTGCCACCACAAAATCTCTGCCGCAAATCATCACGGGCCAAGAGGTTCGGTTGGAGAGGATCATCAGCGGAGAGGGTGGGATTCGAACCCACGCGCCCTTGCGGACAAACGGTTTTCAAGACCGCCTCGTTATGACCACTTCGATACCTCTCCGGGCGTGTTCTGCGCTTGCCCTCTCGGTCAGCGCGAAGATTATTGTAGCAAAAAAGGTTTTCCATGTCAACCAGTTTTTTGAAATTTTTTCAAATTTTTCCGACAAACTTTTTACAGGTATTTTATAAGCGTATTTTCATCTATCTCTGTCAATACCTCAGGGCAGAAAAGCCTCCGCAACCGCCAGATCCTCCGGGGTTGTGATCTTGATATTTTCGTAGGATCCCTGCACCAGCCGCACCGGCAGGTCCATCAGCGTCTCAACCACCATGGCATCGTCCGTGATCCTGATCCCCGCTGCCGCCAGTCTGTCTTTCTCCTGCATCAGCTTCTCATAGGCTTCTATGATCAGTGCACTCTCGAAGACCTGGGGGGTCTGAATCTGCCAGACAAGACTTCTGTCCGGTGTCCTGGCCGCATAGCCTTCTTTGTCCGCGATCTTGATCGTATCCTTCACCGGCATTCCCGTCACGCAGGCACGAAACCGCTCCACCGCCTCATAATCCCTGCGCAGGATCTCTTCTGTCAGAAACGGTCTTGCGCCGTCGTGAATAAAAAGATACCCGTCCCGGTTCGGCATCCGCATATCTCCGGCTTTGATCACTTTCAGCGCCTGATAGACAGAGTCATACCGTTCCCTGCCGCCGGCCACAATCCTGTCTACCTTGCCAAAGGCATATCGTTCCACGATCTCTTCCTGTACACAGGTAATATCCTCCGCTCCCGTGACCAGAATACAGTCGTCTATCACGGCCGAATCCTCCACCGCCCGCAGCGCATACCAGATCAGCGGTTTGCCCCGCAGCAGCATATACTGCTTCGCCACGCCGCTCTTCATCCGGCTTCCGCTGCCAGCTGCCAGCACGATCGCGGTACATCTCTTTTTCTCCATGCTCAACATCCTTCCCCTGACGTGCACCTATTTCTCACCCAGTTTCAGATTGGGCACCGCGTTCAGATCATATCCGTGCCGCACGCCTTTTATATATTCGTAATATGCGGCAGCGCCGATCATCGCGGCATTGTCCGTACACAGGCCGGGAGAGGGATGATAGAATGCGATCTTCCGCGCCTCACAGGCCTCCGCCAGCGCACGCCGAAGCGCCGAATTCGACGCCACGCCCCCTGCTATGGCGAACCTGTCCATACCGCACATCTCCATAGCCTGCATGGAATGCTCCACCAGTACATCCACCACCGCCTTCTGAAACGAAGCCGCCACATCCGCCTGACAGACCGGAAACCCTTTCATTTCACAGGAATTCAGATAATTCAGCACTGCCGATTTCAGTCCGCTGAAGCTGAAATCATAGACAGAATCAGCCACCTTTGCCCGTGGGAATTTGATCGCATCCGGATCTCCCTCCCGCGAAACCCTGTCGATTTTGGGCCCGCCGGGATAGCCCAGACCGATAGCCCTGGCCACTTTATCAAAAGCCTCCCCTGCGGCGTCGTCCCGGGTGCGGCCCAGGATCTCATACTCTCCGTAATCCCTGACCACCACCAGATGGGAATGCCCGCCTGACACGACCAGACAGACAAAAGGCGGTTCCAGGTCTTTATTTTCTATATAGTTGGCACTGATATGGCCTTCGATATGATGGACGCCGATCAGCGGGATACCCGATGCAAAGCTGATGGCTTTGGCCGCCGAGACGCCCACCAGCAGCGCACCCACAAGCCCCGGGCCGTAAGTCACCGCAACGGCATCTATTTCCTGCAGCTTCTTCCCCGCTGCCTGCAGCGCTTCAGCGATCACCTGATCGATCCTTTCTATATGCTTCCGCGACGCGATCTCCGGCACCACACCGCCGTATATCGTATGTAAATCTATCTGGGAGGAGATGATATTTGACAAAACCTCCCTGCCGTTTCTGACAACGGCCGCCGCCGTCTCATCACAGGAGCTTTCTATGGCAAGTATCGTCACATCCTCCGTACCACACGGTTCAAGTGTCTGCATGTCCTATTCCTTTCTGTCTGCACTCCTTCACTTCTGCTTATTGTACCGGACAAACAAATGCGGTATCGCGTCACAACCCGCCATACCGCACCACACATCCGCTTCATCCGGCCGGCTCTATTTGTTCACCAGATCCCAGCCCATGATCTTCCAGTGTCCCGCCTCGTCCTTACGCAGGACAAACTGCTCCAAAGACGGCACATTGCCTGCCCCCTGCTTCACATAGAAGTTACAGTACAATCTCGCACAGGACTCCTCGTTTTCCGTAAAAAATTCCACGTCCGTGCTGGGGGAAACTTCATAACCGACTATGGTATATTTGTTTTCCTTCATGCTGGCGATCTCGGAACGAAGATCCTGCATATAATCATCTTCCGATTTGTTGGCGACCAGCGCTTCGTCGTACAATACCTGTATCTGCGTCGCCAGCTTCTCCAGCTCCTCTTCCGAATATTCCTCATTATAAAAACACTTCGTGATCTCGGCAAAATATTTCACCACTTCTTTCGGCGTCGGCGGGTAATTCCGCTCCAGATCCTTCTGCAGAACCTTCTGCACCGCCGTCGATTCCACTGCCTCCTCCCCACTTGTCCGGGACTTGTGACTGAGAAAAAAAGCGAATCCGCCGATGACCGCGACGAGAATCACACAGGTAATGATGATGCTGACTATTCCGGAACGTTTCATGTTATCCTCCTTCCTGAGCGCACTCCATGCAGCTGTCCGTCCGCCTACGCTTCTTCAAACATGAGATCTGCGCTTCTGCCGTCTCTGGCAGCCACAGCTGCGGGAAAAATCTTGCGTACATCGCGCATATATTCCTCGGGACGGGTCAGCGACGGGCTGTAATGAGTCAGCCACAGCTCCTTCACCGCCGCTTTCTTCGCAAGCTCGGCGGCCTCGTAGAAGGTCATATGCTTGTATTCCTTCGCCTTCTGCTGCTTCTCCGGCTCTCCGTACATACCCTCACAGATAAAAAGATCTGCTCCCGCAGCGGCGCGCACGATGCTTTCCGTGGGCCTGGTATCCGTGCAGTACGTTACTTTCAGTCCTTTACGCGGCTCCCCCAGCACCATTTCCGGTGTGAAGGTTCCGTCCTCTGTCTCTATTATCTCACCTTTTTGCAGCCGATTCCAGTAGTTTTTCGGAATATTTAACTGCAGCGCCCGGTTCACATCGAATCTGCCGATACGTTCCACTATTATATTATAGCCGTAACAGAGCACATTGTGATTGACCTTATAGGCCTCGATCCGAAAGCCGTCGAAGGCAACGGTCTGCTCCGCCTCCGTCAATTCCAGACAGTTGATGGCAAACGGAAGCTCCGGTGCGATCACGCGCAGAGAGTTGACTACTTTAGTCAATCCCTTCGGTCCTATGAGCAGAAGGGGTTCTGTGCGCTCCGCATTGCCCATCGTGAGCAGCATTCCCGGCAGACCGCTGATATGATCCGCATGATAATGGGTAAAGCAGATAATATCAATGGGTTTCGGGCTCCATCCTTTTTCTTTGAGGGCGATCTGGGTGCCTTCGCCGCAGTCGATCAATATGCCTGTCCCGTTGTACCGCGCCATCATCGACGTGAGCCACCGGTAAGGCAGCGGCATCATGCCGCCCGTGCCTAATAAGCAGATATCCAACATGTGTGCTCCTGTTCTGTGAAATCCTCAGAAAATTCAGGAAAATTCAAAAAAGGCGCCCGGTCACAGCAGTTCCTCCCGCTCTCTTGCCTCCACAGGAAGCGCAAATCCGGCGGCAATCTTCTCATAACATTCCTCGCACAGATCGAATGTATGGCTTGTGCCGTCCCTTTTCCCGAAAAACCCAAAATCATGCGTTACATGAACACATTCTTCCTTAAGAATTCCATTTTCTACCAATAATTTTTTACCGCAGCAGTTACAGACTACCTCGGTCAACTGTCTCACTTTCTGTTCTGTATAAACGCGCATGACATACCTCCTATACTGTTACACTTCCGGTACTGACTTTTGTTCCATCTCATTCTACCAGACAAAACGCGTAGCAACAGTGGTAATTGTTCCATGCCGTTCCTATCTCTTCCAGAAGATCAGCGCATCCTCCACCGGTTTCTCATAGAAGCCCGGCCGCACGCCTGCCGACACAAATCCCAGCTTCTCATAGACGTGGATCGCCGCCGCGTTGCTGACCCGTACCTCCAGCGTGTAGGCCGTCAGCCCTTCCCGATCCCCCTCCGCCATCAGGTGGCGCAGCAGGGCCGTTCCGATCCCCCGGTTTCTTGCCTCGGGGGCGATGGCCACATTGGTGATATTTCCTTCTCCCGCGATCATCAACACGCCGCAGCCGCCCAGAAGCCTGCCGTCTTCCTCCGCCACATAGTAGCGGGCATCCTCCTTACTGATCATCTCCAGAAAAGAGTCCGCCGACCAGGGCATCGAGAAGGTCTCCTCCTCCAATCTGCTGATAAAAGGTACATCTTCCGCGGTCATTCTTCTATAAACAACCATATGTGCCCTCCTGTCCTCTTAGAAACCTTACCATCTATCAGGTACGGCTGCTGCCTTCTGCCCTCTCCCGCTCGGCCTGAGACAGCCTTAAGTACTCCGGCACATGCTGTGCCCCGTTCACGGCCCTGCCCTGCGCATAGTAGACCCTGCCCAGTGCCGCGATGCAGGCGGCGGACTGCCTGTTACGGTGAGCCGGCGCCTGCAGCCAGGGAACCTGCATCACTTCTGCCATTCTCTCCCGAAAAACAGGAATCCCGTCTCCCACAAAGACGACCTTCCTGCCGGTACGGTTGATCTTCTGTGCAATCTCATCGAAAGCGACGGCACATTGTTCCTCTACGACACGCATGTCATATCCATTTTCCGCAGTATCCGTGCCCGTTTGAGGAGCTTTTGCGTCCTCCGGCAAAACCGGCTGTTTACCAAATCGGTCAACAAACTCGTAAAGCCCCGTGTAGACCTGATTTCTCCTTGCATCCATGATCGGACACACAAGCGCATCCGTACCATACATCTGCCAGGCAAGTCCCTCCAGCGTAGGCACCGGGATAATGGGCTTCTCCAAGGCAAAGGCAAGTCCCTTGGCCGTCGCGGAACCGATCCGCAGCCCGGTAAAAGAACCCGGCCCGGCCGCCACCGCAACAGCATCCACCGTATCCATATCAAGATCCACCATCCGCCTGATCTCCTCCAGCATGGGGAGCAGCGTCTGGGAGTGAGTCTTCTTATATTGTATGGTATATTCCGCGATCAGGTTGTCGTCTTCCACAAGCGCCACGGAAGCCACCAGCCCGGAACTGTCTAATGCCAATATTTTCATATGCTACCCCTCATACCGCAAAACACATCTGCATCCTGTCTCAGTCTTCTGTCCTGCCTCGATCTTCTATCGTGATCCGGCGATAGTCAAATCCTTTGCTCAAATCCTTCTCGATGGTGATCCGTCGATGCTCCCGGGGCAGAATCTCTTCGATCAGATCCGCCCACTCGATCAGGCAGACCCCTTCCCCGTAAAAACAGTCTTCATAGCCGACCTCCTCCATCTCCTCCACATCGCCGATGCGGTACACATCGAAATGGTAAAAAGGCAGCCTGCCCTCCTCATAGATCTGTACGATCGTAAAAGTAGGGCTGTTGACCGGTTCTTCAATGCCCAGCCCGGCAGCGACTCCCTGAGTCAATACAGTCTTGCCCACACCCAGATCTCCGATCAGGGTGTAGATCTCTCCTGCTTCTGCCTGCTGCCCGATCTGTCTGCCGAGCGCAAAAGTTTCCCCGGTACTGTATGTCTCTATCGTCTTCATCTATGCCTTACGCTTCCTCATATCTATATTCTATATTCTGTAATCCCTGGCAGCCTGCCCGATTCCATTCCCGGGTCCGGCTGCTCCCTGTACTCTCATCGCTCTGCCTCTTCGTGATCAGCCTCTGATCTTTACTTTCTTTGGCGGCATATGTGTGGAGATGATCTCGATCACTTTGTACCGGTTCTCCCCCAGATCTTTTTTCGGAAAAATGCAGGCGCTTGTGCGCGCCGTATACACCACGATGCTGTGTGTGGTGGAAACTGCCCTGTACATGTTCTCCCAGCCCATTTTCTCCGTCGTACCGTCCTGGGAAACCTCGATCCCTTCATCCGACAGGCGGTAGTGCAGCGGTTTCTTAAAGGCCGGCGTATTAAGCGCCTGCTGTTTGGATTTGATAAAAAGAGTCCATGGCAGGTACAAAAGGATCACCGCGCCGATGATCAGACAGATCGGCTGTCTGTTGGAAGCGAATAACATCAGCATCAGCACTCCCACCAGCGATCCCGTCAGACCTGACAGGCTGCTGTAGGTGTGCCGCAGCATGTAATCATATAAAATATTGGAAGTGATTTTTACATCGAATTCTATTTCCATCACTGCACCTCTGCAAGAAAACGGCCTTTCGTCTTTCCTCCATAAGAAAACACCTACGGTGTAGGTGCTTTCTCTACTTATATCTTATTATACAAAATTTCACGCAAAGTGCAAGTAAAAACCGCATTAATTGATACCGCTTATTCCCAGTTTTCCGTCCTGCACCCCGAAGGTAATACTTGGCGCCCCGTCCCCGCTGCAGAGCGTAAAGCCCGCTTTGCTGGGGTTTAAACTGTTTTCATCCGCGCCTGCTATGGATGCCGTCATTTCTTCCGTGAAAAGAGCATCCGCCCCCAGTGCGATAAAATCTTCCCTCGTTTCCACTACGGTTCCGTCCCCGATCACTCCCACATAGACCGGGAAAGCCGTCAGATCCGCCAGTTTCTCAATATCCTGCTCCGCAACTGCTTCTTTGATCTTCCCGCCAAATTCAGCCGCTGCCGCTGTATCCACCGCAAAATTATCCTCCCACGAACCGCCGGCTGCCGCTTCCTGCTGCGCCCCTTCTGTCGTATCTGCCGCAGGATCCTGATCTGTCTGTTCCCGATCTGCCGGCTCCGTTGCCGCAGCCGCTTCCTGTTGTGCTGCCTGCTCCTGGGATTGTTCCGTCTCACTCTCCCCGCTCTCCAGAAGCGTACCGGTCTCCGGTGCCACGTTATTGCTCTTTTCTTTCTCCTGTCCGCATCCTGTCAATGACAGTACCATCACCGCTGTCGCCAGCAAAATCCATCTTTTTTTCATAATCTTCTTCCTCTCTTTTCTTTTCCTTATCCCGCTGTTCCTCTCTGCAGTCTCATACGCCGCAGGCATTACCGTTCTTCCAGAGGGATCTCGAATTCCAGCTGGCCGGCCGCCCCCGGTGCGACCTCGTATTTCTCCAGTACGATCACCGGGTTCTGATCCTGATTCAGATAAAATTTCGTATCCTCATCGACCCCCTGCCAGCCCTCCGTCCGGTATTCTATACCGTCCGATGCCCCTCTGCGCCTGATCTGGTCAAGGATGCTCTGCCCGGCAATCTGTGCGTAATCATCCCCCAGAATATCCCGAAGCGTTATCCACTTACCCGTTTCCATGTCCAGATTATAGTACCGCTCCTCGCTGTATGCGCTGGTCCAGCTTTCCGCACCTTTTACCGTCAGGGACAGATACCTGTCGGAATGCGACTTCACTTCATACCATACCTTGATCGTGATCTCATGTGCCGCCCACTCCTCCTCTGTACCGCCGGTATCCAGAAAAATCTGCCTGTACTCTGCTGCTCTTTGTTCGGCCTCCTGCGCATACCGCTCACAGAAACTGTAAATATCTTCATTCACCTCTTTTTCCAAACCCGCAAGCTCTTCGGCAATCACTTCAACACCGGGAATTTCAACGGAAATCTTTAAATCTTCTGTCCATACCTCGTAGGAGCGGAACGTGAGGATTCTCGCCAGTGCGCCGATCACCGGGATGTTGTCTACTTCCCGCGCAAAGGCTTCGCTGGTATTCACGCCTGCCACAAACAGGACTGCCGCGACTGCCGCCGCGACCGCAGTTCTCTTCTTCACGGCAGATTGAGTTGCTGTCCGCGCCGCTTTTCTGCCACAGTTACTCTCCGCCTTTTTTACTTCCAGCATAACCCGTTCTGACAATTCTTCCGGAATCGGGATATCATGATATTGGCGTTTTGCCTCTGTCATACGGTCCACACGTCTTCCTCCTCTCCCACATTGATCTTTAAGACTTTCAGGCTCCGGTACAGTTTCGCCTTCACCGTATTGATGTTCATGTCCAGAATCCGGGCAATCTCATCCAGCGTAAGTTCTTCAAAGAATCTGAGTTTTATGATCTTCTGGGCGGTTTCTTCCATCCTGTCTATCTGCGCATACAGATCGTCATGGATATCAAAGCCTTTTTCTTCATAGGACTGTTCCATCCACGCACTGTCCTGTGTCGGTACCTCCCGCTTCTTCGCATGATAAAGGATGATACTTTCATGGAGTACGATCCTGTAAAACCACGTCTTGAATGCCTCTTCGCTTTTCAGCTCCCCGTAATGCTCCAGTGCCTTACAGACCGCGTTCTGCACCGCGTCCAACGCATCCTCCTGATTCTTCAGATAGCTGAATGCCAGCCGGTAAAACTTATCCTGATTCTCGACGATATAGGCTACCAGCTTTCTGTACAGCTCCTGCTTCAACCCTTCACCTCCGTTTCTTTTCGGTCATTTCCCTCTTCCGTTTTCCTTCCAGAGCGTCTTTTTTCATACGCCCTATACATACAGACAAAGAACCGGGGATAAAAGTTGCAGGATTTTGTAAAAAATGCCATTTTTCTGATCAGGGCGCTTTTGCATTCCATACGCGCACGTCTACGATCCACACATCTCCGATATTTCCAGCACTTCTATCCACACCGGCTGCATCCGGACCGACTGTATGATCCGTTTCCTCCGTATAATCTGCATAGTCGAAAGTATACACTCCTCCAGTATTATCCAACAGGATCACGTTATCATATGCCGTAGTAAAAGCCGTCATCTTCTCGCTTTTCTTCCGCTGCGCCCCGTTCGTCAGGTTGTAAAAAAACCTGCAGCCACAAGCACCAGCAACACAGATACCAGAAAACCGGCCGCAAAACGGAAAACTGTCTTGTATTCTTTCATATACACTATCCTATCCTTTCTCTTTTGCTTGGTCTATCCATGGCTGACCGGGCTTTCACTCATTCCCCAAATCAAAAAAGAGTGCCCGTTATAAGCACCCTTTTACTGCGGATAACAGGACTTGAACCTGCACGGTCTCCCACTGGAACCTAAATCCAGCGCGTCTGCCAATTCCGCCATATCCGCATATATTTGTCATACCTGCCATACCCGAATCCCGAATATGGCAGGCACAAAAACCCTGTTCCGGTTCTAAGCCAGCTTCTGCAGCCGCTCCGAATGGTCTGCCGCCACCAGCTTAAGCACCCTGACATCCTCAAAGACCGCCTCAATCCTGTCAGTGTAGCAGGCATACCGCCTGTACGTATCCGTATAGCAGGCTTCGATCGTATTAAGCCGCGGCAAAATGATATTCTCCTGACACAATTTGAGATTGTGTACCTCTGTCTGCAGAACCCGGATATCTGCCTGCATGAATCGGATATCAGCCCTCATGTCCTTAACATTCGTTTGCAGGATCTGAATGTCTTCCTTCATCCCCTTAACATCTGTTTGCAATACATGAATGTCTTCCTTCATGCCCTTAACATCCGTCTGCAGGACCTGGATCTCTTCCTTCATGCCCTTAACATCCGTCTGCAGGACCTGGATCTCTTCCTTCATGTCCTCAACATCCGTCTGCAATACACGAATGTCTTCCTTCATGTTCTCGACATCCACCTGCATAATCCGCACGTCTGTCTTCAAGTTCCGGACATCCTCCTTTATTTCCCGGATATCCGTTTTCATTTCCTTCAGTTCGTTCTTGACCGGCTGCAATTCTGATTTCAGCTTTACATCCATCATATCCGAAATCGCAAGCAGCAATTCATGATCAGTCATATGTATCCACCCCTTTACATATCCAGGCAGTTCCCGCTTCCTGCTGTAATACTACGACCGTATTACCTGTCCATTGTAACATACCTCTCCTGCAAAGTCACTATACATTTTTCACAAAATGGTGCCCAATTATTTATGTAATACCATTCACGCCCATCATTCTGCCACTACTCTTCGCCAATATGCCTGATCACTCCTTTATAGATCTTCACAAGGAAAAGAACCGTGATGAGCATTGATACCAGTTCAGCAATCGGAAATGACCACCATACGTTCTGTACCCTGCCCGTCAGGGACAGCAGATATGCCGCCGGAAGCAGCACCACCAGCTGTCGTGCAATGGAGACCATCATGCTGTAGGTAGCGCTTCCCAGCGCCTGAAAGGCCGTTCCGCATACAATACCAAAACCCGCCAGGACGAAACCGTAACTGATCGTCCGCAGTGCCGGCACCCCTATCTCAAGCATTGCCTCTGATGCATCAAACAACCCCAACAGAAATTCCGGCGCAGCCTGGAAGATGACCAGTCCGGCAAACATGATCGCAACCGCATATTTGATACCGCATTTCAGCGAATCGACAAAACGCTCCCGGCTGCCTGCACCATAGTTGTAGGCCAGGATCGGCACCAGCCCGTTGTTCATACCGAATACCGGCATGAAGATAAAGCTCTGCAGCTTAAAATACACGCCGAACACCGCCGTTGCGGTTGACGAAAAGGAAATCAGGATCAGATTCATGCCGTAAGTCATTACCGAACCGATGGCCTGCATAATGATAGACGGCACACCGATCTTATAGATCAGGCCGATGATCTGCGGATCAGGCCTCATGGTCTCCCTGGTCACCTGTATCTCGTCATTTTTCTTCCAGTTGATCAGAAACGCCAGCAGCCCGGCCGTGATCTGCCCGATCACAGTTGCCACAGCCGCACCGCGCACCCCCATCCCGGGCACGCCAAACAGCCCGAAAATAAAGATCGGATCAAGTATGATATTGATGACTGCGCCGATTCCCTGTGTGATCATGATATAAAACGTCTTTCCTGTAGACTGCAGCAGCCGCTCAAACGTAAACTGTGCAAAGCTACCGAAGGACAGGCAGCATACCAATGAAAGATACTCATATCCGTACTGTAAGATCTGGGCATCTGCCGTCTGGCTCAAATAAAAAGGTTTCGTTGCAAAAAGCCCGAGCAGCAGGAACGCCACATAACTGGCCGCCATCAGGACAATGCCGTTGCCGGCCGTTTTGTTGACCATCTCCTGATTTTTCTCGCCAAGGGCCCTGGAAAGCACCGCATTGATGCCGACGCAGGTGCCCACCCCCACCGCCACCATCAATGTCTGGATCGGAAAAGCAAGCGAGACCGCAGTCAGCGCATTCTCATTGATCCGGGATACAAAGATGCTGTCTACTATATTATAGAGCGCCTGTACCAGCATAGAAGCCATCATAGGCAGCGACATCGTGATCAGCAGTCTGTTGACAGGCATTGTACCCATTTTATTTTCTTTCATCTGTTCCATCTTCTGTCTCCTTCCTGAACTTCCCGACCGCCTAATGCGCAAAAAAATTCAGATTCCACATGAATCTGAATTTCGGCTTCTTTGCATAAACCATCGGGGATTATTTTCATAAACCACTGGGGATATCAAACCGGGGTTCGAATCCCCAATAAAACTCTTTGTCTTCCTTAAATGAACCACTGGGGATTCGAACCCCAGACAACTTGATTAAAAGTCAAGTGCTCTACCACCTGAGCTAGTGGTCCGTAAACTGGGCTAACTGGATTCGAACCAGCGAATGCAGGAGTCAAAGTCCTGTGCCTTACCGCTTGGCGATAGCCCATTAATTGGTAACAACAGGCTGTGTCACTGCACCCTCCCGTGTAAAGGTGGATAGAGGGACTCGAACCCTCGGCCTCCAGAGCCACAATCTGGCGCGCTAGCCGACTGCGCCATACCCACCATAACGTGCTCGAAGGGATTCGAACCCCCGACCCACGGCTTAGAAGGCCGTTGCTCTATCCAGCTGAGCTACGAACACGTACTGAACAATCATGACAGGCAAAATGCCCGCACTTGTTTAACACGAATTATACTCTAACACACAATCCATATGCTTGTCAATCAGAAATTACATTTTTTATCCATTTATCTTATAAATCTTATAAATATCGAATTCGTTATGTTCTATGCCGAAATGCCCCATGTTCTCCATGTGCAGTCCGTTGGCCTCCAGCACGGCCGGATCCACCTCGGGCATCCATTCCGTATGCAGAAACCAGACTGTCCCGAAATCCTGTGAGAAGTCAAACTCCTCCAGATATACCAGCTGCTCCTGTGGAAAATAGCATTCATAAATGAAGCCGAAGGCATCCCAGTTGTAGACCACATAATCATCATCCGACAAATTCTGCGCGAAAAAGGCTTCCGTCTGCGGCACGAAGGTGCTGCGGTATTCCTGCCGGAAGCATTCCTTATACTGCACCGCTCCCACAAACAGCAAAAACAGGCTGACCACGATCAGGATACTCTCCCTGACTCTGCGCATGGCAATCCCAAAAAACAGCGCCAGCAGCCCCAGCGCCGGAAAGACATACTGATCTCTGTAGATCGGCGTCTTTACCGCAGAAGCCGCCACGCCCAGTATCGTTGTGAGCGTCGGCACGAGCATACAGGCAAGAGCGAAGATCTCCGTCTTTTCTTTATGCTTCGCGATTTCTATCGTATTATAGGTGCTGGCGCCTTTTAACAGAATCAAAAAAACAAATACCATGCCCGGAACAAGCGTCAGATCAAAGGTCCACAGGAAATATTCCCACACGGTCTGCCCTGTGATCTCCGGAATCCAGTAACCCTGCTCCACACTCGTGACCTGCCTGATAAAATACGGCATCCAGGGCAGATAGCCGGCCACCATCGCCGCCGCGGATATCCCCCACGCGGCCGCCCGCTCCCGCTTCCAGATCAATATAGCCAGAAACAGCAGGCCCGCCGTGATAATAACCGATACAAATGCAAAATAGTGTGTATACGCCGCCGCAACGGCACTCACCGCATAGACCGCGAAGTCCATCCTGCCGCCGTATATAAAAGCCCGGTAGGCATACACACCGCACAGCGTAACAAAAAGCAGCGCCAGAGAGTACATCCTCACCTGAACCGCAAATTCCATCGAACAGGGAATACAGGCCAGAAAAAAAAGAAACAGGACCGCCGCCCTGTCCCCGAACTCCCTGCGGATCAGAGTCGCCCCCAGCACCAGCGTCGCCGTCATCGGCAGAATCGCCGCCACCTTCTGCACCAGCAGCGCGTCACCGAAAATGACCGTGAATATTTTGGCATACAGATAATAGAGAGGCGGATGCACGTCCCGCGCCGTCCCGTCTATGATGCCCTTCACATTTTCCCTGAGAAGCTGCAGCGTAAACGCCTCGTCCGTCCAGATATTGTGGTTAAAGATCAGGGAAACATAGAGCGCCGTGAAGCCGGCCACAGTCCCCCAGATCAGGATCGTAAAAAAATTCTTCTTCAGTATCTTCATTGCTTCCTCTTCCACGTTTATTTCCGGATAAAAAGAAAAAGCGGGTGATGGGAATCGAACCCACGTATCCAGCTTGGAAGGCTGGTGTTCTACCATTGAACTACACCCGCGTAATAACTCATATTCATAAACTGCGTCGGGGTGACAGGATTCGAACCTGCGACCTCCTGGTCCCAAACCAGGCGCTCTAGCCAAGCTGAGCCACACCCCGAAAATGCTCCTGTGACTGCTTCCGTCGCAACGCAAGAATTATTATATAACAGCCGCCTGCCCCTGTCAACTGATTTTATCAAAAACTCAGCAAAATGAAAAAGCTCAGCAAAATCTCAGCAAAAGCATTCTGGCAAAAAACATTCAGTAAAAAAACATACCGAATCAGCTCAGATAATTAATGGTATAATGCGCTTCGCCCTCTCTGTCGATCTCCATGATCACATAACTGGGCCTGCGGTTGTCCTGTCTGGGATAACTGATGCTGCCCGGATTGATGAGTGTGATATCATGATCGATCTCCACCACCGGCTTATGCGTGTGCCCGCACATCACGATATCCACATTCCGTGCCCGTGCTTCTTCTTTAATGGTCTCGTTATTCATGGCTATGTAGTAATTATGCCCGTGGGTCAGCCACACCCTGTATCTGCCTATCGTAAACTCACTCTCCCTGGGCAGATCCGAGAAGAAATCATTGTTGCCCTGTACCATCTGGACCGGACAGCCCGACGCCTCACGGATCAGGTACTCACTGCCTTCCACGTCTCCGCAGTGCACCACCATATCGACCGGTGCCGTTCTCTCCACTACTTTCAGGAAATTCGCATTGTTCCTATGTGTATCGCTCACAATCAGTATTTTCATATACCGCTCCAAATATCAAATCTTCTCTTAAGCTCTTCCTTCATCGCCTCCAGCGCCCTTGCCCTGTGGCTTACACGGTTCTTCTCTGCAGCGCTGAGCTGCGCCGTAGTAGCACAAAACTCCGGCACATAGAAGATCGGGTCATAGCCAAAGCCATTGCTTCCCTTCTCTTCATAATCAATCCTGCCTTCTATCACGCCTCTGCTGACGATCGACTCACCGCCCGGCAGGACCGCCGCTATGGCGCACACGAATCTGGCCGTCCTCTTATTATCCGGCACACCTTCCAGTCTGTCAATCAAATTTTTGTTTTTTACAGAATAAGGGGTGTCCTCCCCCAGATATCTGGCCGAATAGATGCCCGGCTCTTTATGAAGCGCATCAATCTCCAGGCCCGAATCATCCGCCAGCACAATTATATCATCCGGCGTTTCCCCCGCCTGGACTGCTGTCGCCTTATACGCTGCTCCCGCCACCGTCTGCGCTGCTGCATTCTCTCCCGCCGCTGTCCGCACTGCTGCACTCTCTTCCGTCGCTGTCCGCGCTGCTGCATTCTCTCCTGCTGTCATCCGTACTGCCGCCGCCACCGCTCTGGCCTTGATCTCTGCATTCTCTTCAAAGGTGGAACCATTTTCCTCAATGTCGATCTCGATCCCTGCTTCCTTCATGGACAGGATCTCCGCGTCCATATCCTGTAAGATTTCCCGGATCTCCCGCATTTTTCCTTCGTTACCTGTAGCAAAAATAATCTTCATGGCTTTTCCCGCTTTCTCCAATCGTATTTTATTCCTCATAGGCTTTCAGGATCGTCTGGTAGATTCCCTCTGCGATCCGCTGAATATAATCCTCCCGCTGCAGCAGGATCGACTCCTGACCGTTTGTCAGATAACCTACCTTGATGGCTGCCGCCGGCACGGTAGCTTCACTGATCACCGTATCCTCCGCAGACGCCTCTATCAGGCCGTTGGCCTTGCCGCTGATGGCAGTCACCACCTCCCGCTCCAGCAGATCGGCCAGCTCTACGCTGCCGAATCCCGGAATGAAGAACCGGCTGTTGTAGACGGCTTCCGTCCCGTACTGCTTGCTGCTTTCGGCACTGTTCACCTCGATGCGGATCAGCATATCCGCTCTGGCAGCTTCCGCCAGCCCGACACGGCGTTCCGCCTCCGGATTGCTGTCATCCATTCTGGTATAGTAAACCTTGATATCCGTCTTATCCAGTTTCTCTTTCAGGGCTTTCGCCACATTCAACGTAATGTCCTTCGACGCCACCGACTCTGTGACCGCGCCGGTATCCTCCCTGCCGTAAGCCGGATCGATCACCACGATCTTCTCATAAACTTCCCGGGGCGGTACAAACTCTATATAAAGCGTATTATCTTCGAAAATGCTGCGGTACTCATACACATCTGTCAGCTGGAACTGCAGGCAGATCCGCTTCCTTTCCACCTCAAAATGTCCGTCCACTACCTTCTCGCAGTTGCCGTAGACACCGTTTTGCTCATAAAAGGCCTCTTCGTCCTGCATCTTCTCAGGCTCTATGCTCACCCACAGCTGCCTGTCCATATAGTGGTTTTCTATCGTCACGTTCTCCACCCGCACCGACGGCGGTATGGGCACACAAAAATAATTCGTATTTTCACTGTCACGCTCAATATCGATCCGGTTGCCGTCTTCTGCCGACGGCTGTTCCCCGTCCTGCGCCGCGCTGCCTGCTGCCCCTTTTGCACCGCTGCTCTCCGCTGCCTGCACGACTTCATCCTGCGCCACATCCGCCACCACCACGATCTTATTGGTACAGAACCAGAGCATCACGCCCATGGCCGCTGCCACAAACAGCGAACATAATACCGTTGTCTTTTTCATCAAATCATTCTGCATATCCTGTCACTACCTCTGTTTTTGCCTCACTCTTTCTTTCTGCCCGGCCTCGGCCCCGCAAACTGATAGAAATAAGTCTTCATCATACCGTTGTACAGCTTCCGGTTCTTATCCGCCTTCCGGCCGATGGCCTGTTCCGCCTTCTCATAGGAAGTGATCAGGTACATGGACCAGCTGTCCAGCATCCGGTAACGCTCCCCGATGGTACCGTAAAGCTGCGGCAGATTCTTCTTGTCTTCCAGCCGCTCACCGTAAGGCGGATTCGTGATGATAAAGCCGTATTTCTTCGGATGGCTCAGCTGCTCCACACCTCTGCGCTGAAAATGGATCAGTTCCTCCACCCCGGCCAGTCTGGCGTTGGCTCTGGCAATGGACACCATCTCATCATCAATGTCATAGCCCTGAATATCGGTTTCCACAGACAGATCGATCAACGACTCCGCTTCGTCCACAGCCCGATACCAGTGCTTTCTGTCCACAATATGCCCCCAGTCCTCCGCCGTAAAACTGCGGTTCATGCCCGGCGCCATATGAGCCGCCATCATCGCCGCCTCTATGGGAATCGTCCCGCTGCCGCAGAACGGATCCACCAGGATGCGGTCTCCCCGCCAGGGCGTCAGCATGATCAGCGCCGCCGCCAGATTCTCCGCTATGGGCGCTTTGGCCGTCAGTTTCCGGTAGCCGCGCTTGTGCAGGGAATCGCCCGTCGTATCCAGTCCCACCGTCACCTCATCTTTCATCAGAAAGACCCGAACCGGGTAGGCATCCCCGCTCTCCTTAAACCAGTCCACATGATAAGACTGCTTCATCCGCTCCACCATCGCTTTTTTCATAATGGACTGGATGTCGGAGGGGCTAAAGAGCTTACTCTTCACGCTGGCCGCCTTCGCCACCCAGAATTTACCGTCCTTCGGTATGTAATCGCCCCAGGGCAGAGCCTTCGTCCCCTGAAAAAGCTCTTCGAAAGTCTCCGCGTGAAAGCTGCCTGCCTTGATCAGCACACGCTCCGCCGTCCTGAGAAAAATATTGGCACGGCAAAGCGCCAGCGCGTCCCCGGTAAAAGTGACACGCCCGTCTTCCACCGCCGTGACCTCATATCCAAGATCCGCAATCTCCCTTTTTAATACTGCTTCCAGCCCGAAATGACAGGGCACGATATATTCTAATCTGTCCATAGGTTCCTCTTATCCGTATTGTTCTTCCCACACTGCCGAAATGCTCCGCGGCCCGTAACGTTTATTGTATCTCAAAATGCATCAAATAACAATCTCAAAACGCAGAAAGCGATACAGTCAAACCGACCATACCGCTTTCCGCTTAAGAGACGCCGTCGTCTCATGCGCTCTTAATAGTTGTTCTTCTGATTGTCCTGCGCGTTGCTTCCGGAACTGTTCTTAGAACTGTTCTTCTGACTGTTCTGGCTGTTCTGATTGTTGCTGTTCTTGTCCTGCTGCTTGTCGTTCTGAGAATTCTGGTTATAATCATTCTTAGACATCTCAAATACCTCCTGATTGATTTTTTGTTACAGGAATAGTATTGCAGCCTTTCCGGCAAAATATACACACATTCTATAGGATTTTTAGATTATTTTTTATCCCGGATCAGTCTGACCACCAGCGTCACGATCAGCACCGCTATAATGACCGGTGCAAAAATATAGAGCAGGGAACTTACCAGCCCGATCACCACCACCGCGATCACCACAATGATCAGCATCACCAGCCATCCCGGCAGCATGACTCTTTGCACGCCGCCTGTCCGGCCGCGTCCGTCGTCCCGGACTTCTCCCGCCACTTCCTCGTCATACTCATAATCGGAACCGTAAGCGGTACCCGCGCGTTTACCGGCATCCACAATGCTTCTGGCAAGCAGTCTCGGATCTCCCAGCTGCGCAAGCACTTCCGCTTCCGTCTTCCCCCTGCGAATCTCCGAATCGATATATTCTCTGTAATATCTTACATGCTCTGCCACCTGCCCGGCCGACATGCCGCCTGCCAGTGCATGCTGCAGCTTCGTGATAAATTCTTCCCTGTTCACTTCCTGTATCCTCCGTAAAACCTGTTAAACACCAAATCTTATCACTGTCCATGTCTGCCATTGTAACACACTCTTTTCCGGTTTTCTACCATTTCACTCTTTTTTATCCCTACACGGTCATGCCGTCCTTCACCTCTGCAAACGGCCCGGCCGTCACATGTGCCTTCTTTGCCCCGAAATAGTCTTCGTCGAAGACGATATCGCTTCCGTCCGGATTCTCATAACGCTGTTCCGGCTCGAAGGCCATACCCAGCGTCTCCGTGGTGATCAGTTTCTCTTCGCCCGACGGCAGGAATTCGCCCAGATTGGTGTACAGCTTCCATCCGCCCTCTTCCTCTTTCAGTTCCAGCCTGATGGCATGTTCCGTATCCACGGTATAATCTTTCTCTTTCACACATGGCTTCGCCCCGTTAAAGTAACGGTTGCCGCCCGTCCATACCGGAAGCGGGATATAATACCGGTCGCTGGGCGCAGAACCCATACCGCAGTAGCCGTCGAATTCCTTCTCCCATTCTTCATAAGTCTGGTAATCGTCATACGGCTTCGTGCCCGCCGTGGTATTGAAATCGTCCCATACCTTCTCGGTCACCATCTCCTCGATCTCTTTTAAGAATGCCGGAACCTCCTGCTGCACGAACACATTATTATAGAAGCGCATGTCACCGTGCAGGATCGTCATGAAGCCCGCCACCTCCGTGCGGTGCGGCACATGATAAGGGGTATAGCGGGGAGACTGCATCGTCTTTGCGCCGTTGTTCACACCGGTACCTACAGCGGCCATGGATCCGGCGATCAGGTTATGTACCACAGCCACACCCTGCGTCGGCATCTTGAAGGCTCTTTTTGAGAGCAGCAGGTTGTGATCCACCAGCGTAGGGCCGTGAGACACTTCGATGAAGATATCCTCTCCGATGGCTTCCGCCGACTTCGCATCTTTGGTCATAAGGTGATCGAAAGGTATCGTATTGTCATGGAACAGATTCTGTGTCACACGGGTGCCCTGCGCCTGCCAGTCAAGCCACAGACCGCGGGTGCAGTGATGGAAATGATTCCGTCTGATGATCACGTCGATGGCCGCGTGCATCTTGATTCCGCCGATCTCCGCGCCCGCCAGATTCTGACGGTTGTTGATATGGTGGATATGGTTATCCTCGATCACGGAGAATACGCCGCCCAGATGGCCCACGATACCGGTCTGGCCGCAGTCATGGATATTGCATCTGCGGACGATATGGGAGCCGATCCGATCCTTCGTCCAGCCTTCCCGCTGTGCCTGACAGATGCAGTCACGCTCTGTCTGCGTACCGTCTTTGAATTTCCATTTCAGCCACTTATTGTCGTTCTCCGGCTGCAGATATTTTCCCAGAGAGATGCCGCTGCACTTGGAAAGGGAAACATCACAGTCCTCGATGATCCATCCTTTGGACCAGTGCGGCCCGATCATGCCTTCCTGATAAGCCGTCGGCGGCGCCCACTGGGTCGCGGCCTTGGTCACCGTAAAGCCGGAAAGCGTAATATAGCCGATACCCTCCTGCTCCGGATAGAAGCAGTTACGGCGCACATTGATCTCCACCTTCTCTTTGCAAGGGTCAAACTCCTGGAAATTGGCGTAGATGACCGTCGCATCCTTCGCCGTATCCTGCTCCGCGAACCATGTATAGACCGTAAAGTCAGGATCCCACGAAGCCATATAGCGGACCGGCTGCTTCACCTGTTCGAGAGCCGTCACCTCATACATGGCCTTGTCGTTCAGGTACACCTCTCCGGTATGCGCGATAAAGGAAGCGATAAACCAGTCCCCGCTGACAAGCGTGGTGAAGGGATTGTACTCCCCGAACAGGCTGTTGGGCACAACGGCCTTCCACACACTGCCTTCCACATGCTCCCACTGCGTTACCGGCTCCGCCCCGGTGATTACCGCCGCTCCCTTTTCCTCCGAACGGTACACGATGGGCGCCTCCTGTGTTCCCCCGTTTCTGGGATCTACCGCCTCTCTGTAGACACCCGGCGCCACGATGACCTCATCACCGGGCTGCGCGATCCGCGCCGCCTCCTGAATTGTCTTAAAAGGACGCTGCCTTGTGCCGTCGCCGCTGTTTGCCACGGCTGCCGCTACATAATACTGCATAGATTTTTCCTCCATTCTGTCATGATTTCGTTTGCTTTCGCTGTCTTGTCTGCTCTCTTTTTCTCTCTATCTATAATGTATCCTATTGGGACGGTAATATTTTTACAGATCAGGATATTTTTTAACAAAATAGGATGTAAAATGAAGAATGTAAATCCTGTCAGTAGAGCGTCCGCTGCTGCTCTCTCCGGTACGCTGTCGGCGACTGCCCTTTTTTCCGCCTGAACACAAGACTGAAATGGCTGACGCTGCCAAAATGCAGATGATCGGCGATCTCGCTGATCTTCCGGTCGGAAAAGCGCAGCATATTGCAGGCGGCCTCCAGCTTCTTGTCGATGATATATTCGGTGATGGGAATCCCTTCATACTGTTTAAAAAGTTTCTGCAGGTATTCTTTGGAAACCCCCACGTCTGCCGCCAGCTCATCAATGGATATCCGTTCAAAGCGTCTGGTGACGATCGCCCGTTTGCATTCCTCCACATGCCGGTTTAAGGCGGAGCCCTTCCGCTTCCTGTCGCGGACGATCCGCGCAAACTGCAGATAGCCCTCCCCCAGTACGGCATGCATTGCCTGAATATCCCTGCAGGCCGCTATCCTTTTTAAGAACAGATCATTGTACAGGAATGCCTCCTTAGAGCTGATCCCGCCCTCGATGGCCGCCCTTGCCGCAAGCGAAATACCCGTCACCATCATGTACTCTTCGCTCTTTTTGACATCCTCCAGTATGATCGGGTGCGGCAGTGCAATGTCGTCTATGTGCTTCTTTAAATAATCCACGTCCCCTTCCCGTATAAAGGTGTAGAGCTTCTCTTCCTCATGATAGGTGTGGTTTTGCTGGAAGGCTTCCATCTGCCACACCTCCTCCGCCATGGATTCCTGATCAGTCACGCCGCAGGGCGCGGCTTTCTCTTCTCTGCCGTTCTCTTCTGCGGCTTCCGTCTCCCGTCCTGCCGCCTCCTTTTCGCTGTGCAGCAGAAACCAGACCACATTCCGCGCATCCTCCATGCGACACGCCGGATACTCCTCCAGCCTGTTCCTGCGCAGGAAACGCCCCGCTTCCAGCGTCTGCAGCGGTCCGTAACAAAAAGGCCCCAGAATATAGATCCTGCCGCCCCGCCTGCACCCGTACAGCCCGATCGGCACCTGCTCATGATAGGGCAGAAATGCCTGGTCCGTCTCTTTTTCCTCCAGACGCTGCTGCAGCTTCTGAAACATCTGCCTGTCATATGCCGCTCCGGCCTTCTCCCCTTTGCCGAAACTGCTCTGCAGCACCCAGTCCTCCGTATACACGCTGACCGGCAGCCTGCTCAGTCTGTAGACCAGTTCCAATACCAATTCCTCCTCCATCTTTGCCCGCGATCCTTTCTGTCCTGCCCGCTTACGGCCCGGACCATCCTCCGTATTCTTATCTTGTTCCCCGGCCTTATCCGGCGCTTTACCCTGTCAGTATTGTAGCATAAATACAACATCATGTACCCGGAATTTTTACAGCCACTAGTTTTCCCAAAGGTCTTGTTTTTGTAAGGGAGATATGACAAAATATGATTTGCAAAAAACTCTAACCTCAGGTTATAGTTTTCCGGCAGACAGTAAAATCGTCAGACAGTAAAACCGTTATACAACAAGGGAGCACTTACGGCAATGAGTCAGTACATGTCCATCGGGAAGGTATCAAAACTGAAGAATGTGAGCATCAAGTCGCTGCGCTACTATGACCAGATCGGCATCCTGAAGCCGGCTTTCGTCAATACGGAAACGAACTACCGCTACTATACGGAAAACCAGCTCTATCTGCTGGATGCGATCACCGTCTGTATCAAACTTGGCATCCCCTTAAAGGATCTGAACAATTACGTGAACAAAGATTCCATTAATCTGCAGAAGCTGCTCTACGACGGCAAGATCCTGGCAGAACAGAAGATCATGGAGATCCATAACTGTCTCGGCACCCTGCAGGAGACGCTGCAGAAGATGGGCAGCTCTGTCACCGGCATGGCCAGGATCCCGGAGAGCAGGAGCGGTATCCTTCTGCCGGACGGCTTTTACCAGAACACGCAGGGGCGAAGATGCCTTCTTACCATACCCCTGGATGCCGTGGACACGCCGAAATATTACGGGCAGCACATCCTGAAACTGTTCGTCACCGCGCAGCAGACCGGCATCACGGCCTCCTACCCTTCGGGCATACTGCATGACTATAAGGACGGCGTCTACTGCCGCCACATGTTCCTGACCGTAAGCGCAGACTCTGGCTCCACCATCCCGCAGGAGTCCTCCACGGATGCGTCCGGAAATACCTACCGTATCCTTCCGGAAGGTGATTACGCCTGCCGCAGAATCTCTACCCATATGACAGACTTTGCATCGGTGCGGAATGAAATGAAAGAAGTCCTGAAAGAACAGGATTTCTGTATTATCGAGATCGATACCCTCTCCGAACAGAATAAGAAAGACGGATATGCTTTCGAACTGGAATATTTTCTGGGAGTATGATATAATTGTTAAGGTTGCCATATCGGCACATTCTATTACATCTATTTCAGGAGGCCACAGGGTGATGAACATGTCATGGAAACGGGGAGCATGCGCCCTCACGATTGCTACACTTTTAACCGGCTGCTCCTCTGCAGAAGCCAGTAAAACCTTACAACCAATGTCCGATTCCGATTCCGTTGCGCAGATGCAGGAACCGGACGGCGCCGAATCATTAGAGTCCGGCACTGTTTCGCTGAATGTCTGGGCAGAAGAAAACGATTTCGAGATGTTAGAGGCAATGATCGCCTCTTTTCAGGAATATTATGCCGGACAGGCAAACTTTGAGATCAGTCTGACCGCACAGCCCGATTCCGGCACCTGCAACATGATACTGGGCGATATCCACAGCGCCGGAGACGTATTCTCCTTTCCCGACGATCAGTTTACAAGACTGATGGCCGCAGGCGTACTGGAGCCGGTAGACAACGCGGCCGCAGTTTCCTCCGCCAATGTACCGGAAGCCATCGCAGCCGCATCCTGGCACGATACCCTCTACGCTTTTCCCTACACCGCAGACAACGGTTATTTCCTGTATTATGATAAGACTTATTTCACGGAAGCAGATGTACAGACACTGGACGGCCTTCTTGCTGCTGCCACGGCAGCCGGGAAGCAGATTTCCATGGAACTTACTTCCGGCTGGTATCTGTATGCCTTTTTCGGACAGACCGGCCTCGAACTTGGTATGAACAGCGACGGGGTCACCAACTACTGCAACTGGAATACCACGGAAGGGAGCATCAAAGGACGGGATATTGCCCAGTCTATCCTCAATCTCACCACCAACCCTGCTTTTGCTTATCACACGGACGGCGATTTTATCGCAGGCGTGCAGGACGGCAGCATCATCGCCGGCATCAGCGGCACCTGGAACGCCGCGCAGATCCGGAATGTCTGGGGAAGTGATTACGGCGCCGTCAAGCTGCCTACCTTCACCTGCGCCGGCAAACAGATCCAGATGGCCTCTTTCACCGGTTATAAGATGATGGGCGTCAACGCCTACTCGCCCCACAAGCAGTGGGCCATGAAGCTGGCCGACTGGCTGACCAATGAAGAGAATCAGACCATCCGTTTTGAGCAGAAGAGCCAGATTCCTTCCAATATCCGGGCGGCCTCCTCCGATGCCGCTGCGCAGATCCCTGCCGTGCAGGCCATTCTCGACCAGTCACAGTACGGCAACCTGCAGCGGGTAGGCACCAAATACTGGGATGCCTGCACGGACTTTGCCAATATCATGATCGCGGGCAATCCGAACAACATCAGCCTGCAGGAACTTATGGACACTTTAACGGCGGAGATCACCGCTTCCATAGCAGAATAACAGAATCGGGAGGACGATATGACCGAACAGGAAAACCAGAACACAGCTATCAAAAGCAGACCGCGCCTCAGCATTAAACTTTTGACTCTGATCCCTATTTTTGTGCTGAGCTTCGTCTGCATCCTATCCAATATCGTAGCCGTCCACAATATACGGAGCGTCAACCGCACCGCCAGCACCATCGCGGACGACTACATGACAGGCATTTTCAATCTGAGCAACATACAGCGGGAGACCCAGCGGCTGCATTCCATGGCGCTGTCCCACATCATTGCCACGGATCTGGATACCATGGTGGAGCTGGTGGATTCCATCCGTGCCGAGGAAGTTCTGCTGGATAATATGCTGTTGGAATACGGCGCTGCCATTTCCCCGGAGAATGCGCAAAGCTACGAGAAACTGCTGTCAGAATATGAAAATCTCAAATACGCCATCGTCACGCTGTTCGGTTACAGCGCAGCCGGCCGCAACCAGGCCGCCTTCGAGCTGGCAAACGGCGAGATCACACAGTACTCGGAGAACATTCAGAATGCCATCTCCGTGCTTAATAACAATGCACAGAATGATTCGGATCTGGCGCGCGCTGCTCTTGGCAAGACCTATTTCCGCGCCCTGCTGCTCAACGGTACGATCATGGTCATCAGCATTTTTGCTCTGCTCATCGCCCTGACCGTCGTCCTGAGACGCGTTGTCAGACCCATAGCCTGTGCCAAGAACGAGATCAACGCCATCATCGCCGGACTGGATCAGGGACACGGCGACCTGACCCAGCGGATCACCATCCGCTCCAGCGACGAGATCGCAGACTTAAGCCGCGGTATCAACACCTTTATCGACAAGCTGCAGGAAATCCTGAAAATGATCATCGAGAACACCCACAATATGGAAAATGTGGTCTCCGGTGTGCAAAGGAGCGTGCAGAATTCCAATGACAGCGCTTCCGACCTGTCCGCTGTTACCCAGCAGCTGGCCTCGACCATGTCCGACGTCGGCAATTCCGCAGGCATCATCAACCAGAACGCCGCTGCTATCCGGACCGAGGTGGAAGAGATCGCCCTGAAATCCACAAGCATCAACAGTTATACGAAGCAGATGCGCTCAAATGCCGACCAGATGGAGTCCAGAGCCAGAACTTATATGGAAGAGACCGGCAGCCAGGTATCCAGGATTCTGCAGGTCTTAAACAGCGCTATCGAAGACAGCCGGAGTGTTGACAAGGTCAACAGTCTCACCAATGACATCTTAAGCATTTCCGGGCAGACTGATCTGCTTGCCCTCAACGCTTCAATCGAAGCGGCACGTGCCGGCGCAGCCGGACGCGGCTTTATGGTCGTGGCCGAGGAGATCCGTATTCTGGCCGAGGACAGCAAGGCGGCCGCGGGCAGGATCCGGGATATCAACCAGGTAGTCACCGATGCCGTTCACAACCTGATCAAAAATGCCGACAATCTGGTTTCGTTCCTCAACGAATCCATCCTGCCGGAGCTTGGCAATTTCGTCCAAAGCGGCGTACAGTACCGCGAGAACGCTGCCTACATAGAGAACGTGATGAATGAATTTACAGACAAGACCGACCGTCTGAAACTGACCATGGACGAGATCGCCTCCTCCATCAGTTCCATCACACAGGCCATCGACGAAGGCGCCCATGGCGTAAACGGCGCGGCCCAGAGCACACAGCTGCTTGTTCGCGACATGGAATCCATCAGCGATCAGATGCAGGAGAACCAGCGGATCGCCGATACGCTGGAAACCGGCACCTCGATCTTCGAGACTTTCTGATAAAAACAGCAGGTACGGACCGTTTACAGTCCTGCCTGCTGTCTTTCTTTAATCCCTTTTCAACTGATATAACACTTCCTCGAAGCACACCCCGTCCGTCTTCGGAATCTCCATCTCCACAGACTTTAAGATGCACTTCTTTACAAAACCGGATGCCTTGCGCACGGAACGGTCAAAAGGCACACCGTTCACACCGTCCGCGGCGATGATCGAGGTAAACACGTCCCCCGTACAGGAGCGCTCCGCGTCCACCTTGTGGGTGCGGATGATCCGCGGTTCCCTGTCCTGCTCGTAGATGTAGTTGGCTATAAACTCCCCCTGCGGGATGCCGGTGACGACCACCTTCGACGGGCCATACGAAGAGATCTGCCGCGCCATGTCGTACAACTCTCTTTTCCGCCAGCCTGACGCCCTGTAGGGCGTATCCGTCAGCCTGCAGGCTTCCGTCAGGTTGGGTGTGGTAATATCACAAAGCGCCACCAGCCGCTTCATCTCCGTGCACATCTCCTCAGTATAAGTAGCGTAGATTCTCCCGTGATCGCCCATCACCGGATCCACGATCACCAGCGTGTCTTCCTTCGAGAAATCGCGGAGAAATCCTTTCACGATATCGATCTGCTCCGCCGATCCCAGAAAGCCCGTCATAATGCCCTCAAACCGCAGGCCCAGCTTCTGCCAGTTCTCGATATACACCCTCATGCGGTCGGTATAATCATCAATAAAGTAATGCGGAAACCCCATATGATTGGACAGAATCGCCGTCGGCACCGGGCAGCACTGCACTCCCAGATAAGAAAGTATGGGCAGCGTCGCCGTGACGGAGCATCTGCCGAATCCCGATATGTCGTTGATCACCGCTATCTTCTTCTGCATGTCTGGTCATTTCCTTTCACATCACAGTTTAGCACAAATATTCCCGTCCAACAACCAGAAATCAGACCTTCTCCCGTTACTTTTTCTCGTCCTCCTGCTCCTCGGAACGCTCCACCGGCGTGTTTCGCAGCTGATCGATCTCCTGCAGGGCATCCTTGCACTGTCTCACTTCGGTAATCTTGCGCAGGATCAGGTTGATATCCTCCGGCGAAAACATATCCAGACACCGCATCAGACTTTCGATATCATTCAGGTCAATGTGCACTGTACCTACCGAAGTGTCAACATGGATCCAGTTGGGATTCGCGCTGCCGCCCACCGTAATGCTGTTGCCGCGCATATAATCCTTCTCTACCACCACGCAGACACCATTGTGAAATACTGTCTTACTCACCTTCTCGCCCGCTTCCGGTTCCCTCATCTGCCGCAGGATGATTCCTACAGAATCCGTCGCCCCGCAGGATTCCCCGGAAGCTATGAATTCGTCCGCCTTCTTCAGCTTGGCCGCAAAGGAGTCGGGATCCGCACCGTCACCTTGAAGCCCCATCTTCTGACGCCTGGCCGCAGTCTCGCTGTACTGCCTGATCTGCTGCGCCGCATAATCCATGTTGCTTTTCATCGGATAAAAAGTTCTGCATCCACCGTTTTCCAACATTCCCGTTTCCTCTCTTTCTATTTCTTTATAATCTGCATTTCATCCCTTCTGCCGTCTCCACCGCAAACCGCTCGATCCTGTGCTGCGTCTGTGCCAAAACCCGTTCCGTATCTACCTGATAGGCCTCCAGCCTGCCGTCGTCATATTTCGCTTCCACATAGACCTGGCTGCCCTCCAGCTTTCCTTTCAGGGTATAGCCTTCCGTCACGGCAATCTCAATGTTATCGCTCTCTTCATAGCTCATATGCCTCACCTCCGCAGCCTGCACGGCTTCCCGTCTCGTTACGGCATTCACCCGTATCCCCGGGCCCGTGACCAGCCTGCCCTTTTCCATGCTGACAGCATCCATTCTCTGGCTTTCGTTCCCGGCTTTTTCCCTGTCGTCCTGCTCCCTGGCCTTCCCCTGGTATTTCAGATTCTGCATCAGACTTTCCTGAAACCGCTCCGAACGCTCTCTGGCCTTCCTGCCCGGATACTCCTGAATCCGCTCTTTTCCGCTCTGGCCGCTGCCTCCGATTTCCTGTACGCTCATAAATTCTCTGGCCTCCCTTCCGTAAGAATTTTTTTGACCTCTTCTCTGCCTCTTCTCAGCCTTGTCTTAATGGTTCCTTCCTTTTCGTTCAAGACTCCGGCAATCTCCTGTATCGAATAGTCCTCGTAATAAAAAAGATAGATGGCATTCCGGTAATGCACCGGCAATTTGAGCACCGCCTCCAGCGTCCTGTCATCCCTGATCTGATACGGCAGATAAACCTCTCTCGACGCCGCCGGCATGGATTCCTCCAGCGGCACGGTCCGCCGCCGCCAGCTGCTCTTTAAGATATCCATACAGATATGGATCGTCGTCCGGATCAGCCATGCCTTCTCATGCTCCTTATTCGCGATCGGCTTCTCATCCTTCATATAACGCAGAAAAGCCTCCTGCACCACATCCTCGGCATCCGCCCGGTTATGCATATTGGCAAAAGCAACCCGGTACAGCATCGTCTGATATTCCGCCGCCAGATTGTTCCACCTCAGTTCTCTCGCAAACTCCTGCTCCATCTTGTCATGATCCCTTGTGTTCTATGGTCTGTTTCTATTGTTGCCATCACAGCATCCGGATGCTCATGCCGACAGCATCTCATCCTCTGACTGTAATACGAATAAGAGACAGGAAAAGTTTCATTCTCAGAAAATTTTCCCGTCTCCCGTGCTGTTCTCAATAATCTTTCTTCGCTGTCGCCCTGGTGCAGAACACAATTCCGGCCATCATCACGATCAACGCCATAACAGCGCCTCCCCATCCGATCGCATCAAGGTTACCGCCAACCTTTTCAAGCAACGCAAACGCCTCCGCCGGATTTTTCTGTATCTCTCCGATCACCTTCATGGATACGAAGAAAAAACACATACTCGGAAGCATTCTGACCAGGCTGAGAAGCTGTGCTCCCTTACTCTCGCCCACCAGATAAAAGAAAATATACTGTACCGTGATGATCACCACACCCACCGCAAAAGTGAGCAGGCACATTGGCAGTGACACAAACTCCGCCTTCCCCGTGAGCACACAGTACACAGCCGTACCTGCCAGCCCGATACCGATACCGGTCAGCAGCAGGAACATGCCGAACAGAAATCGTCCTGCCACTCTCTGAAAAGTGGTGGCCGGCAGCAGCTGTTGGAATCCCATGTCCTTTCTCGTGCAGGCTCCAAAAGGATTGGTCGAGAACACGATCGCTATAAATACCCCATACATAAAATTTACCTGCCCTACCATACTGCTGCTGTTCAGCATCATGATCACGATCACGATAACCGATATGCTCAGCATCATATACCATTGTGCCCTCGTCTTGATATAATCTATTTTTGCAAAATATAAAGCTTTCATGGATACCTCCGTTTCTATGTTGTTTCTACCAGTCTTATTTCTTTTTGTGATCTTTTGGATCTTTTGACCATTTTCTCTTGCTTCCTCTTCCTGCCCTTCTATCCTTCTCTTTCCCTAATGTAATGGATCACGATCTGATCAATGGTCGGCTTCTCAAAATGAAATTCATTCGTCAGAAGATCCGCCCTGTCACTGGGAAGGATCGCCTCAAATCCGTAGGCATTGTCCATAATCCCGATCAGCGCCCTCTGCAGTTCCGGATAGATCGCACGCCTTTCTCCTTTCACCAGCAGATGACTCTCCAGCAGCTCATCCTTCGCATCATAGAGGACCGTCTTTCCCTCATGAATAAAATAAATGTAATCCGCGATCTGCTCAAGGTCGCTTAAAATGTGCGTGGAGAAGATCACACTCCGCTCGCCGTCCGCGATATACTCCTGCAGAAGTTTCAGAACTTCCACCCGCACTACCGGGTCAAGTCCGTTGGTCGCCTCATCCAGCACAAGCAGCTTCGTATCTCTGGCAAGCACGGAGGCAAACATCAGTTTCACCTTCATCCCCCGGGAAAAATCCTTCACCGCCATCTTCCCATCCAGCTTCCACCGCTTCGTCAGCTCGTCAAACTTCTCTGTCCTAAACGTCTTATAAAAGTCCCGCAGCACGCTCCTGATATCTCTGATCCGGAAGTTATCCGGGAAATAAAACTCATCCCCGATATACCCGATACTCTCCTTGTATCGGCTCTCATCCTCCTCACAGGTTATGCCGTCCACATAGATCTCCCCGCTGCTGCTCTTGCAGATATTCGTGATCAGATTCAGCGTCGTACTCTTCCCGGCACCGTTCTGCCCTACATACCCCATGATATATCCCCTGGCCAGCGTAAAACTGATATTATCCAGCAGAAATGTTTTATATTCTTTAGAAAGATTGCGTACTTCCAGTAATTCCATCTTATTCCTCTTTTCTGCGCACTTTTACCTGTATCAGAAGCCGGCCCACGGTGCGCACAGACACGGCCCATTCACTGTCGCTTTGTAACAATACGGTTTCTCTCGATTCCTTCTGTCTGACCCGCTGCAGCGCTGTCGTTTCATCCCTGCGCCGCCTCCGCCGACGCCTCCAGCAGGTTGTGGAAGATCTCCCGAAGTTCTTCTTCCGGCAGCCCCATCACCCGCGCCGTCTCAATGGCCGTCGTCAGCCCCTCCTCAATCCGCAGAAGATACTGCTCCTTTAACAGGTTGTTGTCCTTGGACAAAACCACACTGCCGCGGCCCTGCATGGTAGCAATAAATCCTTCCGCTTCCAGATCACTGTAGGCTCTGGTGGTGGTGATCACACTGACCCCTACTTCCTTAGCCAGCTGCCTGATAGACGGCAGCGTGCTTCCCTCCGGAATCTGCCCGTTTAAGATCTGCTCCTTCAACTGTTCCTTGATCTGGGCGTAGATCGGCAGCTCCGACTGGTTTGATATAATAATTTTCATCGGTTAACCTCCTCACGGTCTCCTGTCGTCACAGTCCACCGCGATTCTCAAAAAGTATATACTGTTTATATATCATTATATACAGTATATACTTTTTGTCAACATCTTTTTTCAGCCAAAATTTTCATATCTGACATGCTGCAAAAGAAGCAAACAAAAAAAGCCGAAACCCTTTGATCTATAGTAAACGAAATTTCTAATGTCGTTAACTATAACAAAAGACTTCGACTGTCTTTCTCTATAAAGGAAGTTGCGCTGCCTTCCCTGCTAAAAAACTGATTAAATAAAACGCAAAAACTACTGATAGTTCATTTTGCCAGCAACTTAATCAACTTTCTGTCAAAAGTTTTAACTTCATACCCCTTGACCATATGATAAGCATATAAAATACAATCTGGAAAATCCAGATTTTGTTTTGCAAAAGTTTCAATTCCAAGTTTCAGCACATCTGGTTCCGTTGTATTGACCTCTGCCAAAAAATCAAGCAGACACTCACCAATCTCCATTCTACCAATGTGGTACACACCTTTTAAAACATAAACCACTTCCGTAACAATTTCCATAGTAACCTGCACCGGCATATTTTTAATAATATTCCCAGCCTCAGATGCCATCCTGTCGTCATCATTCAGCAAATATCTCAAAATAACATTCGCATCAAGCAATACCCTATTTTTCTAACACCGCTTTCTCCCACGCTGATTCCTCCTGATCCCGCAAATTCGGGTCCGCATATTTTGCCAACATGCCTCTTACTGTCTGTGCACTTTTCTTTTTAGGAAGTTCCTCTACGAACTCATCTAAAATTGTAATAATCAGCTTTTGGTTTTTCTGTGCATGTATTTTCCCCAGTGTCTGGACATTCTCTCCATCATAATACCCCTCCAATGCCAGCATATCATCACCTGCCTTACTTTCACGAATTATAGTAAACGACATAACAAATTTCTGTTCCCGGCTCTTGCAGAAGCCATATACGGTAGCTCCTGCAAGGCCGAAAACGAAATTTCTAATGTCGTTAACTATATATATTTATATTATACCCCGATAAAAATCTTATAGCAAATAAATCTTTTCTGAATCAAACAACGTACCGCCATGGGAACGATACCTCAACACAGGCCTCTGCCTCACTTTTTCGTACAAATGAGTAGCCTGAAGCAAAACTGACAGCTCTCAACGACGTGGACACTAAAATCCATAAAAGTAAAAATAAAAGACAGAAATGCTATTCTACAAGCACTTCTGTCTCACAAACCACGTGCGCTAGAGGATTCGAACCCCCGACCTTTTGGTCCGTAGCCAAACGCTCTATCCAGCTGAGCTAAGCGCACATTCATACAACAAAAATTATTATAATAAGTTCCCCGATGATTGTCAATAGCTTCCTGTAAATTTGCATACAAATTTATAACAAAAATTATCACATCACAAATGTCTGCACAATGATCACACCAATCATCGCTATGCAGTACAACGCCATCCCCGGATTAAGGATCACTGTCTTAAACAAGTTCCCTTTTCCGATCCTGTCATCGCCTTCCGGTGCCTTCATCTTAGAACGATTTATGAAAAAGAGTACCACTCCCGTAATGCCGACGGCATAAACGCACATCGAGTAGAGCCAATAGATCAACATCCCCGGCAGACTCACCATATCCACATTCTGCAAAAGCAGACCGCCCACCACACTGCCAAGAAAATTCACGGCCATATGCAACCCGATGGTATATTTCAGATTCCCCGTTCTGATATAGAGAAAAGCAAAGAAGCCGCCGAGAAACGCCGCATAGAAAAACTGGTTAAGGTTCATATGAAACAACCCAAACATCAATCCCGAAGCAAGAACTGCCGCGCGCTGTCCATATGGCGCGATCCTGTCACAGATCAGCTTGCGGAAAAGAATCTCCTCAAATATCGGCGCAAGCAATACCGTATAGATCGCGGAGATCCAGATATTACCTTCCGAGATGACAGTCAGCAGAGCATTGTTCACCTGCTCTCCCCTGATAAAACCAATCGCTGTTGTCAGCACAAGCCCTATGATATTGCCTGCGATCATCAGGCCGTATGCTGTCATAAAAGCCAGGATAAACTGTCCCGGGCCCATCCTGTGTTGCTCGATTTTCTTTGCATCGTTCTTCTTCATGATCCAAAATGCCAGCGGATATCCGATCACGTAAAGCGGTATCATGGCCACCGCCAGTACAATGTTCATATTTCCTGCCCATTCCGGCTTGTTGCCAAAAATCACGCTCTGACTGGCCAGCTGCACCGCCGTGATCAGCACTGCCCCGATCAGCATCCTGAATCCCAGACTCGAAAAGTCTTTTCTCTGCATCCTGTTATCCATATTCCGTTTTCCCCATTTCTGTGTGTTATTTTATATTACACACCATTATATACCTCTTTTTGTTGATCAGCAAGCATAAGCGCGAAGCTGCTTCGTTCCGTTTCCGGCAAAAGAAAAAGAACCCACTCCAGCCCATGACTGAAATTGTGGATTCTTCTAAAAAATGCCGGCGACCGGAATCGAACCGGTACGGGAGATTAGTCCCGCAGGATTTTAAGTCCTGTGCGTCTGCCAGTTCCGCCACGCCGGCAAGTGGGACCTATAGGGCTCGAACCTATGACCCTCTGCTTGTAAGGCAGATGCTCTCCCAGCTGAGCTAAGATCCCAAAATAAACTCCTTCAAAATTAACTTTACGAAATCTGCTTCGCAGCTCTGCACTGTACGAAGCTGCTGCTTCAAACGACCCGGATGGGACTCGAACCCACGACCTCCGCCGTGACAGGGCGGCGCTCTAACCAACTGAGCCACCGGGCCAGACCGTTTCAACTATTCTATTATACATCCAGAAGCGTGCTTCTGTCAATGGACCTTCGGGGACTCGAACCCAGGACCGACCGGTTATGAGCCGGTTGCTCTAACCAACTGAGCTAAAGGTCCATGAAACTTAACTGACTCCAACGGGAATCGAACCCGTGTTACCGCCGTGAAAGGGCGATGTCTTAACCGCTTGACCATGGAGCCTGATATTCATAACATTCTGCTCTTGCTCTCTCACAAGTAACTTCAACGAATGCTATGATACCATATTTCCCTGCATTTAGCAAGAGAATTTTCCGTTTTTTTCAGAAAATACAGGCTGAAATTGTAACAAAAGCATACCTAATCCAGATAATCAATCCGCACCAGCGTAAGCCCGCAGGCCGGGGCTGTAGGCCCCGCAGCCTGCCGCTCCCTTGCCTGCAGGATCTTCTCCACATCCTCCGGCTCCCTGTGTCCTCTTCCTGCCTCCATCAAGGTTCCGGCGATGATCCTCACCATATTATACAGGAATCCCCGCCCGGTCACCCGGATCACGATCTCCCGTCCCTCTTCTTCTATTTCAAGTGAATCAATCTGACGCACCGTCGTCTCCACCTGTGCGCCGACACTGCAGAAGCTCTTGAAGTCATGGGTTCCGACAAGACAGGCCGCCGCCTGCCGCATCCGTTCCACGTCCATAGGCACATAAGTAAAATACGTATAAAGTCTGCGTACCGGCATGGGAAAAGGCGCGCTGTAGATTCGATACTCATAGGTCTTACGGCTCGCCGTGTGGCGCGGATGGAACGTGCTGTCTACTTCCTCTGACCGCTGTATCTTAATATCTTCCGGCAATCTGCGGTTCAGTGCATAGGATATCTTATCCGCCGGAATAGGGCTGTCCGTGTCAAAAACCGCCACGTTGCCCAGCGCATGGACTCCGGAATCAGTCCGGCTTGCCCCTGTCACTGCCACGGCTTCCCCCAGAAGCTCAGAAAGGCATCTGTTTAAGATGCCTTCTATCGTCTCCTCATTCGGTTGTACCTGCCATCCGCAGTAATTTGTCCCGTCATATGCCACGGTTAACATAACTCTTTTCATATACAAAGCCTTTTTCTTTAAATTTTTCTTATTCTATAGTTAACGACATTAGAAATTTCGTTTTCGGACTTGCAGTAGCTACCGTATATGGCTTCTGCAAGAGCCGGAAACAGAAATTTGTTATGTCGTTTACTATACTTTACTTACGCTTTCCTTACTTTTTGCGATATTACAGATAAATCCTGATCACGATGCAGACAGCAAAATAAGCCGCCAGCACACCATACGCCATTCTGTCCCTGGCCGCATATTTTAAGGGCTTCATCTTCGTCCTGTGTTCGCCGCCCCGGTAGCATCTGGCTTCCATCGCCATCGCAAGATCATTGGCCCTGCGGAACGCCGATATGAACAGCGGCACAAGAAGCGGCACCATAGCCTTCGCCTTCTTGATCAGATTACCGCTCTCGAAATCCGCACCGCGGGCAATCTGCGCCTTCATGATCTTATCCGTCTCCTCCAGCAGAATCGGGATAAATCGCAGGGCGATGGACATCATCATCGCCACCTCATGTACAGGCACCTTAAAGACCTTAAGCGGTTTCATCAGCCTCTCCATCGCATCTGTAAGGCTGTTGGGCGTGGTCGTCAGCGTCATGACCGAAGAACCCACGATCAGGAAAGATAACCGCACTGCCATCGTCACCGCCTGCTGCAGGCCCTCCCTTGTAATCTTTATCTTCCACACCGTAACAAGCACCTCTCCCGGCGTCAGAAACAGGTTAAATACCACCGTGATCAACATGATGAACACGATCGCTCTCATGCCTTTTACCATGTATTTAAACGGCACATGGGACAGCCTGATCACCACCGCCAGAAAAACGGCTGCCACTGCATAACCGATCCAGCTTTTTACCACAAAAAGAGAGATGATGAAGCATATTGTCGCTATCAGCTTCACACGCGGGTCCAGTTTATGAATGACGGATTCCGTCTGATAATACTGGCCCAATGTAATGTCTCGTAACATATTCGATTCCTTCCTGCTCCCGCTTTTTTATCATTATCATCCCGGCACGTCACATGGCACCCAAATCCTGCATCTGCTCTGTCACACGCATCTGTCCGTCAAGCACACGCAGGATCTCGTCCTTCGCCTCCGCGATCGTCGTGACATCCGTCTGTACGGGCATCCCATTCTTATGAAGCGCCTGCATGATATAAGTTACCTGCGGTGCCGCCAGCCCTACCTCTTCCAGCTCCCGGTAATGCTTGAAGACTTCCCGCGGCACATCGTCATACATGACCGCGCCCTGGTTCATGACAATAATGCGTTCCACATATTTCGCCACATCTTCCATACTGTGGGACACCAGAATAACGGTGATACCCGTTTCTTCTTTCAACTTTGCGATCTGATCCAGGATCTCGTCTCTTCCCTTGGGATCCAGACCCGCCGTTGGCTCATCCAGTACGAGTATATCCGGTTTCATGGCCAGCACCCCGGCAATCGCCACCCGGCGCTTCTGCCCGCCTGAGAGGTCAAAAGGCGACTGATAGAAATATTCATCCTCCAAGCCTACCTGTTTCAGGGCCGCATAGGCCCGCAGCTCCGTCTCCTGTCTGGACAGCCCCAGATTCCTGGGGCCGAAACAGACATCGGAAAACACATCAATTTCAAACAGCTGATGTTCCGGATACTGAAACACCAGTCCTACCTTGCTGCGCAGCTTCTTTTTGTCATAGTCGTCTGCATGGATATCCTCACCGTTAAAATAGATGCTGCCGCCGGTAGGCTTGATCAGCCCGTTCAAATGCTGCACCAGCGTGGACTTTCCTGAACCTGTATGCCCGATCAGCCCGATAAACTGGCCGTCCGGTATCACCAGATTGATATCCTTCAATGCATGTACCGCAAGCGCAGTATCGCCGCCGTACACATAATTAACATGATCTAATATGATCGACATTCCACAACCAAGCCTTTCTCACAGTCTGCACACCGGCAGACCGAAATCGTGCCGATACCGGCACACCGTCTCGCAACCCGGACGCTTCTACACATGATATAAGCGCATCAGTTCCTGTGTCAGTTCCTCCACCGTCAGAATGCCGTCCGGCAGTCCGACACCGCTTTTCTTAAGCTCATGGGCCAGCAGAGTCACCTGCGGCACATCCAGACGCAGATGCTTTAGATGCTCCACTCTGGAAAAGATCTCCCGCGGCGTGCCCTGCATCGCGATCCTGCCCTTATCCATGACGAACACTTTATCGGCATGAATGATCTCCTCCATATAATGGGTGATTAAAAGGACTGTGATCCCTTCTACATCATTGAGCGCACGCACCGCACGCACCACTTCCTTACGCCCGTTGGGATCGAGCATCGCCGTCGGCTCATCCAGTATGATGCATTTGGGATGCATGGCGATCACGCCGGCGATGGAAACTCTCTGCTTCTGTCCCCCGGACAGTTTGTTTGGGGAAAACTTGCGGTACTTATACATACCTACCGCTTTCAGGCTCTCTTCCACCCGCGCCCAGATCTCCTCTGTAGGAATCCCCATATTCTCCGGTCCGAATCCGACATCCTCCTCCACTACCTGACCGATGATCTGATTGTCCGGATTCTGAAAGACCATCCCTGCTTCCTGCCTGATGTTCCACAGATCCTTTTCATCCTTCGTATCCATCCCGTCCACCCACACGGTGCCCTCAGTCGGATACAAAATAGCATTGATATGTTTCGCCAGCGTAGACTTCCCGGAGCCGTTATGCCCCAGAACCGCAATAAAATCACCCTGCTGCACATCCAGATCCACTTCATCCACTGCGCGGGTGATCCCCTCAACATTTCCCTCTTCATCACGTCTGATATACTCAAAAACCAGCTTATCCGCCTTTATAATACCCATCTATACCATCTCTCCTCTTACCGGAAGCGATCATTTTCCCTGTCATGACACAACTTTATGTCCTATTTTACTAGAAAATATTTGAAAGCACAAGAGTTTCATTTGTGGTATACTTTATATGACTGGCCGATAACTTTTCGGTTTCAGACATCCAGATTCTCGCCTGCGGGCGATCAATATACTACACAAGGAGCACAGTATTCATGCAAAAAAGAACAATTTCACATAAAGTCCAAAAAATCTCAGGAACCTTTGTATTCCTCCTGCTCTTCGTTCTGCTGTGCGCTTTTTTCGCACAATATCTGACCGGTGCAGAAACGCTGCAGGATTACGCCGACAACAATCCCGAACTGGCCTACGGCCGCTCAGAAACCGAGGAGCCGCCTGACACCGAACTGACGGGCACTTCTGACGCTCCGCCTGCTTCCGAGTCTTCCACTGCCGCTGACCCAAACGCTCCCGAAACACCGGACATGCCGTCTGCATACAATACCTCAGAAGAGTCTGCTGCGGGTTCTGGCGTCGGCACGGACCCGCAGACACGGCAATCGGATTGGGAGAAGGAAGAAATGAGCATGAACCCGGAACGCACTACCTATCAGGACGGTTTCTACTACGAACCATTGAGCGATGAAGTCAAGGAACGGATCACCGGCATCTCATATCCTGAGAGCGGATGTACCGTCCCCTATGAGGATCTGCACTATGTGGGACTTCTGTATGTTGATTTTAACGGAGAGACGCAGACCGGAGAGCTGATCTGCAATAAGGCCATCGCTCAGGACATGGTGGAGATCTTCTATGAGCTTTATCTGAATGACTACCGGATCGAACGAATCCGTCTCATCGACGAATACGGCGGGGACGACACCCTGTCCATGGAAGATAACAACACCTCCTGTTTCAACTACAGAGTGGTGGACGGAACCGACAGCCTCTCCAAACATGCGCTTGGCTGTGCCATTGACATCAACCCGTTTTACAACCCTTATGTGGTCTTTAACAGGCCCACACAGGGCGAAACTTATATCTCCCCCAAGGGCAGTGAGATCTATGCCGACCGCTCCCGGAGTTTTCCTTATAAGATTGATGAGAACGACCTTTGCTACAGGCTTTTTACCGCACACGGCTTTACCTGGGGCGGCAACTGGAACTCCTCCAAAGATTATCAGCACTTTCAGATTGTCCTTTGAAGTTTATAGTAAACGAAATTTCTAATGTCGTTTACTATAAGATCAAATTTTCGGATCAGGAAATGGTAATTTAAAAAAAGGAGTACGCATCATCTGCGTACTCCTTCGTTATGTTATGCAATTCACAAACTACGATGTAATTATAATACGAACATCGACATCGTCTCATCCATCTGATTAGAGATGGTCTTCAACTCATGAGCCTCATCTGCGATCTCATTGATGATGCCGCTGATTTCTGTTACGGATGCGGATGTCTCCTCTGTACTTGCCGCATTCTCCTCGGCGATCGCCGACAGGTTCTGTACGGTATCAACAACACTGCTTCTCGCTTCATTGATCTTGGCGGTCTTGGCAGATACTTCATCGATCACACCGATAGACTGCTCTACTTCCTCAACCAGCTGTGCAACCTGCTCATTGGTCTTCATTACGTTCTGGCTCTGCTGTTCCATTATCTCTTTCACTTCATTCATCGTGATAACGGACTTGTCAGAATCCTCGATCAGGGAAAGGATGATCCTCTCGATCTGTCTTGCCGATTCGTTAGACTGCTCTGCCAGTTTCTGTATCTGTGCCGCAACAACTGCGAAACCACGACCCTGCTCGCCCGCACGTGCCGCCTCGATGGAAGCATTCAGGGAAAGCAGATTCGTCTCTTCTGCTATATTGGTAATAAGCGCTGTCGCTTCTTTGATCTTCTGTGCAGACTCATTGGTAACATTCGTCTGTTCATAAATGATATCAATAGATTCACCTGTCTTGGCATTGCTCTCCTGAAGTTCACGGATTACATCCATAACAGCCTCACCGCCTGCCTTCAGATTCCGTGCCTTGTGATTCAGGTTATCCAGCTCACCGGCTGCCTCCTCGATCATATTACCCATCAGGATGATATTCTCTGTCGCGCTCTGTGTCTCCTCAGCCTGGGAACCGGCGCCGATCGCGATCTCATTGACCGCCTTCTCCATCTGCTCAACATGCTCGCTTGTTATGCTCGTTCTGTTGCGCAGATTATCGGATGCTTCCAGAAGCTCCTTGCTTCCTGAAATCACGTTCTTAATGATATCCGACAGGTTCTCTTCCAGCTTCTTGATCGCCCTGCAGATCTCGCCGACTTCGTCTGTCTGCCGCAGGGAATCATCATCAAACTTGAAGTTGAGTTTGCCCTGTGCCACCTCTTCCAGAGCGTTCACGCCTATACTCAGTCTCTTCGACATCTTGCCGACAATCATAAAAATGAGCACTGCACAGAAGATCATAAGTACAACAGCCAGAGCAACGATGATCATGGTAATCTGTCTGATCTGCGAATCAACGATCTCCTTCTGCATACCGGCAAAGACCATACCGACTGTCTCACCCGTCTCAAAGTCAAACAAAGGAATATAATAACCGAAATACTGCTGGCCGGATACCTGTACGTTGTCAGTAAAATACTCTTTGCCCTGTCCCAGTACATTATCCTTTACCGTAGTATCCGACAATGTACCCAGAACTCTCTGGCCGCTCGCATCCTTGGCCGAAGTCATATATCTGGTATCGCCGAAATAGATTGAAACGTCAATATCCGATACTTCCTTGATATCGTCCGCCAGATCTACCTGTTGGGAAATATTAAAATCTCCCTTGACCAGTTCGTTGTTCTCGTTCAGAGTGTATGGCTCACTGTTCATCTTTCTGAAGGTAGATCGTACAGCCGTCGCTGTTCCGCGCAGACCGTCCGAAATGGTCACTTTCATTGCATCGTTGATCTTCTTATTGCTGACCACTGTAATCGCCACGCCGAGTATCAGCAGCGGAATCAGTGCGATCAATAAGATTTTCTGTTTTAGTTTCATCTTCTTGTTCCTCCAATGCCCCTTATTAGTCAAAAAGCTATATCTATTGTAGCATATTTACAGATAAAATCCATCCCTAAATTTGAAAAATTTACTTCCATTTCGTAACAGTTGGTTTCTCTTCGCCGAAAGCGATTTGGAACAGGCCGAATGCATGATACAAAGAAGCCCCGCAAAACTGCGGGGCCTGCCTGTGTTTTCATCTCGTCTTTATACCAGCTCAAGAACAACTTCCATTGCTGCGTCTCCCTTACGGGGTCCGATCTTGATGATCCTTGTATAACCGCCGTTGCGGCTTGCATATTTAGCTCCATACTCGTCGAAGAGTTTTGCGACCAGATCTACTTCCCTGGTGCCTCTCTTCCTGCCTGCCGGTGTGGAAGGCACTTCCGTAACAGGATATAAAACCTTAAGCATCTGTCTTCTGGCATGCAGTCTGGAAGGCATATCCTTCTTGATCTCTTTCTCCACGCTGTCGTACACGGTAACCTTCCTGCCGTCTACCACTTCCTTGACTCTCTTGCCGTCCTTATCCTTGCGGGGTACCTTGGCGGTAACCTTGACGTTCTCAAAATTGTCCTTCTCTTTGACAGCCATCGCGATCAGTCCCTCTGCAATCTTGCGGACTTCCTTCGCTCTCGCTTCCGTGGTAACGATCTTTCCGTTGTATAAAAGTGCCGTTACCTGACTTCTGAGTAATGCTTTTCTCTGGTCAGATGTTCTGCCGAGTTTTCTGTATTTTGCCATAGCAGGCTCCTTTCTCACTGGGGAGCTCTCTACAGAGAGTTTACTCCCACTTCATGGTGTACATCCGGCCACGCGCTTTGGACTTACTTACCGAATGCATTGATGGTTTCCATTCATGAGCAGACGCAGAGGCGCTCTTTGGACTTACCCTCTGTGCCTTCTATGTTGGATCGGGCTTCTCTTTAAACCTCATCGCTGGGGTTTAACTGCAGGCCCAATTCTTTTAACTTCGCCAACACTTCCTCCAGCGACTTGCGGCCCAGATTACGGACCTTCATCATATCTTCGGAAGTCTTGTTTGTCAGCTCTTCCACCGTATTGATACCGGCTCTCTTCAAACAGTTATAAGAACGCACTGAAAGCTCCAGCTCGTCGATGCTCATCTCCAGCACTTTCTCTTTCTCATCGTCCTCTTTCTCTACCATAACCTCTGCGGTCTTGGCATTCTCAGACAGATCGATGAAAAGATTCAGATGTTCGCTCAGTACCTTGGCCGCAAGACTGACTGCCTCATCGGGTTCCAGTGTGCCGTTGGTGTAGACATCCAGTGTCAGCTTATCAAAGTCCGTGATCTGGCCGACACGTGTATTCTCTACCGTCACATTAACTCTCTCAACAGGCGTGTAGATGGAATCCACCGCGATCACACCGATCGGCAGGTCTTCTGTCTTGTTGCGCTCAGAACTCACATAGCCTCTGCCTCTGGTAATCGTCAATTCCATATACAGTTTCGTATCTTTACCGCTTAACGTTGCAATCACTAAATCCGGATTCAGTATCTCGACATCCTGATCAACCTGAATATCTGACGCTCTGACAACGCCCTCTCCTTCATACTCGATGTACGCGGTCTTAGGCTCATTGGTATCGCTGCTATTCTTTATTGCAAGGCTCTTGATGTTCATGATAATCTCAGTAACATCTTCCTTCACGCCGGGAATGGAGCTGAATTCATGTAATACACCTTCGATTTTAACCTGGCTGACTGCCGCACCCGGCAAAGAAGAAAGCATAATTCTTCTAAGAGAATTACCCAGCGTAATTCCGTAACCTCTTTCTAAGGGCTCAACTACGAATTTACCGTACTTCTTATCTTCTGAGATTTCTGCAACCTCAATATTCGGTCTCTCAAAATCAAACACGCAAATACCCTCCTTTGCGAACAACGCTATTATTTGGAGTACAACTCGACGATAAGCATCTCGTTAACCGGAACATCAATCATTTCTCTTGTCGGAAGATATTTGACTGTTCCTTTCATTGCCTCCTGATCTACTTCGATCCACTCCGGAACAAGTCTGCCGCCTGTCACCTCGAAGATATCCTTATATCTCTGCAGGGATCTTGCTTTCTCTCTTACTTCGATCACATCGCCCGCCTTGATCAGATAGGAAGGAATCTGAACCGGCTTTCCGTTTACCAGGAAATGCTTGTGGCCGACGATCTGTCTTGCCTCTCTTCTTGTTCTTGCGAAGCCCATTCTGAACACTACGCTGTCCAGTCTGCTCTCCAGCATGACCATAAGGTTTTCACCGGTCATACCCTTCATTCTCTCAGCCTTCTTGTAATAATTTCTGAAAGGCTTCTCCAGTACGCCATAGATAAATTTAGCTTTCTGCTTCTCTCTCAGCTGCAGGCCGTACTCACTGATCTTCTTGCCTGCTCTTGCCGAGGTTCTGTTGGACTTCTTGTCATATCCTAAAAATATGGGATCCAGATCAAGGGATCTGCATCTTTTTAACACCGGTACTCTGTTTACTGCCATTTTATTCGGCTCCTCTCGCTATAATTTTGTTTACAGTGCCTCTGTTCCGCTGCCCGGGACGGCACCTTCTTCCAAACCCGGAAATTCTCTTATAGTAAACTAACATCATGCTCAACCTGTCGTTTACTATAGTTCGTTATACGCGGCGGCGCTTCGGCGGCCGGCATCCATTGTGCGGTACGGGAGTCACGTCGCGGATACTTGTTACCTCCAGACCACATGCCTGCAGTGCGCGGATCGCTGCCTCACGGCCCGAACCGGGACCTTTGACCATAACGTCCACCGTCTTCAATCCATGGATCAGAGCAGCCTTGGCAGCCGTCTCTGCCGCCATCTGTGCTGCATAGGGAGTAGATTTCCTTGAACCTCTAAAACCAAGACCACCGGCACTCGCCCAGCTCAACGCATTACCCTCTGTATCTGTCAGGGTAACGATCGTATTGTTAAAGGAAGACTGGATATGTGCCTGTCCACGTTCAACGTTTTTCTTTACACGCTTTTTTGTCACTTTTTTGGTAACTTTTTTAGCCATAATAAACTAACCTACTTTCTCTCTTTCTACGATAAGTTACTACACGACTTCATAAGCTCTGATCAACTGTGATCCTGAAGCCTTATTATTTCTTCTTGTTTGCTACTGTTCTCTTAGGACCTTTTCTCGTTCTCGCATTCGTCTTGGTCTTCTGTCCGCGAACCGGAAGTCCCTTCCTGTGACGGATACCTCTGTAGCAGCCGATCTCCTGAAGACGCTTGATGTTCAGAGCGATCTCTCTTCTCAAGTCACCTTCCACCATGTAATCTTTGTCGATCACCTCGGCAAGTCTCTTTACCTCATCGTCAGTCAGTTCTCTGACGCGGGTGTCCGGATTCACATTCGCTGCCTCCAGAATCTTATTGGCGCTTACTCTGCCGATACCGTAGATATAAGTCAGGCCAATTTCCACACGTTTCTCTCTAGGTAAGTCAACACCTGCAATACGAGCCATTTACGTTTCCTCCATTTTCTTTTCATACATGATACTAATTGACTGGGGTAGGTTCTACCCAATCGGATCAGGCGCTCCGATCTATCCAAACACATTCGCTGGTATCAAAAAGTAATCTCCGAAAGGCTCTTCCATCTAATCTATATAATGATCAGTACCGCCTTCTATCCGCACACGCGAAAAAAACGGTGCTGCAGCCGCTCATGCAAGAACCCCGTATTAAACGTTCAATATTCGGGATTAACCTTGTACCTGTTTGTGTTTCGGATTTTCACAGATCACTCTGATCTTTCCTTTTCTTTTAATGATCTTGCATTTTTCGCAAATCGGTTTTACTGATGATCTGACTTTCATCTCAAACCCTCCTTTCAAAAAAGACCGTTTTACATTATAGCATCAAACCCTTTATTTGGCAAGGCTGTTTTCAAATAAACTTACTTATCACGCCAGATGATCCTGCCCTTGGAAAGATCGTAGGGTGACAGTTCCAGCGTCACACGATCGCCCGGCAATATGCGGATAAAATTCTGCCGGAGCTTGCCGCTTATATGCGCCAGCACGACATGACCGTTTTCCAGTTCCACCTGAAACATGGTATTGGGTAATTTCTCGATCACTTTTCCTTCAATTTCGATTACATCAGCTTTAGACATTTGCTTCCTCCTGATATTTTTTGATTGTCCTCTTGATTTCCAGATCTCTGTAACCGTCCTGCGGTTTTTCCATCCGTATCTTCTTTATGATCTGAATATGCTTCCTGTTCTTGCGCTTCGGCCTGCTTATGGTTCTGTTTCGGCCGTCGGCTAAATATACATATTCCCCTGCTTCCTCAATTATGACATACAGACTGCCTCTGTCCCGTCCTGCCTTTGACACCGCCAGCATTCCCGGCATTCCAAACTCCATATCCATCCGCTTCCTCCCACGGTCATGCTCATCTCTTTTCAGACAAGCGTCAGGATCTCCGGCTCTCCGTCGGTGATCAGCACCGTATTCTCGTAATGCGCCGACAGGGAATGGTCTCTGGAGATCACCGTCCATTCGTCGTCCAGCCAGTCCACTTCGGCCGTTCCCATGTTGATCATCGGTTCGATCGCCAGCGTCATACCCGGCCGCAGCTTCATGCCTCTGCGCCGCTGTGCGTAATTCGGTATCGGCGGATCCTCATGCAGCCTGGTGCCGATCCCGTGTCCCACAAGAGCCCTTACGATTCCGTATCCGAAGGGCGTCACATAGGCGTCGATCGCGTTGGAGATATCGAACAGCCTGTTTCCGGCCCGCGCCATCCTGATTCCTTCGAAAAAACTCTGTTTCGTCACATCCAAAAGCCTCTGTGCCGCCGGGCTGATCCTGCCCACCGCATGGGTCCTGGCCGCATCCGAATGATATCCTTTGTAGATCAGACCGGTGTCTAGACTGACGATATCGCCTTCCTGTATGATATGCGTCGTCCGCGGAATGCCGTGCACCACTTCCTCATTGACCGACACACAGACAGAAGCGGGATATCCCTGATAATGCAGGAAGTTAGGTATACAGCCTCTTTCTCTGATCAGCTTCTCGCACATCCTGTCGATCTCTTTCGTAGAAATCCCCGGCCTGATGATCCTGCCAAGCTCCTCATGCACCTCTGCCAGCAGCCGGCCGGCCTCCCGCATACAGGCAATTTCACGCGGAGATTTAATTGTTACAGCCATCTTGCTACCAATGCCTTTCTCCTGTCTCTCCTCAGTCGAGTATTGCCCTGATCTCGGCGAACACTTCTTCCATCTCCCTGGTGCCGTCCACAGTCCGCAGGATTCCCTTCTGCTGATAGAAATCGATCAGCGGCTGTGTCTGTTCGTGGTAGACGCTCAGACGCTTTCCTACCGTCTCCGGTCTGTCATCATCCCGGAGCACCAGTTCCTGTCCGCAGTCGTCACAGATGCCTTCCTGCTTCGGCCTGATATATTCGATATGATAGGTGGCGCCGCAGGAAACACATGCGCGTCTGCCGCTCATTCTCCTGATGATATTCTCGTCCGGCACATCCACGTCGATCGCGAAATCGATCCTGTCGTTTAATCCGTCCAGCTCCCTGTCCAGCACTTCCGCCTGGGGGATCGTCCTCGGAAAGCCGTCCAGGACATACCCGTCTTTACAATCTTCCTGTGCCACTCTGTCGAGAAGGATCTTCACCGTCAGTTCATCGGGCACCAGCAGTCCCTGATCCATATATCCCTTCGCTTCCATGCCAAGCGCAGTGCCGTTCTTGATATTCATCCTGAAAATATCGCCGGTAGAGATATGCGGGATCCCGTACTCCTCACCGATCAGTTTGGCCTGCGTACCTTTGCCGGCGCCGGGAGCCCCTAACATTATGATCTTCATATTAATATCCTTTCTTTTCCATAAAAAGACAGGAAAGGGACGTCTCAGTATCCCTGCCCGTCCCTTCCGTTTCTATTCATTAGTCGTTTAAGAATCCTTTATAATTACGAACCATCATCTGAGACTCGATCTGTTTGATCGTCTCCAGAACAACGCTGACGATAATGATCAGGCTTGTTCCGCCAAATGACACGCTTGCGCCGAAAATACCATTGAAGAAATACGGCACAACGCATACGATCGTAAGTCCGACTGCGCCAATGAAGACAATGCGGTTGAGCACCTTCGTGAGATATTCACTGGTCGGCTTACCTGGTCTGATCCCCGGAATGAAGCCGCCCTGCTTCTTCATATTCTCTGCAATCTCTATCGGATTGAAGGTAATGGATGTATAGAAATATGCAAAAACAATGACCAGTGCAATATATACAACCATACCGATGGAATATACCGGACGCTGCGGGTCACACCAGTAATTGGAGTTCACTCCCATCAGAAAATGAGACCAGAATCCCGAACTGTTGATGTTAAACAGAGAAACCGCGATACTCGGGATCTGCATCAGAGATGATGCAAAAATGACCGGGATAACGCCTGCTGTATTCACCTTCAACGGAAGATTGGTGGTCTGGCCGCCAACCATTTTCCTGCCCTGTACCTTCTTGGCATACTGCACAGGAATCCTGCGCACACCGTCATTCAGAATGATGACAAGTACCACCATCAGCAGAATGACCGCGATGATGATGATCGCTGCCACAACACCCTTGGCGATCGACCTGCCGATCACAAATTTCTGGAAGAGCAGCGCGATATCCTGCGGGACGCGTGACAGAATATTGATCGTCAGTACGATAGAGATACCGTTGCCGACCCCGTTTTCCGTAATACGCTCACCGATCCACATCAGGAAAGCACTTCCCGCCGTCAGCGCCGCGATCACCGTGATCACGCTGAACACATTGTAAGTCTGGAGAAGTCCCTGCCGTCCGAAACCGATCGCCATGGCGCTTGATTCGATCAGCGCCAGCGCTACCGTGACATATCTGGTGATAGATGCGATCTTCTTCCTGCCGTCAGCACCCTCACGCTGCATCTCTTCCAGTTTCGGAATCGCGATCGTCATAAGCTGCATGATGATCGATGACGTGATATAGGGTGTGATATTCAATGCCAGGATGGACATACGCATGAACGATCCGCCCGTAAAAGCATCAAAGAAATTGAAAGCATCCCCTGACTGCATCTGCTGCTCAAACCAGTTCGCAAAGAAACCGGTGTTAATGCCCGGAGCCGGGAGCTGTGATCCGAAACGGATCACAACCAGCATCAGGAACGTGAACAGGAGCTTTTTTCTGATCTCCTTGATTTTTAACGCATTCTTTAGGGTTTTAAACATTAAATCACCTCTGCTGTTCCACCAAGTGCCTCGATCTTCTCTTTGGCCGATGCACTGAAGGCACCTACCTTCACGTCGAGCTTCTTAGTAAGTTCTCCGTTTCCAAGAATCTTAACACCATCACGAGGATGCTTAACGATCCCCTTCTCGATCAATGCATCGACATCGACGGTTGCGCCGTTGTCAAATACTTCCAATGCGCCTAAATTAATTGCAACGATCTCCTTGGAGTTTCTGCACTTGAAACCTCTCTTGGGGATACGTCTGTATAATGGCATCTGTCCGCCTTCGAAGCCCGGTCTCGGTGCTCCGGAACGTGCCTTCTGGCCTTTGTGTCCCTTGCCGGCCGTCTTGCCGTTGCCTGAACCATGTCCACGGCCTCTTCTAAAATTATCACTATGCACTGACCCGGCTGCGGGTCTTAAATTTGATAATTCCATTGTGACACCTCCTTTATCTATACTTCTTCAACTTTTACCATATGTCTTACTCTCTGGATCTGGCCTCTGGTCGCCGCATTATCAGGCAGTACCACCGACTGATTGATCTTCCGGAGTCCCATAGCCGTTGCCGTTGCCCTGTTCTTGGGCACCTGACCAATGGTGGATCTGATCAGAGTAATTTTTAACTTCTTATCTGTTTCCTTATTTGCTGCCATCTTTTCTTCCTCCTAAATCTTCTGACCGCCCGTGTGACTTATGCGCGTACTTCTTCCACAGCCTTGCCGCGGTTCTTAGCCACTTCTTCAGGAGTCTTCAACTGGCTTAAGCCTGCAATTGTAGCAAGTACAACGTTCTGTTTGTTATTGGAACCCAAAGATTTTGTACGGATATTCTTGATACCTGCAAGCTCACAAACGACACGTGCAGGACCGCCTGCGATGATACCGGTACCTTCCGGAGCTCTCTTCAAAAGAACAGAAGCGGAACCGAATTTTCCGATGAAATCATGTGTGATACTGTTCTTCTCATCCAGTGCGACCGGAACCAGATTCTTGATCGCATCTTCCTTGCCTTTGCGAATTGCCTCAGGGATTTCAGTTGCCTTGCCCAGGCCCGCGCCGACATGGCCGTTGCCGTCACCGACTACCACCAGTGCCGTGAAACGCATGTTACGACCGCCTTTAACAACTTTTGTAACACGTTTGATCGTTACTACTTTTTCAGTCAATTCTAACTGACTTATATCTATGATTGTACGTCTCATGTGATCGTCTTCCCCCTTCCTAGAATTCTAAGCCAGCTTCTCTGGCCGCATCAGCTAATGCTGCAATCTTACCCTGGTATATAAAGCCGCCTCTGTCAAAGACAACCGTCTTAATGCCTTTCTCAATTGCTCTCTTAGCGATTACTGTTCCCAAATATGCCGCTGCATCAACGTTATTGGTCTTTTCCAGTTCAGCCTTGACGTCCTTCTCAAGAGTACATGCTGAAACCAAAGTATTTCCAACTGTATCGTCAATAATCTGAGCATACATATGATTATTGCTTCTGAACACAGACAGACGAGGTCTCTCGGCCGTGCCGCTGAAACGGTTACGGATTCTGTTGTGTTTTTTTACACGAACTTCTTGTCTTGATTCTTTCTTAACCATTTTTACCCATGCTCCTTTCGATTATTTCTTACCAGTCTTACCAACTTTACGTCTGATCGTCTCATCCGCATATTTGATACCTTTACCCTTGTAAGGCTCCGGTCTTCTCTTGTCTCTGATCTCAGCCGCAAACTGACCGACTTTCTCTTTATCAATACCTTTGACGATGATCACATTCTGTCCTTCCATGACAGTCTCTATCCCGTCGGGATCCGTCATCTCTACCGGATGAGAATATCCCAGGTTCAGTGTCAGTGTCTTGCCGGACTTCGAAGCCCTGTAGCCGACACCGTTTACTTCCAGCTTCTTCTCATAGCCTGCCGTAACGCCCACCACCATGTTATTGATCAGTGTTCTTGTCAGACCATGGAAAGATCTCATCTTCTTCAGATCGTTAGGTCTGGAAACTACGATCTGATCGCCTTCCACCTTGATCTCCATCTCTGAAGGAAGCACTCTCTCAAGTGTTCCCTTGGGACCTTTTACAGTCACTTTATTATTTTCTGCAACTTCCACAGTCACACCTGCGGGAATCGCGATTGGCATTCTTCCTATACGTGACATGCCCGTACCTCCTGTTTTGTTATATGAAAAACCGTTTATATTTACAATTCTGTTTGTTCTCTTACCAGACAAACGCCAATACTTCGCCGCCTACCTGCAGCTCTCTTGCCTTCTTATCGGTTACGACACCCTGATTCGTGGAGATGATCGCAATGCCGAGTCCGCCGAGTACTCTGGGCAGTTCTTCCTTGCCGGCATACACACGAAGACCGGGCTTGGAGATTCTCTTGATACCGGAAATGATCTTATCGTTCTTGTCCTCGCCGTATTTAAGAGTGATATGGATTGTCTTGAAGCTTCCGTTGTCGATCAAATCGAACTTCCTTATATATCCTTCGTCCAGAAGAATCTGCGCAATCGCCAGCTTCATCCTGGATGAGGGTACATCTACTGTATCATGTTTTGCAGTATTTGCGTTACGGATTCTTGTAAGCATATCTGCAATAGGATCGCTCATTGTCATGATTTTTCCTCCTTATATCAATGATCCGCGTTGTCTACCAGCTTGCTTTTTTCACGCCGGGAATCTGTCCCTTGTATGCTAACTCACGGAAGCAAATTCTGCAAATTCCGTATTTTCTTAAATAAGCATGTGGACGACCACAAATTTTGCAACGGTTATATTCTCTGGTAGAGAATTTCGGTTTGCGCTGCTGTTTGATCTTCATTGCTGTCTTAGCCATGAATTTACCTCCTTCTATTTAGCAAATGGCATATTAAACAATCTCAACAACTCACGGGCTTCCTCGTCTGTCTTAGCGGTGGTAACAAAGATAACGTCCATACCTCTTACCTTATCGATCTTATCGTACTCGATCTCCGGGAAGATGATCTGCTCTTTGATACCAAGCGCATAATTGCCTCTTCCGTCAAAGGAATTCGGGTTAACACCTCTGAAGTCACGCACACGGGGAAGTGCAAGGTTCACAAGACGATCCAGGAATTCGTACATCTTGTCGCCGCGCAGTGTGGTCTTGCAGCCGATGGACTGTCCTTCTCTGATCTTGAAGTTGGCAACGGACTTCTTCGCCTTGGTAACGACAGCTTTCTGTCCGGTGATCGTCTCCATATCACCGACAGCCATCTCCAGGACTTTGGCATTCTCTTTCGCTTCGCCAACGCCCATGTTGACCACGATCTTGTCAAGCTTCGGAACTTCCATAACATTTTTATATCCAAACTTTTTGACCATAGCATCTACGATCTCGTTTTTATAAATTTCTTTCAGTCTACTACTCAACGTTTTAGACCTCCTTTCTTAGAATCAGTCAATGATGTCGCCTGTGGACTTGGCGAAACGTACCTTCTTGTCGTTCTCGTACTTAAAGCCGATCCTTGTCGCCCTGCCCTTGTGAACATACATTACGTTGGAAGCGTCAATGGGTGCTTCCTTCTGAACGATACCGCCGTTCTGATTTGCAGCAGAGGGCTTCTCATGCTTTGTGATCATGTTAACGCCTTCTACCAGAACCTTTCCGTTCTTTCTGTCAACGGAAATTACCTTGCCTTCTTTGTCTTTATCTTTACCGGCGATCACCTTCACGGTATCACCCTTCTTAATCTTAAATGTTGACATACCGGCACCTCCTATAATACTTCCGGAGCCAGTGAAACAATTTTCATAAACTGTTTATCACGAAGCTCTCTGGCTACTGGCCCGAAAATACGGGTTCCTCTCGGAGTCTTATCCTCCTTGATGATAACAGCAGCATTTTCGTCAAATCTGATATAAGAACCGTCCTTGCGGCGAGCGCCCTTGACACTGCGGACAACTACGGCTTTCACAACATCGCCTTTTTTTACAACGCCGCCTGGTGTTGCATCTTTGACCGTAGCAACGATCACATCACCAATACGCGCATATCTTCTTGTAGAACCGCCCACAACTCTGATGCACAGGATTTCTTTCGCACCGGTGTTGTCAGCGACCTTAAGTCTGCTTTCCTGTTGAATCATGCTAATTTCTCCTTCTTTCCATATTTGTCACAAGATCATTGATCTGCCGGATCTTTTCGTTCCTTACTTCGCTCTCTCAACGATCTCCACAAGTCTCCATCTCTTATCCTTGGATAAAGGTCTGGTCTCCATTACTTTAACTGTATCGCCGATGTTGCACTCATTGTTCTCGTCATGCGCTTTCAGCTTATATGTCTTCTTTACAATCTTATTGTAGAGCGGATGTTTAACATGGTTTTCGATTGCCACAACAACTGTCTTGTCCATCTTATTGCTGGTTACTTTACCGGTACGGGTTTTCCGTAAATTTCTCTCCACGATCGAATCTCCTTTCCTATGATTTCAGCAAGCTGAAATCAATTGCTTCTTAGTTTACTTTTGCCTTCTGCGTGATCACTGTCTGAATTCTGGCAATATTCCTTCTGACATCCTTGATCCTTGCCGTGTTGTCCAGCTGATTCGTCGCGTTCTGGAATCTCAGATTGAAAAGTTCTTTCTTAGCATCAACCAGCGCCTGCGCTAATTCTGCATCTGACTTCTTATTTAAATCTTCTACAAACTTATTAGTTTTCATTAGATACACCGCCTTCCAAGTCTGCTTTAGAAACAATTTTACATTTGCATGGAAGCTTATGTGTTGCCAGACGTAACGCTTCTTTCGCCACCTCTTCAGATACTCCTGCGATTTCGAACATTACGCGCCCGGGCTTAACAACCGCTACCCAGTATTCCAGGGTACCCTTACCGGAACCCATACGTGTTTCTGCCGGTTTTGCTGTTACAGGTTTGTCAGGGAAAATCTTGATCCAAACTTTACCGCCACGCTTGATATAACGTGTCATGGCGATACGGGCTGCCTCGATCTGGTTCGATTTGATCCAGCACGGCTCCATTGCCACAATACCGTATTCACCATATGTGATCGTATTACCGCGGGAAGCTTTACCGCTCATAGATCCACGGAACTGTTTACGACGTTTCACTCTTTTAGGCATTAACATTATTTATCGCTCCCTTCCGCGTTAGATTTTGTAGGAAGTACCTCGCCTTTGTAAATCCATACTTTGACACCGAGCTTACCGTAAGTGGTGTCTGCCTCTGCAAATCCATAGTCAATATCTGCTCTCAGCGTCTGCAGCGGGATGGTTCCCTCGCTGTAGAACTCTGTACGTGCGATATCCGCGCCGCCCAGACGTCCGGCTACAGCTGCCTTGATACCCATTGCGCCTGCCTTCATGGTTCTGCCCATGCAGGACTTCATGGCACGTCTGAAAGATATACGGTTCTCCAGCTGCTGTGCGATATTCTCTGCAACAAGCTGTGCATCTCTGTCAGGTCTCTTGATCTCTTTGATATCTACAAGAACTTTCTTATCCGTCAGCTTGGAAAGTTCCTTCTTGGTCACTTCGATCTCTGCGCCGCCCTTACCGATCACAACGCCCGGCTTTGCGGTGTAGATGATAACCTTCACTCTGTCAGACGCTCTCTCGATCTCGATCTTGGAAATACCGGCGTTGTATAATTTTTTCTTTAAAAAGGTTCTGATGTTGTAGTCTTCTACAAGAAAATCGGAAAACTCTGCATCAGCATACCATTTGGAATCCCAATCTTTAATAACACCGACTCTTAAGCCGTGTGGATTAACTTTCTGTCCCATGTTGTTCTCCTTCCTATATGATCCTATCTTTCATCAAGCACGATCGTAATGTGGCTCATTCTCTTCTCGATCCTGTAAGCCCTGCCCTGTGCTCTCGGTTGTATTCTCTTCATGGTCGGTCCCTTATTCGCATAACACTCTGCGATGTAAAGATTCTCCACATTCATGCCGTTGTTGTTCTCCGCATTCGCGATCGCGGACTCAAGCAGCTTCTTAATGATACTCGATGCATATCTTGGATTGTACTCCAGAACCGCAAGGGCTGTTGTCACATCCTTGCCTCTGATGGCATCCAATACGAAACACGCCTTCTGTACAGACACTCTTGCATAAGACAGCTTAGCTGAAGGTCTTGTATCTTTGTTCGCATTTCTTTCTCTTTTTATCTGGGATCTATGTCCTTTAGCCATAGATGAAAACCTCCTTTCAAATTAGCGAACTTTGGACTTTCTCTCGTCCTTATCATGTCCTCTATAAGTTCTGGTCGCCACGAACTCACCGAGCTTGTGTCCAACCATATCCTCTGTAACATATACCGGTACGTGCTTTCTTCCGTCATGAACTGCGAATGTATGTCCTACGAAGGAAGGAAAAATAGTAGAACGGCGGGACCAGGTCTTAATAACCTGCTTCTGTCCCGACGCATTAAGTGCGTCTACTTTCTTCAGTAAGCTCGCATCTGCAAATGGTCCTTTTTTCAGTGATCTAGCCATGATCTTTCCTCCTGTTTATTATTTGATTGATCTACCGTCTCTTCTTCTCACGATCAGCTTGTTGGACGCTTTCTTCTTCTTACGTGTCTTCAAGCCGAGTGCAGGTTTGCCCCAGGGTGTGCTCGGGCCGGGACGGCCGATCGGCGCACGTCCTTCACCACCGCCGTGCGGATGGTCGTTCGGGTTCATAACGGAACCGCGGACTGTCGGACGGATACCCATATGGCGCTTACGTCCTGCCTTACCAATCTTGATCAGGTTGTGATCTACATTGCCGACTGTACCTACAGTAGCGCGGCATACGATCGGAACCATTCTCATCTCGCCGGAAGGTAATCTCAGTGTCGCATACTTGCCTTCCTTCGCCATGAGCTGTGCGCTGTTACCAGCGGAACGAACCATCTGTCCGCCCTTGCCGGGATATAACTCGATATTGTGAACCAGTGTACCTACCGGAATCTCGGATAACGGCAGGCAGTTACCTACCCTGATCTCCGCCTCGGGACCGTTCATAACCTTCATGCCGTCTGTCAGGCCTTCCGGTGCAAGGATATATGCCTTCTCACCGTCCTCATAGCAGATGAGTGCGATGTTGGCCGTTCTGTTGGGATCGTACTCGATACCGATCACTTTAGCCGGGATGCCGTCCTTCGTCCTCTTGAAGTCGATGTTTCTGTATAATCTTCTGCTTCCGCCGCCATGATGTCTGACTGTGATCTTACCCTGGTTGTTACGTCCCGCATTCTTCTTTAAGGAAGTGCAGAGCGCTTTCTCAGGTGTGCTCTTCGTAATCTCGGAAAAGTCAGAGCCAGTCATGTTACGTCTGGAAGGTGTATATGGGTTGTATGTCTTGATTCCCATGATCTTATCTCCTTTTCTTATCAGATTTTTGCGCGAGGCCGTGTATCCCCGGCCCGCATACATTATCTTCTGCTTCACAGCCCCGGAAGAACCACCTGTGATTCTCCCAGATATTATGTCCTCTTACAGACCTGTGAAGATCTCGATCTCTTTGCTGTCCTGTGTCAGCTGCACGATAGCCTTCTTGGTCTTGGCCGTCTTACCGTAGACCATACCGCGTCTCTTCGTCTTGCCGTCCATATTCATGGTGTTGACTTTCGCAACTTTTGTTCCCTCGAACATCTTCTCAACGGCTTCCTTGATCTGTGTCTTGTTTGCTTCCGGGTGAACCAGGAAAGTATATTTCTTGTCGCCCATGCCAGCCATACTCTTCTCTGTGATAACCGGTTTGAGGATTACATCATAATACTGAATCGCTGCCATTATGCATACACCTCCTCGATCTTGGCTACGGCATCCTTCGTGATCACCAGAGTGTCACCTTTCAGGATATCGTATACGTTGATATTCTCTGCAACTGCAGTGGAAATAGTGGGCAGATTTTTTGCGGAGCGGATCACGTTTGCATCCTGTTCGCCGATCACTACCATTGCCTTCTCCACTTTCAGGTTATCCATAACCTGCTTAAATTTCTTTGTCTTGATCTCGTCTAATTTCAACTCATCCAGGACGATCAGCTTGTTGTCCTGCACTCTGCTCGTAAGAACAGACTTGAGAGCCGCCTGCTTCTCTTTCTTGTTCATCTTGAAAGAGTAGTCTCTCGGAACGGGAGCGAATACAACACCGCCGCCTTTCCACTGGGGAGCTCTTGTAGACCCCTGTCTTGCATGACCTGTTCCCTTCTGTCTCCACGGTTTTCTGCCGCCGCCGGATACTTCGGAACGAGTCTTCGCTTTCTGTGTTCCCTGACGTTTGTTAGCAAGCGTCTGAACGACTGCCAAGTGTACCAGATGTTCATTGATCTCAACACCGAACACCGCATCATTCAAATCCATCTTACCGACTTCTTTGCCTTCCATATTATAAACAGATACGTTTGCCATCTGAATGGTCCTCCTTTCATCTGTGACTCAGGTCACTATTTCGCATTCACCTTAGTTGTCTCTTTAACAGTTACTAAGGCTTTTCTCGGGCCCGGTACAGCGCCTTTGACAAGGATAAGGTTCTTATCCGCATCAACTCTTACCACTGTAAGGTTCTGAACCGTCACTCTCACGCAGCCCATATGTCCCGGCATTCCCTTGCCCTTGAACACTTTACTCGGGGAGGAACATGCACCGTTGGAACCCTGATGGCGATGGAATTTGGAACCGTGAGTCATGGGACCTCTGTGCTGGCCGTGTCTCTTGATCGCGCCCTGGAATCCCTTACCTTTGGAGATCGCGGTCACATCAACTCTGTCACCGTTCGCAAAGATATCCGCCTTGATCTCACTTCCAAGTGTATATTCTTCCGCGTTCTCCAGCTTCAGTTCTCTTACATATCTCCTGCTGGATACGCCCGCCTTCTCGAAGTGGCCTTTCAGCGCCTTGTTAACGCCGTGTCTGTGGACAACTTCCTTCCTGCCGCTCTTGTCTTTGTTAACAATCCTGTCTTTCTTCTCTGCAAAACCAACCTGCACAGCGCTGTAACCATCGTTCTCTACAGTCTTAACCTGCGTCACTGCACAAGGGCCTGCCTGAAGCACGGTAACGGGTGTCAATGTTCCGTCTTCGCTGAAGATTTGAGTCATTCCGACTTTTGTTGCCAAAATAGCTTTTTTCATTCTTTCCTTTACCTCCTGTTATTCTACAGCGGACCAGTATCGCGCATCTACCGCTCCTTCACTACCCTGTGTAAATTTTACGCGACAGCGAAATTTACACGAAGTTAATTGCGGAGCAATTTACTTCTGGTCGTTCTAGTAGGGGCCTTATTTGTTCTTCATCTTGATGTCGATATAAACACCTGCGGGCATCTCCAGTCTCTGCAGCGCATCCACCGTCTTGGGTGTAGGTGTGATGATGTCGATGAGTCTCTTATGAGTCCTCTGCTCGAACTGCTCTCTGGAATCCTTGTACTTGTGGACCGCCCTTAAGATGGTCACAACTTCCTTCTTGGTCGGAAGCGGTACAGGGCCGCTCACCTGAGATCCGTTCTTCTTTACTGTCTCGATGATTTTCTTTGCAGATGCATCAACCAACTGATGATCATAGGCTTTAAGTGTAATTCTCATTACTTGACTTGCCATAAAAAAAGTCGCCTCCTTTTCGCACTTTTTGTTCTAAGTACGACAAGCGGTGACTGTACACTCTCCCGTGTGTGTCCTGTTTCGCAAAACATGCAAGAACACTAATCACGTTGTTTCCGGCATGAGCCGGACATCTGTTGTCTGTACAGTGACTTGTCGTCAGTTTCCTAACTTGACATTCGCTCCACGGAAAACCTGCCACGCGGGCAGCAACCTCACGCTTCAAAGCTATCATGCCACAGCACTGACTAGTATACATGATGTTTTTAACGGATGCAAGTGTTTTTTGAAAAAAAAATAAGAACTCCTGTCTCCTTGTTACAGGAAACGGGAGTTCCTTACAGACCGGCTGTTATAAAGGTTTGCCGGCCAGAATCACTTTCTGCAGTGTCAGGCCGTCATTCTTAAGCAGTACCACATCCGCCACTTTGCCGGACGTGATGCTGCCATGGTTGTCATAGATGCCGACGGACTTCGCAGAATTGACTGCCGCACATTTCACGGCGGACGTAAGCGGAATGCCCATCTTAAGCACTGCGGTGCGCATGCAGTCCAAAAGGTTGGTCACGGAGCCGGCGATAGTGCCGTCGTGGAGGGTAGCCAGATTGCCCGTCACCTTCACGTCCTGGCCGCCCAGGGTATAATCACCGTCCTCCAGTCCTGTGGCACGCATACTGTCGCTGATCAGGATGATGCGGTCGTCGCCGAAGATCTTGAAGGTGGTTCTGACTGCGGACGGGTGAATGTGCACGCCGTCACAGATCAGTTCTACTTCCACCTTCCTGGTATCGGCAGCCGCGCCGATCGGGCCGGGCGCCCTGTGGGTATAGGGATGCATGGCATTGTACAGGTGCGTCATATGGCTGGCGCCCTTCTCAAAAGCTCTGACAGCCGTGTCATAATCGGTGCAGGTATGGGCGATGGACATCACCGCCTGGTCATGCCTCTGCTCGATCAGCTCCATGGCGCCCTCTTCCTCCGGCGCGATGGCAAGCAGCTTTACACGATTGCCGGACGCTTCGTTCAGTCTGTCGAACATGGCGATGTCCGGTTTGTGGATATATTCGCCGTTCTGAGCCCCCTTCTTCGCAAGCGATACGAAAGGGCCTTCCATGTTGATCCCATGGAAATGCGCTCTGTCGTCCTTCTCACCTTCTTCGGCGTAGGCTCTGGCCGTGCTGCAGATGCCGTGCAGCATCTCCTCGGAGAGCGTCATGGTAGCCGGTACGATATTCGTCACGCCCACCGATGCTTCATAGGCCGCCATCGTGTCGATGGCCTCTCTCGTGCCGTCACAGAAGTCCTGGCCCATGCAGCCATGGAAATGAATATCCGTCAGGCCCGGAATCGCCACGCATCCGCCGGCGTCGATCTCCGTCTTATCGCTGACTTTCTCTGCGCAGTCCACGAAACGGGTTCCTTCTATATATATATCTTTCTCCAGAAAGATTCCATCTTCCGTATATACACTGGCATTTTTAATGATCATATGATGATTTTCCTTTCCTTATTATATCTCTGACAATGCAGCCTCGTCCGCTACGATCGTCACGTCGTTGTGCAGCTGGAGGATGGAGCCCTGCACCTGAGGGGTGATCGGGCCGAAGCAGGTAGCCTTGAGGGCCGCCGCCTTATCCTTGCCGCTGATCACCACCAGCACCTTCTTCGCCTGCATGATCGTCTTAATGCCCATCGTGTATGCCTGACGCGGCACATCGTCTATGGAAGCGAAGAATCTCTGGTTCGCCTTGATCGTCGTCTCCGTCAGGTCAACGCAGTGTGTCTCCGCCTCAAATACATCGCCCGGCTCATTGAAACCGATATGGCCGTTGTGGCCCAGGCCCAGAAGCTGCAGATCGATACCGCCCACGCCGGCAATGATCTCATTGTAAGCACGGCACGCCTTGTCGCTGTCAGGCTCTGTGCCGTCCGGCAGGAACGTGCGCTCCGGCTTCACATTAACCTTGCTGAAGAAGTGATGGTTCATGAAATAGTAATAACTCTGGTCATTATCCCGCGGCAGTCCCTTGTACTCGTCCAGATTCACGGTAGTAATCCCGGAAAAGTCAAGATCTCCCTTCTCATAGGCTGCTGCCAGATTGGCATATGTGCCGATCGGGGAAGAACCCGTCGCCAGACCAAGCACACAATCCGGTTTCATGATCACCTGCGACGCAATGATGGCCGCCGCCTTTCTGCTCATATCTTCATAATCTTTTGCTCTGATAATCCTCATGTTTCCTCCATTCTGAAGCGTATTCCATACGTTCCGTCCGGGCCTCCTTCACACCTTCCTGCAAAGACAGTCGCTTTTGATGTGTCTGTATTCTGCGACGCTTCCACGCAACTCCTGAAATAAGTCTGCCCGATAACTGCATATTTATAATGTTTTCTCTATCATTCTCTCTGTAAATCCTTAAGTTGTCAAGATAAAAACGGAGACCCGAAGGCCTCCGTTCTGCTAGGGGTTTCGGTATTATGAAAAATGATATAATACCTATAACATCTTCTTCATTTCATCAGCAACGAACTGTACCTTCGTACCTACGATAACCTGTACGGAGGTCTTGCCCGGCCTCATAACGCCTGCAACGCCTGCCGATTTGATCTTCTTCTCATTAACCTTCGTGTTATCCTTGATCTCCAGACGAAGTCTTGTAATACAGTTGTCAAGAGATGCAACGTTCTCCTTACCGCCAAGACCTTCCAGAATGATCGCTGCCACTTCTGTAAAGTCATTGTTAGCCAGAACCGCCTTCTTCTCTTCTTCCAGATCGTCGTCTTCTCTACCAGGTGTCTTTAAGTCAAACTTAACGATCGCGAAGCGGAACACAACATAGAATATCGCAAATGCCGCAATACCCAGAGGAAGGATCAGCCATGTCTTGTCTGCTGCGGGCAGGAATGCCGAGAACACAAGATCCGTAGCGCCTGCCGAGAAGCTGAAACCTGCACGGAAGCCAAGCAGTGCAACAACTACTGTGAAGATACCGTAAAGGATCGCATAGATCACATACAGCAACGGAGCCAGGAACATGAAACCGAATTCGAAAGGCTCTGTAACACCGCAGACAAATGCACAGACAGCTGCGGATGCAACAAGACCACTTGCTACTTTCTTCTTGTTATCCTTCGCCGTATGGATCATAGCCAGAGCAGCGCCAGGAATACCGAACATCATACAAGGGAAGAATCCGGACATATACATACCGAGACTCCATGTAACGTCTGCGCTGGTCTCACCTGCCCAGAAGTGGGTCAGATCGCCGAGACCGATGGTGTCAAACCAGAATACATTGTTAAGTGCATGGTGCAGACCTGTCGGGATCAGAAGTCTGTTCAGGAATGCATAGATACCTGCGCCAACCGGTCCCATTCCTACGATTGCCTGACCTACAGCGATCAGTGCGCCGAATACTACCGGCCATACAAACAAAAGGACTGCCGACACGATAATGGATGTCACACCGGAAATGATCGCCACACAGCGTTTGCCGCTGAAGAAGGACAGCCAATCCGGCAGTTTCGTCGATTTAAATTTGTTGTAGCACGTTGCGCCAATGATACCGGCCAGAATACCGATAAACGGATTACCGATCTTATCGAATGCCAGTGTCTTGGTTGCGCTCTCTGCGATCGAAGGCATCATCGTTGTCACTGCGCCTGTCGAAAGCAGATTGGTGATCATCAGCCAGGATGCAAATGCAGCCAGACCCGACGTACCGTCATGGTCATCAGACATTCCAACGCCGACACCAATAACAAACAGGAGCGCCATATTGTCAACCAGAGCGCCGCCGGCTTTCACCAGAAAGAATCCCAGCTTCTGTACAAAGCCTACAACCTCACCACCCTGCATGGTGGAAGGACACAATGCATATCCGATTCCCATCAGGATACCGCAGATGGGCAGACATGCTACGGGAAGCATCAAAGCTTTACCCAGTTTCTGTAAATACTTCATCATACAATTTTACCCCCTCATAAAATTATTGTTCAGTTCTACCCTAGCCATAGAACCAATGCCTTTTGCATCTATATCTCATGGATCCCGGGCGGATCCACTCAATATCACAGCTACTTCTCGATCGTCAAAACGACGTCGCCCTGCGTCACATCTCCTGACGCCGCCATCTCGAATTTCGAGAACTCATCCGTATTGCAGATCACTACCGGCGTGATCGTATCATAACCTTCCGCCTTGATCTGCTCGATATCCGCCTCCAGAAGCAGGTCGCCTTTCTTCACCTTGTCGCCTTCCTTCGCATGGATCGTAAAATGTTTGCCGTTCAGCTTCACGGTGTCCAATCCGATATGGATCAGGATCTCCGCACCCGAATCCGCGGTGATGGCTGCCGCGTGTCCGGTCGGGAATACAGTGCTGACCGTACCGTCCGCCGGCGCGCAGATCCGGTTATCCGAAGGGATCACCGCCACACCTTTGCCAAGGATCTCATCGCCGAAGGTAGGATCGTTCACCTCGCTGATCGCTACCAGCTTCCCCGATACCGGCGCCGCGATCTCAATACCGCCTTTACCAAATAAATTCTGAAAAAGTTTCATTCTCGCCCCTCACTTTCTATCCTGCATAGAGGTCTTTCATACGTTTGATGTCCAATGCCAGATAAATCTTCTCTTCTTCTGTCATGCTGCACTGGTATGTGACCTCTATATAATCATTGATACCGTTAATGATCTGATATTCTTCTCTGTAATTGTCCTGTACGAAGCTGTAGAGCGCTTCGTCCTTGCGCCCGCTCATGGGTTCTTCCGAGACCAGCCTGTTGGCAAGCTGCTTCAAATCGGAGATCAGTTTCTCCTTCGGGTAGTTCCGCCCCTCGGGGATCGTGATATGCCGCTCGATGATCTCCATCATCTCCCGCATCATCCTGATCATCTGAAAAGCCTTGCCCATGATCAGGTTCGTCTCACCGTTAATGATGTGGAGTGCGATGGATGCTGCCTCATCCTCCACGAGACGGCAGCCGGTTCTCTCTTCGATCTTCTCCAGCGCATATCTGCCAACCGAGTACTCTACCGGGTAGAACAGCCGCACTTCATCAGACAGTATATTATCAAATTCCATCCCTGCCCGGTATCTGTCGATCACGAAACTGATATGATCCGTCAGCGTCAGATAAACGTTCTGGTTCAGATTGATCTTCAGGCTCTCCCTGGCGTACGAGATAATGTCGTTGGCCAGTCTGATGTGTTCCAGTGGCAGGGATGCCAGCAACTTCTTGAACTGCTCCTTGTCATCCATGTTGTCCAGCCGAAACGTCTTCTCGACTGCGGCGCTGTCAATTTCGCTTCCCGGTCCTTTGCCGAATCCGATTCCCCTTCCCATGACGACCAGCTCCACACCGTTATTATCCCGCGCCTGGATAATATTATTATTGATTACCTTCTCGATACGCACTTTTCATTCCTCATCCGCTGAATCTTTTGATAATAAAATAAAAAACCAAACAATATAAACTAACCTTCCGGTCAATTCATATGATCTGGTTTTGCCCGCTCGATTGCAGTAACAATCCAAATGATTGAATTCTTTTGATGTTACGATTATAGCAACCTGCACAACCAAAGTCAATAGCTTTTCTTGAGATATTTGTCAGTTCGTCAGATGTGTGCATTTTAGCGGGTCATGTTTTGTATATTTTATATATATTTTAAGGTTCTTATTGGCTCTTTATTTGTCATGCAGTGTTTTTTATTTGCACAATAAGCACAGTGCGCCGCTTTTTACTATTTGCGAAAAATATTTTTTTATGCATAATAAATACAGATAAAAGAGCTACTGCCGGCCGGCAGAATGGCAGCGCGGGCAAACCGCCGCAGAAAGGTAAAACAATGTGGACAGCAGATGCATGGAAAGATTATGAAGTAATAGATACCTCCGGCGGGGAGAAGCTAGAGCGCTGGGGCGATTATATCCTGGTGCGCCCCGACCCGCAGGTCATATGGGACACGCCGCGCACAGACCGGCGCTGGAAACAGAAGAACGGACACTATCACCGCAGTTCCAAAGGCGGCGGAGAGTGGGAATTCTTCCAGCTGCCCGAGGAATGGTGCATCCGGTACCGGGAGCTTACTTTCCGTCTGAAACCTTTCAGCTTCAAGCACACAGGGCTTTTCCCGGAGCAGGCCGTAAACTGGGACTGGTTTTCTTCTATTATAAAAGAACGGAAAAAGGCCGGACAGCCGGTAAAAGTTCTCAATCTTTTCGCCTACACCGGCGGCGCCACCCTGGCCGCAGCCAAAGCCGGAGCCGCCGTGACCCATGTGGACGCCTCCAAAGGCATGGTCTCCTGGGCAAAAGAAAACGCCGCCGCTTCCGGTCTGACGGACGCGCCGATCCGCTGGCTTGTGGACGACTGCGTCAAATTCGTGGAGCGTGAGATCCGCCGCGGCAACACTTACGACGCCATCATCATGGATCCCCCTTCCTATGGCCGGGGTCCCAAAGGCGAGATCTGGAAAATAGAAGAAAGCATCTTCCCCTTCTTGCGCCTGACAGCGCAGATCCTGTCGAAAGATGCCTGCTTTTTCCTGATAAATTCTTATACAACCGGACTGCAGCCGGCCGTGTTGTCCTACATGCTGCAGACCGTCATCACCCCGCAGTTCGGCGGGCATGTGGAGGCCGGTGAGATCGGCCTGCCGGTAAGTTCCAATTCCCTCATACTGCCCTGCGGCGCTTCCGGGCGCTGGACAGGTTCTTTACAGTGATCAGATATCAATATGACAGCATCGCAAAGAACACGATCGCAACCCAGACAAGCAGCATCACACCCATGGAAATGCCGAAGAAGATCAGGTAGGCCTTGAAGAAATTGGACTTGCTCTTCTTCTCGGTGCTGCTGAACGCCCACACAAACATCATGATGATATTCACACAGGGAATCAACATAAGCACCATTGCCAGCACCCATTCGCTGATCTTAACCGGCTCTTCCAGCTCCATCTGGCTGTTGTTCTGGTACGGATTCTGATAAGTGTTCTGATACATATTCTGGTATGTGTTCTGATACGGCTGCCCGCTATTGTACTGCTGATAGCCGCCATCGTAGTTCTGACCGCCCGTACCGGAGAAGGCACCGTTGTAACAGGAAACATTCTGGCCGTCCACGCTCTGACCGCCTGCTGTCTGGCTGTTCTGGTAGCCCTGATAGCCTGTGCTCTGGCCGTTGTCATAGTATCCATGATGCCGGTAACCATTATTCGGGTAAGTACCGCCCTGACAGGGCTGTTCATTCGGATAACTGTTGTCCTGATACGACGCGGTATTCTGGTAATGGTTATTGAAGCAGGGCGCACTGCTCTGGTCTCCGTTATTGAAATATGGCGCACAGTTCCCGGCAGGCTGTGTCTGCAGCGCCTCCGCCTGATGCGCTTCGTTATGATGATCCTCGGTCATCCCGGCCGTATCCGGCTGTTCCCCAAACCGTACATCCAGCACAGGCGTCTCCTGGCTTAAGCCGGATGCCGCTGATGATGCAGTCTGCTCCTCCTGGTCTGCGCCGGTTGCCGCTGATGATGGAGCCTGCTCTTCCTGAGCTGCGCCAGTTGCTGCTGACGATGCAATCTGCTCTTCCTGAGCTGCGCCGGTTGCCGCTGACGATGCAGCCTGCTCTTCCTGAGCTACACCGGTTGCTGCTGACGATGCAGCCTGCTCCTCTTTCCAGTTGGCGCTCTCTTCTCCCGCTGTGGTCAGTTCTTCCTTCTGTTCCGGATATAATTTATTGTCTTCCATAGTCAAACCCCGTTCTTTCTTCTTAAATAGTAAACGACATTGGAAATTTCGTTTACTATACCTTAAATTGCTTCTATTTTATACTTCTTTATCCTTGTCCCCATTTCTGTGACGTTCTTGCTGCCTGTATCGTCATGGATGAAAAGATCAGGTCACTGCAATATTTTATCACATAATCCCATGCCTGTGTAATATTTGTTCATAAAAAGGAAAAATTCGTGCCAGTATATTCTCTTCTGTATAAACATAGGGCACCCTGTCCGGAAAGTAAAGGTACATCCGCCGGCAGTATACAACAAACAGCAGCACAAAAACGACGGCGATGATCCCCTTGATGCCTTTGGCTTTTCGCCCCAGCAGATAACGGCACAGGCAAAAATACACCGCTGACAGCACAATCGGAAATATAACCGGATTCAACTGCCACGCCATCCCCCACCTGCCGGTCACAAAACAGAATGTTGCCCTGCTGACGCCGCATCCCGGGCAGGGAAACCCGCAGAAGATGACAAGCGGGCAAAAGGCATGGAAGATCAGGTTGACCGCCACCGCATACAACAGCACCATGACTGCTGCCACACCGTACTCTTTTGCATCCGCGACGATGCGAAGGCTGACTGCGTTAATATATTTTTTTAAATCGGCTCCGTGTACTGACATGGTTATCAACTTTCCCTTTTTTCATCCTGCGCCGCCCTCTTATGCCCGAAGGTCCGCTCCGGTCATAAACAGACTCCATGATGCCTTTATACCCGGCCGGAAATCATCTGCGCCACAAAGTGCAGTAACAACAGGTGTACCGGATAAAAGCCATAACAGACTGCTTTCGGCAGCTGACGGCCTTTTTGTCCATTATACAGGGCGATCGGTATAAATGCAAAGAGACCGTACATCTCCCTCATGGAAAAACGGAACAAATATGACAGCGTATAGCTGTCCTTGTACTTAAGACAATTCGCACCCCATGTGCCAAACAGCATCACACAGCCTGCCGCCGCCACCTGCACGGGCAGACTCTTCTCTCTGGTCCGGTAAAAAGCAAAGATCAGCAGCACGCCCATAAACTGATAGTCTGTCCGCAGTTCGCAGGCCGCCAGACACCCCAGCAAAACCGCCGCTATAGCCGCCACGTATAAAACCACTCCCGCCACGCTCGTTATCGTTCCGCGCCCGCGCGAATCGACAGACATCCGCAGGCCGTCAGCCTTTTGTTCCGCCCACGCAAAGACTGTCAGAACAAGCACCCCGATCAACAGCGTAAAGAAAACATTTTGACTTTCCTTGTTAAAACACACCTCCGAGAAGGCCAGATCAAAGGGTATCTCCGACACAAACGCAAAAATACCCAGCCGCAGCAGATATGCCTTCCTGCTTTTCGTGTGCTGAAATCCTTCCACGGCCAGATACGCAAACAAAATAAACGCGATCCTGCCCACTGCCCTTCCCGCGGCATAGATCCTTTCCTCATTCCCGACCACATATCCCGCCGTCTGCAGCTGCCGCACCAATGTGTAATAGACTACCGCAAAAAAATGATCGATGAACATTGTTATGTAGGCGATGTTTTTCAGCACTGCATTGCTGAGCATTCCTGTTTTTTCTTTTTCCATGGCTCCACTTTGCTTCCGGCGCTGCTGTGCCTTCCGCATCCTTGTCTTTCTCTTTGATCTTTACTTCTTAATCTTCTCTTTTTGATCTTTCCTTTTTAATCTTTCTTTTTCTGCCCTCTTTACTATCCTACTACAAAATCGCCCGGAGGTAAAATGTTTCGGATACCTGCGCGGACAACAAATTCTGCCAAAAGTCTTTTCATGAAAATACACAATACAATATCTGGTATTTTTTCAGCCAGATCTTCTATTTTCAAACTATATATGGATTTTCTCTCTTTCTTCATCCACAGTTTTGTTCCGATTTTTCTACACTTTATATACTACAAAACATTTGTAATTCATTTGCAGTCATGGTATAAAAGTAGTATCTGTTATGTCGTTTACTATATCTTTTGACATATCTCACGGTCTTTAGACCGCTCTTTCAGGAAAGGTCTCTTATGCGTCAATCTAAAAAAACAGCAAATGTCAACTGGCACGAAGCCGCAGCCTGTGCGCTTCAGATCGATCTTAAAAACTATGCCGACTCTCTGGAATATATGACAGAATATCCTCTCGGCAAGGGCAGTTACCGCATCGACATTCTCGTTATCAGGAAATTAACCCGGCAGATGATCCCTGCCACGATAGCCTGCCTTTTTAAAACCTTTAATCTGTTTGAAGTTAAGGGAATCGGCTCTTCGGCCGGTATCGACTCCTACTATAAGACCATCGGCTATGCCGGTCTGCTGATCGACCAGATCGGCAACAAAAACCAGTATTCCGGCCTTGATGTCAGTCTGACTCATCTCAGCTGCCATTATCCGCGCAAGCTGATAAGACATTTGCAGCAGGAACGGAAAATAAAGGTTGAAAAATTTTCTCCGGGAGTATATCATATCAATAAAGAGACGTTTCATACACAGATTATCGTCACGAGCCAGCTGCCGCCGGAAGAATATCTATATCTTCACTGTCTCACCAACAGGCTGCTGGATCACGGCCTTATCAACCGGCTGACAGACGATTACAGTCTCCATCAGGAGCAGGATATCTATATCCGGTATATGAACCAGTTAACCACCGCCAACCGAAACAAGAAAGGAGATACCCCTATGGTCTGTGAAGGAATCCTGAACCTGTGCGGCACCAGTTCTGAGGAAATCATCGAACGCACCCGGAAAGAAGAGGCCGAGTATTACCTGCCCAAGATCGACAGCCTGTCTACACAGATTGCCTATTTGAAATCTTTGCTGGAGCAGCACAATATCCCGTTCCAGCTCGACCCCGAAACCGACCGGCCTTGAACTGCCGGCCGCTGATGCCGCCTGCCTGATCACACAGGGATAAGACACGCAAATACCCTCCGGCTCCCATGATCCTATGGGCCGGAGGGTATACTTAATTTATTGCTCAGATCCTGACATCTACCGGATGATACAGAATTCTGCGGCCATCCGTTTCAACCAGCGCCTGTCCGCCTGCATTCTGCGCTTTCTCATCATCAGCGCCCTGCACCGGACTGCCCGGCTCGCCTGCCGCCGCATATTCTGCCGCGCCTGTCTCGTCCTGCCGTCCTGTCTCACCGCTCTTCCCGATCTCTTCCTCTTTACGGTCAGTATCTTTCTTCTCCGATTCCGTTGCCTCCTGCACGATTTCATTGGCTTTGTTCAGGGAATCCATTTGAGAAGCCGTAGCCTTTTCGGCCAGTGCATTCGTCTCGGCCAGCTCCTCTTCCTTGGCCGCCGTTGCATCTCCCGGTCCTCCCTTATCGCGCTTGATCTCCGACTCCAGAATACCGGCCCGGTTCTGCGCATGTCTGGCCGTACTGCCATGTACTCCCGCCTGTTTCATCGAAGCGTCGGCGGAGATCATCGCCTCCATACTGCCTGCCGAAAACCCTGCATTCTGCTCCTGCTTCTGTTGCACTTTCCTGCCCGGATTCAGAACATCGTCCTCAGAAGCCTTCTCTTCCTTCTTTCTGGCCTCTTCTCTCCTGACCTCCATCTGATGCTGTCGAAGCTGCATCTGCAGTTCGCTGATCTTCTTCTGCAGCTCCTGCCGCTTCTTCATCTTCACCTCCGGCGGCATCTCCTGATTCGATGACAGCTCCTTCATCTGCTTCTGCAGATTTTCAATCTGTTTCTGCAGACCTTTACTGACTTCATCCATTGGTTCGCCCATACCCGGCGACATCCCCGTGCCTTTAACCTGCATATCCGAGCCGCCTGTCCCGCTTACTCTCATTGCTGTATCCTCCTTTTTGACTGCCTTTCTTTCGTCAGCGTCCCTGCCGTTTCCGGTACAGACACTTTAATGAAAAATCTTTTCAATCTTTATTTCGGTCCTTCCTTTGTAACATTAAAGCGCAATGTTGTGAAATAACTTTATGATGGTGTGAACGAATACGGTTCCGCTTTCCTACGGTCAGTGCATGTACGATCATCGCAGTAAACACGCAGACCGTTCTGAACCCTTACGGCATTACCGGACCTGTAACATTACCGGATCTGCAGCATCACCCGCATGACACAACACCTTGCTCCCCTGTAATCCTCCACGCCGATCTCCACGTCGCCGTAATATTTCCGCGCCACATGGCGGATGCCGGAAAGTCCGAATCCGTGTCCTTCTTCCGTCTTCGTGGTCAGGGGCAGGCCGCTTTGCGCATCCACATGAAGACTGCCGGTAAAAACATTTGCCGCCTCAATGATATACATATTTTTAACAGGGCGGGAACACAGTATGATCTCCCGGCGCTGCTCCCGCACGGACGCTTCGACGGCATTGGCCAGCGCGTTGTTCAGAATGATGCTCAGGTCGAAGGCATCCAGTCCGCCCTTCGGCGGATAACGGAATTCACAGCAAAAGGAAATCCCCTTCTCTTCCATCTCCCGTCTGCGGATCGACAGCACTGCGTCCGTCACGGGATTGCCGCTGCAGATCTCCGGCGAGATCTCCTGCACCTTCGTCCGCATGTTCTCCGCATATCTGCCCGCCTCCTCATACTCTCCTCTGCCGTACAGCTCTTCCAGCGTCATCAGGTGGTTGCCCATATCATGGCGGAACCTGCGCAGATCCGAATAAAGCCTCTCTACCTCCTCGACATGCCGCTGCACATCCTTCATCTGTGCCGAAAATACCCTGCGCTGCCCGTCTTCCCTCTGTTCCTGCTTCCACCGCTGGAATACATACACCACCACCAGGATCGTAAGATAGCAGGCCAGATAATACAGAATCATCAGCAAAGACCGGCCGGGCAGATCATAGATGCTTTTTGTCGACGCTTTCTCATAGGCGCTTTTGTAAAACTCTTCCACTCCATAGGCAAATACCCCCAGCGCACACGGGGTGAACAGCAGTAAGAACTCTTTTCCGCTCAGATTATCCCGGCCGCTGCCATAAGCCCGCCGCATAAGCCGGATCGCCCCGTACAGCAGCGGCACGCTCAGCCCGAAATCAAGTATACAATCCGCCACATAGGTATAAAGCCAAAAATCATAACGCGCCGCCGTCCTCTCATAAACATACGCCAGAGACGGATGATCTCTTAAGTTTATGAAGATAGATTCCCACAGGCCATAGGCCGCGTTTGTAATCCCTGTCACAATGCCCCGGATCTGCCAGCGGATACAGTAAAAAGCCACCGCCAGAAATACCTTCCCCACAAAATCTTCCCTGTCTGACAGGCACATGACCCCCAATGCCGCCAGCGTGCCAATCCCATAAGCCAGCATCGGAGAAATATACCAGGGCATCCACCACAGGCCGCATAACACTGCCACATAAGCCGCTCCCACCCTCCACAGCCTTTCCCGCGCTGCCATGAACGGCTTTACCAGGAGCACAAAGCAGTATGCGTTGAATATGGTGAAAGCAAGGTGGTCGAGTTCATTGATGATCACATAATATGGTTCAAACGGATTCATCCTGCCGTTCCTCTCCTGCTGATATAATGCATATACTGTTTCACGAATCCGGCAAACTGCTTCTTCGACACCGGCGCCGTCCCCTGCTCCAGCCAGATCGTCGTCCCGTCGTACTTCTCCACATAATCCAGATTCACCAGATATGCCCGGTGCGTCCGGTAGAAGCCGTCCCCGACCTGTTCTGACAGTTCTGTCAGTTTTCCGTAATACTCCAGATCGCCGTTCACCGTATGCAGCGTGACCTTCCGGTTGAACACTTCCGCATAGACAATACTGCTCACCGCCACAGCCGCGGAAACGCTTCCCTGCCGGACCAGAATCGTTTTATCCGTCCCTCTTCGCCCTGCCGGACGGCCCTGCTTCTTAAACTCCTCAAATGCCTCCACCGCCTTTTTCAATACTTCTGAGAGCTTTTCGGCGGTAAAAGGTTTCACAAGATAATGAAAGGCTCCCACGTCAAAAGCGTCGTAGACATATTCTGACAGTGCTGTCACAAATATCAGAATCGTATTCCACCGCCGCCTGCGCAGTTCCTTCGCCACATCCATGCCGTCCGTGCCCGGCATCTGAATATCCAGAAAAAGCACATCCGGAGCCCTGTCCGCACCCAGCACTTCCCCGCCCGAAGAACAGCAGGTGATCTCACACACCACCCCCATCTCCCGGCAGCTTCTCTCTATTTTATCCCGCAGGATGTCCTGCATCTTCCTGTCGTCATCACATATTACGATCTGCACCCTGATTTCTCCCGTCTTACGTTCCTTCGTCTAACAGTATACCACCATACTGCCTCTTCTCTCCCCCCTTTCCAGGAAAAATGTTGTGAAACGCCTTCTTTTTGACATGGAATACCAAAAAAGGCCATCAGCAAAGCGCCCTGCATCAGGGCGCTTTGCACATTAACCCTATATTTTCAGCTTCCTGTACCGGTTGATGCAGGCCAGAATCTCCTGCTTACGCGGCCTTGCCAGCTGAGAGGAGACGTCCCCTCTTTCAAACAGGCTCTCCAGCCCGCTGCCGTCCAGCTGCTCCTCCAGCAGATCCCCGATCTGCCGCAGATCCTTCCTGCCGTCCATCATCTTAAGCTGGGCATACTTTAGAAGATATGCCAGCGCCATGCTCTGCTCCTGATCCTTCAGCTGCTCCAGATAGCGCAGTTCCACGTTCTCTTTGCAGATAGAAATCTCGCTGGTTCCCATGGCTTTCATCTTGATCCGGTCTTCCTTTCGCAGCGCCATATCCGGCCCCGGGCAGCGTTTCCGGTTAAAAGGCGGAAACTTCCGCGCATCATCCGCATCTTCCGCTCCCATGTCTTCACAGGCCGCCGCCGCTTCCTTCGCCTTCTGCGTAATATCAATGGGCACATATTCCTTCATCTGAATAATAGTGTCCGCCATATGGAAAAAGGCTCCCGAGCTGCCCGCCACGATAACGGAGGATACACCCAGATCTTCATACATCCCCCGCACTCTGCTGATAAAAGGCGTGATCGGCTCCTCGCCGGGCGTGATCACCTGTGCCATCAACCGGTCGCGCACCATAAAGTTGGTGGCCGACGTATCCTCGTCGATCAGAATCAGGCTGCTGCCGCTCTCCAGCGCCTCCATCAGATTGGCCGCCTGGGACGTGCTGCCGCTGGCGTCTTCCGTGGAGAAGTGCACCGTGTCCTTTCTGTTCGGCAGATTCTTGATAAAAGGCGAGATGTCCACGCCCGTCACGCTGCGGCCGTCCTCCGCCCGCAGCTTAAAAGCCGAGGCGTCCGTGATCACAAGCTCCCTGCCGTCCCCTGCGATATGATCGTAGACCCCGTTCTGCAGCGCCTGCAGGATCGTGGATTTGCCGTGATAACCGCCGCCCACGAACAAAGTAATGCCCTGCGGAATTCCCATGCCGCTTACCGCCCCTTTATTAGGCAGATCCAGCGTGATCCGCAGCGATTCCGGCGACCGGAAAGGCACCCCGTTCTTCATGGGACGCTCCGACACGCCGCTCTCCCGGGGCAGGACGGAACCGTCCGCTATAAAGGCGCACAGCTTCCGCTCCGTCAGACACTGCCTGATATACTGCTGGTCTTCACACAGGCAGATGGCCTGCCGCAGCTTTTCCTTGTCGATCTTTCCATAGTAAAGACTCCTGCGCACACAGTCCGGCAGAATGTCAAACAACATCTTCTCCAGCTCTCTGGCGTTGATGGTGCGCCCGTTGGCCGGAAACCCGGCCTCAAACCGCAGGATCAGGTCGCCGTCCTTCACCCGCATGGCCGTGCGCTCCAACACCTGCTGCCCGCATCTGGACACGGACAAAAGACCGCTCTTCCCGGATCCCTTCGCCTGAAAACTGCCGCCCGCCACCTGTCTGCCAAACAGTCTGGTCAGGTGGTCCTGCAGGGTGATGCGCTTGGCCTTCGTATCGTAATACGCCGCCGGAAACCCGGCTTTCGCCTTCTCCACCCGCACCGAAAGCCGGGAAGGCGAGGCAAAGGGATCTCCCTGCACATGATCGATGGAAAGCACATAATCCCCGAAATTATACTGCCCCTTCAGATCCTTATAGGCGGGATACCCCTTATGGTCAATGCTCCGTAATTTATTCCGTAATTCTGTCGCCGTATTCATAATCTCCTCCTGCTGTTCTCAAACAAAAATGATAGCGCAGACTCCCGCACGATCCGGTTCATTCCGTTCCATGCAGGAATCCACTCTATCATTTTGCATCTCAAAACAGGCTTCGTCAACCTGAAAATATTTTTATACCGTTGTCAGCAGCGCCTCAAAATTCCCTTCCAGCTCATACGCTCCCGTATCCGCCGTGATCAGGACGCTGTCGCCCTTCCGAAAGGCCACCCGTTCCTCTGCCGCGCGTACCTCTCCTTCTCCTTCCAGTACCAGCAGGCTGGCGAAAGATGTCCGGTCCGTCTCCCCGAAGATCCGCTTTACGAACTGACCGTCCAGCACGATCTTATCCACCGTGAAATACTCACAGGAAACAATATGCGGCTCAAAAGATTTCCGCTTGAGGATCGGAATCCGGTTGGTCACCTGCAGCGCCTTCTCGATGTGCAGATCCCGCTCCTTCCCGTCCGGCCCTTTTCGCCCGTAATCATACACCCGGTACGTCACATTGGAGTTCTGCTGGATCTCCGCGATCACATTCCCCGCCCCGATGGCATGGATGGTGCCCGGCTCGATAAAGAGCACGTCGCCTTTCTGCACCTCCACCTTATTGAGCACTTCCAGAAGCGTCTTATTCTCGATCCGCTGCGCAAACTCCTCCGCGCTCACCTCTCTCGAAAAGCCATAATACAGGCTGGCTCCTTCCTCGCAGTCCACGATATACCACATTTCCGTCTTCCCGTACTGCCCTTCATGTTCCAGCGCAAAGCTGTCTCCCGGATGCACCTGGATCGAAAGATCCTCCCTGGCATCAATAAACTTGATCAGGATCGGAAACTGCTCATACTGGCAGCTCTTCGTCCCCGTCACCTTCCTGCCTTCCATCAGGATATACTCATTCAGCGTACTGCCCGCATACGGCCCGTTCTCCACAATACTGGGGCCGTCCGGATGGCAGGACAGCTCCCATGTCTCCGCCAGCCTCTCCCCCGCAAACGCCTTGCCAAATTCCTTCATCAACCGCGTCCCGCCCCAGAGATAATCCTTGCAGGCGGGCTTTAATTTCAAAACTGCCATTTTCTGTACAGCCCCTTCCTTGACAACATTCCTTATCGATAAATCCCCCATACAATATCGCTTTATTATCGCCTTGTCTCAGCCCGCCGCTTCGCCTCGTGCCGCATTATCTCATGCCCTGCCACGCTGTCGCTGCCCTGCGTCGGCACAGCGCCGGCCAGCAGCACCGTCACTACCTCATACGGTTTCAGCACAACCTCGATCTCATTTCCGTTCACCACTGCTTCCGTCTCGATCTCCTCCAGCAGGTTGCACACATACGCTTTTTCAAACGCCGTATTCACCGTCAGTCTCGCCTTCGTCAGCGCATTCTCCGACTCGTACATGCGCAGCACGATTCCGCTTTCATCCTCCGCCATTTTCACTGTCTCCAGCACCACATTGGCCCGGTCCACACCGGCGAAGGAATACGCCCCGCCGTCCGCCGTACCCGTCTGTGCCGTCAGCGGCTGGTTCAGCTTATAAGCCACGTCTACCGTACCGGCCGCGCGCCATCCTTCCGCATGAGGATAGATCGCATACGTAAATTCGTGCTCCTCCTGATCCGCCGTCGGGTTCGGCTCGATGCCGGACTTGATCAGTGTCAGCGCCATATTGGAATCCTGTACGGAATGTCCGTATTTGCAGTCATTTAACAGCGACACGCCGTAGTGTCCTTCCGAAAGATCCATCCACTTCTGTCCGCAGCTCTCGAATCTGGCCACATCCCAGCTCGTATTGCGGTGGGTCTTCCTCGTCAGGTTACCGAACTGCACGTCAAAGGCCGCCTCGTCTGTATGCACAGCCACCGGGAAATGCACTTTAAGAAGCGTCTGGTGTTCTTTCCAGTCCACCTTCGTCACAAACTCGATCCTGCGGCTTAGCGCATAGAAGATAACCTGCTGTCTGATCGTGGAATTAGACGCTTTTCTCGTGATCTCCAGCACCGCACGCACCGGCCCGACTTCCGTCCATTCCATCTGTTCTACGCCGTCCACATCCCAGAATTTCTCCGTATAATAAATATCAATATCCCAGTTGTCGAAGTAGATCGGCTTATCCTCATACATCCGCAGCAGATTGGCGCGCTGTCCCTCCTGCACCACTTCCCGCTCGTTTTCCTTGTCATAAATACTCGTGAACATACCCTGCTCATCCAGCTTCACCCGGTAGAAAGGCGTCTCCAGATCGTACAACCCTCGCAGCGTAAACGGCTTTACTGCCGTCTCTCCTGCCGCTTCATTCTTTCCGGCAACGCGGAAGGACTTATAGCCTTTGGACGGAAGGTTCTTCACATAAGCAATGCTTCCCGCCGCCGTCTTCTGTACCGGATAGACCATTCCGTCTGCATCTGTCAACGCTTCCGCCTCGAGATCACCCAGACATACCACGTCATCCCGCACTCTGCCGATGGTGTTAAAGACAGTGACCGCCTCGCCTTCTCCGGCAATGGCGCGTCTGCGCTGCCCGCTCATATCCTGCAGCTGTGCCGCCAGCTGCTCGTACTCTGCTTTGGTCACCTCGTACACTTCATGGATCGAAGAGCCCGGCAGGATATCGTGGAACTGATTCAGCAGCACCAGCTTCCACATGGCATCCAGCTCTTTCGTCGGATACGCCTGCGTCTGTCTGCTCATAACGCAGAGAAGCTCCAGATCCATCAGCCCCAGCTCCGATTTTCTGTTGGAACGCTTATTGCGCGCCATGGAAGTCAGGGTTCCTCTGTGATACTCGAAGTAAAGCTCTCCCTCCCACACCGGAAGCCTTCTGTTATCCTTCACCCGCTCTTCCAGCTCTTCGAAATAGGTGCGTGCAAATTCCTGTCTTACCGTGGGAATGCCTTTGACACCCTTTTCCATACGCAGGGAAGTCTCCAGCATCTCTCTGGTAGGGCCGCCGCCGCCATCTCCGTAGCCGTAGGAGATGAGAATGTCGTTGTTGATGTCCTTATTCTGGTAGCGCATCCAGCCGCCCATGATGGCATCCGGGTGCAGCATCCCGTTGTAGGTGGTGAAGAAATCCTTGATCGGCTGGCTCACGCCCAGGGTCGTGATCAGATGCGTCAGCACCTCCGAACCGTCGATACCGCGCCAGCGCATCGTATCGTAAGGAATCTTGTTGAACTGGTTCCATGCCAGCTTGGTGGTCATGAAATAGTCGATACCGCACTTTTTCATGATCTGCGGCAGCGCCCCGGAGTAACCGAACACATCCGGCAACCACAGAATCCTGTTGTCCACGCCGAACTCTTCTTTAAAAAAGCGCTTCCCGTGTATAAACTGTCTCACCAGAGACTCCCCGGAAGTCAGGTTGCAGTCGGCCTCCAGCCACATACCGCCCTCCGGCTCCCAGCGCTTCTCCTCAATGCGCTCCTTCGCCTTCGCGTAAAGCTCCGGATAACGCTCTTTCAGAAAAGCATACAGCTGCGGCTGACTGGACATAAACTTATAATTAGGGTATTCCTCCATCAGCTTCAACACTGTGGCAAAGCTGCGTCCTACCTTCTCTCTCGTCTGCTCCACGGTCCACCACCATGCCACGTCGATGTGCGTGTGGCCGATACAGGTAGCGATCACATCCTTGTAGCCGGCATGGTCCGTGTACAATGCCTGGCCGATATACTCAGTGGCCTCTCGTAACGTCCTGTAGAATTCCTCCGAGTAGGGCGTGCGCAGATCCAGGAAATTCACCGTCGTATTTAAGATCTCCTCGATATCCCTGCGGTTCTTATCGTCCTCTTCCATTCTGGAGAAGGCGGCAAGCGGCACCCACAGATCGTAATAGAGCTTCTCGATCTCGTAGTCAATCTCCTGCATCTCCACGATCAGATTAAACTCCGTGTGCAGGATGCCCGTATAAGCCTGCAGCTCCAGCGTCAATTCCTCACCGGCGCGGGCCTGCGGCCGCAGAAATACATCCCGGTGGTTCATGTCGATACCCTGCACTGCCTCACCGTTTACAAAAAGCAGAAACTGCGGGTTCTTCGCGTCATCCCACTCGTCGATCTGGGTGCGCACATGCATCCACATCCGCTTACCGTCAAGCTCCTGCGGCACCCGGTATACAGCCTTGAACCAGTAGTGGCGGTCCTTGCCGTACCAGTGCATATTCCGGCAGTCAAAACTCTCCCATGGTGTCAGGTCTTTTTCCGCATCCTCAGGATGTATGTAGTTGCCTTCCTTGTAGCTCCACTCATCAATCGCAAATTTCTGCTTCACCTTTAACTTCTTCAACTCTTCACAAATGACATTGACCCTTTTGTCTAAAAAATGCATAGCTGCCTCCTTGTCTGCTCCATTTGCAGAATTTTTACTTAAATCTACATTTCTATCATGTTCCGGTGACCCACACGGCGCTGTGTCCCGGCAGGATCCCTCTGCCGTCCGGCGTGTATGCCACAGGCATCTGGTAATGTTCCGCCTCATACTTCTGCGGAAGCTCATACGGCGTGGACCGGTGATTGACGATCACCATACCGTTCTCGAAGACACCCGTCTCGATTCCCCGCTCCCGGATGCCGCTCACCGGCAGCAGCTCCCGTCCACGTAATCCGAAACCGCTATTCCATCCCGATATCTGCAAAAACTCTCCCCCTGTGGGATGATAATTTTGCCATAACGGTAAGGCATTTTCTCACAGCGTTCTCCCGCGATGCCAAAACAGGATCTGACAAGTGCGTCATCAGGCCCGTGGAGGAGCACGCCGCCCTCCCGTACCCACTCTCTGATCCGCTCCTCGCTCTCGCCCTTCTCCAGTGTGCCGTAGCAGTCATTGGCCGCCACGATCAGCACTTTGTATGCCGCCAGCGCGCCTTTCTCAATCTCATGGCTGCTGATCACATCCACCTGATACCCCAGGTCACAGCAGAGCCGGTACCAGCCCAGCAGATCCAGCCGCCTGATCTTGTTGTTTCCCACTTCGTAAGGCTCAAAAAGCGCCATTTCTGTCGGAAACAGCAGCGCGATCTCTTTTGTACGCGCTCCTTGTCTGCGCGGTATCACCTCGGCGCACCAGCGGTTGCCTGCCGTCAGAGACTTCAGGAAATCCGGTTCCATCCTGTTTAAGACTCCGCCGTCGTCCAGTCCGTTCATGCCGTAACAGGTATACCCGTCCATGCCGCAGGCCGTCATGGTGCCGATCATCTCCGCCGGGGTCAGCTGGGCGTAGATATCGTTATAGATATACCGTCCCCAGTAGATACCGCCCACCAGCGGTCTGCCCTCGTTCATGACCCGCATCATGCTGTGCTGGCAGGAGACCACATAAGCGTCCGGGTATCCGTCCGGCGTGACAGGAACCGTGATAAAATGACAGGAATCCACATAGGGAGCCAGTGCATAGAGGTCGAGCCCCCGCATGGCCGTATCCCACAGATCGCTGAATTCGTTGTCCCCGTCCGCCTGCTGCCGTCCGTAGATATTGAGGAAATACCCCCACTGCGTCATATCCGGACAGAGGAACAGCTGCGGATTCCCTTATTATGATCTTACCGGTTCCATGGCTTCCATCAGACGGTCCACCGTCGTAAAAGCAAGCCCGGTCACCGTATCCGCACAGCCGTAATAGATGGCGATCCGTCCCGTCGTCGCATCCGTCAGCGCCGCACAGGGAAATACCACATTGGGCACGTCGCCCACGCACTCATACAGCTCATGGGGCCCCAGAATATAGTTCCGCGTCCGCTTCTTCACCTTCCACGGCTCCTCCAGATCCAGCAGCGCACATCCCATCCGGTACACGAAGCCGTTGCACGTATTGATCACCCCGTGATAGATCAGAAGCCACCCGTCCTGCGTCTCGATGGGCACGCTTCCCGCGCCGATCTTGGTGGACTGCCAGGCGGAATAATCCCCTTTGACAGTTTCCATCACCAGCCGGTGGCGGCCCCAGTAGGTCAGGTCCGGGCTTTCGCTTACAAAAATATCGCCAAAGGGCGTGTGCCCGTTATCGCTGGGCCTGCTCAGCATGTAATACTTACCATTGATCTTCCTCGGAAAGAGCACGCCGTTACGGTTGAACGGCAGGAAGGCATTTTCCAGCTGGTAAAAAGTCTTAAAGTCAAAAGTATAGCCTATCCCGATGGTGGGATAGCCCCGGTAGCCGTTGCACCACGTCACATAATATCTGTCCTCGATAAAACACACCCGCGGATCGTAACGAAAGTCCCGTTTCGCCACCTCCGGCTCCGCTCCTTGGAACGTAAGCGGCTCGTCGGAAATCTCCCAATGAATGCCGTCCTTACTGAATCCGGCAAAAATATCCATACTGACCGATCTGCTGTCACAGCGGAATACTCCCGCAAATCCGTCCCCGTAAGGAACCACTGCACTGTTAAAAATGCTGTTGGAGTTTTTCGTCGCAAACCGCTCAATGATGGGATTTTCCCGGTAACGCCACACCGGGAGCTTCCCCTCTCCTTCCGGCTCCTGCCACGGGATATTCGGCAGATCTTTTCCCACTATTTTCGTCATCACGCCACCTCCTCTTACTTTCCATAACATTCCGGATATCCGGCCTGTTACATATATCCGGCCCTCCCGAAGCGTCTGTAACAGACGCCTCGTTATGAGCCGGATACATCCGGGCCGTTATCCTTACTTGCCTTTAAATTCGTCTACCTGTCTCTGCGCTTCATCCATGACATCCTGCCAGCCCGCTTTCATCAGTTCTTCCTTGATCTGCGGAATGACTGTTGCCGGATCCTGCACACCGGTCATTACCTCACTGCGGTAACGGAGCCAGATCTCACGGCAGTTCGCCAGCTTATCCGCCACTGCGGTGTTATCAAAGGTAAAGCCCATCATCACGGAAGACACTGCCGCTTCGTTGAGCGCCTTGACCTCTTCCCACTGGTTATACTCATCCGTATCCTCCTGCGTTACCGTAAAGAAGCTGCCATGGGTATAACCTGCCATCGCCCACTCATTGTTGATCTTGTGCGCCTTGCCGTCTGCGTTGTACTCGAAGTTCACGCCTTCCTCACCATAGAAGAACATGTCGCGCAGCCTGGTGTCCGTATTTACCATATCCAGGAACTGCAGACATTTCTCCGGATATTTGGTGTTGATGGATACCATGTTAAGGGATCCTCTTACCGTCTCGTTGGAAAGGATCGTATCGCCGATCTTCTGTACCGCTACGTCTTTGCCCATCTGCGGTCCCCAGGCCGTAATACCTGCCGACTCCCAGCCCTGTGCCACACGCCACATATTATAAACGCGGGCTTCCGACAGGGTGGATGCATCCGGATTGATGATGCCCTTCTGATACCAGTCATGCAGTGTCTCCAGCGCCGAGTAGATATCCGGCTCCTCCAGCGTAAAGCATACTCTTGCATCCTGGTCATCGTAACGCACGCCCAGAATCTGTGTGCCGGCGCCGATCTGGTCATAAACGTCAAAGATGTAGTACACACCGTCGTTCTTCACATAAACCGGATAATCATTCTTATCCGCCTTGAGTGTCTCGAAGGTCTCTGTCAGGGATTCGATCTCCGTCAGGGAAGCCAGATCCAGACCGTACTCATCCACGATCTCCTTATCCCAGACCGCATAGTTGGAGATCGAGCTGTCTTTATAAGTAGGAATGCCGTAGATCCTGTCTTTCACCTTCACGCCGTCCCAGTATTTCTCCGGCATCAGTTCCATCAGCCCCGGCATATTGTCGGCCACCATATCCGTGATGTCATAGTAAGCGCCCAGATTGATGTCCGCGATATAGTTGTTGCCGTTTCCGAAGATAATGTCGTAGGGTTCGTTGGTGCTGACGATGATGTTACGTCTCTTGTCCCAGTCTCCCCAGGGAATGACTTCCATCTCAATGTTGACGCCGATCTTCTCACCCACGTATTCATTTACCTTTGCCACCCATGTGTCGTAGTTGGTGGGCATGCCGTTTCCGATGGTCACCCATTTCAGGTTTACGATCTCGCCGCTTGACGCTGCCGCAGACTCCGTACCTGCGCCGGCTTCATTTTGCTCCCCGCCCGTTGAAGCGCCGGAAGCGTTCTCATTGCCGCCGTTTCCGCATCCGGCAAGCATGCCTGCCGTCATCGCCGCCGCAATTCCTGCCGCTAAAACTTTCTTCAATTTCATGTTCTTCCTCCTTGTTATATTGAACTTTTTATGGTTACCAAATTGTTACCTGCTTTATTCCTTCACCGACCCGATCGTCAGACCGGAAATAAAGTACTTCTGGAAAAACGGATAGGTACATGCGATCGGCACGATGATCACGATCGCGATTGCCATTCTCACACTCTCCGTCGGCATGGACAGTTTGTACTGCTGCAGAGACAGGCCGCCGTAAGGATTATTGGCAATGTACTCGATATTCTTCTGCATATTGTTCAACAACGACTGCAGAGTCTGTTTCTTCGTATCCTGTATGTACAGG